>Ga0308309_10000614_pt1 | contig 22192 bp, 22 predicted proteins | sample HubBroMetageWFT5_FD_192491 | JGI IMG/M metagenome (GOLD analysis project Ga0308309, IMG submission 192491) | Warmed and freeze-thawed soil microbial communities from the Hubbard Brook experimental Forest, New Hampshire - Hubbard Brook CCASE Soil... | ecosystem: Environmental > Terrestrial >...
CAGCTCGAATTTTTCTTGCTGCGGTATGTGCCGAACGTAGCGAGGGAAGAGTTTGTCAACATTGGGCTGGTGATGCTTGAGACTGGAGGCGGCTTCGCGGAAGTGCGGTTCACGCGGGGTTGGCGGCGGGTGCGATGTTTGGATCCGGAGGCGGATGTGGAGATGCTGGCGGCGCTGGAGCGGGACATTCGCAGGCAGCTGGGTTCGACGCAGGATCGTGCGGTTTTTTTGAAGCGGCTTGAAGATTCGTTTTCAAATACGATTCAGCTTTCGCCCACGAAAGGATGCCTGGCGGAGGATCCGGTGGCTGAGATCGAGGCGATGGCTTCGATTTATTTGGAGGCGGTGACGGGTGGGGGCAAGCGCGACGTCAGGGGGCGGCAGAGAATTCTGGTGGCGATGCGGGCTGCGTTCGAGCAGGCTGGGATTTCGAAGTTTATTCTTCCGGTTCCGGTTGCGCCTTACACGAAGTCGGGCGATCCGTTTCAGTTTGATTTTGGATATCGAGTTGGGGGCGAGATCAAGTTGTTTCAGGCTGTGTCATTGAAAGCGGGTGTGGACACGGCTGTGTTGCTGGCTGCGCGCTATCCGCGGATTGCGCCGGTGATGTCGAAGGTGGCCGGGGCGGCACCCGCTCTGACAGCGGTGATCGACGACGATCTGGATCGAGGCCAGGAAAGCGTTCAGTTTGCGCTGAGAATGATGGAGGAGGAAAGGATTCGCATCGCAGTCGCGGCTGAGATGCCGATGATTGCGGAGGTGGCGCGGCGGGAGTTGCGGGCGTGAATCAAGAGGGACATCTTTCCGCAGTCCAAATCCTGATTGGGGCTATATCAGTTGCAAACATCTGTTTGCTCGTGACATCGATTTTTTATGGTGGGCACCGGCGGACAGAGGTAATTGATGCGCGAGAGAAGGTGAGTTTTTTAGCGGCGCTTCTTGGGTTGTCGAGCCAAGTGTTTTATTTGTTGATGATGGGTCCGTTGACACTGGGCTGGCTGTTTCTGGATCGGGACAGTCTTTTCCATCAGTTACATCTTCAATTTTTCGATGTAGGCCTGCTGCTTTCAGCGGCAGCATTTTTCATGGGATGGTTTGGCAGAGGCATGCGGCGGTATACGACGCTCTGGGTTGCCGTCTCGAGCGGATATCTTTGGTTGTTAGCTGGCTTTGCATTTATGTTCGCTCGATTGTGATGGCAATTGTAATTGTGTGCACGAATGCTCCGCCGAAGCGGGGCTTTTTTATTGACCGCGAAGGTGCGAAATAAAGAGTTCAAGCTGCGCTCGACGAAAATAAGGGCGATTGGTCACACATAGACCAGCCGGCGGGACGCCGGCACCACGGAAAAATCTTATGAACATTAAAAAGGCGTTGCGCGGCGCGGTGCGCCGGATTGCAGAAGTGTCTTCGGCTTCTTCTCTGGCGACAACCGAGAAGAAGCGGCGGACGTTGCCGTTGCCTTCCATTTTCAACTCGTATGGGCCGCCGGGCGACATCATGCCGAAGCCTACGGCGTACAACCTGCGACGGTTTTCGGAGATTCCGGTTGCGCGGCGAGCGATCAATACGATCAAGGATCGTATTGCGGGGATGCGATGGCGTATCCAGGCACGGCAGGGAGTTGCGCTCGAGGGGATTCGGGATGGTGCGGAGCGGGTGCAGATTCTGACTGAGAATTTCAATGCGCCGAATCCCGACGATTCGTTCCGTTCGTTTTCCGAGCAAGTGCTGGAAGACATCATTGTGGGAGGTTACGGAGCGATTGAGGTGCAGGCTTCGGGCGATTCGAATCATCCGCTGTTGTTGTGGCCGGTGGATGGATCGTCGATCCGGATGAATCTGGGTTGGGATGGATCGCCGCAGGGTCAGCGCTATTTGCAGGTCACGGATCAATCGGGGGGCAAGAGCCAGGTCAAACTGGATGATGACGAGCTGATTTATATACGGCTGAACGCAAGAACGCATACGCCGTTTGGATTGGGGCGGCTAGAGGTTGCGTTTGAAACGATCAACGCATTTTTGGGAGCGCACCGATATGCGTCGAGGCTGGCTTCGAACTCGGTGGTGCAGTACGCGCTGTGGTTGCAGGATCTGACACCGGAGCATCATGAGCGGCTGATTCGGTGGTGGCAGGACGAGATCGAGGGAACGGGGCGGGTTCCGATTTTGTCGGTCGAGAGCAAGCCGGAGGTGTTGCGGTTTGGCGGCGGCACGGATGCAGATTTGCGATTGCAGTGGCAGGAATTTCTGCTGCGGGTGATTGCGGATGCGTTTGACCTGCCTCCGTTTTATCTGGGAGTGGAGCGTGACGTTAATCGATCGACGGCGGAAGAGTACAACGACCTAGCATTCCGGCAGGCGATTGTGCCGACGGCGCGGCTACTGGCGGAACACTTGACGCGGAATGCGATCCAGAAAAAATTGGGATGGAACGATCTGGAGTTCGTGTTTGCGGAACTGGATACGCAGGATCCGCTGGAAGAGGCGCAGATTCAGCAGATTCTGCTGCAGAGCGGAGTGCTGACAGTGAATGAAGTTAGAAGGATGCGGGGGCTGGGGGATTTGGACGGGCCTGCGGCTGGTTAAACGCAAGGGCTTGGAGAGAATTCCCTGCGGCTGCGTGGGTGGGGAAAAGTGCAGGGCCCTTCGACTACGAAAGTGCTTGCGCTTAGCGCGCCGGCACTTTCTCCGCTCAGGGTGACAAAGGAAATAAGAGGACATCGAGATGATGGAGTTGAAGAGCATGGCGGTGACGATGCCGGAGGTGGCGGGGCATCCGAACCGGGCAGCGTTTCAGGGAGTATTGACGATGGTCGATGTGCCTTCCCAGCGATCGCCGTCGGGAGCAAAGGGGCACTTGGTTGTTCTTACGAGGCGCGCGGCAGAGGCGGCCTTGCCTTCGTTGATGGGGATGGCGCTGGATTATTCGCCTTCGCTGGATCGTCACGACGTGCGGCGAAAAGTGGGAGTGATTACTCAAGCAGAGATCGTGGGGAGAAACCTGGAAGTGGGTGGATACCTGTTTGCGCGGGATTTTCCTGAGATTGTGCTTGAAATTGCAAAGGCAAGTTCCGCGGCAGAACGGAGACCGGTGGCTTCATCGGTTGTTGGGAAGACGGGACAAATTGCGGCGATAAGAGCCCAGATGGAGTCGTCGGGACGATGGGCTGAAGGATATCGGCTAGAGACCTGCTTGCGTGTGGCGGCGCTCCGCATTCTGAGTTTGACGGCGGCGATGCATGGGGAGGGGGTACATCGCATGGGTGTGCGATTGCGTCCGACGATACGCGCGGAAGCGTCGATGGCGACAGCAGGAGTCGCCGGACTTGGGTTGTCATACGAAGTGACAAATGTGCAGTTGGCGGATGAGAGGGCACAGGTTTGGACGCTGGAGAAAGTGACATTTACGGGTGCGGCGATTTTGCGGAGAGACAAGGCAGCTTATCAAGGTACGTGGATCGAGCTGGCTGGCAGCCAGTAAACGGGACTTCGTTTTTAGCAATTAGATTGGGGAGAATTTTTGGGAGTGAACTTAGTTGAGGAGGAATGGCATGAATGAAGAAGTAGTGCAGCAGTTGACGGCGACGGCGGAACGGCTGGCGAGTGCGGCTGAATCGTTGGATCGTGTGCTGGGGCGTCTGGATACGCAGCAAGAAGCACTGAATACGAAAGTGGACCGCATTGTGGCCGCGGTACAAGAGCAGGGTCCTTACGAAATGACGGCGCGGGGCGAGGATGGGCGACATATGCGGGAGCGACTGGCGGAGCTGGAGAAATCCAACACAGACCTGAAGGCCCAGGCTGCCCGGATGGCGCGCAAGACGCTTCCACCACTGGTTTCGGCGATTCTGGCAAAGAGCTGTGGAGATGTGGGAGGCGAGAAGCTGGATAAAGGGGTGCTGGATAAGACGCTGCAAAGTTTGAGCGTGGAACAAAGGATTGCGGTGAAGTCGGAGTTGGCGCGAGCGGGGATTATCGAGTAGCGGCTTCGAGCCTTGAGCTTCGAGCAAGCGGCAGGCACGACTTTGGTCGTGCCTTTTTGTTTGCACGCCGGAGAGCAAATCAGGATGACAGGCAATGCGAAGTTCACGCAATCGAACTTCAATCGCACGGAGAAATCAAAAAGAGGAGAAAACATGGCAGGACAATTTGTGGATTTGTACGCAGCGGCTGACTACCTTGGGCCCGGTGCGATTGAGATCGACCGGTACCAGACAGAGATTTTTGACATTGTGCGGCGCCGCGGGGCGTTCGGGCAAAGGATCAAGCAAGTGCCGGCGACGGGGCACCCTTCTCGATTCTTCGAAGAAACCGCGATCACATCGCCGACAGCGGCACAGGCATTTGTCGATCCACGGAACATTGTGCCGACGACAGGGGCGCCGACTCGTATCGAGTTGGCAGTACCGCTGAAGGCGATGGTCTCCCAGATCAACTACAACCTATTCGATCTGGAAGTGACGGCGCAACAAAGCCAGTTTGCCTACCTGCAAGCCAAGGACCTGGCCGATGCGGTGGACGGACTGATGCGGACACACGACGTTGCGCTGTGGAACGGAAACGATACCTCACTCAGTTCGCCGACGACGCTGCAATACTTCGGCACGATTGGACAGATCGTAGCCGGCGGGAACGTCAGCACGATTGGCGTCGCCCCAGCAAGCATAGTCGATGGCCTCAAGGGGACGATTGCACAGATGGTTTCGAGTTCGTCGTATGCGGTGCGGCCGACAGCGATTTATTCCAACCCTGTGCTGCTGGACTTGATCGACCGGGAGATGAAGGCGGAGTTCAACGTAGTGCTCAGCACCGTGGAAATCACGGGTGGGCTGCGGGTGAAAGCGTTGAGCACGCAGGCTGGAGAGTTACCGCTGATTCCGGACTGGACCATTCCATACACGACGGGAACACCGTCGGTGTATCCGGTCTACATCGTGACCGAGGATTTGATCGAGTATCACTGGCTAAGCGATCCGAATCCGCGGGTCTTCAAACTGGGACTGCCGAGCGCGTTGACTCAGCAGATGGTGGTGGTGAAGTTTGGCGCACCCGTTGTGAAGGGGGCGAACTTTGCTCATGCCCAGGTGAACGTGCAGAGGTAAGCGACGCAGCGGCCAGTTGTCAGTTCGTCCAAGGTTGACTCTCAGAAGATGACTGACGACTGAAAGATGCAATCACTGACAACTGGCCGCTGATATTTGGAGATTGGAACTCAATTTATGAACTATCTGGCGACGACCGACTACTTGACGTATGGACTAGATGCGAACACGGATGCGTCGTGGATCACGGCGGCGTCGGCGATCATCGATGGGCATTGCCGGCGTACAACTCTAGGCGTGAATCAGTATGAGGAGCGATTGAAGATGCCTCCGGAGCTGAACACGGTCCGGCTGAGTTACCTGCCGCTGACAACTGTGGCGCCAGCGACGACTCCGATAGTGACGCTGCAGGGTCGCTACGGAATTCCGAGAAGAGGGGAGTGGCCGTTTCCGGAGTTGAGCCTGGAATTTGCTTTGGTCTTCTCGCTGCCCGGGATGTGGACCACGATTGATCCGACGACGATTGACATTTGGGCGAACAGCGGAGAGCTCACGTTTCCTGTGAATGCGCTGGGATTGTTCTTCAATGAAGTGGACGTGGTTTATAACGCGGGGTGGAGCACGATTCCGACGCCGGTACAGGTGGCGTGCGCGCAGATTGTGAAGAACGCGCAAACGACGCCGGGGCTGAATGTGAAGTCGAGCAGAATTGACAAGATGCGGCTGGAATATTTCGGGAGCACGCTGGTGGATGAGATGGTGCGGAGCTTGCTGGCGCCTTACGTGTCGCAGAAGGGCGCTTAAGAGACTGGTGGTTGGTCGTTGGCACCAGCTTTCGTAGGAGTGGAGGAATGTCATGGGGAGCGGAATTTGCGGGGCGGCGCTGGTACGGGCGGCGAACGCGATGTTGATGGCTCTGGGTGGGGATCAGGTGAGCTTACTGTTGCCAGCGAGTGCGATGGCGAGCGACCCGGCGGGGCAGTTGGGACTAGTTGACCCCGGAGTGCAAGAAGTTATCGTGACACCGGTGGTGGCGTGCAATGTGCCCACAGGGAATTTAGGGCCAAGCAGGAGAATTGAGTTTACCCTGGCGGCGTCGGCGCTAGAGGTGCAGTTGCCGACGCTCGGAATGGGATCGGTAGAAGATCTGTTTAATGCCGCCATGGGATTGATCTATGACGGGGACCTCTTCCACATCTCGGCCGTCGTGACCGAGAACTTTGCGGGGACAGCTTACTTCTATGTGGTGACGGCGGTGGAATAGGCGCACCCTTCGAACTCGGGTCTAAAAAATCTTTACCACAGAGGGCACTGAGGAACACAGGGTGATGCCACGTCATTTATGTGGAGCACGCCAGGAGCTGGTTTCATGCAATTTGCTAAAGATAGTTTTTTTCTTGCGCTGCAACAGAGGCTGGCGGGAGTGAGCCCGGCGAGAACGGTGACGATCAACGGGACGACTGTGCCGGCAGTACTGGCGGTGGAGAATTTGCCACCGGCGGCGGCGGAGCCGCAGCCGAATACCTTCTACATCGAGTGGGGGCCGGCAGCGGTTGTAGACGGACATGCCGGGAATTCCGCACTCATGAGTCTGGCGTGCGTAATCTCGTACTACACACTTGGAACGGTGGAGAGCATGGTAGATCGAGGGCGAGTGGCGGGACAGCTGGATAACGAATTGCTCGCGATCTGCCAGCCGACGAGCACCGAGAAAATAGACGATACGCAATCTCCGAGCGCAGATTTGGGGACGAGCGTGTTTTGGAATCAACCCTCTTTTGAAGAGGCGACGACGAGCGGAGTAGAAGATAACACCGCCGCGTATCAGGGGCGCTCGGTACGCCGTGCGATGTATGAACGAGCGTATCAGGACGGGCGCATAGAACGGCGCGCAAACCTTACCGTTTTCTTCTTTTCGGAGGTAACGATTCTATGAGCACTTCTCCGCTGCGGCCGGCGATGGTTCCGGTGACGCGGCAGATTCGGGCATACTTCGCGCCGGTGAATCGAGCGACGGAGAGTCCCACGATTTTTGATCCGGCAGGAAGCGGAGTGTTCGCGCTGGATTCACCTCCGGCGCCGTGGTTGGATCTGGGATGGATTGACAGTTTCGAACGGTATTACGACACTCCGACGGAAGTTGTGCGGTCGGGGCCGAATGCGCAGCCGGCGGTTCAGTTTCGAGGCCCTACGGAGGCGAGAGTGGAGTTTGACTTCCGGGAGTGGGGAAAGTTGCAAATGGCGTTAGCCGGTGGATCGGAGCATATGAACGTGCTGGCGACGAGTCCGAGCGCGGCGCCGGAACCATCGGGCGGGACTCCAATTCCCGCAGTAGCGGTGCTGGCAGGATCGACGGCGAATCAACTTGTCTTTGGTAGTGGTGCGGTAAGCGGATTCGCGCCGGGAAGTCTGATTGCGGTGGATGTCGACTACCAGCAACAAGTTGGGTATGTGGGGTCGGGAATTTCAGCAGCATACGTGAGTAATCCGACGGCGGTGAATCGCGACCTAAATTACGTACGGCGAGTGACGTTTAATGTAGGGCGGGTGGTGGAAGTGACGGCAACGTCGGTGATCCTTGCCCAACCATTACTGGCGGGGGCTCCAGCGGCTGGCGCCTCTGCACAAGTGGTGGCCGCTTTTGTGGATCGCGAGGGCGGATCCTTTTTTCAGGAATGGTCGGCGCTGTTTGTGGCGGAAGCGGAGTCGGGAGGGCGAGTGTGCTTCTACTATCCTCGGCTAAGCCCGAACCCAGGGGCAGGAACCGGCGGGGTGAGTTTGAAGACGGGCGGGGCAACGCCACCAAAAAGCGGCGGAGTAACGAAAACAACCGGAGCGCCGAACCGGGGAAGCCGTAGTGTCAGAAGTTCGTCGTCCAAATTCTTTCGAGAGGCATTCGCGGAGATTGGAAAGCCACTGACGTCAATAAGTCTACATGCGTCGTTCTTAGCGCTTCCGTTCACCGATACCAACGACGGGCAAAGCGTGCTTTGTTATCGGAGTTACTTCCCGGCATCGATGGCTGCGGTGTACTGAGGCATAAGTGCCGCAGTACCAATATGGAATAATTCGCGCAGACAAGAGTTCCAAAGTGGACAAATCGTGGCCGCCACAGCCGCGAGAATGACACACTACCAAAGACAACAGCAATCCCAGCGCGCCTCTCCTTCCGGACATCCTACAAAGAGGATTCGGTCCGGTTGAAAGGCGTGCTGTTTTCGCGCCTATGATAGCGACAATGTTAACTAATAGAGTGGAAAAGAGGACACAGCGGGGCCAACCATGAAGTTGACGATCGACAACCTTCAAGGGCAAGGGGCACAGGATTATACCGGCGCACTAGATCAAACAAAGCCACCTAGGGTCGAAAGAAAAATCAATCAACCGTCGGTGCTTGAGTTTAGTTTGCTCGGAAATTCTCCCGGCTTTGCAGTTCCGGTGGCAGGCGCTCGCGTAACTCTCGGTAAAACGAATGGAAGCGACGTGTTTACCGGCTATGTAACCGCCGCACCGCAATACGAATACCTCGGCTGGGGCGAGCAAGGACCGACTTATCGTTACAACGTCGTCGCACAGAGTGACGAAGTGGCGCTTGACCGAAAAGCACTGCCAAACCGCTCCCCTTTTGTAGACCGGAGCGCGGGTAGCGCGCTCCGGCAATTGGCGGAGGATTCATTGCCGGGGTGGTTCGATACAAGCGGCGTGCAGGACGTCGATACCCTGGCGAGTTATGACGTGAATCCTCAAAAAAGTTTTTCGTTTCATGCGGCAGAAATCGCGGTTGCAGCCAGAGCCAGCTTTCGTGCCATGAACGGGGCGCTGTTTCTTGTGCCTGTGGGGGCGGCGACTTATGCACTGCAAGAAAGCGATACTAGTTTTTCGCCTGCTGGACTCTTGCTGGAGAGTCCAAGCCTGTTAGTAAATGAGGTCACTGCGATTGGACAAGACGAACCACAGGCATACGTAAGGGACTACTTTGCCGGAGACAATGTGAGCCTGAAGTTTTACCTTTCGCAAAAACCGTTCGCGCAGGCCAAGCCAGCATTGATTGACGAGTTGTATCCGGGACCGACCCTTGATCCGACGACATGGACAGTGAGCGATCCGTCGGCAGCAATTTCAGTCATCGCGCAGACTTTGCAGGTTGCAGGGGGAAGCGGTGCTGATGGGCAGACAACAGTCACTTTCGTTGAGCATATCGAGTTGGGCGGTGCGGTCGAATTGCAGCATGGTGACGTGACTTTTGCTGCGGCTTCTCAGGGAGTGATCGGGGGATTGTATGCCGGACCGATTTCCGCGGCTGGCTGTTTGGCAGGATTTCAGATCACTCCCTCGGGATCGGGTTCGACAATTCAAGCCGTGATCAATGGATCTGCGGCAGGAAATGTCATAGCAACCACGCCGGGGCACAGGTATTTACTCACGACTTATTTCTACGCGATGGAGGTATACCGCACGCAGGAGACATTTCATTCGTCATTTCACCCGTCGGGCGACGGTTGGGGAGGGGCAGCAATACCGGCAGACGTGCGCCTGGTGTTGGAAGTCCAGGACATCGACCCCGGTAATCCTGCGAGCCTGGTGGCTCCCGCAACTGTGTTGTACGACGATGTGATCACGAATGCTCCAGATTTCTGCGCCTATGCGTTGGTAAATGCGGTGAACATGCAGTGCAGCATCGGCTATACCTATGTCGCCCACATTTCATTAGCCGAGGTGAGGACTGCCCTTCCCGGTGCGAGTTATGTTACGCAGTTAGTTGGAACGCTCTCGGACGGTGCTTCCTGTGAGATCACAAGCAGTCCATCGCTAGATTTTTATCCCGCGTATGTTCCGGCGTTGAATGAACTTATCGTGGCGAGTTACCGGGGGAACGGCCGATGTGTGGCGCAGGTGCAGAACGCGGCGAGCGTAGAGTCATTGCGGAGCGGAGCGGACGATGGGACGAGGGGCGTGACGCGGGTACTGAAGAATCCCGGCGGGCGGACGGATGCAGATTGCGAGAACGCGGCGTTGGCGATATTGGATGATGGCACAGGAATGGCCTGGATGGGGACATACGAAACCTGGAGCGACTTTCTGCCGGGAGGCGCGTCCGATATTTTCCCCGGAGATGCGATTGCAGTGGATGTCCCTTCGCGCGGGGCGTCGTTCACCGCGATTGTGCGGGTGGTGGATATTCAAGTTGTAGATTCGGCGGATGATCGCGGATTCTACACGCTCGAGTTCGCGAACGAGTTGGCGGCTCCGCTGGGAATTGAATATCAATCCAGCGCGAAAACAATTCCGTTGCAGGATGCGCCTTCGCTGCTGCAGACGACGCAAGTCGGTGCGTCTTACCAGATTGATCTCACGCAGGCGCAGATTACAGCCGTGACCTCTACGACCGTGCAGGTCGACGCCGGGATGTCACCGAGCGGCGGAGGGGGTATTGAGGTCAGAGAGAACGATTTCGGCTGGGGGCAGGAAAACGACCGCAATCTCCTTGGCCGTTTCAGCACGCAAGCGTTTAGCCTGCCGCGGCTGGCGCGGACACAGAATTATTTTCTGAGACTGTATGACAACTCTACGCCGCCTAAGTACTCGCGCTATTCTGCGGCGCTCCATATTGATTATCCGATTTAAGAGAATATTTTGATGAAAGGGTATTTGGTATGGCAGTCAGCGACAGAGAGTTTGCGCTCAAAGCAATTGATATCGAGTTTCAGCGAGAAGTCCTGGACAAGCTGGTGAGGCTGGAGACCAAGATGGATTCGCTGATGGGGAATGGGCAGCCGGGGCGGATGAAAGTGGTTGAGGACAAAGTTGCATTGCTGGAATGTAGTGACGTGCGGAACAGCATTCACAACCGACTTTTGAATGGGGTGATTAGCGCGGCGGTCAGCGCGGCAATTGCGCTCCATAGGTACTGGCTGAAGTAGATTAACCCTAAAACATTTAAATGCAGAAGATTGACTAAGGAGGATCTATGAGCGTTGTACCAAGCACTACAATCATCACCAACCTGAGAACTCTGACTGCGTCTACATTGAACACGTTGAAAACCTCGACTTCGAGTGGAGTCGACATGCCGGGTATGCTTGCCCTTGCCTTAAGCAAGGCGCTTGAATTGAAGGTTTGTCTGAGCTTACTAGTCAAGTCGACGGATGGAGCGGATCCCAATCTGACAACCCTCAATGACATTCTGGCGAGCCTTAGCTAACCATCGGCGGCGGGTGCTGGGCCAACCGGGATTCACGTCGATCGACGACCAACCAAAGTTTAAGGAGAAACGATCTATGGACTTTCTATCGCAACTGCTGCGCGGGATCTCGTTCGTGCCGGCGCTGGTTAGCGGAATTGAGGGGCTCTTCGGCGATAAGCCAGGAACCGAAAAGAAGGATGCGGCAATGTCGTTCTTGCAAAACGCTTTGTCTACGATCGACGCCGTGGCGACCAGGGAGATCATAAATCCGGAACAATTCAAAGATGGCATCTCGAAAATAATCGATGGAACCGTCCAGTGCCTGAATGCGTCGACCTGGTGCAAGCAACCGCCTGCCAGCCATTCGCAACCTACTGCGTGATCCGACTTAGCCGATCTCCTCGTTCCAATTCTCTAACGACTTTTTTACCAGAGCCATGAACTGATCGGCGACGGCGCCGTCGATCAGGCGATGATCGTAGCCGAGCGTAAGGTGCACGACCGAGCGGATGGCGATGGAGTCGTTACCTTCTTTATCCGTGACGACCAGTGGCTGCTTGGTGATTCCGCCAACACCCATGATGGCGGAGTTCGGCTGGTTAATGATCGGGAGACCGAAGACGGCGCCGAACTGGCCGGGGTTGGTGACGGTGAAAGTAGAGCCCTCGACATCTTCGGGCTTCAACTTCTTGGTGCGGGCGCGCTCGCCGAGATCGGTGATGCCGCGTTGTAGGCCGAGGAAGTTGAGGTCGCCGGCGTTCTTGAGGACGGGAACGATAAGTCCCCAATCGAGAGCGACGGCGATGCCAACGTTGATCTGCCGGTGGTAGCGGATGTTGTCACCTTCGAGTGATGCATTGATGATGGGCCACTGCTGCACGGCGATGATGGCAGCGCGAACGAAGAACGGCATAAAAGTGAGACGAACGCCGTGCCGTTGTTCAAAGGCATTCTTGTGCTTGGCGCGCAGGCTGACGATGCGTGTGAAATCGACTTCGTACATGCAATGAACGTGAGCGCTGGTGCGGCGCGACTCGATCATGCGCTGGGCGATGATTTTGCGCATGTTGGTCATGGGAACGAGGTCGCCGGGATAGGTGGCGGGGGCGGGACGGGGTGGAGCGGTGCCTTGCGGCGCCGATGCCGGTTGCGCCTCGCTCCGGTCGGCGGGACGGACGAATGCGTCCGTCCCCACACTGTCCTTTCCCACGCGAGCAGGTTGCGATCCTGGGTGCTCGATGAACGCCATGATGTCTTGCTTGGTGATGCGGCCCCCGAGACCGGTGCCAGCGACTTGCGAAAGATTCACGCCATGTTCGCGGGCGATCTTGCGGACCAGGGGAGAGGAGCGCGCTTCCTCGTCTTCGGAAGATTCACGCGATTCTGGCGACGATGGCGCGCTGGCGGCCGGTTGAGGAGTTGGTGCGGGCTTCTTCTCTTCTTTCTTTTCTTCTTTCGCAGGGGCGGGCGCCGCCGGAGCGGCCTTTGCGGGCGCCGCGGCCGCCTCGCCATCGGCGGAGATCGTGCCCACGATTGTGTTCACGCCGACGGTCGTGCCTTCTGTGACTTTAATTTCTTGAAGCACGCCTGAGGCGGGGGCAGGGATTTCCGCGTCGACCTTGTCAGTGGAAATTTCGAAGAGAGGCTCGTCGCGCTGGACTTTGTCTCCGGGCTTTTTCAACCACTTGGTAATAGTGCCCTCGACAATGGATTCACCCATCTGGGGCATGATGATGTCAGTCGGCATGATTTCCTTCCATGCGGCCCACGGTTACAGGATGCCGCAGGACGCAAACAGATATTATAGCGGGTAGGGAACTCCCACAGAAAATACCAGGTTAATAGAAGGAGTGGATTGGCTTAACAGCTACCTGCCTACTTCTTTTCTTCGTCCCCGCTCGGCGGCGCAACTCCGAAGCTGGTCTTCCAGTATTCCTGAACCGCGGGCGGGAGTTTCTCCATGTGTGAGATGAAGCTGGCGATCTTCCACATTTCCTGCTCAGTGAGAGTTTTTTCCCATGAGGGCATGCCGGTGTAGCGGATGCCGGTGCGGATGGTGTAGAAGACGTGCCACTCAGGGTCATCGGGCGTGTCGGAGATGAGATTGGGCGCGGGCGGGTAGAAGGAGTTAGCGAGCGAGGAGGGCTTGCGGTCGAGGCCTCCGTGGCAGAGGGCGCAGTTCATGGTGTAGAGCTTCATGCCGTCTTCAAAATTCTGATCGTTCGGCGGCACGGGATTGGTTAGGTGTGGAGCGTGGCGCTCCATGGAGGCGTCGACGGCGCTCATCGCGATACGCGCTTCGAGGTGGGGCGGGGCCACATTGGCTTGCGTCGGGAAGAAGCCGAGCATGGCGAAGCCAAGCCCGCCAAGAATGAGCACGAGGATCATGACGATTGCGCCAAGTACGAACTTGCCCATGAATACCTCCGGGAGATTCTATTGTGGCAGAAGAGGGGCAGGGGCGGCTAGTTTGGTTCCAGGAGTACTGGGTCGCTGGTCAAAAGGCGTTTCTTCTGTTTTTCTTTGGTCAATAAGCCCGCAATCGGCGGGCTTCGCGAACTACGTCGCTTACTTTGGGTAGGTAGTGTTCTTCCTGCGGCGGAGAAAAGGGGATAGCGGAATCGAGGCCTGCGACGCGGACGATGGGGCCGTCGAGATCGTCGAAGGCTTCTTCGTTGATGATGGCGGCGATTTCGCCGGCGAGGCCTCCGGTGCGGGAGTGCTCGTGCAGGATGATTACTTTATTTGTCTTCTTCACAGTTTGCGCGATGGCTTCGCGGTCGAGCGGTGAGACCGTGCGCAGGTCGAGGATTTCGAGATCGATATTTTCCTTCGCGAGAATCTCGGCCGCTTCGAGCGCGGAGTGGACCATCGCCGCATAAGTAATGATGCTGAGATCGCGGCCTTCGCGGACGATGTTCGCTTTGCCGATTGGCACGACGTAATCTTCCGCGGGGACTTCACCTTTGATGCGGCGGTAGAGATATTTGTGCTCAAAGAAGATGCAGGGATTGTTGTCGCGGATGGCAGCTTTGATCAGGCCCTTGGCGTCGTAGGGCGTGGCGGGGCAGATGACTTTGAGGCCAGGATTGTGGACGAACCACATCTCGGGATTTTGCGAGTGGAACGGGCCGCCGTGGACGTATCCGCCGCTAGGACCGCGCAGTACAAGTGGGGCAGGTGCTCCCCACAGATAGTGCGTCTTCGCGACCATGTTGCTGATCTGGTTGAAGGCGCAGCCGATGAAGTCCATGAACTGGAATTCGGCGACGGGGCGCATGCCGGTGAGCGACGCTCCGAAGGCCGCGCCCACGATGGCGGATTCGGCGATGGGCGTGTCGATGACGCGCTCGGGACCGAAGCGGTCGATGAAACCGTCGGTGACTTTGAAAGCACCGCCGTAAATGCCGATGTCTTCGCCGAGGCAGAAGACAGAGGGGTCGCGGTCCATTTCTTCCCAGATTCCCTGGCGGATAGCTTCGAGGTAGGTGAGTTGCATAGGTAAACACTCCGGATCATGCTTACGGTTTCATACTAGACCGCGAATTGTGCACCAATCTCCCATTTGCAGTGTCTATTCCCCAGTCGTCTTGCGGCTAATCACGATGTGCGGTCCTACGCCTTCCGATGCTTTAGGGCATTGATTCATAAGAGCGGTTCCATATGTTCCGGGAGCGGGAGTGATTTTCCCATGATGCAACCAGAACCGCGCGATTGCTTCCCCTTGCAACGTCTGAGAGTTTGGGACATTCGGGAGTTCTACTTTGCTTCTCCACCTCAATCGCACCCACTCGCCGACCTTGAGCTCCACGAGAGTGCCGGGGTGTGAATCGCTACCGTAAACTGACACGTGCGCCAGATCGACCACACTATGTTCATCACGAACTGAAAGCCCAGTCCAGTCTCCTCGTAGCTGAACGGTTCGGACGCATCTGTCGGCTGGAGATCGGACAGGTGGGGCGATATTGCGAGTGTCATCGGCGCCGAGCCCACATTCTCAACCTTCACTTCCCACTCGATGGAATCGCCCGTTGCGTAGGACGGACGATCAAGCCACGTGACGGTACTCCTAAGAGCGCGTCGTTCGTTCGCCCCGACGCCGCAGTCTCCGATCAGCACACCGCGGGCGGAGCCCACCATGCTGAAACTGCCGTCGGGATTTCTGGGGAAGTGTTGGGGAGGCGGCGAAGTCGTTCGAAGCGCAATTCTTTGCTCAATGGTCGTCAGGTCAACAAACCTCACTTCCTGAGCCCCAGCGTACCTTGCGAAGTGGCAGGCAAGGCTGATGATCCAGAAGGAGAGGAACACCCTCATCTCAGATGCACGGCGGCTTCTGTCTGCTTGAAGCCGGCCGCTCCCTTCTTAACTTTCGGTATCCCATACTTGGGCTTGATGTCATGGCAACCGTCCCCACAGAACACCCCGCCCTCGGCAGACTCCGGTGTCGGCATCGGAGAGTTCACCGCGATCTCGCGCTCGGCCTCTATAACCCGTTCTACTTCTGCAATCAATTCCGCATTCTCTTTCACCGTCAGCCACTTCTTTTCTTTCAGCAGATAATTTTCGAAGCGGGCGATTGGGTCGCGCTTTTTCCAGAAGTCAAACATTGGCTTCGGCACGTACGCAGCGGCGTCGTGGATGGCGTGGCCTTTCATGCGCATCATCTTGGCTTCGATCAGCGTCGGGCCTTCGCCGCGGTGGGCGCGTTCGACGGCGTCGCGGGCGGCGTCGTAGACCTGGCAGGCGTCGGTGCCATCGACGATTACACCGGGGATGCCGTATCCGATGGCGCGCTCGGCGAGATCTTTGCAGCGGTACTGCATTTCCGACGGCGTGGAGTAGGCCCACTCATTGCTCTCGACGAAGAGCACGAGACCCAGGTTCTGCACGGCGGCGAAGTTGATGCCTTCGTAGGTGACGCCAGTGGACTGGCCTCCGTCGCCGATGTAGGTCATGACGGCGATATTGCGCCCTTGCAGACGCGCGCCCAGCGCCACGCCCGCCATTACCGGAACCAGATCGCCGAGCATCGAAATAGGCGAGACCATGTTGCGCTTTTCGATGTCGCCGAAGTGCGAGGTGCCGTCGCGGCCGCGCGTGGGCGAATCGGCTTTGGCCATGTACTGCATCATGGTGTCGGAAGCGCGGAAGCCGCGAACCAGCAGCGATCCCTGATTGCGAATCATCGGCGCGAACCAGTCGTCTTTATCGAGCGCGTAGGCCGAGGCGCAGGAGCAGGCTTCCTGGCCGAGCCCGAAATAAACTCCGCCGACGACTTTGCCTTGCTTGTAGAGATTTTCGAGCGCGGTCTCCATTCTGCGGTTGAGCAGCATGTAGCGGTAGATTTCGATGCACTGCTTCTTGTCGAGATACTTGGAGTCGCGGATGGGCGGGACCGGAGCGCTCAGGTTGCCGCTGACTTCGTAGCGGACGTGCTCGGCACCGTCTTTGTCTTTCTCGATGCGTTGGCTTACCGATAGATCGGGATGCTCGAGGCGCGTGTCGGGGATGGAGTAGGTGCGGAGGTGGGCAGCCTTGGGACTGGATAGGGAAGCGCCGTTGCGGCGGCGGTTGCCGTTGGTGCCTAACTTGGAATTGGATTTATTCTTCTTGATTGCCATGGTGAAAGCCTGAATGCAGACGCAATTCTCAATGCTATCGCAGAGTGAAAGAAAAGAGCTAGTGCGGCGCGCCGACCGAGGCGCGTTTACCTTTGAACCGCCCGCCTCTACCCGCAAGCTTAAGCAACAGCTAGCTCAAGGCCTTCCGCAACAGCAGTATTGGCTGCATATTCAATGTGCAGAACCCGCCTCGCGTATTCCGACTGCGACTTCGATGAAGAGTGAACCACCAGCGGCCGCATCGCCACGATTCCCCCTCGCGGGACGCAACATTCCACCGGGGCGACGTCTTGCGTTAATTGATGGATCGCGTCGTCAGTAAGCACACCGAGAGTGTGCGTTGCCGGCAATACGCGCAATGGCCCGTTCCGCGATGTAGAGTCGTCAAGATGAACACGCAAGGCGAGCACTTGAGAAAGAGCGCTTGCCGGGGCATGGGCATAAATCACTCCTTCTTTAACGGACCACGGCCCCCAACCCGGTGTCTCCTGGCGACTCCGTAGCGGGAGTGCCGTGTCTTGATGCCAGACCACAAGCCAGTTGGCGTCCGTCGTTTTTTCGAACATTGTCGCCCGGAACGGATAGGCGCTTGCACCTAAAATGCGGCTTGCAACTTCGAGTAGTTGTGGATCGCCTGCCAGCGAAGCCACCGCAGCATGTCCCAAAGCATGCCGCACTCCGGCACGGCTGCGACGCAGGTTAGCGATTGCAAGATTTTCTGCCAACAGCATGACCCGATCTTCTTCGAATATCCCCGGTATCACCGCAAATCCGTCCTCGTCGACTCGTTGCCGATACATGGACGTTTCCAAAGAGATCAGCTCCAAAATGTGTCCTCTTTGTGCAGGTGCCGGAATTCTGCCGGAAGCTGCACCGGCACGCCGACGGTTCGCCCGAGCAGCGCGTCTAGCGTATCGACCCAAAGCATTTGAGTGGAAAACACTGTGCCGAAGTTGCGAGAGATCGATTCGGTAACCGCGTTCAGGTCGAGCGCCTTGCCGAGTTCTTGCTGCATCGAGGTAACCGGCTTCGCCGTGATGCCGCAGGGGATGATCAGATTGAAGTAGCTGAGGTCGGTGCTTACGTTGAGGGCGAAGCCGTGCGAGGTGACGAAACGGGAGATGTGGATGCCGATGGCGGCGATTTTGGCTTCGGCGGCGTTCGCGGTGCTGCCAGCGAACAGCAGGTTCCTTGACTCCAGAGAACGATTCTGGGAATCGTTCTCTTCCGCCCGGAATGACAATGAGTTGTTGTCTGTCCACACACCTGTCAGCCCTGGTATGCGCTTTGTCGGGATCGCGAAGTCGGCACAGGTGCGGATCAGGACTTCTTCCAGGCGGCGGACGAAATCGACGGCGCCCAGACTCTTTCGCAGGGCGGACGGGGCGTCCGCCGCTCCACGAGCGAATCCGCGCAGGTCGAAGATGGGATAGCCGACGATCTGGCCGGGGCCGTGGAAGGTGACGTCGCCGCCGCGGTCGCATTCAAAGAGTTCGACGCCTCTCTGGGCGAGGAGTTCGGGCGAGGCGATCACGTGTGCGGTTTTTGCATTGCGGCCTAGCGTGATAACTGGCGAATGTTCCAGCAGGAGGAGGACGTCGCCGATCTTTTCCTCTTTGCGTAGGCCGACGAGTTGCTGTTGCAGGCGCAGGCCGGTCGCGTAGTCGACGGTGCCGAGTTGGACGAGGGAGATCAAAGCTTCCTGCCACGAATCTACACATCAAAACTCTTCACCACAGAGACACAGAGTCACGGAGAAAAACCTAGACCATTCTTGACTTTCCCCGTCTCCGTGGCGAGTTAAGCATTGATCGCGATCCCGTACACGCTATTTGCCGCATCCAGCATAGCCTCGGCTAGGGTCGGGTGCGCGTGGATCGTCCACATCAAATCATCGACGGTGGCTTCCAGTTCCATGGCGGCGACTGCTTCGGCAATCAGTTCCGTCGCCTGCGGGCCGATGATGTGGACGCCGAGAATCTCACCGTAGTCGGCGTCGCTGACGATCTTGATGAACCCTTCATGCTGGCCGACAATCGAGGCTCGCGAATTCGCGGTGAACGGGAACTTGCCGATCTTCACGTTGTATCCGGCCTCGCGTGCTCTGGTTTCGGTGAGTCCGACGCTGCCGATTTCGGGATGGCAATACGTAGCACCAGGAATGTGTTCGGGATTGATCGGTTTGCCAGGCTTGCCGGCAATCTTGGCCACAGCCACCAGCGCTTCCATCGCGCCGACATGGGCCAGTTGTGGAGTCCCGAGCACGATGTCGCCGACGGCATAGACTCCGGGCTCGGCGGTCTGCATCCAGGAATCGGTCTTGATGAATTCACGGTCGGGCTTGATCTTGGTTTTCTCGAGGCCGATATTTTGCGTGCGCGGCTTGCGCCCCACTGCGATCAAAATCTTCTCGGCTTCAATTTTCTCCTGCTTCCCCTCAACGCTGATGGTCACAGCAATTCCGCTCTTCGTATTGTCGATCTTCTCAACTTTTGCAGTCGTGTGGAAGTTGATACCGCGCTTGCGAAAAACACGAGCCAGTTCTTTCGAGACTTCTTCATCTTCAACGGGAACAAGTCGCGGCAGCATTTCAACGATCGTCACTTCGCAGCCGAATGAGTGAAAGATCGATGCAAACTCCACGCCTACCGCACCAGCGCCGACGATCACCATAGATTTGGGCAGGTCCTTCAGGCTGAGGATTTCGATGTTGGTGAGGATGCGGTCGTTGGCCTCTAGTCCGGGCAACATGCGCGCTTCGGACCCGGTCGCGAGAATCACGTTCTTCGCTTTCAGATGGCTCGCTTTGTTGTCGTTCACAACTTCGACGGTCAACACACCATTCTGTGCAGAGCCTGTGAGCTTTCCGTAGCCCTTCACGGTGTCAACTTTATTCTTCTTCATCAGAAATTCGAGACCTTTGGCATGCTTGGCCACGATCTTCGATTTGCGTTCCTGAATCGCCCCCCAGTTCAGTTTGCGCGCATCAACGCCATCGATGCCGAATTCTTTAGCTTCCTTGAGGTGATCCCACAGTTCGGCGTTGAACAGCAGAGCCTTGGTCGGGATGCAGCCCACGTGCAGGCAGGTGCCGCCGAGGAACCCGTCTTTCTCGATGAGCGCGGTTTTCAATCCGTACTGGCCCGCACGGATGGCTGCAGTGTAGCCCGCGGGACCGCTTCCGATTATGGCGACGTCATAAATAGTTTCAGGCAATGGAATTATCCCCAGTAGGAAGAGATGACTAAAGCCAAACGTTTGATTCTAGAACAGGACTGCAGAAGGCAACAATCGGCGGAAGCTGAAACGGGAATTCCTCGAAGGGATGAAGGGCGATACCAATTGATAGGGATCCTTCGACTTCGAGCAGCTTCGCCGTCGCGAAGCTGCTACTGCGCTCAGGATGACAAAATGCCTAGTTACTCTCGTTGCTGGCGCGCTTCCAGGAAATCAATTCGCCGATGGTCGAACTCGTGCTCGAAACCGGCTGCTTGTAAGCCTCGACTTCGGAGCGCGAAGCCTCTTCGCCCACCGCGCGGATGCTGAGGCCGACTTTCTTTTCTTCCGGGCTCATCTTGATGATCTTGAAGTCGTGCTCCTGTCCAGGTTCAAGTTGCATAGGCTGGCCATTGGCATCGACAGCCTCGGACTTGTGGCACAGGCCCTCGACGCCTTCGGCGATTTCGACAAAGGTGCCGAACGCGGCCACGCGCAGTACTTTGCCGTGAATCACATCACCGACGTGATGTTTCTCGAAGAAAGTCTCCCAAACATCGGGCTGGAGCTGTTTGACCCCAAGCGAAAGCCGCCGCTTGTCGGGTTCAATGGCGAGCACAATGGCCTTCACGCGGTCACCCTTCTTCAACACTTCGGAGGGATGTTTTACACGCTTGGTCCAACTGAGGTTGCTCACGTGAACCAGCCCGTCGATACCGTCCTCGATTTCGATGAAGGCACCGAAATCGGTAAGGTTTCGCACCCGGCCTTCCACCGTCATACCCACGGGGTACTTATCGTGCAACGCATCCCAGGGATTTTCTGCCAACTGGCGCATGCCGAGGGAGATGCGGCGCTCGCCCGGATTCACATTCAGTACGACGCAATCGACCTGATCGCCGACATTGACCAGCTTTGAAGGATGCTTCATCCGCTTCGACCACGTCATCTCGCTCACGTGGACCAAGCCTTCGATACCCTGCTCAAGCTCGACGAACGCGCCGTAATCGGTCACGCTGATCACTCGACCCGAGACATGCGCACCTACCGGATAACGGTGCTCGGCGTCCAGCCATGGGTCTGGCGTCAACTGCTTAAACCCGAGCGAAACCCGTTGTTTTTCCTTGTCGTACTTCAATACTTTGACCTGAATCTGATCACCAACGTTCACCAGGTCACGCGGGTGGGTGAGACGACCCCATGACATGTCCGTGATGTGGAGCAATCCGTCGAGCCCGCCGAGATCAACGAATGCGCCATACTCGGTCAAGTTCTTCACCACGCCAGTCAGGATCGAACCTTCCTCCAGGTGCTCGAGAGTCTTGCTGCGCTTCTCGTTTTGCTCGCCTTCGAGCAACTCTTTGCGCGAGACCACGATGTTTCCGCGCTTCTTGTTGACTTTAATGACCGTAACTTCCAGAGTCTGGCCTTTCATGCCATCCAGATTCCGCACAGGCCGCAGGTCGACTTGGGATCCGGGCAAAAAAGCGCGCGCGCCCAGGATATCGACAGTCAGGCCACCCTTCGTGCGCTCAATCACGGTGGCCCTTACCGGCCGCTTTTCGTGATGAGCCTTTTCTACCTCATCCCAGGCATGAAGTCGTGCTGCCTTCTGATGCGAGAGATTGACATAGCCTTCTTCGGTCTGCCCCTTTTCGCGCATCACCTCGATTTCGTCGCCGGGCTTTACTTTGGGATTGCCCTCATGATCGAGAACCTCGGACAGCGGCAACATTCCTTCCGACTTCGTGCCGATATCGACAACTACGTGCGTCGACGTGAGCTTCAGGACCGTTCCCTTAATGACGCGATCTTCTCCCACCGCCTCTTCGGTTTCGGTGGTGAAGTTCTCAAGCGCAGAAGCGAAGTCTTCATTCGAGTGTTTATCGTCACTCGCGGCCGCGGGATAAGGGGTGTGCTCGGTTGTAGAGGTGGCGGTTGCGGCCGAATCGTTTTGTTCGGCCGAATGGTGAGCCGTCGTTGGTTCAGTCTCGGTTGCGACGGCACTAGTGGAATCGGAGTTTTGGGTGATGGTGTCGGACAAAGTCATGCCTCTCTGATGAACCTCGCACTCAGTGCGGGGGATGCGGGGCCTGCCTGGCGAACTGCTGGTGCGTCTTTTGGTG
>Ga0308309_10000615_pt1 | contig 22185 bp, 19 predicted proteins | sample HubBroMetageWFT5_FD_192491 | JGI IMG/M metagenome (GOLD analysis project Ga0308309, IMG submission 192491) | Warmed and freeze-thawed soil microbial communities from the Hubbard Brook experimental Forest, New Hampshire - Hubbard Brook CCASE Soil... | ecosystem: Environmental > Terrestrial >...
AAGCCGCGGCAGCAAGTAATTCAATTGCGCCAGTTCGACTTGCAGTTGGCCTTCTCGCGTGCGCGCATGCGTAGCGAAAATGTCCAGAATTAGCTGCGTGCGATCGATTACCCGGCGGCCCACTCCCTTTTCAAAGTTGCGAAGCTGGCCGGGGGTTAAATCATGATCGACGATCACCAGCGGAACATGACGCATCTCTGCTTCGATGCGGATTTCTTCCAGTTTGCCACGGCCGACCAGAGTTGCCGGATCGAGCGCGTCGCGGACTTGCCATAGGGAGCCCTCAATTTTGGCTCCTGCGCTTTCCGCCAATTCCTGGAGTTCTTCGAGCGAATCGCGGCCTGCTGCGGTTGGATCGCCCGCGCGTCCACGCGGGGCTTTCTTTAAACCAACGCCAACCAGCAAAACACGTTCGCGATTGTCAATTAGTTGTGCGGTTTTCATTCGCTACGATTGTCTTGATGAACGCAAAAGCCTGAAGGACTCATTGTCATCTGGGACTCATTATACGCTGTTTGACTTAAGTGCGGGAAAGCCAGAAGGAGCATCAACCCCGCACAGGCGCCGATGCTGCCAAAATAAGCGGGGAAAGAAACTCCTCAAGCTCTCGACGGTCGGGCTGAAATTCAGGATCGCGTGTGGTTTTGTCCATCCATCCCAGGCAGACGAGCCACGCTACTTCGGACCATTTTTCGGCGGCGGATGGAGCGAAACCCACATGTCGAAAAACGCTGACGATGTGTGCGCGGCGTTTCGTCTCAATCGCTGCAACGCGGGTGGCAACCCGCTCATCCTGCCGCGACCAAGCATATAGTGCAGCTTCCAATCGCGCTCGGCCGGGGCCAGCGCAACGAGCAATGAAATGAGCCCACCGCGCAGCCGCTCCGGAATCAAGGCCCGCTGCTTCTTCCAACCAACGTACCTCTTCCTCTTCCCAACCCAGAAGCATGCGGGTGAGCAAGTCTTCGCGATCTTTGAAGTGCCAATAGAAACTCCCTTTCGTGGCGCCAAGATTGCGGGCAAGGATTTCTACTCGAACGGTTTCAACACCGTGTGACGACAGTTGAGAGAGGGCTGCCTGAATCCAGTCTTCAGGCTGCAGCGGTGAAGGTCGAATCGGGGTTGCGGTCGCCATGTGTATTCGCGTCTTTACTTAGAAGATACCGGAAGCGGTTTCGAGGTCAAGCCGTATTGCGCTGCTCCGGGCACGGCAATTTGTGAGCCGATTCCAACACGCAGGTGTTTCGTATAGAATTGCTCGATTGCGCGATCGAGAAATAGGCCACCGTAACCCGCGCCAATGACAACTAAACCCTGAGGGAAAAGATGATCCTCGACATCAACGGGATCCAGAAGATTCTGCCGCATCGCTATCCGTTTTTGTTAGTTGATGCCATAGAAGAAATGGAACGATGGAAACGCATTGTGGGAATAAAAAACGTCAGTATCAACGAGGGATTCTTTCAGGGCCATTTCCCGGGCAAACCTATCATGCCAGGTGTGCTGATTATCGAGTCCATGGCGCAAACAGGCGGTCTATTGTTGCTTCAGGAAGTGAAAGAGCGGGAGAAGAAGCTGCTTTATTTCGTGGCAATCGATAACGCCCGTTTTAGGCGGCCGGTAATACCCGGAGACCAACTGCGCGTGGAAGTGAATGTGCTCGCTTGGCGCGGAACATTCTGCAAGCTGCAAGGCAAAGCCTCCGTAAACGGAGAACTCGCGGCTGAGGCCACGCTTATGTGCAAAATGGTGGACCTGGAAAGTGAGGTAAATCCTGCAACGGATTCTGGTGACATGCCTCAATGAGCGAAATTGATGGGCGCGCAGAGGTTTCCTCCTCCGCACGAATTGGACGCAACGTCAAAATTGGCGCTTTCGCGGTGGTGGCTGGAGAAGTAGAGCTAGGCGAAAGCTGTATCGTTGACCATCACGCCGTCGTACAAGGTCCCGCGCGGCTTGGCCGGGGCAATCACGTTTATTCATTTTCGGTCATTGGTGGGGATCCGCAGGATTTAACTTACAAGGGCGAGCGTGTGTCTCTGGAGATAGGGGACTTAAACGAATTTCGCGAGTTCTCCACTGTAAACAGGGGTACCGTGAAGGGCGGAGGCGTGACACGGGTTGGCAGCTACAACCTCATCATGTCTTATTCGCATATCGGCCACGATTGTTTGATCGGAGATCACACGATCTTCGTAAATGGAGGCACGCTGGCAGGCCATGTCACCGTTGAGGACTACGCCACCATCGGCGCATTCTGCCCCGTGCAGCAGTTCTGTCGCGTGGGAAAATACGCTTACATCGGGGCGCACACGGTGATTACGCAGGATGTTCCGCCATTCTCGAAAGTTGTGTCACCGCGGGACTCCCGATGTTACGGTGTGAATGCAATAGGACTCGAACGCCAGGGTTTTTCTGCGGAGCGCATTGAAAACATCGAGAAGGCTTACCGTTTCCTGCTTCGTTCAAAAATGAATACTTCTCAGGCACTTGAAAAAATGCGTGAAACCCTTGCGGGCTCCGAGGACGTCTTATCACTAATTCGATTCATCGAATCGGCCGAGAACGGCCTGATCAAGTAGGAGCCGTGGCCGCTCTTTCAGGAAATAACATATCCAGTTGGGGCTTAATTGCGGGTAACGGAGACTTTCCTTTCTTAGTTCTCGAAGGCGCCCGGAGCCGCGGTATCGAAATGGCGGTGATCGCAATTCGCGAAGAAGCCTCGCCGGAACTGGAGCGCGTCGCGAAACGCTTGCACTGGGTTAGCCTGGGCGAACTTAGCCGGACTATCGAGTTGTTGCATCAAGAGGGTGTGAAACACGCAGTAATGGCCGGGCAAGTGAAGCATAATAAAATTTTCAGCGGGATCCGGCCTGATTGGCGTCTTGCAAAATTGCTCTTTTCGCTACCGGCTAAGAATACAGACTCTTTAATCGGAGCCATCGCGCGCGTGCTGGGAGAAGAAGACATCGAGCTCGTGGACTCTACGAAATTTCTCGGGCCACTCTTGCCGGCGCCGGGGGTTTTGACGCAGCGGGCCCCGGATGAATCGGAAGCAGCAGATATTGCTTACGGACGCAAGGTGGCCCAGCAAGTTGCAGGACTCGACCTCGGGCAAATGGTAGTGGTGCGAGATTGTGCCTGCGTTGCGATTGAAGCTATGGAAGGTACGGACGAAACGATAGAACGCGCCGCTCGCATCACTGGCGGGCAAAAACTAGTGGTAGTTAAAGTGAGCAAGCCGGCGCAAGATATGCGATTCGACGTTCCTGTGATCGGCCTGAAGACGATTGATGTGATGCGGCGCTCGAATGCTACTGCGCTGGCGATTGATGCCGGGCGCACTCTCTTGTTCGATCGCGATGAACTGATTGGCGCGGCGGACGATGCCGGAATTGCGATTGAGGCGTTTGCACCAGAGGAAAGTTCGAGACGTGCGCCGGCAGAAAAGTCCTCGGCTAAAAGGAAGAAGTGAGCGATAAGCCCATACGCGTTGCTGTCGTCGGTGTCGGCGAGTTTGGCCGCAACCATGTGCGGGTGTGGCGTGAACTCCCGGGCACGGAGTTTGTGGGAATTGTAGATGCAAATGCCGAGCGCGCAAGAACTGTCGCCGCTGAATTCGGCACGCGCGTAATTCCCGGCATTCAAGCGCTCGCGGCGGAAGGAGTGCAGGCTATCAGCCTTGCGGTGCCGACGAAAGAACATGGGCGCATCGGTTGCCGTCTCTTTAACGCCGGTCTCGATGTGTTGGTGGAAAAACCCATCGCGGCATCTCTGAAGGAAGCGGACGAACTGATTGCAGCCGCCTCGCAAAACCGGCGTATTTTGCAGGTGGGTCACGTGGAGCGCTTCAATCCTGCCATAACTGCGGTCCAGAAAATTGTTTCGCGCCCGATGTTTTTCGAAGTGCACCGGCTGGGAATTTTTACCCCGCGCAGTCTTGATATCGATGTGGTTTACGACGTGATGATCCACGATCTCGATATAGTCCTCTCCCTAGTTGATTCACCGGTCATCGATTTGAAAGCCGTCGGAATACCTGTGATGACCGACAAAGTGGACATCGCCCAGGCTCGCTTCGAATTCGAAAATGGCACGGTTGCCAATTTCACGGCCAGCAGAGTTTCCACCGAACGCGTCCGCAAGATGAGATTTTTTCAGGAGCACGAATACGTTTCGCTCGATTTCACGCGGCAGGATGTGCTGCGCGTGCGCGTTGAATCCGGCGGTCCGCAGCCTGAGATTAAATTTGAAAAAGTTCCCACCACACCCGAAGAGCCCTTGCATGCGGAGCTTCGTGGATTTCTCGAATGCGTTCGCTCACGGCGTCCACCATTAGTAAATGGCGCAGCTGGCCGGCGCGCTCTGGAACTCGCAGACCGAGTGATGGCAGCAACCATTGAGCATGCGCAACGCGTCCAACTTGGTACATTCGCTCCACAGGATGTTCGATGATTCCGCGGACGCTGGTCCCGACCGATGTGCGTCCTGTTACTGACAACGGGGATAAGAAGCCGCCGCGCCGGCTGTCCACTTACATGGACGACCGCACGGTTGTGCCTTCTGAGTTGTCCGATCAGGCGGCCCCGCTTGACGGAAAGACGACTATCCCTGCGCATCTTCCGCTCGGCGTTCTAGTTGATCGCACGCTGGTGTCGCGCTCGATGCCAGCGAAAGCATTCGAAAGCTTTGGACCCATCACTGAATATCCTTCTCTCGATATTCTGGATTCCCGTGTGGTGGTGCCGGCCTATGTAGAACCGCCCGAGCAGAGCGAAATAGAACGATTCAACAAGCCGCAGCAAATGACGGCGGAACTTCGCGAACTTGTGGAGCCGGATATTTTCAATACCGGCGAAGCGAACCTGCTCGTCGAGCCCGAAGAAAAGCGCGACGCGAAAGAAGATCTTATTACCAGGACGCTCTCCATCGCGTTCCACATCGGCTTCGTCATTTTTTTGATTTTCTTGCCGAAAATTTTTCCACCCCATATTCCCACGACGGAAGAAACCCTCGCGGCGAGCAAGGAGCTCGGCGTTGTGTATTTGCCGTCGGATGTGCCTGCGTTGTCGAAGGCTCCGCCGTCGGAGCCAGGGCCGAAAGTTCGGATCAGTCCCAAAACCCTGAATCGCGCTGCGCCTCCGCGGCCAGAATCGCACGCTATCGAAGCGCCTCCTACATCAAGTCCCGAAAAGCCGCCAACGGATTTGCCTTCAGCTCCTGTTCCACGGACTTCCAACAGTCCGGCCACCAGTGCACCGCCTCCAGAAGCGCCCGCACCGTCGCGCTTGTTGTTGCCAAGCCAGCCCCAACCTAAACCGGGACTCAATCTGGGTTTGCCGAGTTCTTCGCCGGATAAACAGCTGCGGGATCAGATTCGAGATTCAATAAACCGCTCCGGCGGTGTTACGTACGGCGACGAAGGTTCCGGCAGTTCTGGCGGAGGGGGCATAGGTCGAGGAGGAGGTGGTGGTCACGGGGTGGGCGACGGCGCGGGCATGACTATCCTTAGCGACCTCCAGGGTTGGGACCCTAAGAGCTACATGAACCGTCTTCACGCAATCGTCATGAGGAACTGGACCGCAGTTCTTCCTGAATCCTATTACATGGGAGATAAAGGAATCGTCGTGATTACATTTACCATCAATCGTGATGGTACCATTCACGTTGACGAGCCGATATTGGACCGGACTTCAGGAAAGGAAGCCCTCGACCGCGCGGTGATGGCCGCCATCCGTTCCTCGGTTCCATTTGAACCATTGCCCCCCGAATATAAAGGTGACTCCCTCCAATTGCGCGGCGCTTTTTTCTACAATATTCAACCTAACTCCGGGCAGTAACAGCGCAGTGAAGCTGAATCGCACGCAAATTACTGGAACTTTTGGCAGCCGCCGCGCTGCTTTGGCTGCGGTGCCGTTTCGGGACGGTGTCTAGATGAACGCGCTGGCTCCTCTCGTTGTCGTCCTTGGGCCAACTGCTTCCGGGAAGTCTGCGCTTGCGATTTGGCTTGCCGAGCGCCTAAACGGCGAAGTGCTGGTTTGCGATTCCACCCAGGTTTATAAGTATTTCGATATCGGCACGGCGAAGGTGCCTTTGAGCGAACAGCACGGAATCGCGCATCACCTGGTGAACCTTTGCGAACCCGAGCAAATTTTTACCGCCGGTGAATACCGGCGGCGGGCTTTGCAAGTCCTCGAGGAAGTAACTCAACGCGAGAAATTGCCTATCGTGACGGCAGGAACGGGACTGTATCTGCGCGCATTGCTCGAGGGCTTGTCGGATGCGCCGGAACGATCAGAAGAATTACGTACGCGTTTGCGTGGGAAGGCTGAGCGTCACGGGCCGGAACACCTTCATCGCATTCTCACTCGTTTAGACAAGGCAAGCGCTTCCCGAATCGCTCCTCGTGACACACAGAAAGTTATTCGCGCGATCGAAATGCGGATTCTTGCCAAAAAACCGGTCGGCGAAATCCATGGTGCAGGACGCCGTAGCCTGGAAGGCTATGCTGTGAGAGAAATCGGGCTATCGCCTCCGCGCCAGGCGCTTTACGCAAGAATTGAAGAAAGAAGCGAATCGATGATTCGGGACGGCTGGCTTGATGAAGTCAGCCGGCTCATGTCAAAGGGTATTGCTTCAGATGCGAAACCATTTCAATTTATCGGTTATTCCGAACTTCGTGCTCATCTGAACGGGCAATTGACGATGGAATCTGCCGTGCAAAAAATTCAGCAGGCTACCCGGCAATTCGCCAAGCGCCAGCTTACCTGGTTTCGAAAGGAGCCGGCGGTTCACTGGCTCGCAGGATTTGGCGGCGACCCGAAGACTGCGGCAGCCGCTCTGGAATTTCTGCAAGGCTCTCACTCGTGAAGTCCCGGGAATCGCCGTTGCCGCATTTAACTTCGGCTGCTAGCATACCCGCGCCATGAACAACAAAAGAACTCATCTGCCGAAAAACGAGATGCGAAAGATTCTGCGCGTGTTGAAAAGTCGCGAGGCGGAGATGGTGCGGCTGTTGGAATCCTTCGTGCGATGCGAATCGCCGAGCCGCGACAAAAAAGCGGTCGATCGTTTCGGTGAAATAGTTGCAACGGAATGGAGCAAGCGCGGCGCGAAAGTGCGGGTTCTCCCGGTCGCGAAGCTTGGCAACCAAGTGCGCGCAGAAATTAATCCCGGCAGCGGGCTTGGAACCAGGCGGCAGATAATGACCATGGGGCATTTAGATACCGTATATCCGCTCGGCACTCTCGCAAAAACACCATTTCGGATTTCTGGCGGGCGCGCTTGGGGGCCCGGAACTTTTGATATGAAAGGGGGGCTGGTCCTCGCCCTTTTTGCTGTGGACGCGTTGAAAGCTACCGGAATCACGCCCACCAAGAGACTAGTGTTTTTGTGGACCTCGGACGAAGAAATCGGCAGCGCAAGTTCGCGGAAAGCAATTGAAACCGAGGCGCTCAGAAGCGATGCGGTACTTGTCTTGGAGCCATCGTTCGGCCGCGATGGCCGTTTAAAGACGGCGCGCAAAGGCGTGGGAACTGCTGAAATCGTCGTAACCGGGCGATCCGCCCATGCGGGAGTGGATCCCGAGAAGGGTGTGAACGCGGTGCAGGAGCTCGCCTTACAAATCGAGAGGCTCATGAAGCTCAGCAATCGCAGCCGTGGAATTTCAGTGCAAACGACGGTTGTGTCGGGCGGTACGGTGTCCAATGTGATTCCTGAGCATGCTCACGCGGAAGTAGACATCCGTTTTTCGCGGGCTGCCGATGGATCTCGGCTCGATCGAAAACTGCGAAGCTTGCGCGCGATTACAAAAGGTGCCGGAGTGGAAGTTCGAGGAGGTACGAACCGTCCACCACTTGAGAGAACTGCAGCTGTCCAGGCGCTATTTCGGCACGCCCAGTCCTTAATGCGCGATATGGGATTGCCGCTCGGTGAGGCTGCCACGGGTGGAGGCTCGGACGGAAATCTTACCGGGGCTCTCGGCGTTCCTACTCTCGACGGATTAGGGGCGGTTGGCGATTTCCCGCATAGCCTGCGCGAGCACATTATCATTCGCGCACTACCCGAGCGCGCGGCATTACTCGCTGGATTGTTCGCCACTCTATAGCGCTAAGAATTTATTGAGCTACGTGGTTCTAAGAAATGATCCGCTTTAGCGCACGTCTTCGCGGCGCAGGCAGGCAATTGTCTGCTGCTGAAGATCTGAATAATCGGAATGTAATGTATCGCGCACGGCGTCTTCGGTGGAGGGCGCGGAACCTACGCGATCGAGTAATCGACTGATATCGCTCATGCCTCCAGACTGCACGATGGATTCCACCACCGCAAGCGACCATGCGTAAGCCATTGCCGCAGAACCAGCGGAGAGTCCCATCCACGAACCTTCCAGCGCTCCAAGAGTTGGCACCAACCCCTGATTCGCTTCATCCAACAACGCTCCCGCGCTGGCGCTCCGCCGCCCCTCCATGTATTGGGCGACACCTTCCTGAAGCCAAGTGGGCGCGCGACCGTGCGATTTCTGGCCCACAAAACTGTGCGTGAGCTCGTGCTTCAACACTCGTCCAAGTTCCGGGGTCACGCTGGTCAATCCCTGGACTGGTATACGTATGCGGCCGTCGTTAATGGCTCCGGCCCAGCTCGGCGCCCGCGTGATGTCGGCAAATGATTGCTCGGTGTAGAGAATCACACCAATCTGCTCGGGCGGACTGAAATCAAGCTGGGATTCGAGGTCACGAAAATCCTCTTCAAGCAGGTGCAGGATACCGCGTGCAAGATCGGGGGTGGCGTTGCCGTTATATTTTAGCGCGAAGTGAACGGTTTCGCCTTCGCGATAGCTTTCCTCTTCGGCTTTATCACGCTCCGCTTTTTCAAGAGCGCTCTCGACTTCCGGATCAGGACGCAAACGCTGCGCGAGTTTCCATTCTTCCACTGCCCGATCCATCTTGTTCGCGCCGTAATAAGCCCATCCCATTAATTTTGCGATATCGGCAGCGGAAGGGCCCGAATCGGGCATGACGCGGCGCGCGTGTTCCAGATTGTCCAAAGCGGTTGTGAATTGGTTTTCGCGCAAATAGAGGACGGCTAAGTTGAGCAAAAGTCCAAGATTGTCGGGAGCAAAAGACAGAGCCTGGCGATAATGATCGATTGCTGCGTTCGTATCGCCCTTGCTCACTAAAAACTGAGCGGCCGCGTAATGAGTAGCGGCTACTTTTTCGATGGCAGCGGCTCCCCCCGATCGCGCGTTGTTTTCAAGCTCGGCTATGTAACCAAAATCGATCGAATTGTCGTGTATGGTCAGGCGCGCCACATCCTCGTATCCACGAACGGGATCAATGGGGGGAGCGGAAACGGGTGGCGCAGAAGCCTTAGCCTCTGCGGAAGAGAAAGAAAAATTGTCGTGATCGATTCGGGCTACGATGGATTTGGGGATGGACATCTGGCCCGCAGCCGTTTCGTAGGTTATGCGTTCACCATCTTCGACGACGTTGGAGGCTACGATCCTGCGGCCATTTTTCAGGACAATGGTGTCTGCGGCTTCGGAAGAGACCGCGAGCAGAAAAAGCAAAGCAATCAGTGCAGTCTGGCGCACACCCTCATTTTAACAAGCCATTTCATCTAGACAGGCCATCGCTTGCCGCTTCGATGCTCTAAGTTGTACAGTCAATTGAGTGCGACACAAGAGGCCACTTTCGCCAGGGTTTCTCCTACTGGCAGGCTGTTTTGCTTTATTGATTTTCCCGCGATTTTGCTTAGCGCAACAGCCTGCGAGTGCCCCCCATCCAGACAATTCGATAAATCCTGCAACGGAAGATCCCCGCGCGCTTTATCAAGGACTCGACCAGCTGCGTCCGGATGCTGCCCATGTTTACTCCGTCCGGGATTTGCATTTGAGACGCGACGTCATCAAGCTCACCTTCAGCGAAGGCAAACTTGCATTTCTTCCCGCCATCGGAGGCCACCTGAGCGGTGCCGTATTTACCGGGCGCGGGCACGTTTTAGCCACGCCTCGCGATCCCGGTGAGCGGCGCTCTCTAGCACAATTTGTCGGAGTCCCCATTCTCGATCAAACCTTTTCGCGCGCGTACCTCCGTTTTACCGATGACACCGCCGCTGAAATCGAGGAGCAATTGAGATCTGGCGCAAGCGAAGAAACTGCTGATCCGCATTTTGCGGAAACCTGGAACTCTGCGGTTGCCGCTTTGGCGCCCTCGCAATCCTTGCGAATCATGCTCGACCTGCTTTCCGCTGACCCAGCGCCTTTCTTTTACGCGATGTTGGTGGGTGATTCAGTGGGAGCATTCGACGTTATGGTCGATCCACGACGTGAGGAGCAAGTTTTGATAGGCCAACCTCACAACAATAACGGAGTGCCATTTTACGACGTTTGGGCGTCTTTCCGATCGGAGAGTGCTCCGCTCGCGGCGGTGGAATCATTTGCCCCCCTCGATTATCGAATCGATTCAACGATCGGAACCGATCTCTCACTGGAAGGGAGGACCCGAGTTCATCTGAAAACAATGCGCTTCGGAGACCGTATAGTTCCGCTAGAGCTTTCCCACAAATTAGCTGTAGAGCAGGTCCGTTCCGAAGACGGACAATCGCTGCTTTTTTTCCCGAACGATGACTTGGGGCGCCGCGATGTTCTCCGTCGTGGAAATGACGTGATTTTTGTTGCTCTGGCAGCCCCGGCCCAGGCCGGGCAGGATTTTAGCTTGGACATTTCCTATCACGGCAACGTAATTACAGACGCGGGAAACGGCGCGGAGTACGTCGGCGAGCACGAAACTTGGTTTCCCCATCTCACCGCCAGCGAGCTATTTGTACCTTTCGATCTAACTTTCCACTGGCCACGACGATTCACACTCGTTGCAACCGGAACCCGAATTGAATCGCACGAAGAGGGAGATACGAAAACCGGACATTGGCGATCTGGTGTTCCTTTTTGCGTTGCCGGATTCAACATGGGCGAGTACAAAACTGAGATTGCAACCGAGCGGCCGAAAATCCAGTTATATGCGAACAAGGAGCTCGAAGAAGCAATTGCGCAACGATTGAGCGCGCACAGGCCGCCTGGGGAAATTCCTTCCTTGGATCGCTCACCCACTGATCTCGTACCCGGCACGGCCGTCGAGCCTTTGCTACCGAGCCCGGCGGCAGCGCTGAAACAGCTCGGAAGAAGGGTTTTCGACTCGATTCAGTTTTACGAAAAGCTGAATGGGCCGTTTCCTTTCGACCATCTCGACGTTGCACAGATTCCGGGATCGTTCGGCCAGGGCTGGCCCGGCTTGGTCTATCTTTCTACGTTCGCGTTTCTGCCCGCTGAAGAGCAGGAGCGCGCGGGATTACAGCAATGGGAGCAAAGCGAGGCTCGTGACTTGATGCCATTTCACGAAGTCGCGCATCAGTGGTGGGGAAACGTGGTAGGTCCCGCGAGCTATCGAGACACCTGGATCGAAGAAGGCATGGCGAACTATCTCGCGCTGCTCTACTCCGGGAGTGAAAGATCCACGAGCGATTATTTGACGGAGTGGCTGGAACACTACCGCATGATTCTGCTTACGAGAGTACCCGGCTCAATTGAAACCATCAACGATGTGGGCACGCTGAGCCTGGGGCTTCGTTTGCGCTCGTCGAAAACGCCGGAAGCCTACCGCGCGATAATTTACGGAAAAGGAACCTGGGTAATGCACATGCTTCACGAGATGCTGCGCGACCCGGCGGCCAAAGACGGCGATGCGCGATTCCGTGAGCTCCTTGTTTCGATGCTCACTAAATATAAATATCGAGCTTTCACTACTCAAGATTTCCAGCGTGAGGTGGAGCACCAAATGACGCCCGACATGGATTTAGAAGGAACGCGGCGCATGGATTGGTTCTTCGACGAATGGGTAAAGGAAACCGGAATTCCTCACTACGCCGTGAAATTCGACGTCAAGCCTCACGGAAATGAGTTCGTTGTCGCAGGCCAGCTTGAACAAAGCGGCGTCGATGAGCTGTTCACGGCTCCCGTTCCTATTTATGCTTCCCGGCCAGGGCCTGGATCAAAACCTGTCCGCCTCGGTGTGGTAGTCACTAAAGGACCGGAAACGCGCTTTCGATTCACTTCGCGAATTCGACCGGCCCGTCTGGTGATTGATCCTCATCTGACTATTCTCTGTCAAACAAACTAGGTGATGGTCCCCTGCGCACAGAAACTCAACTTCCTGCTTCCGTCTAAATTTCTCGGGTTTCAACTTGCGCCAGGAGTTTTCCGGTCATATGCTATGCAGTCTAATAAATGGCATCCTGCTGAAGGTGAAAGAGCGATTGAAATAACGAACCACTAACCGGCAATTTTCTTCGTAAATCGCAGCTCAACCAATCCCGCTGCATTCGGCGGCTCATCTGTACGAGGTCTTTAGACCCTTGAGCGTCTTCGAGCGGTTTACAGACATCGGCATTAAAGTTCCCGAGGCTGCTTCGTGGATCCTGAGAGTTCTCAGAATATAGGCGACGCGCGCGAGGCTCCCGTTCTCGAGCCTGGCCATACTCTTGCCACCGTCACCGACAAGATCAGTTCCATCGTGCTGGGCCGTGGGACGACCAAGGGCTGGATAATCGGGTTTGGGATCGCCTTCGCCCTTCTGATGTTGTTGAACGTCGCGGTGACCTACTTGTTAGTTAAGGGTGTAGGAATTTGGGGCATTCGCATACCCATTGCTTGGGGCTTTGCGATCGTAAATTTCGTCTGGTGGATCGGAATTGGCCACGCGGGAACCCTAATTTCTGCAATTCTTCTTCTATTACACCAAAAATGGCGAACTTCTATTAACCGCTTCGCTGAAGCCATGACCATTTTCGCGGTGGCTTGCGCTGGTATGTTCCCGCTGCTGCATATGGGCCGGCCATGGATGTTCTATTACTTAATGCCATATCCCAACGCCATGTGGATGTGGCCGCAGTTTCGCAGTCCGCTCGTTTGGGACGTCTTCGCAGTGTCCACGTATGCCACGGTATCGCTTCTGTTTTGGTTCGTAGGAATGATTCCAGACTTAGCTACGCTTCGCGATCGGGCAAAGAATCGCGCCGCACAAGTGATCTATGGCTTTCTGGCGATGGGCTGGCGTGGATCCGCTGTGCATTGGTCGCGATATGAAACGGCCTCGTTGCTTCTCGCGGGATTGGCAACACCGCTGGTCGTTTCCGTGCACACGGTTGTGAGCTTCGATTTTTCTGTCGCCATCGTTCCGGGCTGGCATAGCACGATCTTTCCTCCTTATTTCGTGGCGGGCGCAATTTATTCTGGTTTCGCCATGGTGATCACGCTGGCGATTCCGATTCGGAAGTTTTACCACCTGGAAGATCTCGTCACCATGCGGCACCTGGACAACATGGCCAAGGTGATGCTCGCTACCGGTGTGATCGTCGCCTACGGATACATGATGGAGACTTTCATAGCGTTCTACAGCGGAAATGAATTCGATCGCTACATGATCATGAACCGCATGACGGGGCCTTATGCTTGGGTTTACTGGATGCTGATCACTTGCAACATCGTCATTCCGCAGGTGCTCTGGTCGCGTAAAGTGCGCAACAACATCCCCCTGTTATTCATTGTGGCCCTTGTCGTGAACGTGGGAATGTGGCTCGAACGTTTTGTCATCGTGGTGGTCAGTTTGCATCGCGATTATATTCCTTCGGCTTGGGGCACTTACATTCCGACAAGATGGGATTGGGCTACCTACGTCGGAACCATCGGGCTTTTCTTGACGCTGTTTTATCTTTTCATACGCTTCCTGCCGATGATTTCCATCGTCGAGATGCGCTCATTGGTTGAAGAAACGAACGAAGAAAGCCGGAATAAATAGGAATCGAAGATTTAGATGCCGCAAATATTTCATCACAGCACCAACGTTCTCTCACGCCTGAGCATTTACGGTGGCGTGTTCATTGTTGCTTTGCTCGGCGCAGCTCTCTATGGAATTGAGCTGTCGCCCTGGTACACCGACGTGCACGTTTCGCGCGAGCAGCCTGTCCCGTTCAGCCACAAGCATCACGCCGGAGAGCTGGGCATCGATTGCCGCTATTGCCATACCTCGGTGGAGAAATCTTCGTTTGCCGGCGTCCCCCCAACACAGACGTGCATGACCTGCCATTCGCAGATTTGGACGAATTCGTCGATGCTGGAGCCCGTGCGTGCTAGCTATCGGGATGACAAGTCCATCTCCTGGACACGGGTAAACGCGCTTCCCGATTTCGTTTATTTCGATCACAGCATTCACGTGAGCAAAGGGATAGGTTGCACCACTTGCCACGGGCAAATCGCCGAGATGCCTTTAACTTACCGCGCGGGCACGTTGTATATGTCCTGGTGCCTCGATTGTCATCGGCAACCGGAAAAGTATGTGCGTCCGGAATCTCAGGTGTTTAATCCGAATTATGAAGTGCCGGCAAATCAAGAGCAGTTGGGACGAGAACTCGTGAAACAATACAAAATTCAAAGTCTGCAAAATTGTTCGGTGTGTCACCGATGACGGCTGGAAAAAGAATCCTATGAGCTCGAACCCAAACACGCCGGAACGCAAATCGATCGATCTCGCTGCCGCCAGAGCGAACCTTGCACAGCGTGATAGAAAGCGTTTTTGGCAGAGTCTGGAAGAATTATCGGATACCAAGGAATACCGGGAATTCCTCGAGCATGAGTTTCCGCACGATACGGCGAAAAATCCCGAAGGAATCGACCGTCGCGACGTCTTGAAACTTGCCGCGGCTTCTGCGGCGCTGGCTGGTCTTAGCGCCTGCACAAAATTGCCCACGGAAAAGATCGTTCCGTACGTGAAACCACCCGAGGAGATTATTCCCGGCAGGCCGCTTTTCTACGCGACTTCCATGCAGCTCGCGGGTGTAGCGACCGGACTGTTGGTCGAGAGCAATATGGGGCGCCCCACCAAGATTGAAGGCAATCCCGAACATCCGGGCAGCCTGGGCGGCACGGACGTTTTCGCGCAAGCTTCGGTATTGACTCTGTACGATCCGGACCGCTCGCAGACCGTGATTCACGAAGGGCGAATCAGCGATTGGGATTCTTTTGCAGTAGCGATGACTAATATGCGCGTCCAGCAATCCCCGAAGGGCGCCGGGCTGCGGATTCTTACGGAGACGGTCACTTCGCCGTCTCTCACAGCTCAGATCAACGCGGTTCTAAAGCAATTTCCGCAAGCGAAATGGCATCAGTACGAACAGTGTGGTCGCGACAACGTACGAGAAGGTGCGAAGCTTGCGTTCGGCAAGCCGGTCAATCCCGTTTACAAATTTGATAAGGCCGATGTGATCGTTTCCTTAGATGCGGATTTTCTTAACTGTGGTGCGGGACATGTGCGCTACACGCGGGATTTTTCTTCGCGGCGTGCGCTGAACTCGCTTGCGGCAAATCCGAATCGGCTCTATGTCGTCGAATCGATGACTACCAGTACTGGAGCAATGGCGGACCACCGGAAACCGGTGCGTGCCAGCGAAATCGGCGGATTTGCTCAACATCTCGCCGCAGAACTGGGAGTCGCATCAGCGAACGGCGGCGCGGCCAATTCGCAAAGTATCTCGGCTGACTGGACGCGTGCAGTCGCAAAAGATTTACAGCAACATCGCGCATCCTCTTTGGTGATCGCCGGCGAAGAGCAGCCACCTTACGTCCATGCGTTGGCGCATGCCATGAACGCTTCTCTCGGCAACGTGGGCCAGACCGTCTATTACACCGATCCAATCGAAACCAATCCACACGACGGAATGGAATCGTTGCGCGATCTTGCGAACGATATGAAGGCTGGAAAAGTTGATGTCCTGCTGATTCTCGGCGGCAATCCCGTTTACGACGCGCCCGTTGATTTCGACTTCGGCCCCGCGCTGTTGAATGTGAAGTTGCGCATACATTCTGGGCTCTACTACGACGAAACCGGGGAGCTGTGCCACTGGCACGTTCCCGCCACACACTATTTGGAATCCTGGGGCGATGCTCGGGCCTATGACGGCACCCTTGGAATTATCCAGCCGCTGATCGCGCCGCTGTATCAAGGCTGCCACTCACCGTATGAGATTCTCGGATTACTCGGAAACGATCCGGGCAAGTCAAATCACGACGTGGTGCGCGATTATTGGGCTGGCCAGCGCCCTGAAAGAGACAAAGCCTTCGAAGATTTTTGGGAGCGCGCGCTGCATGACGGCGTAATGACTGGCACGGCGCTGCCAGCGATTAATGCTGCAGCGCGAACTGACTTTGCAAAACCGGGGAACACGCCGAGTGCCGGCTCGGATCTGGAAATTTCGTTTCGCCCGGATCCCTCCATCTTCGACGGGCGTTTTGCGAACAACGGGTGGCTGCAGGAAACACCCAAGCCAAACACACGATTGACTTGGGACAACGGAGCGATGGTTAGTCCGGCGACCGCACAGCATCTGAACCTCATGACCGGCGATTACGTAAAGCTCGAGCTAAACGGCCACGAAACCAAGGCCGGAGTCATAATCGTGCCAGGTCACGCAGACAATTCCGTCACGCTGCACCTTGGATATGGAAGGCGAAGAGCTGGAAAAGTAGGGACGGGACCAGGCTTCAATGCAAATTTTATCCGCACTTCGACAACGCCGTGGGCTGCAACCGGATTGCGCGTCGAAAAAACAGGGGAAGAATATTATTTTGCGGTCACGCAACATCAATACATCATCGATCACGAGGGCCACACATCCGAAGAAGAGAGCACTGCCGCGTTTCATCGCGATTTGATCCAAGTGGCAACGCTCGAAGAATTCCGTGCGAATCCGCGGTTCGCACAGGATCCCCACGAGGAACAGACACCGGGACTTTCGTTGTATCCGGGCTTTAAATACGACGGCTACGCCTGGGGAATGTCCATCGACCTGAACAAATGCGTGGGTTGCAACGCCTGCGTAGTCGCTTGCCAATCTGAAAATAACATCGCGGTGGTTGGCAAGGAGCAGGTGATGCGCGGGCGTGCCATGCATTGGATCCGCGTGGACACCTACTTCCGCGGAGGGCTCGAAAATCCGGAAATGTATTACGAGCCCATGCCTTGCATGCAGTGCGAAAACGCGCCCTGCGAAGTCGTGTGCCCAGTGGGAGCCACCACGCACAGTCCGGAAGGACTGAATGAGATGACCTATAACCGTTGCGTGGGGACTCGTTATTGCTCCAATAATTGTCCTTACAAGGTTCGCCGCTTTAATTTCTTTCTGTTTTCAGACTGGCAGACCCCGAGTCTGTACGGCGTGCGCAATCCAAACGTGACAGTGCGCAGCCGCGGCGTGATGGAAAAATGCACCTACTGCGTGCAGCGAATCAATGCTGCGAAAATCCATTCGGAAGAAGCCAACCAGACGATAAAGGACGGCGAGATCGTCACCGCATGCCAGGGAGCGTGTCCGGCTGATGCAATTGTATTCGGCAATATCAATGATCCCAACAGCCGCGTTTCAAAATTGAAAGCGCAATCGCGAAATTACAGATTGCTGGCGGAGTTGAATACCAGGCCGCGCACTTCTTATTTGGCGCGCGTGCGAAATCCTAATCCGGAGATTCACGAGTAGCGCATGAAGCGCAAAGCTATCTACGGACTGCTGGCCGAATTCGAGACGCCCGAACAGCTTCTCGCTGCGGCACACCGTACTCACGACGCCGGTTACAAGAGCATCGACGCATTCACGCCGATGCCCGTGGAAGGAATGGCCGAGGCAGTTGGATTTGGACCTACTAAGCTGCCTGCGGTGGTCTTTACTGGGGGGCTTTTGGGCGGCCTTAGCGGCTTTTTTATGTGCTACTACGCGAACGTAATCAGTTTCCCGCTGAATATTGGCGGCAAGCCGTACAACAGCTGGCCCGCGTGGATACCGATTACGTTTGAGTTGACCATTCTCGGAGCTGCGCTTTGCGCGGTTTTTGGCATGCTCGCTATGAACGGGCTGCCGACGCCGTATCATCCGGTTTTTAATGTTGCGCGATTTGCGCTGGCGTCGAAAGACCGTTTTTTTCTGGTGGTAAAAGCGCGAGACAAGAAATTCGATTTGGTCAAGACGGCGGAGTTTTTGAAAACCTTGCAGCCGCACGGAGTATTCGAAATTGAGGTTTGATCTACATCTCGATGGCGCGAGTACAATAACCGTCTGCTTGCGCAGACTCGCTTGCCTGGGCGGCATGGCGATGGTGCTAGGCGGATGCCGGCTCGACATGCACATACAGCCGAAATATCTTCCTTACGAGCCTAGCACTTTCTTCAATGATGGGCGGTCCGAGCGACCGGTAGTTCCTGGCACCGTGGCGCGTGGGCAGCTTCATACCGACGAACTGCTTTACACCGGCAGAGAGAACGGAGTCGTCTCAGATAAATTTCCCTTTCCCATGACCCAAGCGGACTTGGAACGTGGTCGGGAGCGCTACAACATTTACTGCACTCCTTGCCACGACTACACCGGGAGCGGCGAGGGCATAATCGTGCAACGCGGCTTTCCGCCTCCACCGTCATTTCATCTTGACAGTATGCGCCAGGCGCCGGCAGGACACTTTTTTGAAGTCATCACAAACGGCTTCGGATCCATGTATAGCTATGCCGCTCGCGTGGAACCCGAAGACCGCTGGCGGATAGCAGCGTATATTCGCGCCCTTCAGCTAAGCCAGCACGCCACTATGCAGGATGTGCCGGAAAGCGATAGAGCGAAATTGACAGAGCATCAGACCAGCGCGCAAGGACCGGCGGCAGGGCGACCATAATGAACGGCCTGGAAAAATTTCAGCCACAACTCGACCGCATGCAACAAGTTACTCTCCTAGTGGGAGGGGGTTCTCTTGTATTGTGCGTTCTTGTAAGCCTGGTAGGTTTGGAAACCCCGCTGGAAACCTATCAATCGTATTTGTTCTCTTACGTTTTCTGGATTTCGATACCTCTTGGCTGCATGGCAATTTTGATGATGCACCATTTGACCGGCGGGTGGTGGGGCTATCCCATCAGGCGGCTGCTCGAAGCAGGCACCCGGACATTTGTAGTGATGACGATTTTATTCATCCCGGTTTTGGTGGGAATCAAATACATATATATATGGGCGCAATGGGCCATCGATAAACCAACCGACCCCGCGCTGCATTTCAAAGCGATGTATCTCACCAAAAATCTATTCATTGTGCGATCCGTAATTTATTTTGCCATTTGGCTCTCTCTCGCTTATTTCCTGAACAAATGGTCCTATGAACAGGATCGCACCGGAAACACCCGGCTGGCATCCGTTTTGGAAGCCTTCAGCGGCCCGGGCTTGATTCTTTGGGGAATTGCGGTCACTTATTCCGCAATCGATTGGGTCATGTCCATTGAACCGCTCTGGTTTTCGACCATCTTCGGAATGCTGTTCATGGTCGTGGAAGCTTTGGCGGCCATGGCTTTCGTGATTTTCGTCCTGCGCCTGCTCTCGAATACCGAGCACATCAAGAAAATCGTAACGGGATCGCAATTCAACGACCTCGGTAACCTCATGCTGGCGTTTGTAATGCTGTGGGCTTATCTCTCTTTCTCGCAATTCTTGATTATCTGGGCTGGCAATCTTAAGGACGAAATTCCGTGGTATATGACGCGCGCTTTCGGCGGCTGGGGAGCGCTTGCTGTTTTCCTGATGATCATGCACTTCGCGGTGCCGTTTCTGCTACTGCTACAACGCGGAGTGAAACGCCGGCTGCATATACTTTCTGCTTTGACGGGCATGATGGTAGTCCTGACGCTGATAGATGTTTACTGGCTGGTTGTCCCCGGTTTTCTTAACGAAAGAAACGGACCGCACTTGCATTTATCTGACTTGCTCGCCGTAATAGGAATCGGCGGCCTCTGGCTCGGAACCTACATCTGGCAACTCAAGAAAATGCCGCTTTTGCCGCTGCATGACCCGAGGTTTGAAGGAGCGCTCCAGCATGAGCACGGAGACTAAACGGCCGGGCCAAGTTCCGCCCGGTGCGCCAACAGATCCTTCGGAAGGATACGAGCATAGGGATGCCGACACCGGAAGTCTGCTGAAGTATGGGCTTGGGTTAGTGATCGTTCTGGCCGCCGTGCTTTTATCCATGAAGTGGATGTTTTCGTATTTCGCTAAATCGCAAGCACTGGGACCGCCGGCTTCTCCATTCGAGAACGCGCGTGTTCTGCCGCCGGAACCCAGGTTGCAAGCGAAGCCTCGAGCGGATTTGCGAAATTACTGTGGCGAGCAAATGGAGAAACTGGATACCTACGGATGGGTGGACCAGGACAATGGAATCGTTCGCATCCCGATCGATCGCGCCATTGATGTGACGGTCCAGCGAGGTTTGCCTGCTCGTCCAGCAAGCGGCGAGCAATCAAACGCTGCTGCCACCAGCGACATCGTAAAGACGCAATCATCGCCGAATGGTCCATGCGCCTACTGGATTGGCGAAGATGAATACGAGAAAGCGCACAACCCAGAAGTGCGGTGAACAAATTATTTGAATTTGAGAAGGCGGGTTAAGCAGTGAAAAGATTCAGAAAATTATCGGCATCCGGACCTTTGCGAGCTTGGTTAATTACTTCGTCAATCGCGCTGGCACTTTTTTCAACACCTGTACAGGCGCAACTGCAAGGCCCGGTCCAGGACATTGGCGTGCGTCCTGATCTGTTGAAAGATGTCGGCGTCGACCAAAAACTAGATCAATCGATACCGTTGAATGTCACGTTCCGCGACGAGCACGGCAAACCGGTTCAGCTCGCTCAATATTTCGGCCAGAAGCCCGTAATCCTATCGCTGGTTTATTACAACTGTCCGATGCTCTGCACTCAAGTTCTGAACGGCCTGGAATCCAGCCTGAAGCTGATTCCGATGGAGGTCGGGAAACAATTCGATGTGGTGACCGTAAGTATTGACCCAACCGAGCGGCCAGTTCTAGCCGAAGCGAAACAAGCACTTTATACCGGGCTTTATGGCCGTCCGAAGGCGGCCCAAGGCTGGCATTTCCTCACCGGGGACGAACCACAAATCCGCGAACTCGCAAATGCTGTCGGTTTTCGTTACGCATACGATCCCGGCTCAAAACAGTTCGCGCATGCGAGCGCCATCATGGTGCTGACACCCCAAGGAAAAATCTCGCGCTACTTTTACGGCATCCAGTTCCCGCCACGGGATCTTCGCCTAGGCTTGGTGGAAGCTTCCGAAGGAAAAATTGGCACACCGGTCGATCAGGTGCTGCTCTTCTGCTATCACTATGACCCATCCACTGGGAAATACGGGTTGTTGATATCGCGTCTGATTCAAGCGGCAGGAGTTGTAACGGTGCTGGCGATCGGCGGTCTTATTTTAGTTCTGTACAGGAAAGAACATTACGCGCTCCCGCAACGGAGAGCGTGAACTTTCTCCGTAGAGCACGGCCTAAGGAATTGGTATGAAAAAGGAATCTGCAAATAGAACATGATGGGCCTTCTCCAATTCGGTTCGGTCTTCTTCTCCTCGGCGATTCAGGCGCCGCAACTTCGTCCTGAAGCAGCGTCCTCCATAGCGGAAGGGGTTGACCACCTTTACTTCGCGCTGACTTTCATTACGCTGTTTTTCACCATCGCTATCTTTTCGACGATCTTCTTCTTCATGGTTAAATATCGCAGGCGGACCGACGATGAGACCCCCGGAGAGACCGAAGAGAATCTTCCTCTGGAGCTGGCCTGGACCATCATTCCGGCATTAATTTGCGCGGGCTTGTTTCTTTGGGCCTCCAGCCTCTATTTCGAAAATTCCCGCCCGCCTTCCGCTTCCACGGAAATTTTTGTAATCGGCAAGCAATGGATGTGGCACATCCAGCATCCCGAAGGCGTGCGCGAGATCAACGAGCTGCACGTTCCCCTGGGCGTCCCAGTACAGTTGACGATGACTTCCGAAGACGTCATCCACGATTTTTATATCCCTGCGTTCCGTGTGAAGAAGGACGTCATCCCGGGTCGTTACTCCACATTGTGGTTTCAGGCCACCAAAGTGGGCACCTATCATCTGTTCTGCGCACAATATTGCGGAGCCGATCACGCGGAAATGCTCGGATGGGTTTACGTTATGTCGCCGGCAGATTACGAAGCGTGGCTCTCGAGCGGCTCGCCCAACCAGACTATGGTGCAAATCGGCGAGAAAACATTCAACAAACTGGGATGCTCATCGTGCCATGTTTCCGAC
>Ga0308309_10000616_pt1 | contig 22173 bp, 22 predicted proteins | sample HubBroMetageWFT5_FD_192491 | JGI IMG/M metagenome (GOLD analysis project Ga0308309, IMG submission 192491) | Warmed and freeze-thawed soil microbial communities from the Hubbard Brook experimental Forest, New Hampshire - Hubbard Brook CCASE Soil... | ecosystem: Environmental > Terrestrial >...
TCGCTTTGTTTGGGCGGGCAGGATCAAGCCGAACGCTGGCGATGGTAGCAAGCTTCTTCGCCTTGATTAACGGCCCTCTGGGCATTGCGCTGGGCGCTTTCACACTGGTTATTTTCCTCCCTCGTTCTTCGGCGACCTCCTAAGAAAACGGCGCAATTTAAGATCAGGGTTTCGATCAACCAGCCCGCATTGTAAACTTGCCATTGGAGCATTGAACACGTCCCACCGTGTTTTGATTGCTCCAGCCGTTCCGGTGATTTAGCTTGGTCAAACCAGAGAAAATTAGGCAGCCGGGAGCGCGCACAGTGGCAGACGCGGGAGCACCTCTCTTGTCGGACGTCTTCCGACCGTACGAGAAATTGGTAGAGATCACAATCCTGGGCAAGACTTTTTTAGTGCCCGAACGGAATTCGCTTCTGCGCGCCTTCCAATTCATCAGCCCGGAGACGATTCCCTACGGCCGGTTCTGTTGGAATCAGGACTGTCAATATTGCAGGGTGGATTGTCAACTGTCCGATGACGATCAGGCGCGTCCGATCCTGAGCTGCAAGTTCCTGGTGTCTGAAGGCATGAATATTTCGAATTTAGCGCCCGAGCTGGTGGGGTGCCTGCGAGCGAAACTGGGGAAAGCGGCCCCCAGCTCGGAAGCCTTGTCGGAAGTTCCCGCGATTCCAACCGCTCCTCGAGACGAAGAAAGTCACTAGACTCAGCACAGTCTCAAAACCCTAGTGCTGGTTGCCCATCTGTTTTCGGCAATCGCACACCTGCGTCAATTTCCGTGAGACACCGCCCTCTGAATACGCGCGTTTGCACAAAAGTTCTCCCCATGACATTCTTTGTAGCCGTACGTTGACCAGGAGAGAGGCGCTTGGCTTTTTGCGATGGCTGCGGCTCGCAGGCTGACGATGCGCACATCCGCCGTCGCATTGAGCGTCTCGAACTCTCAACTCGCTTCCGTCCCATCCACATTCAGGTGCTACTAATGGATAGCGTACCGCCCGGGCGCGCCGAGGATTATTTTTATCGTGCAGCAAGCAGTCCAGATCAACGCTCGACAAGTTCGCGAAACTATTTCAATGAAATCGTGAAATGCTGTGGTTTCGTCGCGGGTCCTGGGACGAGCGAAGAAATAGCTCTCGCCGAATTCCAGCACCGCGGATTCTATCTCGCCTACGCGGTGGAGTGCCCGATCGAGCCCGCGGAAGAATCAGCAGCGGCGCTCGAGCGTCTAGGACCAACCGTGCTACAGCGCGTTGAAAAATCATACAAGCCAAAATACATCGCGCTAATTTCGGCTTCGTTGGCAAAATCGATTCCTCTCTTCGAACGAAGTGAAATCCGATTGCTCTTGCATCACGGCAAGCCTTTTATGTCTCCGCTGGAAACGGCCGGCACACACCTGGCCGGCCTCGGAGCTTCTCTAAGCGATCAATTCGCCGCCAGCGGCCTCGGTCGACCTGATTCCGCGGCGCAGAAGTCCTGAGCAGTCGCCGTCAACAGGCCTTGCCGAACCGACGCTGTTATAATTGCGCGTTTGTTTCAGCCATCTGACCTATTCGAGCACTGAGCGGAGGCATCTTGAAACCGAACCCTCATATGACCTCGCAACAGTTTCGAATCGCGGGTAAACAACTGATCGACTGGCTCGCGGATTACTACGAACAGGTCGAGGACTACCCGGTTTTGGCGCAGGTTGCTCCAGGCCAGATTCGCGCGTCGCTCCCGAGCGAGCCGCCTTCGTTGGGCGTGAACTTTTCGCAGGCAGTCCAGCAGCTTACTTCAAAGATCATGCCAGGCATCACTCACTGGCAGTCGCCAAACTTCTTTGCATATTTTCCCGCCAACGCTTCGGAACCTTCCGTGTTGGGTGATTTGCTTTCGTCAGGATTAGGCGTGCAAGGAATGCTATGGGCCACGAGTCCGGCCTGCACCGAAGTAGAGACGCTGGTCCTGGATTGGCTGGCGAAAATGCTGGATCTGCCGGAGACTTTTCTTTCAAGCGGCAAGGGCGGCGGCGTGATCCAAGACTCGGCTTCGAGTTCGTCGCTGTGCGCGATCCTTGCAGCGCGGGAACGGGCGACCGGATTTCGCAGCAACGAAGATGGCTGTCGCGAGGAACTCATAGCGTACACCTCAACGCAAGCGCACTCCTCGATCGAAAAGGACACCAAGGTCGCAGGAATCGGCAGACGCAACTTGCGCTTAATTGGAGTGGATGCCGACTTCGCCATGCAGCCAGCTCTTCTCGAGAAAGCTATCGAAGAAGACCTACAGGCGGGGAAAAGGCCTTTCTTCGTTTGCGCAACGGTCGGAACCACTTCGTCGTTTGCCTTTGATCCTCTGGAAGCCATCGGCCGGATCTGTAAGAAACACAATCTCTGGATGCATGTGGACGCTGCCATGGCCGGCACCGCCGCATTGTGCCCGGAATTCCGCCACATTCATCGGGGACTGGAGCTGGCTGATAGTTACTGTTTCGACGCGCACAAATGGATGTTCACGAATTTCGACTGCAGTTGTTTTTACGTGGCAGATCGCGAAACGTTGATGCGAGGCCTGGATGTCCTGCCGGAGTACCTGCGAAACCAATCGACCGGATCCGACACCGTGTTTGAATATCGCAATTGGCACGTTCCGCTGGGTCGAAGGTTCCGTGCGCTCAAACTGTGGTTCGTCATACAACATTACGGGGTAGAAGGATTGCAATTTCTAGTCCGGCGTCATGTGAATCTGGCGCAGACTTTCTTGGGCTGGGTGCAGGAGGATTCGCGTTTTGAACTAATGGCTCCGGCCTTGCTCAATCTGATCTGTTTCCGGCTGAAGGCAGCGGATGGAGTGAATGAGGAACTCTTGCGGCGTCTGAACGGGAGCGGCAAGCTGTACTTGTCACACACGCGGCTGAACGGGAAGTATACGATTCGTTTCTGCGTAGCTCAAACTCGTACGGAGCTCCGGCACATCGTGGGCGCCTGGGACGCAATCCGCCGGGAGGCTAATACCTTGTTCGGGGCTCAAGAGGCCTAAAAACAGCACTCCAAAGGCTTCGAGACCTATCGAGCAGGCCCCAGCATTGTGCTAGAATCCCGCTGTTGTTCCGTTTTATCGAATGATCGCCGGCCAGGGGAAGAAAAATGAAAGTCCGCTCCAAGTTCGTAGTGGGCTCGGCAATTATTGTGTTGACGCTCATATCTTTGGCCTACGTCGGGTTCACACAGAGCAAAACTTATTACCATACGATCTCTGAGCTTTCGACACTTCAGGGTTCCACGCTGCATCAACGGATGCGCGTCTCCGGGAATGTTCGGAACGGAAGTATCTCCCATGTTCCGGGTGGCGTCGATTTCGTTCTCACCGAGCAGGGCAGGGACCTGGCGGTGACCTACGTCGGTCGCGATCCTCTTCCGGATACGTTCAAAGACGGGGCGCAGGCCTTGGTTGAAGGCAAATTGCGCCCAGATAATCGCTTCGTGGCCGAACAGGTGCAGGCGAAGTGCGCGTCGAAGTACGAGGCATCGCCAGGACAAACTGCTGCGATGCCGCAGCCGGCGCCGAGAGGAAATGGCGCTGCGGGGCGGCCTTCGGCATATTAGTTCTGGTTTAACAGGAAGTCGGTCGGCGGGGGATTTCATTGGACATTTTGGGGTCTTTTGCTCTGTTGCTCGCTTTTCTGGGGGCTGTTTACGCGGTGGCCGCGGGCATCGCTGGCATCCTGACGCGCAAGACTCTGCTCACCAAGAGCGCGCGCAACGCTGGTTTGGCGGTTTTTGTTCTCGTCACCATTGCGGTCGGCTGCCTAGAATATTATTTCTTCACAGATAATTTTTCGATGGCATACGTTGCCGCGCACAGCAATCGCGCGCTGCCTTTCTATTACAAGTTTGCCGCGCTTTGGGCCGGACAGGAAGGCTCGCTGCTGTTGTGGACCTGGTTGCTTTCGACCTACGCGTTTTTTGCACTCCTGGTTAATCGCAACAAACATCCAGAGTTGATGCCGTACGCGGGCGTGGTGCTCGCCGGTGTCCAAATATTTTTTCTCACCCTCAATAATTTCGTGGCCAGCCCGTTTGCGGTGCTCGCGGGTTCAGACCCCTCCGGAGTGATGAGACTTTCCACGCTGTCCGATGGCCATGGGTTGAACCCGCTTCTGCAATATCCGGAGATGGTGATCCATCCGCCGATGCTCTACCTCGGCTATACCGGATTCACCGTTCCATTCGCCTTTGCGCTGGCCGCGCTGCTGGGACGATACCCTGGCGAGAAATGGATTCACATTACCCGGCGTTGGACCATGATCGCGTGGTGTTTCCAAAGTGTCGGGATCCTGTTGGGCGCGCATTGGGCGTATGCAGTTTTGGGCTGGGGCGGCTACTGGGCCTGGGATCCTGTTGAAAATGCTTCGCTGCTTCCGTGGATCACCGGCACCGCGTTTTTGCATTCGGTGATGATGCAGGAAAAGCGCGGCATGATGAAGGTGTGGAACATATGGCTCGTCTTCACCACCTTCATGCTTTGCATTCTTGGAACTCTGCTTACGCGTTCGGGTATCGTCAGCTCCGTCCATGCATTTGCACAGTCTTCGATAGGCAACTGGTTCGTGGGTTTTTTGATTCTTGTCTTCGTCGTCTGTTTTGCTTCCTACTGGAAGAATCGCGATTATTTGCGCAGCGACAATCAGCTCGACTCCTTGGTGTCGCGCGAATCCAGCTTCCTGTTTAATAATTTGATTTTGCTCGCGGCGTGTTTCGCAGTGCTTTGGGGGACGCTCTTTCCGGTTCTTTCCGAAGCGGTCACGGGAAACAAAATCAGCGTAGGGCCTCCGTTCTTCAATAAGGTGAATATCCCCATTGCGCTGTTCCTTCTCTTGTTGACGGGCGTCGGACCCTTACTTGCGTGGCGCAAAACGTCGTTCGACGCCCTGAAGCGAAACTTTGCATGGCCTTTGCTGGGCGGTGTGGTGGCCGGGGCTATTGCGCTGGTCTTCGGGTTTCGCGACATCTACTCGCTGATTTGCTTGATTCTCGGCGTGTTCGTCACGCTGACGATCTTGTCAGAGTTTTTCCGCGGCGCGCGCGTGATCGCTGTTCGCGATGGTTCGAACCTGATATCCGCGGTCGGCGAATTGACCATGCGCAACACGCGCCGCTACGGCGGCTACGTGGTGCACTTCGGAATGGTGCTCATTTTTATTGGGATTGCAGGGGTGCCGTTCAACAAAGACGTTCAGAAGGAAATGGCCATCGGGGAGACGCTGAATATCGGGCCTTACTCGATCCTTTGCCAGAATTTCGATCGTGTGGCCACCGCCAATTACGATTCCGAGCGCGCCACGCTGGAGGTGTTCCGCGGCGGAAAGTCGGAAATGATGCTTTATCCCGAGCGCCGTTTTTTTCTTTCAAGCCAGGTGACAGAAACCATGGTTGCGGTACAGAGCTCGCCGTTGCGCGACCTCTACATTGTGTATGCGGGCCGTAGCCCTGAAAATGGCCAGCCGGTCATCCACGCGTATCTAAATCCTCTAGTGAAATGGATCTGGTTTGGCGGAATCGTGGTGGTACTTGGGACGGGGCTTGCCATGCTGCCGAATCGTCGCGCTGCACTGGTCCTGCGCCCGGTAACCGAACAGGCCTGGGGAGATCGAGTGCCGGCCAGCGCCTCGCCGATCGGTGCGATAGCGCAAAGAGGTGACGCTAGTGATTAGGTGTTACGCTTCGGAACTTCGACGTTCGCGTGCGCGATTGCCGCTTCTGGCATTGTCGGCGCTGGCCTTCCTGGTGCAGAGTTCTTTGCTATTCGTTCCGCCTTCTCAGGCGCAGCAAACCGAACGTGGGAAAGAACTGGGCAGGCGGGTGAAGTGCATGTGTGGCGGCTGCGAAGATTCCGCCACCGGGTGCAATCATACGGGAGGGTCGTTCTCCGGCCCCTGCGACACCGCCAAAGGCATGCAGAAAGAAATCAATGAACGCGTGGGCCGGAACGAATCCGACGACCTTACACTGCAAGCGTTCGTCCAGGAATACGGCCCGACCGTTCTCATTGTTCCACCTGCCAAGGGATTCAACCTCGCAGCTTGGGTTACGCCCGTCGTTGCGCCAATTCTGGCGCTGGTCCTAGTCTGGTTTGTGGTGCGCCGCTGGAGGCAAAAGGGCACGCTCGCGACAGCTTCAGGGCCGGAGGTACCTGCTGAGTTTCTCTCTCGAGCAAAGCGCGAAGCAGGAAGAGAATACGATGAGTAACATCGATATCGCGGTTGCCTGCGCGTTGCTTGCTGCTGCCGCCATTGTCTTCATATTCACGGTTCAGCCCGAAGCTGCCGATTCCGCGCCTCATCGCACGAAACTCGATCAGTTGATGGAGCGCCGAGACGCTATCTACGAAAATCTGCGCGACTTGCGCTTCGAATACCGCGCTGGGAAATTTTCCGAAGCGGACTATGAGGAGACCAAACAATTGCTAGAAGTGGAAGCTGCCCGCGTCCTCGCCGATATGGATCAATTGACGGGTGGAACTCCCACCCCAGCGACCCGGCAAGCTGCAACGCCGAAGGCGCGGCATTCATGAATCATTTTCGTTTTAGACTTCGAGGCGAGTGCAAGGCTGCCGGCTTGCTAGTTGGCCTCCTCTGCATGTCTCCGGCGTTGGCGCCGCCGGCCTCAGCGGGAACAGTATCGGGCACGGTCACAAACGGGACCACCGGGAAGCCTGCGGCAGGCGCCGAAGTGATTCTGATTCAGCTGCAAGGCGGGATGCAGCCGGTGGCGAACACAAAAACCGATTCAAGCGGGCATTATTCGTTCGAGAACCCCGGTCTCGGCGCGGGCGCACCGATGCTCATTCGCGTAGTTTACCGCGGCGTGAATTACCACGAGCCCGTTCCTCCAGGGAAGACTACCGCAGACGTCCAAGTTTTCGAGCCCACCGACAGATCGACCGCGTTCACGGTGACCAATCACGCGGTGATCGTCCAGCCAAATGGGGCCGATTTAATGGTTGGCGAAGAATACGCCATCGAAAATAAAACGCAGCCGCCCGTCGCATTTTATCGCGCAGACGGCTCTTTCAATTTCTCGGTACCCGATGGCGCGGACTTCAATCAAGCTTCTGCATGGGGCTCGGCCGGAATGCCTGTCGTGCAAGGCACGATCGATAAAGGCAAAAATAAGATGGCCATCGCGTTCCCGTTCCGTCCCGGCGACAGCGGCGTGCGCATCTCTTACAAGATGCCGTATCCCGGCAATCAGATAACGCTCAAGAACATATCTCCCTATGCGACCGATCGGCTAATTATCGCGGCTCCGCCGACGGTTGAGATCTCCGGCGACGGAATCACTCCCGCAGGCCAAGACCAGGGATTTAGTGTTTACACTCGAACAGCGGTCGCCGCCGATACACCCATCGCCATTAGAGTTTCCGGGACGGCGCCGCTCCCGACTCCCACAGCGGGGGGCGGAGGAGGCGGTGCGCCGGGCGCGCCCGATGGCTCTACTAACGCCTCGGTGAACTCCCGCTTAGAAGCCTCCGGCGCGGAAGCTACCACCGCAGCGACGACGACGGTTCCTGCCCGTCTCGATAGTTTGAAGTGGATCCTGGTCGGAGGCTTCGCGTCAATTTTCGCGCTCGGTTTTGTGTATTTGTGGCGCCGCCCACAGGTGATGACCCCGACCAATGGCGATATTTCAGCTGCTGGCGTCACCTCAGCAAGAATTGCATCCCCCAAAATCTCGGCGCCCAGGCCGGTCGTGGCTGAGACGGTGGCCGAAGTTAACCGCGAAGTCCGCGGAAGTCTTGATGAACTAAAGGACAGCCTATTCCGGTTGGAGTTGCGTCGCCAGGCCGGAACCATCACCGAAGCCGACTACGAGCGCGAGCGCCAACAGATGGAGAAAGTGCTGCGCGACTTAGTGAGAGGCTGAACGGAACGCCTTGCCTGCAACGCGCTCCACTCCTGCTCTCGCGTCATCGTCTGTCGGAATTTCCTTCACCGGCGTTGAAAAACGTTTTGGATCGTTCGTCGCATTGCGCGGCATCTCGATGGGAATCCTTCCGGGAGAGTTCGTGGCTCTGCTAGGTCCGAACGGCGCCGGGAAGACCACGCTGTTGCGCATCGCCGCTCTGCTAGCATCGCCCACGCGGGGCAAAGTGCAATTTAGCAATGGCGGAAGCTCTCACCCGGCGCGGGATTTGCACACGAAGAGTCTGCTGGGCATGGTAGGCCACAACACGCTGCTTTATGACGAGCTCACGGCGGCAGAAAATCTCGCACTCTTCGCGCAACTATACGGCCTTGATGATGCTTCCATGCGTGTCACAACTGCCTTGGAAAGCTGTGGGCTGGGTTCGCGCGCTAGGAGCCTGGTACGAACATTCTCGCGAGGCATGCGTCAGCGGCTGTCGATAGCTCGCGCGCTTTTGCACGCGCCTCGGTTGCTATTGCTCGACGAGCCGGGAGCCGGACTTGACCGCCAAGGTCTCGACTGGCTTAACGCCACCCTCGAACGTCTGCGCCAAGACGGCTGCACCGTTCTGATGAGCACCCACGCACGTAATGAATCCCTCGAATTAGCCACCCGTGCCGTAGTGCTGTCGGCTGGCAGCGTGCAAGACGACAGCGGCCCGGGCGGTGACCCACGTTCGTTACTTGCGGCGCTGCGAGCGGGTGCCTGAATGAGCGCGGCGCGTGCTGCCGGGATATTGTTGGCCAAAGAGCTGCGGGTCGAGTTTCGCACGCGGGAACTGTTGAGTGCGACAATCGTGTTTGCGCTGGTTGTCGTTGTGCTATTTAGCTTTGCATTCGATCCCACGGCTGCCGAGTCAAGACGCTACGGCCCCGGACTTCTGTGGATATCGTTCTTGTTCGCCGGCTCGCTCATGTTGAACCCCTCGTTCGCCCGCGAACGCACGAATGACACGATGGACGCTCTGCGCATGGCGCCCATCTCGCCGTTCGCAATTCTTTCTGCAAAAATGCTCGCAAACTTCATTTTTATGTCGCTCGTGGAAGTCGTGCTTGTTCCTGTTTTTTCAGTCCTCTACAACGTCTCTCTCTCAGGCATCGTTTGCCGGCTGGTCTTAGTGCTAGCCCTCGGCACCGTCGGTTTAACCGTTGCCGGAACTGTCTTCTCCGCTATTTCTTCCCATGCGCGACTCCGGGAATTGCTCCTGCCGCTTCTCTTGCTGCCGATCCTGACGCCGCTGCTAATCGGAGCGGTCGAAGCCACCGCCTCATTGTTCGTTGACCAGCCGGAGCTCGATCGCACGTGGCTAGCATTGCTCGCCGGGTTTGATATCGTATTTCTGACGGCGTCCTGGCTTCTGTGCGATTATTTGATTGAGGAATAAGAGACGAGGTCCATGAAAGCCCGGTACGCATCCACGATCGCCGTCGCCGTCCTGATTTTCTTCGCGGGATACGCGGCCCTTTTCATCGCCCCCGACGAAAAAACGATGCACGCCATCCAGCGCATCTTCTACTTCCATTTGCCAAGTTGGATCGCCATGTTCACTGCGCTCTCCGTTGTGTTCGTCGCGAACATCGCCTATTTGGCCACGCGCAGATCGAAGTGGGACTCTTTGGGTGTGTCTGCCGCCGAACTCGCCGTAGTCTGTTGCACGATTGGATTGGCCACCGGCCCCTTGTGGGCCAAGCCGGTGTGGGGAATCTGGTGGACCTGGGATGCCCGCCTGACGACCACGTTTATCTTGTGGCTTCTTTATATTTCCTACTTGCTGTTGCGCGGCCTGCTCGATGATCCTGAAAAGAAAGCGGTATTCTCAGCCGTTTTTGGCATTTTTGCTTTTCTGGATGCCCCGCTCGTTTATGTCTCCAACCGTCTGTGGCGAACGCAGCATCCGCAGCCGGTAATTCTCGGCGGCAACAACTCCGGTCTGGACCCCATGATCGGCAAAGTTCTTCTTCTTTGCGTCATTGCGGTCATGGGCCTGATGATTCTTGTTCTGCTCGACCGCTACCGGCTCGAGCAGTTGCGGCAAGAGTTTGATGAACTTCGATTGGAGCAGGAAGCTCTAGCTCTGGAGCCGTCATCGATTGGCAGGGAGAGGTCATGAAGAATTTCGAGAATCTTTTTGCTGCTTGGATGATCGTCTGGGTCGTCTTTTTCATCTACGAGATCTCGATCGCTCGGCGCATGGCGCGCTTGCGCGAAGACATCGAAAGCCTGAAGCGACAAATGCGTGAGAGGTAATTCGCAAGGAGCGCATTATGGGTGGGCCGAAGAAAATTGCCATCATACTGTTTCAGTTGGGCGGGCCTGACAGTCAAGCTGCCGTGGAGCCGTTTCTCTACAGATTATTCTGCGATCCCGACATCATTAATTTTCCGGGCGCATTTCTTGCGCGCAAACCTCTCGCAAAACTGATTTCCACCACGCGCTCGAAGGTCGTGCGGCTGCACTATGCGGAAATAGGCGGAGGCTCACCGATCCGCCGGTTGACCGAGCAGCAGGCCGCCGCGCTGCAGTTGGAGCTGCGCTCGCACATCTCGGCGCGAACGATGGTAGCGATGCGTTACTGGCACCCTGACACGCCAGAAGCCATCGCCACGCTCGAGACCGTGCCGTACGATGAACTTGTGCTCCTCCCCCTTTATCCCCATTTTTCTTTCGCGACCACCGGCAGCAGCCTCAAGGAATGGAACCGGTTATATAAGCCGCAAGTCCCGGTTCATCTGATCGATCATTTTTACGACCATCCGGACTACGTCGCCGCAATCGTGGACCGTGTGAATGGTGTGCTGCAAGAGCTTTCGCATCCCGACGAAGTGCATCTTCTCTTTAGCGCGCACAGCCTGCCCATGACCCTGGTAGAAAAGGGTGATCCCTACCCGAAACAGATTCAAGAAACTGTGCAACTGGTCCGGGAGCTCGGCGCCTGGCCGAATCCGCATGGGCTGTGCTTCCAAAGCAAGGTCGGCCCGCAGAAATGGCTGCGGCCTTCGCTGACCGATACCATCGAGAAGCTCGCCCGCAGCGGCATTAAGCGCGTGCTAGTCGTCCCGATCTCGTTCTTAACCGAACACATTGAGACCCTTCACGAAATTAATATCGAAGCGAGAGAACAGGCCGAAGCCATGGGTATCAGCGAGTTTCACATGATGCCCGCGCTGAACGATTCGCCGCTTTTGATTCGCGCCCTGGCAGACTTGGTTCTGCGTGCCGTAGGAAAACGCAATGGTGTATCTTCGGTTGCCTCTTAAACTGAAGGCTTCCATTCTGAAAAAAAATCTGCCGCTTGGATTTGTAACGCAAAGCTACGGTAACCACTTGACACGGAGATTCCCACAGCATATAAACCAATGTTCTTGCTTCGACTTCGCCAAAGCCTTTATATCTTTTTAGGATTTGAATACAGTAATTAACGGGCCGATGCCAGATATGCCGGAAGGGAAGTCCGGGGAAACACCCAGCGCGCCGTCCAAGGCGCCAGCGGCGAATGCATCTGCTGCGCTGCACGCCAAGTCCACGGAAAAAGCGGTGAATACCACTCGCCGCCGCGTCATTTGGGCCTGTATTTGGGGTTACCTGGGCGTTAACTTCCTGATGTTCCTGCGATTTTTCTTTCCTCGCGCGCTCTACGAGCCCAACACCGTTTTCGATATCGGTTTTCCTTCCGACTTCGCGCTCGGAATCGATCAGCGCTTCTTGATGACCAATCGTGTTTGGGTTGTGCGAGAGCCGGACCGTCTCTTCGTCATTTTCGCTCGGTGCACGCACCTTGGCTGTACTCCGGAATGGAAGCCAGCGGAAAATAAATTCAAGTGTCCGTGTCACGGAAGCGGATATGACAGTGAAGGCGTGAACTTCGAAGGCCCGGCCCCGCGTCCCATGGATCGCTCGTTTGTGCAACTCGATCCGACGGGGAAGATTACGGTGGACACAAGCCGTTTGTTCGTGGACGACCCGCGCGCAGGCGTGAATCATTTCAACGATCCAGGAGCTTTTCTGAACGTCTAGGCTTGTGTGCTGGAGGCTCGCTGCGGTCCTAGGCCAAGATTTGAGTCCGACGAGAGGTCAGGCGGATGCCCGAAGAAAACGGCGACGGTAAGAAACCCGGCGCCCTCGAGAAAGCCAAAGAGTCGGCTGCTGCGCTGCGCGAAACGCTGGAGGAAAAAGCCAAGCAGCAGGTCGCCGAGCTCAAAGAGCCGGAAAAGACTCAGCTTTATCGCTCGATTTTTCGCGTCAAGCACGACGACGAGCCGCGCAATCGCGCGCTCAGCGTTCTATCGAACGTTTTCTTCCATCTGCATCCCGCCAAAGTCAATCGCGACGCTACGAAATATAATTTCACCTGGGGCATGGGCGGAATCACTTTTTATTTGTTCATTGTGCTCACCTTCACCGGCGTTCTGTTGATGTTTTATTACCACCCGACGAAAATCCAGGCCTTCCGCGACATTCTGTACCTCGAAAATGACGTCCCGTTCGGCAAGCTGCTGCGCAACATGCATCGCTGGGCCGCGCACTTAATGATCATCGCGGTATGGCTGCATATGTTCCGCGTATTCATGACCGGCTCTTATAAGCGGCCGCGTGAATTCAACTGGTGCGTTGGCGTGCTGCTCATGGTGCTCACCATGTTGCTCAGCTTCACCGGATATTTGCTGCCCGACGATCAGCTCGGTTTCTGGGCCGTCACCGTTGGAACGAACATGGCGCGAGCCACACCGCTGTTAGGAAATGAAGGGCCGTTTGGCGCTCAAATGGGCATGACGCCCTACAACGACGTGCGCTTCGCCTTGCTTGGCGGGTCGATTGTCGACGCCAACGCGTTGTTGCGCGCCTACATTTGGCATTGCATCGCTATTCCGCTGATCGTCGCGATATTTCTAGGCGTGCATTTCTGGCGCGTGCGAAAAGACGGAGGAATATCAGGTCCCGCGCCGGTGATGCTTGAATCGGAAATCAAGGAAGAGAGAAGTCCGCGGCCGGTGATTTTGCGGCCTAGCGGCATGGGTTAGCTGAGATTTTGCCTTTTTAGCGGGAAAGTTTCCAAAGGATAGAAGGAATCGATGCCTTTTGACTTTCGCCAAATTTGGGAAATTGCCTCCGCACCCGACAACGTGCCGATCGTCGCGCTGCTATTTCTGGCTCCGTTTTACATGTGGTACGCGCTAAGGCAGGCTGTTGCGAACGACAAGCTGATCGCCATCCTGGACTCCGATGCGCAAGCCGCCAAAACCAAGTACCGCAAGACCCAGGAGTGGGACCCCCAGTGGGAAAAGGAAGTCCACACCTGGCCCTACCTGATGCGTATGGAATTTCTGGTGGCCATTCTCGTCACCGTATTGCTGATGGCCTGGTCGTTGACGTTGAACGCGCCACTGGAAGAGCCTGCTAACCCCAACGTCACCATGAACCCGGCAAAAGCGCCGTGGTATTTCCTGGGCCTGCAGGAGATGCTGGTGTACTTCGATCCATGGATTGCCGGGGTGGTGATGCCGACGCTGATTATCGTCGGCCTGATGGTCATTCCGTATATTGACGCGAATCCTCTCGGCAACGGCTACTATACCTACCAGCAGCGAAAATTTTCCATTTGGACATTCTTGGTTGGCTTTATCGGCCTGTGGGTGCTGATGATCGTGATTGGTACGTTCATCCGCGGTCCCGGGTGGATGTGGTTTTGGCCCGGGCAAACTTGGGACGCGGAACGTGTGGATTATGCCGTCAATCGAAACCTCGACCAGGTTTTCGGAATCGATGGCTCCTGGCTCGCGCCGATCTTTCACACCTCCAAGGATCAGGCGGCCATCTGGGCGCGCGCAATCTTTGGAATCTTTCCGCTCGCGCTGTTTTTCATCGGAGCGGCCTTCCTGGTCCACTGGCTGTGCCAGCGCACGGACTTCAGCAAAAAGATTTACAAGCGCATGAGTTTGCTGCAGCTCATCACCATGTATACGTTTTTGATCTTCATGATTTCGCTGCCAATCAAGATTCTGCTGCGATTGGTGTTCACGATTAAATACATATGGGTCACGCCATGGTTCAGTATTTAGGCGCCACGGGCGCGGCTGCCGCAGAACTGTACACGGAGGAAAAGGGTGCCTGATCGTTCCCCTGACATGCCGCCGGATGACCCGATCAAGATCCGATCGTTTACGTTTCCGCTTTTGATCGCTTCGATCCTGCTGATTCTAACGGTGGCCTGGTCTTTCTACGTTGAGTTCTATGGATTGCAGCCCTGGCGCAGATATCAGTCGCGTTTTGCGAGGGCTTATTCCGAATACCTAGGCAAAGACATCAAGCAAAAGAAAAAAGAGGAAGGGGACGTTTATTCCTCCCCGGAATACAAGCAACTCGCTGCAAAACTCGCCAGCGCGCAACAAACCGCAAAAACCCAGGACGATGAAATCGCCAAAGAAATCGACCTGCTGGACGAACAGCGTGCGGCCATGGCCGACGCTTTCAAGGACGAACGCGGAAAAATCGGCCACCTGGTCTATGAGTACGAAATCATTCCTGCCAGCGACAAGAATGAAAAGGCCAAGCGCCTGAAAGAGTTGCAGGAGGGCCGAAGTTCCACCTGGAAACTGGATTGGCCCACCGGAGATGGCAAGGTTGAGAACAACAAAGTCTTCACCGCTGATCAACTGAACGACACGTTTACCAGCATCATGGCCGAGCGAGCCGCGCTGGTTGCCAAGCGTGGCGAAATCGACAAGCCCGCGAAAGACGCGCAGGCCGAATTAACGAAATACGTCTCGGACCATCTGCCGGGGCTGAGCTCGACGTCCCTGGAAGGTTTGCGGCGCTCGATGGAAGATTTCGACGAGCGCATCATTCAAGTCAACGTGAACCCCTCGGGTGCTTCCATCAATAATTTGGGCGGCGCCGGCCTGGTGGATCGTTGCGAATCGTGCCACGTCGGAACGGATCCGAAATTCGTCCCCTCTCAGGTTACTCTCACAAAAGCGGATTTAGGGATGGCGAAAAGTAAGGACGCTCCCTTCTCAAGTCATCCTGACCAGGAACTCCTTGCCCTGCATCCGCTTGAGAAATTCGGTTGTTCGCCGTGCCACGGCGGGAACGGCCGTGCAATTGACTCGGTCAGGCGCGGGCATGGACGCTACGAGCATTGGCTCTGGCCGCTGTATTACCCCGAAAATTACAACGCGGGTTGCCAGCAATGCCATTCCGCGGACATGGTCACCGAGCATGCGACTGTGCTCAACCAGGGGAAACAGCTTTATCGCCAGCGCGGCTGCATCGGATGCCACCGGTTCCAAGGTTTCGATAATCAGGACGAACAGCTCGTCAATGCGCGCCAGCAGATTTTGCAGCTGGCGAAGACGAAATCGGAGGATTTGCTCCTGATCCCGCGTTTGCAAAAGCAGGCTGATGCGGCGCCCGACAACGCTACCGCCGACAGGCTGAACAGCCAGGCAACTAACCTCACGGTTGAGATTAGCCGGATGGACGCGCGTACCGAGTCGCTCGAGCAACAAAGTCACAACCTTTTGCAAGAAATCAAAAAAGTTGGCCCGGACTTGAAGGAAGCCCGTCAGAAGTTGCGCAAGGAATGGATTCCTTACTGGATTGGCCACACCACCGAATTTCGTCCGAGCACCAAGATGCCGCAGTTCCGGCTCTCGCAAGACGAAATTCAAGCGCTCGCCGCTTTCGTTTGGCAAGCCGGACTCACGGGCCCTCCACTCGATCATCAATCGCCGGGCAATGCCGCGCATGGCCGGGAACTCTTCGAAGAGCGCGGTTGCCTTGCGTGCCATTCCATGGGTGAGGGCTCATCGGCCGTGGGTGGAACTTTTGCCGCGAACCTCAGCCGCGTCGGCGAAAAAGAAAACTACGACTACGTCGTCCGCTGGGTTCACGATCCCCGGCAGCGCACGCGTCCCTATTGTCCCTACGAAAAGCGTGACCTGGGTCCTGAAGATTACGCCAAGCACAATCTCCCGTACGTTTTCGACGTGGATCATTCGCGTTGTCCGAATGACGGCCACGAACTGGTCGTACAGCAGCCCACCGTGATGCCGAGCCTGCGTCTTTCGATGGACGACGCGCGCGACATCGCTACCTATTTGATATCGCAGAAGCATCCGGATGCTACCTACGCCTCTGCCGATTACATGGATGACCCGCAACTTGCGGCCAAGGGCAAAGACCTTGCGCGCCATTACGGCTGCGCCGGATGCCACGAACTCAGCGGGCTTGAAGACGAGGGCCGCATCGGCACCGAACTCACTAACGAAGGGAGCAAGCCCATCGAGCGCCTCGATTTCGCTCTGTGGACTGAAGACGCTAAGCGCGGCGTTCTGCCCGACGGGAAATCTTCGCCGCGCGGCCCGTGGTACGACGCCAAGGGCTTCTTCGAGCAGAAACTGCAAAACCCCGGAATTTACGATCAAGGCAAGTATCACGCCAACCCGATGGACGCCTTGCGCATGCCCAAGCCAAATCTTTATGGCGATGGCGACGTCGAAGCTCTGGTCAGCATGCTGCTTGGAAGCACCGATCCCACGCTGCCGCCGGAGTATATGTACAGGCCAGCCGACCGCAGGCGCTACATTCAAGAAGGCTGGTGGGTCGTCACAAAATATAATTGCATCGGCTGCCATCAGATTGACGTGGGCCAGAAATCCGTGATGCAGACGCTGCCGTTCTATCAAGGGGAGAACAAAGCGAATTTGCCCCCGGTACTTACTACCGAGGGCGCGCGCGTGAATCCGGAGTGGCTCAGGCAGTTCCTGGCCAACCCGTCGCTGAGCACTACCGATACCAACCGCAACGGCGTACGCCAGTACCTGCAGGTACGCATGCCGACGTTCTATCTCTCGAACGACGAGATTCGCAAGCTCGTGCTTTTCTTTCAAGCCATGTCGTCGCAGCCCGATCCGTTTATTCCGCCAAAGGTAAAGCCTCTGGACGATTCTGAACGCGCCATGGCTCGCGCTTTGTTCACCAGCCCTGCCGCACCATGCTTGAAGTGCCATATGACCGGCAATGAAGCGCACGACAAAAACGCTATCGCTCCGAACTTCTTGATGGCGCGGGATCGTTTGCAACCGGCCTGGACCGAGCGCTGGATCATCGATCCTGCGAAAATTATTCCTGGCACGGCCATGCCTTCGGGATTGTTCCGTATGGAAGGGGATCACTGGGTCTTCTCCGGGCCCGTTCCCGCTTCCGTGCAGCATTACACCGGCGATCAGGCTGACTTGCTGGTGCGTTACATGTTCACCTTGACGCCCCAGGAGCAAGCCGCCTTGGTTGGAAAATCGCCATCGGCCGCGAGTGGGAATACTAAGACATCGTCTGTCGCGGGCGGCAAACCTGCAGCCGGAGGCAAGTAGCGCAATATTGCGCCATCCCAGCGCCGAAAGAATTTGCGCATGATCGAGTCATGGAATTGTTAGAATAACCCCGTTCTACTAAGGAGGAATCGTCCCAAATGAAGACCAAGTTTTTTAATCTCGCACTGGCAGCCGTCCTTGCGGTAGCGATTGCGGGCTGCGGCGGCAAAGAGAAAACCGAGACAAACGAGCAACCTGTGGCAAGTTCGAACGCGACGAAAGTCGTGGATTCCTCGACCGCCGGGTCGGTTACCGGGACCGTTACGCTGGACGGCAAGCCCACGCCGGCCAAGCCAATAAACATGAGCGCCGAGCCCTATTGCCAGAAAGCTCATCCGAGCCCGGTCGTGCCGCCGGAAGTCATCGTAAGCGACAGAGGCGATCTCGCAAACGTCGTGGTTTACGTGAAAGACGGTCTCGGCGAATACACTTTTGACCCGCCTAAGACCTCCGTTGCTCTGGATCAGCAAGGCTGCATGTACGATCCTCACATCATCGCGTTGATGACCGGACAAACCTTCGAGGTCAAGAACGACGACCAAACCACTCACAACATCCACCCGATGCCGAAAGACAATCGCGAATGGAACAAGTCGCAGCCGCCTGGCGCCACTCCCATTGACGAAACCTTCGGCCGCGCTGAAGTGGCCATCCCGGTAAAGTGCAACGTGCACCCGTGGATGAAGAGCTACATTTTCGTGTTCAAGAATCCCTACTACGCGATCACAGCGAAGGACGGAAAGTTCGAATTGAAAAACTTGCCGCCGGGCACATACACAATCGAAGCGTGGCACGAAAAGTACGGCGTCTCGGATCAGACGGTGACGATCGGCGCGAAGGAATCCAAGCCGCTCACGTTCACCTTCAAGACCGCTGCACCTGGAGACTAGCTCGATCCGGTTTGCCAGGTGTGATCGCTGTTGTGGCGAAGGAAGCGAACCCAGCCCTCACCTCCTCAGCCATACACAGTCTCTCGCTGTAGGATTTTTGAAATATGCGCTATCTGCTTGGTCCTAAGAGTAATAGGGAATTGCGCTCATAATGGCGGAAACAGAAAAACTCCAAGGGCCGCACAAATTCGCCGTCGCTACGGCTTCGATCACGGTGTTGCTGCTGATGGCCGGCGCGCTGGTGACAAGCAACGACGCCGCCGACTCCGTTCCCGACTGGCCGCTCGCTTACGGCCGCATAATCCCTCCGCTCGTAGGAGGCATTCGCTACGAGTTCGCTCACCGCGTCTTCGCCGCTACCGTCACCATTCTGACTTTGGTTCTCGCAGTTTGGCTGGCTCGCGGCGGCACTCGCCTCGCCCGCAAACTCGGTTGGACCGCGCTGCTGCTGGTCATCGCGCAAGCTCTTCTGGGCGCTCTGCGTGTTCTGCGTGGACACCCGGCGGTCACAGCGACAATGCACGCCACTTTGGCGCAAATCTTCTTCGTAACGGTGGTCAGTCTCGCTCTTATTACTAGCGCATGGTGGCAAACCGCCGTCGCCTCTCTGGATGATCGCGGCTCGCCTCGCCTGCGTCCTTTAGCCGCCACCACCACCGCTGCGATCTTGGTGCAGCTAATCCTCGGCGCCGGATTCCGCCATGGCGCTTTCGGAATTTTGCCGCACCTCATCGGATTCGTTGTCGTCACTTTCTTGATTGTGTGGACTTGCCGCTACGTCCGCAAACGTTTCGGCGAAGTTCGCGATCTCCGCCGCTGGGGAATCTTGTTGCAAGCGTTTCTCGGCACTCAGATCCTGCTCGGCATGGCAGCCTATTGGGCGGTAGTGCAGGCGATGCACGCCACGCAGCCGTCCATGAGCTACGTGATCATCACCGTCTCCCATGTGTTGGTGGGTGCGCTCACGCTTGCATCCAGTGTGGTTCTAACGTTATCTTGCTACCGTATCATTCGTCCGAAAGCGGCGATTGCATTAAGGTCGGCGATGGAAGCGTCGCGCGCCGGCGGCACGCGAGCCGAAAGCACAAGGGCTTGACCAAGGACAACGTCGAATGAGCAACGCGCGCGCAGTCGCCATTAACACCTTCGAAAAGCCCTGGGCCTACGTCATCCTCACCAAGCCCGACGTTACTTTCCTGGTGGTGATAACCACGGTCGCCGGTTTCTATCTCGGCTCGGTCGGCCCCATGGATTGGGCAAGGCTCGCGCACACGCTTTTCGGCACGTTGTTGGTTGCCGGCGGCACAGCAGCGCTGAATCAGTACGTGGAACGCGACATGGACGCCGTAATGCGCAGGACAGCGGCGCGTCCGCTACCAGCCGGGACGTTGAAGCCGAACGAAGTTCTCCTTTTTGGGATCGCTACAATTATCATCGGCACGGCCTGGTTGGCCCTCACGGTAAATATCCTGGGCTCTGCGGTCGCGCTGGCCACGAGTTTGTCCTACCTGGGCCTCTACACGCCGCTCAAGACTCGCACCACGCTTGCTACCGCTGTCGGGGCCATTCCTGGCGCTTTGCCTCCCCTAATCGGCTGGGCCGCCGCCCGTGGTTCACTTTCCGCGGGTGGCTGGATTCTTTTCGCCATTTTGTTTGTGTGGCAGTTTCCTCACTTCATGGCCATTGCCTGGATGTACCGCGAAGATTACGCTCGCGCGGGAATCCAAATGCTGCCGGTTGTCGATCCCCAGGGTGACGCTACGTTTCGCGTGATCGTCGGCTTGTCGGCCGTCCTTGTGCCCGTGAGTTTACTTCCCGCCGTGCTGGGAATGGCCGGCATTCGTTATTTCTTCGGCGCTCTGGTGCTCGGGATGATTTTGCTGCAAGTTTCGCTGTGGGCCAATCGCGCGCGCACCAACGTCCGTGCGAAATGGCTGATGCACGCCACCGTGATTCACATTCCACTTCTTCTTGTTTGGATGATTTTGGATAAGCTGGGCCGATGACCTCCTCAACGATGGGAACGGAAGCCACAAAACCCAAAGCGAATTGGATCGAGCTCAGCGTCATTTGCGCATTATTTGTCGTCCTGGCTGTTATCGGCATCATCTGGGACATCACCAGCGGCCTGCTTACCAGCGGAATTGACGGCATCATGATGCTGTTCATCTGCCTGATGATGGGCGGAATATTTAGCCTGATGCTTCTAATGATGGCGCATCAAGCAGGATTGCTTCCGTTCTTTGGCTCCGGCGCGAAAGCCAAAGCAGAGCAAAAGCCCGCGACAGCCGCTAGAGCCGCCGCAGCGCCCCAGGCTTCGAGGCCTGTTAACCAAGCTCCCGCCACTTCGCCAGCGGCCGCTCCGCCGTTACAGCCCTCTCATCCCCCGGCGACGTTGCAGCCGCCGCCACCTCCTGCACCCAAGCCAGCCGCGAAACCGGCAGCAGTTCCGGCCGAGAAGCCGCAGGATAGCTAGACGCTGCTCTATGTCGAAATCGCGCGCATAAGGCCATCACTCCTGCGCGCGTTACTGTACACTGATTCTCGAATGGCAGAAGGCGCGAAAACACAAGCTTCCTTCGGTGGCCGCTGGGCGCTTGGCGTCGTCGCGCTCGCCCTGCTTTTTGTGCTGATGCCGTTTTTGTTCTGGAATGCCACCTGGTTTGGCCGCCCGCTCAACGACGCGCAAATATCGAAGGCACTGGCAGACCGCTCGCACCCGCGGGACATCCAGCACGCATTGACTCAAATTGAATCGCGCATCGAAGCCGGCGATCCGTCCGCGCGCAAATGGTATCCCCAAATTACGCAGCTCGCCGGCGAACCGGTGGACGAAATTCGCCTCACAGACGCGTGGGTGATGGGCCAGGACAATTCTTCCGAGGAGTTTCATCATGCGCTTTCGCAGCTTCTCGCGGACTCCAACCCTATGGTCCAGCGCAACGCGGCGCTTTCGCTCGTGCGTTTCAAGGACGATTCCGGCCACGCGCAAATCGTAGCCATGCTCAGGCCGTCAGAACTTAAGTCGCCGTTCGATGGAAAACTTGTTATCCGGTTGAAGCCGGGAGACGTAATCAATCCAGGAACGATGGTCGCGCACGTCCTATCACCCACAGGAAACAGGGAAGTGCGCTCGAACGTGCCCGGCACGCTGGACCGTTGGCTTGCCGCTGGCGGATCGAACGTAACCACCGGGCAGCCGATTCTTTCGCTATTGCCAAGCGAAAGTATGGTTTGGGAAGCTCTGCGCGCGCTTTATTTGATTGGCGATTTGAACGATTTGGCCGATGTCTCGCGTTATGCGCGCGGTGTGGATGGAATGTCGCCTCAGATTGCTCGACAGGCCCAGTCGACTATGACGGCGATTCGCAACCGAAATCAATCCGGGTGAGATTGCGCTCGACGCACAAGCTACTTGTACTTCACTACCGCTTGCCCATTCTGAATCTGGATGTCGCTGATGTCCGCGGGCAATTTCAACTTTTCCCGGTTCTCTGAAGACGCCATCATTTTGTCCACCGCCGCCTGAAGCGTCGATTGTGGCAGAGGCAGCGAGCCAAGTTTCCCAGCGACCGGAACGAATTTCATATAACCGTTATCCGCGCTCAAATGTCCGTCGAGTTCGAGCGACAGATCCTTTCCGTGGTAATCAAAGATGACGTAGGCCTTGACCAAGTCGCCGTCCATGTCAACCTTGACGTCCTTTACTGTCGATTGCACTTGCTCGAGAGTCGCTTGGTCGCCGCCGGGAAATGCCGAAGCTGGATCTTCCGCCGCGCCGGGATTCCCCACGGTCGCGACGTTACCACTGCTCGGAGGGCGTGGCGCACCGGTCGTGCTAGCCCCCGGATGATTCTCTAGCTGAAGATTCTGCGCCAAATAAGAGTTTAATTCGCTGGGATCCAGTTGGACTTGGCTCGGCTGCCCAGCGGCCTTGGCCTGCTCCGCCGCTTGAAACTTCTG
>Ga0308309_10000617_pt1 | contig 22170 bp, 19 predicted proteins | sample HubBroMetageWFT5_FD_192491 | JGI IMG/M metagenome (GOLD analysis project Ga0308309, IMG submission 192491) | Warmed and freeze-thawed soil microbial communities from the Hubbard Brook experimental Forest, New Hampshire - Hubbard Brook CCASE Soil... | ecosystem: Environmental > Terrestrial >...
CATGTTTGAATCCTTTGGTGAGGTTCCTGTGTCGCTTTTGCGGCAGATGGATTTGCAGCATTGTCTTTGTGGATACATCGGGCTTGAGGATTACACGCTTTATCCCCTGGTCCGCCCCGGATCGTTCGTCGAAATTGATGAACGGCAGAACAAGGTGAAGGCAGGCAACTGGCAGAACGAATTCGACCGCCCCATCTATTTCGTCGAGCTTCGGAATGGTTACGCCTGTAGTTGGTGCGAACTGGCTGGGAACCAACTCATGTTGGTTCCTTGTCCACAGTCGAGGGGGCAGGTCCGGCAGCTTCGGTACCCAGTGGAAGCGGATATTGTCGGCCGAGTCACCGCGGTGACGATGCGTATTGCCGAAGTCGAGGGGCATCAACCCCGGGAGTCGGTTCCACCGAGAACGACTTCCGGTGGGCAAAATGGTTAGTTGACATCCCCATAGCGATGACAGTTGGGCTCACCCACCGAGAATTCTCGCTGGCTGCGCTTGGTGATCCTCAATTGTGTCCGGCTATCAAACCGACCCAAGCGACGACGCGTCGCGGCCCGGTCGTACATGATCCAACGCTGAACGAACGCTTGACGTGATCCGGGCATACTCCCAAGTCTCTTGCGCCCGATCAGGTGAGGCGGTCGCGGCAGCGCATCCGTCGGGTGAGCCAAAGGCTCAGTCGCCCCCGAATCCGGCATAGCCGTGGGACTGTGGTATCAATGCCTACGCACGGCGGGCAGACTCGAAGCTCCGGGCTGTTTTGGAGCACCCCCCTGGAAAAATGCGGGCCTAGCTGTGATGTTTTCAGTGCTGACGCGAATAACAGGGTGACAGCACAGGTTGCGACAGCAGCGGACGCAACATAAGGGAGCAGATGGCCACACCAGAACTCCAGGAAAGGTTCCAGACCGTGGTCGATCAGCACAAGAAAATCCTCTACAAGGTCTGCAACTCGTACTGCAGGAACCGTGACGACCGGGACGATCTGGCGCAGGAGATCATCATCCAACTATGGCGATCTTTCGGCAAGTTCGACGAACGCTACCGGTTTTCCACCTGGCTGTACCGGATCGCCCTCAACGTCGCGATTTCGTTCTACCGCCGCGAGAACACAAGAACACGATATGTCATTTCCGACGAGGAGCACCTTCTGGAAGCGATCGATGAGACGAAAGATCAGCCTGAAGAAATACGCCTCCTTTACGAATTCATAGAGGGACTTGACCCATTGAACAAGGCGCTCGTCCTGCTCTATTTGGACGGGAACAGCTACCAGGAAATCGCGGAAGTGCTGGGCATCAGTGAAACCAACGTGGCAACGAAGATAAGCAGATTGAAAAGCAAAATGAAGCAGGAATTTCGGGGAACGTGCGAGGCCAAATCAAGGAGCGAGACATGATGGAACTAGATGAACTCAAGCAGAAGTGGGCGGAACACGACCGTAAGCTCGAAGTGAATATCCGCCTGACCCGTCAGCTTCTAAGCGCGACAAAAATGAACCGCGCGCGGTCTGCGTTACAGCGCCTGGCCGTTTTCCTGGCCTTGGAGTCGGCCTTCGCGCTTGCCATCATCATCGTACTTGGGTCCTTCATCGGCGACCACATTGCAACGGTGCGGTTTGCGGTGCCTGCTGCCGCCCTGGACCTGTTCGAGATTGCAACCTTGATTGTGCTGTTACAGCAGATTCGGCTGGTTCTTAACATCAACTATTGCAAGCCGATTGCCGTCATCCAGAAGCAGCTTGAATCTCTTCGGATGCTACATATCCGTCACTTCCAGTGGACGCTTCTGCTAGCGCCTGTCCTTTGGACACCACTCCTGATTGTCGCGCTAAAGGGATTCTTGCGGGTAGACGCTTACAAGACACTCGGGGCCGCTTATCTGCTCGCCAATCTGTTATTCGGACTGGCCATCATCCCGCTGGCGATATGGCTGTCGAAGAAATTCGGCGACCGTATGGATCGCTCCTCGAAGATTCAGTGGCTCATGAAGGAGCTCGCAGGGTACAACCTGAACGCCGCCTCCGACTTTCTCGCTGCACTATCCGAATTTGAGGAGGAGAGCGAGATAACTGACGGTCGGTGAGCCGCCCGCGATAACTCCCGGGTCGTCGGCAACTCGGAAGTAATTCTGGGTCTCAGCTCGAAAAAGTCTCCTGACCTAGTCCTTAATTCATTGCAAGTTTCACTGCAAGTTCTGACCCACCTGAGAGCGCTTCTGCCCACTTCAGGGCCTCGAGCATGACCCTATACTGTTGAAAACTATCGAGCCCACCTGCTTAGCAACTGATTTCTAATCCGAGGGTTGCAGGTTAAATTCCTGCCGCGCCTACCATTCTTTTCTGCAGCTTGCGGGCGAACCCCGCCGGAAGTCATTGCAAGTTTACTGCAAGCTCGGAGAAACTCGAGGGCAAACTCAGCTCCCTGCACCGATCGCAAACCTGGTCAATGAGTGTATGACAGGAGCGACCCCATGCCGGGGAAGGCCCGGGAGCCGTGCCTGTCGTGAGTCGGGCCGCCTCAGCAGGTAGGCCGAAATGCTCTGTCCCAATTCGCTTCAAACGAATACAAGACGGCACGATCACGAAGTTCGACGTCTCCGGTGCAGGTACCGGCAGCGGCCAGGGCAGCTTCCCAGTGAACATCAATGCGTCTGGTGCGATCATCGGGGAATACGTTGACGGCAACGGGGTGAATCACGGCTTCCAGCGTAGCGCGCGGGGCCATTGCGCAGAGAGTTTGAACCAGAAGCCGCGAACCAATCGCGGCTTCTGGTCCCGGGAGCAACGGCTAGAAATTCAACCTCACACCCCACTCCACTTGCCGCGGGGCGCCCAGCGAAAACACGCCCGAACCGGTTCCTACACGCAGTGATTCGCGAGTCGAGCCCGTTGAGGTTCCGTTGACACTACCAGCGGTACCAACGCTGCCGGGTGCGAACGGGGTCAACGCATAAGGCAGAGCCCCGAACTCCTGTCCGAAGTTCGCCAGGTTGAACACGTTGAACGCGCTGAAGGAAGGTTCAATGTAGAACCGTTCCGTCAGCTTGATGGGCCAGGCCAGCGTGGTGCTAACCTCGCGGAAGATACCGTTGCCCACCGGGTTTGAGGGCGGTGGTGCGAGAAACGGCTTCGTCGCTTGCAGTGCCTGTAACTGCGCGGTGGTGAACAGGCCCGCTCCCACCAACGCTTGTCCCGCTGGTGTCAGCGTACCCGCTTGCGTGCTATTCCACGAGTTGATCGCGTCGACAAGTCCAGTTGGAGAAAGTGAGCGCATAAACTGCCCTGGCTTTCCTACGTTCTGGCCGGATACGGGCAGGAAATCTTGGGTCGTGCCGTCACCCGTCAGATCGGTGTGGAAAATTCCCGCCTGACTATTGATTCCATTGTTGGCTTGGTTTGGTTCCTGCAGGATAACTGAGGACGGATGTGCCGTACCGAAGTTGCCAATCACGCTGAGACGCGGACCATGATGCGCAACCTCCATGGTGAGACCAAACTTGAACGCGTCAGTACGATCCAGCGAACTTGGTCCCGTGAAGTAACTGGGGTTGTTGAAGTCGGTCGCTATGGCGCTGAAGAACTGGTCGTTGCCACCGTCGCCAACGAAGCGCGACAGCGTGTAGGCAGCGATCAGGTTCATCGACGTAAACCCTGGCATCGGATTTGCCAGTTGCTGTTTGTAAGACATCTGCAACGCATTGTAGGTGGAGCGGCCTTCCGGAATCTCGAAGTCGCCAACACCCATATTGCGGTTGACACCGCCAAAGGCCGCGCCGCTCAAGTTAGCCGGCCCCGAGCCGAGGGGGTTGCCGGAATCCAGCCCATTACCGGCAAAGTCGTTGATGTTTGCCCCTCCCCCAGTTGGGTGGAGGCCCGGACAGGAAGCAATCGCACCGTCGATCGTGGTGGCACCGCAGGCTGTCAGCGTCTTGGTGATGGCCGCCGCCGCCGCCGTCGTATCCAGGAAGCGCGCGTCGCCAACGTGGTTTTCGTCAATCGTAAGCATGAAGCGGGTGCTTACGTTGCGGATGTAGTCCGCGGTAAGCACGCCGCCTTTCCAGATCTCGTGTTGCATGCCGACGTTGAATTGATAGGAGCGTGCGTTACGGAATTGTGGATCAAATACAGCCAGACCCTCACGCTGGCTGATTTGCAGAGTATTGCCAACGAAGCTGGGGTTGGCCGTCGGTCCCTGGGCCTTCACAGCCGCTTGAAATTCCTGCTGTAAGTCGAACACCAGCGGACCTGCAACTGATAGCGGGTTTCCGCAGACGCCGGTTGCAAGGTCCACTCCGTTGATCGAGGTGACAGCACCGCCCGGGGCGCCGGGGATGGCGAAAGAGACCGAACCCGGGACGCCGGTGAAGCCGTTGCAGCTTAAAGTTGCCTGCTGGAAGAACAACCCCTGGGCCAGCTTGGTCGGGCGGTCAAACAGAGTGTTGTTGAAGATGGAGTTTTCGTAGTAGATGCCGGCGCCGGCCCGGATGACGGTCTTGCCCTTCTTGGTAGGATCCCAGGCAAAGCCGATTTGCGGTCCGAATTGAGTATTGGGCTGGTTGACTGGGTTACCCAGTCCGGGTCCCCACTGATCCAACAGCGGCGTGCTGCCAGAACAGGGTGCGCTGGCAGCGAGTGGACCCGCAGCGACCGCGGAGCATGGAATCGAAGCCAAATCGCTGTCCGAACGGCCGGTATCGCGGTTGTAGCGCAAACCGTACGTCCAGGTGAAGTTCGGCTTCATCTTCCACGAATCGCCCAGATAGAACTGGAAGCGGTTGTCGTGTTGCCCTCCAGCCGGGTAGCCGAAGGCCGGCTTTTCGGTGAAGAAGCCCTCGCCGTTGCCGATGTCTGCCTGAATGAAGGGATAGTTCACGGGGTTGCTCGCAGCCCCGGTTGGCGCCCCGGTGATCAAATTTACCGGGCCGGTACTTGACGAGATGAAATCCAAAGGTGCGACTCCGAAGAAACTCGCGAACCCGCCGCCGTTGATATCGTTATAGCCGACACCGAACCGGAAAATGTGCGAACCATACACTTTGCTTCCGTCATACTTGATCTGCTTGTTGCTCTGGAAGGTCTGCTGCGGAGCCAAGAGATTCGGACCGGACAACTGGACCCCCTGGTCAGCGACGAGAATCTCAGAGGTGGGTAGCGGGTTATAGAAAGACGCACCCTGCGTGCTATCGCCGATCAGGTTGTGGAATTTCAAATAGCCAAAGCGGAAGCTGTGCGACCAAGATCCTTGGCTGATATCGACACCCATTGCATCGGAAGGGGTGTTGTCGCGATTCGAATAGACCTGATAGTTGTAGCCGAAATTGGCTTCCGACTTATTCCAGTTGTAGGTAAAGCGGTAGAAAGCGTGAATATTCTTGCTGGCCTGCCAGTCCAACTTGCCGGTGACTTCGCTGTCACGAAAGGGCGAAAGGAATCCGCCGCTGAGCTGGCTGAAGGGAGCCGGGATCACCAGGGGCAGCAATCCATCCTGCTTCATGCGTTCGCCATCAATGAAGAAGAACAGTTTGTCCTTAATGATTGGTCCGCCGACGCGGCCGCCAAAATTGTTGCGCTGGTAATAGCCGACCTGAGCTCCTGGGAATGAAGCCGTACCCGCATCGCGGCCGCGGAAGTTATAGAACGCCTGGCCGTGAATGTCGTTGGATCCAGACCGCGTGGTCACGTTGACCGCACCCGCCGACGTCAACTCGGTGGAGAGGTCAAGGTTCGACCGGCTGATGTTGAACTCCTGAATCGAACTCATACCGACGTTCTGTGTGGTGGTGCCGACGGTCTCATCGCTGATGTCAATGCCGTCAAGTTCAATACGCGGAGTGCGCCCGAACACGCCGTTGATAGAGATCGAAGAATAACCGGCTTTGGTTGGATCGAACGTCTGGCCGTCTTGAATCTGCACGCCGGGTTCGAGCTGCGCGAGATCAAGGAAGTTGCGACCGTCCACCGGCAGCTTGTCAATCTGGTCGCCAGTAATGACACCCTGCACGGTGGATTGCTCGGTGTTGACCTGGACCGAGGAGGCCTGCACTTCAACCACTTGGCTTGTCTCACCGAGCTCCAGCTTGATGCTGCCGGAAGAGGTTACACCTACTTGAACTGCAAAAGCTTGCTGCGCAGTGCGGAAGCCGTTGGCTTCTATCCGCAAAACGTAGTCGCCGGGGATTAAGCCTCCGGAATTGAAAGTACCTGAATTCGTCGAGGTCGTGGTGATGACCTGCCCGGTAGCCTTGTGAGTGATGGTGATCTTGGCGCCGCCGACTACCGCGCCGGATGGGTCAGTAACGGTTCCCTGAATACTTCCCTGGGAAACGGTCGTCTGACCGATTACCGATGTGCCCATAATGAGCACGACAGCAAACACCAGTGCAACAGAAAATAACCGCTTAAGTGACATTTTCGCTTCTCCTGAACAAGAATGGGGAGCAAATGATGTTGGCCGGAAAGCAGCCGAGGGAGGACAAAACCCGCACGGTTGCGTAAAAGTCAGGCCGTTTCCGGCAACAACAATCGTTTCCCATTCCGGAAGGAGGCAAGCGAGGTGCCGTTGGGAGGAAGGAGGAGCGCTATTCCGCGATCATGCGAATAATGATTACGAAGTTACGTTGTTGCGTGGTGAGTACAACCGGAGAGAAACGGGCATTTTTGAAGCTGTCGCCGCGCGGACAAGCAATATTCAAGAAAACATATCGTCCGCACGATTTAACCACAAACACAATATCACCATATAGGCCTTCCATCACAGATCATTGCTCAATCCGTAACCGATTTGTACCTTTGTGTGCCTTACGGTCGCAAAGTTGGATCGTCTACGTAATGCCATAGAATATGGAAGAGAATCCGGCCTCCCCTTCCGTACCCGTTCTATCTTAGTAAGTTGCTCCACAACCGCAATACGGGTCGTGCCCAGGTTTAGCCGCTCTTATCTTCGTTTGAAATGGCTAGCTGGCAACTCGCGGCGTTGGCGCACTCGCCACCGTCTCCTCTTAGCCAGTGTCGGTTGGTACGCCGCCTGAAGCTTCTGCATTGCAGAAATACGCGTAGAGTTCCTCGGGCGCCGTGCCGGTTGTTTTTGGGTTTGACGCCCGAAGATGGGTTTCGCGAAGTTCGGCCATGAATTCTGCCCACAGCGTAGGTCCTCCTTTTTCTAGGACCTGAGCCAGACCTTTCGGCCTGAAGTCCGGTAGATACCTGTGTCCCCATACAACCATCTCCATCAGAAGAGGAAGCAATCCGATGCCTTTTTCCGTAAGACTGTAAATGACTTTCTGTTTATGGCTGGGGTCATCAGACTTGACGATGATCCCTTGGTCGATAAGCCTTTGAAGACGATCGGCCAACATATTCAACGCAATCCCTTCCATAGACTTGGTCAGGAGTTCGCGAAAATGCCTTCGGTTCACGAAAATGATGTCGCGGATGACGAGCAGACTCCATTTATCGCCAAACATTTCGACCATTCGGTTGATAACGCACCCTGACCGGTGATCCTTGCGCCACTCTGTCTCCACTCCGATCCGGCATTCCTTGTACCGGAACGATTATGAAACGAATCGCATATAATAACCAGGTGCGTTACAGATTTCTTCAGCAACTCGCGGGAAATCCCTATGCGCACGTCTATTGCCAACTTGGTGCGACGGGCCACGGCTTTGCCGGACTGAGAGGTCACAGTAAACATTGTAACTGTCGAAATCAGGCGGTTACACTCATTGACACTCAATGAGTGCTATAGGGGATTTATCAACAACTGACCTCTTGAGCTGCTGCCAACTCCACAGGTTTCATTGACTTGCTCCGCGTCACCGACGTAAGATTCGCGCCGGGTTGCTATAGTTTCACCGAAAGGGGATTGGAATGCGCCGCGGTCGATTTCTTGTAGGCGTCGCGGTGTTGATTTCGGCAGTTTCTGCTATGGCGCAGGACCAAGCGGTCCAAGATTACCGTCGGGACTGCGCATCCCTGCCACATTGAAGGCGAGTCTCTCGTCCCAGAAAGCTAAGCCTGGAGACACAATAAGACTTGACGTTTTTTCTGCAGTCCACGGCAAGGATGGCAAAATTGTCATACCCGCGCACGCCACCTTAACCGGAACCATCACTCAGGCCAGCGCATTTCATGGTGTGGACCACCCCGCAATATTGGCTTTCGCCGTGCAACGCGCCGACTGGAAAGGCGGGCAGGGCACACTTGATGTGGCGGTATTTGGAGTGCTGGCGATCTCCGATTTCAGGAAGCCGGGTTTCGCGGCCACCGGTCCAAAAGATGAGTATGAGATGGCGCAGCCCCTGCGTGGCGCGACAAATCAGGGAGAGAAGGTTGAGGACGTTGACGCCGCTACCCTGCGTCATGAGCCCGTGCTCGACATCGTCGATAACCGGACGCTGAACTGGGTCCCGGGTACGCCCATGTCCACAATCACACCGGTTCGGCTGGTGGAACTCAAGCTCTCGACCGACCCGGCGGTTCGCACCTACTTTATTGCCGAAAAGAGCGACGTCGAGTTGCCGAGAGAGTTTCTGGTTGGTTTGCTGAATGGGATGAGAGTGGTTCAGTAGCTTAGCCTTCAGAGATACCCCATCCAGAGCTGTCCCTAGGTTTTCATGAGGGACCGGAATTCACGCCGGTGAGTTGTTGTTTGTCGCAAACAGGCATGGAAACAATAGTGCCGACCAGTCGGCGTCACTGCCGACATCTGGGCAGACACAAATCATGCGTGCCGATCCCGTTTTCGATCCGCTCTGACTCCTAACGCACGACGGCGCGACCCGCACGGCATCAGGATTGCTAGAGCCTCGGCAAGCACTTGTTCGGTTTTCGTAACAAGAATCGCGTTCTTGAGAAAAAACAGTACACCCGCCTTAACCTTGATGGTCAAAGGCGGTACTTTCTGGTTTTATGTCTCAAGATCGTAGGCGGTCTTTTCGACTGGTGACTGAACTGGCCGTCTCAATACGGACAGATTCGGGTGTGGAGTTTCAGTGCACCACGATCAACATAGGCTCGGAAGGAATGGCAGTTCGCACACCCTTACCATTGCTGGTAGGCGAAACTGCGTGGATGATCTTCGCGATATTGAATCCCGGCCCGTTGATGATCGCTAAGGGAACTGTGATTTGGGACGATAGGCACGGGAAATCAGGCTTGCATTTCAGTTTTGCAAATTCTGCGGACAAGGATCGTATTTCCGAATGGCTGGACAGTGAGTTCTATATGCAGTCGAATCGTGGCGAATCGGAATGATCACATCAACGTCGCCCAACGGTAGTGTCCCAGCGGCCCAATACCTTCGGATGTCTACCGAGCACCAACGATACTCCCTACCAAACCAGGCGAGCATAATCCGGCAGTATGCGCTTCACAACGGATTTGAGGTTGTGCAGACTTACGCCGACCCCGGCAGGAGTGGGCTTGTACTCAAACACCGCAAGGGTCTTGCCCAATTGCTCAGCGATGTCGTCGGAGGGTCTCAGTCGTACAGAGTGATTTTGGTATACGACGTGAGCCGGTGGGGAAGGTTCCAAGACATTGACGAGGCAGCCTACTACGAGTTTGTTTGCAAGCGTGCCGGCGTTCGGATTCACTACTGCGCCGAACCGTTTGTCAATGACACGCAGATGCCGAGCATTGTGATGAAGGCATTGAAGAGAGTTATGGCGGCAGAATATAGCCGTGAGCTGTCCGAGAAGACTTTTCTCGGCGAAAAGAGAAATAGTGAGCTAGGGTTTCGAAATGGGTCACACCCTGGATACGGTCTGAGAAGGCAACTCTGCTCGTCAGATGGGACTCCTAAACAGCTCTTAGGAATTGGCGAACACAAGAACCTTATTGCGGATCGCGTCAGGCTGGTATTAGGCCCCCCTGCCGAAGTTCGTCAGGTACGCGAGATCTATCGTATGGTTATCCAGGGAAACAAGACTCTAAAAAATATCACCGATGATCTAAACCGAAAACAAGTCAAGAGTGTCGGCAGGAAATGGACGATTTCCACGGTCCACCAGATACTAAGAAACCCAAAATATATGGGCTACCACGTTTGGGGGCGGACGGCGAAGAAGCTAGGCGGCCCGAAAGTCCAGCAGCCCGAGAGTTCTTGGACGAAGATTCCGCGAGCCTTCGAGCCAATAGTTGACGACGCCACCTTCGCGGCAGCACAGGACGCATTAAGGCGCTTTAAGACGGATGAAGAACTGCTCACCAGCCTGCGACTGCTGCTAAAAGCGGAGGGAAGGCTGGATCAGAAATTGATTAACAACAGTAGAGTCGTTTCTTGCGTAAATACTTACGTATACCGATTTGGTAGCTTGAGGAAGGCTTATGAACTGATTGGTTATCACCGCACCAAGAACTTTATGCGGAAGGCTCTGAACCGACGTACTAGAAAATTGAAGCAATCGGTTGTGGACAAATTATTAAAGCTCTTCCCCGACCGGATGTTTTTGACCCCTAGGACAACGGCCCGCCGACCCGAGTTGCAGATTCGGGAAGGCCCCACCCTCGCCGTTGTTGTGTGCAGGGCGACGACCACTCCTCTGGGTCATCGACTCTGGGAACTGCCCACTAGTGTTGACAGACGAAAGTTAACTCTGTTGTGCCGCTGCAGCCCGAAAAACAACCGCATTGACGACTACCATCTGGTGACGAACATGGAGGGTCGGACATCGTTGAGGGAACAAGATCGTATGTTGGCAGCAGGAATACATGTAAATAACCTTTGCAGTCTGCTTGGATTGGTGCGGAAAATGAAAAAGGACAGTCAGCCACAGGCGAATGTCGATTTGCAGTCTGGACTCGCATAGCCCGTTTCGGCACAGCGAATGCTCTCTTCGCGGATGGGAGGGGCCGACGATTCAGCGTAACGAAGGGATGACCGACACTGTTTTGGTTTTCTTTTGTCCGCACTGTTCTGTCGGCTCGGATTGTTGGGAGATGACTGGCTACAAGGACGGTCGGTTCGTTTGCCGGAACTGTGCGCATACCCTGCGGCCTGGTAACCACACCTATCTCTGCACATGCCCTCAGTGCCTTAGACGGTCCCAGCGGATGTTTGTTGTGTCTTTGTAGCAAGGAGCCGCCGCGACCTCTGAGGAAAGCTGGGCTGAGAGTCTTGGCCTTATCCTTTTGCCGTAGTGTCCTCGAACATACTGCTCACAATTGACCATTCTTGCCGCGTGGGTTTGCGACATCATTTCTCCAATCTAGCAACACTGTATCGGTGTTGACCAAAGGATTCCTTTATGCGGTCTGACATCCTGGTTCCTGCTGCTCAGTACTTGAGGATGTCCACTGAGCACCAAAAGTACTCGATGGAAAACCAATCTGCCGCTATTCAAGAGTATGCATTACAGCGTGGTTTTGAGGTCACGCATACCTATAAAGATGCGGGGAGTGGATTGGAATTGAAACGCCGTAGTGGACTGCGTGACCTACTTCACGATGCAGTTCAGGGTGCAGCCTACAAAGTTATCCTCGTGTATGACATAAGCCGATGGGGACGATTTCTCGACGTTGACGAGTCGGCGCATTATGAATTCGTTTGTAAATCGGCGGGTATTCCAGTGCACTACTGCGCCGAGACGTTCGAGAATGACGGCAGCTTGCCCAGCACGGTGGTCAAGTCGCTGAAGCGCATGATGGCGGGTGAGTATATCCGTGAGCTTTCTGCAAGGGTGTATGAGGGATCAAAACGCATGTCTCAACGCGGATTCAGCACCGGAGGTGCGGCGGGCTACGGTCTACGAAGAATGCTTGTCTCACCAGCCTATGAACACAAACATGAATTGCGATTTGGGGAGCGTAAGAACATTCAGGAAGATCGAATTGTTTATGTCCACGGCCCCGACGAAGAAGTTGGTTGCGTGCGGGAAATCTTCCGCATGTTCACAGCCGACCTCCAAACGCCAGGCAAAATCGCAAGAGAACTAAACCGAAGAGGAATTTCGTACAGCGGCTACAAACACCGACGCTGGAATTTCAATGCCGTTGATCGCATACTCAAGAACCCTAAATACGCTGGCTGTAGCGTGTACGGCAAGAGCACCGGACGACTTGGAATGCCGAGAACCAAAATTCCGCCCCAGTTCTGGACGAGGACACCGGGCGTCTGGACTCCGATTATCGATATGGCAACATTCAAACTAGCAGAGCACAGGTTTGCCAGCCAACCACGAAATAAGACAGATGACCAATTGCTGGATGAGCTTCGCGCCGTGATGCACAAGAACGGAGAGTTGACGGGCTCCCTGTTGAGGTCTTCATATGACTGCCCGCCCCACAGGTCTTACGTTCGTCGTTTTGGCAGCCTCACTGAAGCGTTCGCACTGGCTGGGTACGAGGGGCCGAGACTGGCTACCACCAAAACGCGCCGCAGGCTCCGAGCAATGAGAGATGGTCTCCTGAAGCAGATAGTAGGCCTGGATCAAGAGAATGTTTCTGCTACCCAAGAACCCGGGGGTATACCATCGCGACTGCAATTAAGAAACAGTGAAGTCGTGGACTTGCGCCTATGTTGCTCTTACAGAGTGAAGAATGGTGATCTCAGATGGTCACTTCAGCCTCGTTCCGACGAAAGGGACTCCACAACGCTCATTGCCCGCCTGAATGCGGAAAATGACGGGTTTCACGATTTATACGTCATCACGAATATCCCACGACTAAGCCATTGGCGGATACTGCCAACCGATCCGTGGCTCGAAAAGGGTGAGAAACTGAATGCACTCGAACACTTTGCAGAGACGGTCCACAGGGTCACAGCACTCAGCTCGGGAGACCTATTTTGACGCGCACTGATGCTTTGAGGATATTTTGATGTCAACCGCCCCTTTTGTAGCAGCTGCTGTGTATTTGCGAATGTCCACCGAGCACCAACAGTATTCGATTGAAAATCAGAGCGGACTGATTAGGAGATACGCCGATGCCCACGGATTCTCTATTCTGCACACTTACTCCGATCCGGCGAAGAGTGGTCTCATACTGAAGAATCGACCAGGGTTACGCCAGTTGTTACAAGATGTTGTCAGCAAGCCCTGTTTCAAAATTATTCTTGTGTACGACGTGAGCCGCTGGGGTCGCTTTCAGGACACCGACGAGTCAGCGCATTACGAATTCATTTGCAAGTCCGCGGGCGTTCCCGTTCACTACTGTGCCGAATCATTCGTAAACGATGGTTCCTTGCCCAGCCTAATCATCAAATCCTTGAAACGAATGATGGCTGGAGAATATAGCAGAGAGCTTTCGATGAAGGTTTACGAGGGCTCAAAGCACATCGCGCAACTCGGCTTCAAAGTGGGTGGTGGAGCGGGCTACGGTTTGCGCCGCATGTTGGTCTCGGGGGATCGTCAGCATAAACAGGAGTTGGTGACTGGTGAGCGCAAGAACATCAAGGACGATAGAGTGATCCTCGTCCCCGGCCCGGAAGAAGAGGTTAATTGCGTTCGTGAGATTTTTCGCATGTACACGGAAGAACGGAAGATGCCAATTGCTATTGCACGGGAACTGAATCGTAAGGGAATTAGGTACATTGGCCTCAAGAGAACACAGTGGTATTCCGGTGTTGTCAGCCGCATTCTGCAAAATCAGAAATATGCCGGATACGGCGTATATGGTAAGCGATCACAAAAGCTCCGCACGCCAAACATCACCGTGCCGAAAGCGCTTTGGATCGTCACTCCCGGAGCATGGACTCCACTTGTCGATGAAGCAACTTTTGAGAAAGCGCAGCAAAGAACTCAAGACCAAACGTGCTTCAAGTCGGACGAACGATTGCTGGCTGATTTGCGTGGACTGCTTGCGACCAAGGGATTCTTGAGCGAAAAGCTCATCAAGTCATCTCGTTTCCCATCAATACAAACCTATCGGAGGCGTTTCGGGAGTCTTTCAGAGGCATTCGTGCGGATCGAGTATGCAGGTGCAAGAATCACTCGAACTCTGGCTCTACGCCAGCGGAGTGCAATGAGAGATGACCTGATTCGCCAAATAGTAGTTGCTGCAAATAAAGGGGTCTCGGTCATCAGGCGTAACAAACACTACCGCCCTAAACTGCGACTTCGGGACAAAACACTCGTATCCGTGTACTTGTGTCCTTCGCTCAAGCTTGAAAACGGTGAATTGAGGTGGTTGTTCGATCGCGCTCGCAACGAACCGAACCACATGACCCTTTTGGCACGCCTGAATGCCGGAAACGATGGCTTCCAGGATTTCCACCTCATTCCAAAGTCCCGAACCCGCACTCGATGGACGATAAAACTGCATGACGCATGGTTGAAGAAAGGTAAGCAATTGCTATCACCGGCGGATTTTGTGGACACAGTGGGAATTGTGAAAAACCATAAGCTCGCAAGTTTCCGTCAGAAATCCTGAGTGAAGCAGCGGCGACGCGAGTTTCGATTTTTCGCGCGCGGAGGATCACGAATTCAATAGCGTTCGGAGCTCTGATCTCCTTGATTCCAGGTGGGTTGTAGAAATAAATCAAATCAGCGCGGATGAAAAAGATGAGTAAATCCCCGACAAGGGGAAATCGCGATGCGGTTCCACGCGCAAACTGGAAAAATACGCGCTATACATTTCGCGAATCTAAGTCAGCCGACAGTCCAAAACAGGGAGGGGGATCACTTTTGCCGTCGCCATACACCAACCCTCAAGCGTTTGGCGGGTTGGTGTAAGGCGACGGCAAAAGTGACCCCCCTGTCCCCGTTTTTCTGCGGAGTGGGCGAGTGCTCAGCGTGCGGGTGCTGGGATTTTTGAGTTAATGGCCGCGCGGGTCGTCGAGATTTGGAAAAAAACATCGCGGAATTCGGGCGAAATGTAGCTGATATTTGATCGCATGGTGGAAAGTGTTTTTTTTTGACCTCAGTGAAACGTGCGTGCAGTGTTGAAAACACAGCAGATGACGCGGGACTGGGCACAGTGTTGGATTCTTGATTTTTGTCAAATTGAAGAAATGCTTTTTACAGCGTCACAAAAGCAGCCCAAATCTTCCAGTTGTTTTCCTGAAGTCGTCAACCACCCCCCCGGTGGGGCCGCCTTCTGTGATGGGGAACGGCGACGGCGATGGTGACGGCGGCGAAAAGACGGTGCACGCTTGTGCTAACGCCTGTTCTCGACAGCGCCACCCATCGTGGGATCATTGACGGTCCAGATGGTTCGTACTGGCGGTAGCGACCATGCCAGTTGTGACTGGTTGGCTGTGAACGAACGTGCCGAAAATCCCCCCGGCGCTAGGATTCCAACCTATTGATTCGTCTCCCTCGGAATGGCCGAAGTTGGAGCCTGCCAAAACACATGTCATTGAGTAGTTGAAAATCACGTGTTCATGACCGGATTTGGCGCAAGTGATCCTGGGCAGACATTCTTCGATCTGCTTGAGCTAGAAATCCCGTCTTCACTTGATCCTGCGAAACCCGACGCGGCCACGCCATCTGGGATCACCTCGCGGACCTGTGCACCTCTACATTTTACAATTCATTGACATAGTTCAATCATTTTGGTGCTAGTCTCTCGTGCGTTTCATGAGGCTCGGTTTGGGCCGGTGGTGGCTGCGATGTATCGCGCTCCCGTTTCTTTAGTACTGACAGTCTTTTGCACACTTACCCTCGGATCTCTGGGTTGGTCCTCCGAAGGACAGTTCTTTGTTGCCAGGAAGTTCCCCGCTGGAAACTATCCTTCGTGGGCAGCCGTGGCCGATTTCAATGGAGATAGCAAACCGGATATCGCCCTTCTCCAGCTCGGCAACGATCAAGTCATCGTGAGCCTAAACAATGGCAATGGCACATTCCAAGTCCCGAAACACTTCCCAACTGGCATCCAGGGTCCTACCGTGGTAACGGTTGCCGACGTAAACCAAGATGGCAAGCCGGATTTGGTCATCTTCAATGATCCCATTGATGGTGCGTCTGGGATCGTTAGCATTCTGTTGGGCAATGGAGACGGCACATTCCAAAGTGCAAAGACCGCGATTCTCGGTAGTTTTCCGGCGGTGGTCGCCTTCGCGGACTTCAACGGTGACGGCAAGTTGGACATGGTGGCGGCGAACACGGGCAGTGCGGACTTAGGGACACCTCCCAGCTTACTCATTCTCTTGGGAAACGGCGATGGGACCTTCCAGCCCGCCAAACAGATTTTTATGGGATCGTCTCCCGTATGGGTTGCGGTGGGCGACTTCAACAATGATGGCAAGGTCGATTTGGCGGTAGCCAATGACGGTCCCATCTGCATCAGCATCTTGTTAGGAAACGGTGATGGTACTTTCAAGTTTGAGAATAACTTTTTCGGTGTTGGGGTTCCGGGTTTCGTCGCGGCGCAAGAAATGGATACCGACCACAACCTAGACTTAATTGTCGCGAACACCTCGAACAACAGTGTAGCGATTTTGCGCGGAAATGGTGACGGGACATTCCAAGCGGCCAAGAATTTCGCTGCTGGAACCGATCCCTTGTTTCTGGTTCTTGCAGATTTCAATGGCGACGGCAAGCTGGATGTTGCTGCCATGGGTGTAACGGTGAGTGTGCTGCTGGGAAATGGCGATGGCACGCTCCGGGCACCGGCGCTCTATGATGCGGGCCAAGGAGTTGCTTCCGTGGCCAGTGGGGACTTCCTCGGCAACCACATCCTCGACCTGATCACGGTGAATAGCGCCAGAGCGGGTTCGATCACTTTTCTAAAAGGCAAAGGCGACGGCACGTTCCTGGCGGCTCGAGATTTTCCCATCTTCACGACTCCAGTAGGCGGCGTGGCGGGCGACTTCAACGGTGATGGCAAGCCCGACTTGGTTTTTATCGGCGCGTTTCCCAACAACTTGAGTGTTTTACTCGGCAACGGCAATGGCACATTCCAGCCCCCGAAGAACACAACTCTGCCGAGCTCCAATTCCATCGCTGCCGGCGACTTCAACCATGATGGCAAACTCGATGTTGCAGTCACAGATACCGACCACACCAGCATCGACATTCTGCTCGGAAATGGGGACGGCACGTTTCAGACGGCTCAGCAATATCCGGTGAGCAGCGTTCCCTTCGACGTAGCACTAGGCGACTTCAACAACGATGGCAATGTGGACGTGATTGTGGCTACAGGACTGCCCGGCGAGGGCGGGAATGCGAACCTCCTGCTTGGGAATGGCGATGGGACCTTCAAGCCTGCTACTCAGATTCCCTTCAATGGGGCCCAACAGTTAGTGGTCGGGGACTTCAACCGCGACGGTAATCTGGATTTCATTGTCTCCCAGCAACCGGGTTTGACTCTGTTTCTTGGCAAAGGGGATGGAACATTTCAGCAGCCCGTGAAGCTGCAGCTAGGCGGCACCGGCTTCGTGCTGGTCGCCGATCTCCGCAACGTTGGTAAGCTCGATCTCGTCATGGGAACGCAGACGGGTAACGCCTTCGGCCTGAATGTAATGCTGGGCAATGGCGATGGAACTTTTCAAAACGCAGTGTTCACTCCCTTGCCTCTGCATAATCCTCCGTACATGGCCTCCGGCGACTTCAATCGTGATAGCAATCTGGATCTTGTGGCAGAAAGTTTGGCTGACTCCATAGTGGTGTTGGTATTGGGTGACGGAAAGGGTGGTTTTCAAACGCCCGAGATCTACCCCGTCGCCAGTTATTCAAGCGTCTTAGCGGTCGGTGATTTCAATCTTGATCAGGCTTTGGACGTCGCCGTGGGAATTCCAGGTTCGGCTGGTTCATTCGCCACAGGAAGTGCGACGATCCTGATTAACAGAGGCCGCCGCTGAGAACAGACTCTACGGTATAGTTTTCCTTGCGGGGAGGCGAATTCTCTGCCACTACGCGACGGGGACAAGAGTCGCCACTGAAGCATCGAGCAAGCCGTGTACGGCCATCAGGTATGGGAGCAGCGACGGGCGCCGGTTGACCAGGCAGGCGACGAAAAGCGCAAACGGCAGGAACATGCCGAATCGCCACAGCATGAACCGGGCATCGAACAAAAGCGGAAAGGGTGACGTGCTGAAGGGCGTGGCTGAGACCGACCAGCATAACGATCTGCCAGCCCGCCCCGGTCAGCTTCTTGAGCCTCGGCAGGACATAGCCATAGTAGTTTGGCAGCTCGGAAAGTGCGATGGTAACCGGGAAAACGAAGGCCGCAACAACGATGGCCCACTCCGGCAGGGGCCGAAACATCATCGGAATCACCACGCCGGGATTGGCGAAGAGCGCGCGAGCGAGGAGTGCGTTCGGAAAATAGCCAAGCGGCGCGGCCACTGCCGTAGCGGCAATCACCAGCAGGACATCGCCCTTCCAAGTTCTTCGCTCGAAGTTATAGATCTGGCCCAACCGGAAGCCTTCACGGCGAGCCAGCCAGGCGAGCAACGCGATATTAGTGATGTTCCCCAGGGAAGCGGTAAGGAGCCACCATGGGCACGGATGCCGCCCACGGTCGCGTTGACCCAGCCAGCCTGAAGCCGAGTGCAAAGACCGATTGCCAGACCGCGAACAGAACGGTTCGCGAGAAGAGCATAGCCCACACGTGGGGCCGCGAAATCGAACCCATGGCTAGCCGCGACGAGTTCGTTGCCTCTGAGTCGGGGTCTGTCGAACCCCTTGTCGTCAGTGAGGTGTCAGCCATTGGTAAGATCTCCAAACGACACAAGATTACTCCCGGCAGGCTGCTGTGCGCACCGGCAAGGGGCGGCAAAATGACAAAACCAGGGTTGACGGATATAGGTTGGCTTGGGCCGAAGGACGAAATGGACCGCGCCAGTCGCTTTGGCAAGTGCTCGAAATGCCGAGAGATTATCTGCGTCGAAAAAGCCGTGACCGATGGGCCGAGCACTCTACGGCAAACCAGCGAACAGCTCTTTGAAGCGTTTCGCAAACCCGCTGACCTGGAGCATGGCGGCGGCGCTTAGGGAATTACTCTCGACAGTCTCCATTTAGCGAGGACCTCCCCATGACGCCAGAAGAACGTGAACGTATGAATTGGCTGGTACTGAGAATCCAGCAAGAGAAAGACCAAGTTTCTTCGATTAGTATAAGCGTTGAACGATCTCATCGGCAAAAAGGAAGGGTTTTGTCAGATCGGCTTCGCAAGCCAGCAAGCGTGGAACAATCGTATCTGAGGGATCGTTCTCGGTTGTAAGGATCAGAACCTCGCACGGGCGGGGTGTGGTTCTCCACATCTGGCCAATCTCGTCCAGTGGTCGCTCGCGCCGTAATATCCAGCGTGACCAAGCTTTTGCCCAGGGTCGGGGTTTGCCGCTGAGTCTGACGGATCAAACGATGCTCTGTTACAATCTACACGCGGGGTATGGACAGATGCTCCGGGTCGTAGGGCTCGCATTGGGAACTGGATGGCAGTACTTCCTTACAGTTTCCTGTCGATAAAACCCCGGAATTGGGTTATATGGGGTGAAAACGGTTGACACCGGCGACTCTATCGACAGTAAGAAAAGACAGGAAAATCAAGGGTTTCTCGCTAACCCGATGAAACGCGAGAGGGGACGTAGTTCAGTTGGTTAGAACGCTGCCCTGTCACGGCAGAGGCCGCGGGTTCGAGTCCCGTCGTCCCCGCCAATTCTTTCAAGCACTTCGGAACGAGTGGCCCGGCCTCGCAATGGTCGCGCGCCCTCGGCGTTGCTTTCATCCGACAACCCATCTCATACATGCCCCGAGTCCCCGAAGCCTCATTCTGACCGTCTCGCTTTTTGTGGTTCAACTTCCGGATTGCTCGTGACCCGAGAGCAACGCGGTAGTGTTGAGCTGGTACGAAGCTCAATGAGTGCATTGGCGATTTTGAGTCAACCGAGGAAGCGTTCTGTTGTCCAGATTTCAGAGTCACGACCGGGGCACTTTGCCTCGATCTGAGGGCATCGATCCGCCGCTTGCCGAATTGATTCGGGGTAGCTGGTTTGCTAAGGTCGTCGTCATGTCCGAGCGCGTCATGTCCGAGCGTGTCATGTCCGAGCATTCCGCCGAGCAGATACGCGAATTGCTCGACTCCCTTTATCGCGTGGATTCGGGACGAATCCTGGCAACTCTGATCCGCTTGCTCGGTGATTTTGATCTTGCAGAGGAGGCCATGCACGAAGCCTTTGCGGCTGCGCTAAGCCTGTGGCCGAGCAGTGGAGTACCCGGCAACCCGCGACCATGGTTGATTTCGACGGCCCGGTTCAAAGCCGTGGATACTCTGCGTCGACGGGCAAGATTTGATTCGTCTCAAGACGAGCTCGCGCGACATCTCGAAGCGCAAATGAGTTCGGCGGCAAGGTTCAATGAAGAGGACAGCCTTGGAGACGCCCGCCTTGAAGACGATCGCCTGCGCCTGATTTTTACCTGCTGTCATCCCTCTCTACCGCCGGAAGCGCGCGTTGCGCTCACCTTGCGTGAGGTGTGCGGGCTGACCACCGAGGAGATTGCCAAGGCTTTCCTCACTACTCCGCGTACGCTGGCGCAGCGCATTGTGCGCGCCAAGGCAAAGATTCGAGAGACGCCGATTCCCTACGAAGTGCCGACGCCGCAGGAATTGCCGGAGCGACTGGGCGCGGTGCTTCACGTCATCTATCTCGTCTTTAACGAGGGTTATTCGGCTGCGGCGGGAGCGGAGGTAACGCGGGCCGAGCTGACCGGCGAGGCGATTCGACTGGGCCGCTTGCTGGCCGAACTTCATCTGACTGAACTCCGGCCAGAGCCGGAAGTCATGTGGGTAGAAGTAACGGGGCTGCTCGCCCTGATGTTGTTACAGGAATCCCGTCACGCCGCGAGAACCTCTCCCACCGGAGAGCTGATTTTGCTGGAAAATCAAGACCGCTCGCTGTGGAACCAGGAGCAGATCGCCGAGGGAGTGGCATTGCTGGAGAAAGCCCTGAAGTCCCGCCGCTTCGGCGCTTACACATTGCAGGCTGCAATTGCGGCCGTTCATGCCCAGGCGGAATCGACCGCTGCGACCGACTGGCGGCAGATTGTTGCGCTCTACGACCAGTTGCTACGAATTCAGCCTTCGCCGGTTATACAACTCAATCGTGCCGTGGCCATCGCAATGTGCGATGGCCCAGAGGCCGGTCTGGCGCAGATCGACGCGGCGTTGGAACATGGCGAATTGGCAAATTATTACCTGGCGCATTCCGCCCGTGCCGATATGTACCGCAGGCTCGGCAGGACAGCCGAGGCTCGAGCTTCGTATGAGAAGGCGCTGGCGCTGACCCAACAGGAACCCGAGCGGCAATTCCTGCAGGAGCGGATTCGGCAGCTAAAATAAAAGCCTCGACGACTTGTCGAATTCCGACGGGACCGTTCGACTATGTGGTGAAGGCCGGGCAACCGGCCGCCAGATCTTATATAAAAGTAGCGGCCCTGATACGGTGTCCGCACAATACTTTAAGGAGAACACCATGCGCTTCATGATGATCATGTTGTCGAAAGACTACCAAAACGCAAAACCCGGATGGGTACCCGACTTCAAAGAGATGGAGGCCATGGGTAAGTACAACGAGGAACTAGGGAAAGCCGGCGTGCTGCTCGCGCTCGACGGGCTGACCCCGCCCGCAACGATGAGTGCGCGCGTTACCTTCAAAAACGGAAAATCGAAAGTGACCGACGGTCCGTTTACCGAAACCAAGGAAGTGGTCGGCGGCTACTGGATCATCCAGGTGAAGTCGCGCGAAGAGGCGCTCGAATGGGCCTCGCGCATCCCCGGAAAGGATAACGAAATGGTCGAAGTTCGCCGCATGTTTGATATGACCGACTTCGATCCCGAGACCCAAAAGTATATCCAAAAGAAGTTCGGCGACGCCGTGGCCGCTGAGATGAGTCTGTAGTAAAAAACTCCCCGCGCTTGAGGAAGACCGGGGGGACGGGCGGAACGTTCCACAATTGTCCGACGAATGGAAAGTGGTGAGCGTCCTGTGTGTCGCCAGGTCCCCCAGTCTTCAACCGCATCCCGTTCGGGCCTCGCTTTAACCGTAGGTCAGGTCAGTGCTCTGTCCGACTTCGATAATGTAGCCGTCAGGATCGCGGATGTAGCAGCGAATCTCGCCGTACTTAGGGATCGGCTCCGTGATGAACTCCGCTCCTCGACTTTTCCATAACTTGTAGCACGCTTGAATATCCGCAACCCGGAAATTCATAAAGCTGTTGATGTGATTCGGGTCGGGGACGCTGAGCGTTACTGTCGGCTTGTCCGGGGTCGGCCCGCCTCCAACGTTCAGAAT
>Ga0308309_10000618_pt1 | contig 22158 bp, 15 predicted proteins | sample HubBroMetageWFT5_FD_192491 | JGI IMG/M metagenome (GOLD analysis project Ga0308309, IMG submission 192491) | Warmed and freeze-thawed soil microbial communities from the Hubbard Brook experimental Forest, New Hampshire - Hubbard Brook CCASE Soil... | ecosystem: Environmental > Terrestrial >...
GGCGGAAAAAAATCCGATTTATGAAGATGTCGCCAGCAAATTCTGGGAGCATTTCATTTTCATCGCCAATTCGATGAACAGCCTACGAGATCCGAGCAAATCCCTATGGGATGAGAAAGACGGGTTTTTCTACGATCATTTGATCTCTGCGCACCATGAGCCGATTCCCATCCGCGCACGCACCATGGTAGGTTTCGTTCCCATGTTTGGCGCAAGTACAGTCCCGGCTGACACATTCGACCGCTACCCGGACTTCCAGCGCCGTCGTCAGTGGTTCATCGAGCATCGTCCGGATCTGGTCGAAAGCGTCGGAGCCATGGTGGTGCCTGGAGCGAACAAAAACTTGATCCTGGGCCTGGTGCGAACCGATCAACTGCGCCGCATGTTGACTTATATGTTGGATGAAAATGAGTTTTTCTCGCCGTATGGTGTGCGAAGCGTCTCGCGATACCACAAAGACCACCCTTTAGTCCTGAATCTAGAAGGCCAGGAATCTCGCCTGGAATATGAGCCGGGCGAATCAATGACCGATCTATATGGCGGCAACTCAAACTGGCGCGGCCCTGTCTGGCTGCCTGTCAATTTTTTAATTTTGCTGGCGTTAAAACAGTATCACCTTTACTACGGGGACAAATTCAAGGTCGAATGTCCCACGGGTTCCGGGAAGATGAAAAACTTGGATCAGGTCGCAGAAGAACTGGCGCAGCGGCTGGGAAGCATCTTTCTGCGCGACAAGCAGGGCAACCGACCAGTCTTCGGCTCAAACGCGATGTTCAACACCGATCCCTATTGGCGCGATCTTATCCCCTTCCATGAATACTTCCACGGGGACACCGGCCTTGGTTGCGGCGCCAGTCACCAGACAGGTTGGACTGGGTTGATAGCCCAGATTCTCGTCGATTTCGTCGAACACGATCATCGGGACAAGGATTAATCAGCCTTGCAGAGTGATGGCAATTGCGGCCTAAGTGCCCCTCTGGGCGCAACTGTCCGTGACGGCGGTGTGAATTTCAGTCTTTTCTCCCGCAAAGCCACGGGCGTTGAGTTGTTATTCTTTGACCGAGAGGATGATTCACGTCCCGCGCGCGTAATCGCTATCGATCCCAGCATAAATCGAACGTACCATTACTGGCACGTATTCGTGCCGAACGTGAAGCCGGCCCAAATCTACGGGTACCGAGTACACGGAGCGTTCGATCCCGCAATCGGGCTTCGATTCGATCCCGCCAAGATTTTGCTCGACCCCTATGCCCGCGCCGTAGTTGTTCCGAGGAATTACAGTCGCGACGCAGCGCGCACGGCGGGCGACAACACCGCAGCGGCAATGAAGAGCGCGGTGGTGGATTTAAGCGGTTACGACTGGGAAGGTGATAAACGGTTAATGCGGCCGTCCTCGCGGACGATTGTGTACGAAATGCATGTGGGGGGCTTCACTCGCCACCCGAGCTCTGGTATCGACCCCCCAATACGTGGCACCTATCGCGGTCTGATTGAAAAGATTCCGTATTTGCAGGATCTCGGAATCACGGCTGTCGAACTATTGCCGGTATTTCAATTCGATCCCCAGGATTGCCCAGCAGGGCTCACCAACTATTGGGGATATGCGCCGGTCGCTTTTTTTTCGCCACATCGAGCGTATTCCTCGAGGCAAGACGCACTCGGGCCTGTCGACGAGTTTCGCGACATGGTCAAAGCTCTGCACCGCGCGGGAATCGAAGTCATTCTCGATGTCGTATTCAATCACACGGCTGAAGGCGACCACACTGGGCCCACTGTCAGTTTTCGCGGAATCGATAACAGCGCTTACTACGTCCTTGAACAAGATCGCTCGCGCTATGCCAACTACAGTGGTACCGGGAACACGCTCAACGCCAATCATTCCACGGTACGCCGCTTGATCATGGATAGTCTCCGCTACTGGGTGCAGGAGATGCATGTGGACGGTTTTCGCTTCGACCTTGCATCGATTCTCGCCCGTGATTCCTCGGGTCACGTGATGGCGAATCCCCCGGTGCTCTGGGATATCGAATCGGACCCGGTGCTAGCAGGAATTAAGATCATCGCCGAAGCGTGGGATGCTGCAGGTTTGTACCAAGTCGGCAACTTCGTGGGGGACAGCTGGAAAGAGTGGAATGGGAAGTTTCGCGACGATGTTCGCAGCTTCTTCCGTGCGGACCAGGGTTCCGTGCGGCGCTTCGCCGATCGGTGCCTCGGCAGCCCCGAGATTTATGCCCACAAGGAACGTGAAGCGGAGCAGAGCCTTAATTTCTTGACCTGTCACGATGGTTTCACGCTTAACGACCTCGTCTCTTACAACGAAAAACACAACGAGACGAATGGCGAGGAAAGCCGCGACGGTGAAAACGACAACCGCAGCAGCAACTGGGGCGTCGAAGGGCCGACCGATGACGCTGCAATAGAGAAGCTTCGAAACCGGCAAGTTAAGAATTTTCTTACCACCACCCTATTCTCTTTGGGGATGCCCATGATGCTGATGGGCGACGAGGTGCGGCGCACGCAACACGGCAATAACAATGCCTATTGTCACGACAACGAACTCGCTTGGTTCCATTGGGACTTAATCGAAAAACATGCCGATGTTCACCGATTCGCGAGACTTCTCATCGCGCGACGTCTCTTGAGAGACTTCGGGCCCGAGAGCGATCGCCTGTCCCTGATCGAACTGATCCGGGAAGCCAGCAAAGGCTGGCACGGCACAAAACTCAACGAGCCTGACTGGAGCGATCATTCTCATAGCGTGGCGTTCAGCGCTGAACTTCAGCAGGAAAACCGGTTGGTCCACCTTATCTTTAATGCGTACTGGGGACCGCTCGAGTTCCAATTACCAACGGTGGATAACGGGGGAGAAAACCCTTGGCGACGATGGGTTGACACTTCCCTCGAACCACCACAAGAAATTGTCGAATGGCAGAAATCCCCCGGAGTTCCGGGGCACACCTACACGGTCGGTCCTCGCTCTGTGGTTGTGCTCTGGGCGGATATCGGCCTCGGCAAATCCCGGCTAGAGCGGACGACTAACTAATGGAAGATAAATTTCTATCGCACCCCAGGTCCATGCTCGAGCGTTTTATCCGGAGCGAAACTTCCGGTTCGGTCCTGCTCTTCGCCGCCACGATTGTCGCACTCATTTGGGCGAATTCTCCCTGGAGTGCCTCCTATTTCGCGCTTTGGAAGCTTCCCTTGCAGCTGGGCCGCCGCCCTCTTCTCTCCATGGACCTGCATCACTGGATTGATGACGGATTGATGGTGCTGTTTTTTCTGGCTGTCGGACTTGAAATCAAACGCGAGATCGTGAAGGGCGAGCTGTCCTCCTTCCGTCAGGCAGCGCTTCCGATCGTGGCGGCCTTAGGTGGCATGATGTTGCCGGCTTTCATCTATTTCGTTTTGAATCGCAGCGGCACCGGTGCAGCAGGCTGGGGAATCCCAATGGCAACGGACATTGGCTTTGCGCTCGGAGTTCTTGCCCTTCTCGGCAAGCGCATTCCTTCGAATCTGCGGGTGTTTATGCTGGCGCTGGCCATTGTGGACGATGTCGGAGCCATTTTAGTGATTGCATTCTTCTATACTCCCTCGATTTCACTAGGAGCGTTGGCCATAGCCGGTGGGTTGTTGGGGCTTCTGGTGGTTTTGGCTCTGCGTCAGGCTCCCATGTCCGTGTTTGTAGTCGTCGGTATCTTTTTCTGGGCAGCGATTCTGAGTTCAGGAGTGCACGCTACGATTGCCGGAGTAATTCTGGGACTTGTAGCGCCGATCAAACCTAAATTCCACCCCGACCAGTTAGCGGAAAATGCAGAGCCCCTGCTCAAGGATTTCCGAAACCAAATCCTAGCCCACAATAAATCTTCAGCGGAGGCGATGCTGTCCGAACTTGATAAACTTCTCCGCGGCACCGACTCTATCGCTGAGCGCCTGGAAAGAAGCGTTCATCCGTGGGTCTGTTTCCTGGTTCTTCCCTTGTTTGCGTTAGCGAGTGCAGGAGTTGCCTTGTCGACCCAACAACTGAAGCTGGCGTTTTGGAGCCCGATCGCGCTGGGTATATTTCTGGGCCTGGTCGTAGGGAAAGCGGTGGGAATCGTTGCCTTCTCCTTTCTGGCCGTGCAGTCGAAAATTGCTGGGATGGCGGACGGTCTGACGTGGGTGGGAATTGCTGGCGTCGGCATATTGGCGGGCGTGGGATTTACTGTCGCGCTGTTTATCAGTGGGCTCTCCTTCGTTGACGACGTCTCGGTTGCTACGGCAAAGATCGCGGTTCTCGCGGCCTCCTTAGCAGCGGGCACCATTGGCTACTTCTATCTACGCTTCGCGCTAAAAGACGCCTCCGTACGATCTAGTCGCTGACCCATGGCGCCCGTGCGAGCGCACCAACCATCCATAAATTCGGTTCGCGCGGAACTATATTCTCTGAAAGTGTTCGTAGCTATTCGCAAAATTGACAGGCTAGCGGTTCTGGGAGACTGAGATACCCTTGCGTACCGACTGATCCAAAACTCCTATTCCCTGTCATTTCTGACAATACCGCGAGCCTAGCCTCCTGACGTAGTGTGGCCTTCGTAAAAGGAGATCGCTGATGAGACTCACTCACTTTATTCACCGCCCCTGCTGGAAGTCACCCACGAATGAAAAGACATTGGCATTCAGGCACTGCGTTTCGGAGAGCATGATTTGGGTGGCAGCTTTGACCATGGCGTTGATGTTGTCTGCACCTCAAGCTCGGCCGCAGGATGGAGAACTCCAGAAACGCGTGGCGGAGATTAAGCAGTATCTGTCACTAAACAAAATAGTCCTGGCCCAATACAGGTGGCAGGAGTCGCAGACAGTGAGTGTGAAGGGGGAAGTTAAGAAGGAAGAGCTCTTCCAGGTACAAATCGGGTCGGATGGCCAGCCGCAGAAAACCAATCTCGATCCGGACGAATCTTCCGGAGGCCGTAAGCACGGCATCAAACACAGAATAAAAGAGGATTACGAAAACTACGGGAAGGAGATCGCGGCACTGGCGCAAAGTTATGGACAGCCCGAGCCTGGAAGGGTGCAGCAGCTTTTTGAGCAGGGAAACGTCCTGCTTGGATCTGCCGGGGTCCCCAACGAAGTGAAGCTGGTAATTAACGGGTATCAAAAGCCGGGGGATTCAGTCACGATTGTCTTCGACAAAACGCAGCAGGCCATCCAGAGCCTGCACATTTCGACCTACTTGAACGATCCGCAAGATACCGTCACTATCTCACAGCAGTACGCCCAGTTGCCGAATGGTCCCAACCACGTTGCCAGCACCGTCGTAGTCGGAGTCAGTAAACAGCTCACGATTCAAATGCAAAATTCCAATTACCAGAAAATGTGACGACGCGCGAAAAAGCCGGATTCCGGATTTCGAAAATGAGTGTCTATCCCGTGAGTCAGTCACGGGGGCGAGCCTCCGCTTGTTCTTATTCTTCCTGATCGCCGTTGTGCTCGTACTTCTTTCGCTGGGTCGGGGCATTCCACGATTGGCCGATTCGCCCCGACCGAGTCAGTTACCGCTTGTATCGGAATCGAGCTATTGCTGTGCTGGGTTCCAACTAGGATCGGGATCGAATTCGGTCATTGCGGCGGCTGTTTGGGTCGTGGCGCTCCCCAAATCCTTCTGCAGAAGCACGCCATCCTGGTTGATGATGAACGTCATCACTCCCGAATTGCGGTATTCAGCCGGATAGGCGACGAAGGCGAATCCACCGGTCATCTTTCCATTCACCAAGTAGTCCTTCGCGCCGCCGGGTGCGTGACTACCTTGCCGAGTGAGCATATGGAAAAAGTAGCCGTGAAAAGGTGCGTGCGAATCCGGCTTCAAGCTGTATCCTTCGTTGGTGGCGAAAGCCGCCAGCGGCCCGAGCGGACTTTTGGGCTGACCTTCGGGCGAATCCCAGTACAAACCGTTCTGCTTGCCAGTGTCGCTAATGAACTTCACGGCGAACTGGTGCGTGCTTCCGTCCTCGTGGCGCTGTGAGTAGTAGTCCGCCTGAGCTTCAGCCAGCGCGTTACATACGTCCATAATTGCCAGTTCATTTCGGCCGATACGGCGGGCCAGAATCTCTTCCCTGCCATCGGCTACGTCGAAGTACCATTGGCCCGCAGCATTTTTTTTCAGCGGGATCGGGAACGGAAAATTGTCTGCTCCAATTAGCAGGGCTAGGGACTCGTCAGGCATCTTGCGCCAACGATGCATCACGCCATAGGCGGCCACGAATTTATCGTCGGTATTCTTGTCCTGTACGGGATCGCCGGAGAGAATGATGTCTTTCGCGTCCGGACCAAACACCGCAAGTATCGTATTTGGATCGCCTGACTTTGCCGCATTCAACAACCCATCGCCCGCCTCGTCGGGTGAAACAAACACTTGGTAAGAAGTCTTGGCAGCCTTGTTGCATCCGACAAACAGAATGAGTATCCCCAGAAGAATGAGACGACTCAAAATATTGACTGTGCGCGTTGCTCGCGACATGCCGATCCTCCGAAACGTGGACTATAAACGCTTCATCAATACAGTAGAGCTAAGCTCATTCGCCGTTCCGTTGGCGTTGGACTCACCTGCGACCGCCACGACCCATGCTTGACGAACCGCGCGCACTGGAAGCTCTGGAATTCCAGCCGCCTCCTCCACTGTTCATGGCCGACGACCCCCCACTTTTTTCCTGCCCTCCCCAGCCGCTGGAACTAGGTTTGTTGTAACTTGACGTGTTTGAACTCCCACTCTTCTGGCTCCAGCCGTTGCCTGTATTGCTGTACGTTTTGCCGTTTGCCGCGGCGTACTTGTTGCCATTTGCGGTTTCGCCCACTGCCGCGCTGTTGCCGTTCCTGCCCGTTGCGCCATAAGCCGAGGCGCCGCTCGAGCTATGGATCTGCCCAGTGGTTCCGTTAGCATTGGTTTGGTGCTGGCCATTTACGGTCGTGCCGTTTTTCGAAGCTGTCGAGGCCCCATAGCTGCCATACGCATTGGACCCTTGCACAGTCGAGGCAGAAGCTCCGGTCCTTGGGTTGTACGCTTGACCCGCGCTTACGCTGCCGTAGCCGTTTGAGACTGTGCCGCCGCGCGCGTATGTTCCGGTGGACGGATTGTAGCCGTTGCTATAGTGTGCAGAGCCGTTGGGACCATACGCAGATCCGCTAGAGCCATAGTATCCGCCATGCCAAGCATTATTTCCGTAATAGGCGCCGCCGTGATAGACCACTGCGGTAGTTCCGTGCCAGCCACAATTCCAGCTACTATATCCCCAGGCGCAACAGCCGCTGCTCATCATCGCGCCCACCGCAATGCCAACTCCAAACGCCACCACTGCGGTCGCCGCAACGGGAGGCGGGACGTATGCAGGAGTGACGTAGGGATAGCCGTAAACCACGGCCGGGTTGTACATAGGAACGTAAACGACCTGCGGGTTCACGGGTTGAATTACGATCACTTGCGGCGACTGTTGCACCACCGTGAGTTGTTGCCCTGATTTCAAGTTGCCGGCAGCCAATGCTTTCGCACGTAACACCTGCACCGCCGCCATCACGTCGGCAGCCTGCATGTGATAGGCCTCTCCCAACGACGAAGTCCAAGCGAGGTTCTTCGCCAGGTTGTCGAGCACGGAGGGAAATTGCGTGAGAGCCTTCACGCTGGGATCCCAGGGTTGCGCGTCAACCGCCTGCATCAGAATTGGTCCGGTGACGGAGCTGTACTGTTTGAGCCAACTGGCAGCGGCAGCAATTTGGTCCGGAAAAGTCGCAGCTCCAAGAATCTGTGCTACCAGGGAGTCCGGATAAAGCGCGATAGGCGCCACCAATTGCTGTAACTCTTGTGCGGACAGTGGTGCGCCTTGTCCCACATACCCCGTTTGACCAGTTTGAGCTTCGGTTCCCAAAGGTAAAGCGCCACCGATAAGCAGAACGGATAAGGTCGTTGACAAAAGCTGTTTCGTAAAACTCCTGGTCATTTTCTTCTCTCCATCGAACCGACTATGGTCCGGTGCAGCCCGCGCAGCTCTTCCGAAGCTCATTCCATCAGCACAAACCTCCCTGCGAAAACGTGAAAGCTCGACAGGTCCCGAGGTCAGGATCGTTCCGGGCCTTAACGTTTAATACTCAACGACCTTACTTTCACCGATGCGTGAAGTTAATTGTCAATATTGACAGTCCGAAAAGGTTTTTTTGGGCGGATGCGCAGTATTGACGTGTAAATAGTGCAGGTGTCAGGGTTTAGACAATCGTGCTTGGCAAGCTCAATAAGATCGAAATTGTTAGTTCTGACAATAGGAGTCTCCGTGCGGCCAATTTACAACCTAGTGCAGCGGTGAGCGGTCCGAATTTCGGCGGTCCGGATTGGGAGGGATTGAGTTTCTCCAGGGCTATAGCTGGCAAGCATTCACTCGTTCGTACCGATTAAATGATTTTTTCCTTTTCCAATTGTTCAACGATGAGTTTGGCAACGGCATCGATGGCCTTCAGCGGTGAACGAGGATTCACGGTATCGCTGGTTCCGGTCCAGATAAGTTCTCCCTCTGGCTTGCTCGTGGAATAGAAATTTGTTTCGATTTGCGCGGTTTTGTCCACGCGTAGATAGTCGGGGGAATAGACCACCGGATAGATGGCGCCGTAATATCCGTAAAACGTATTGTAATAAGGGTAGGGAAGGTACGCTTGCCCCGGGATATAGGTCACCTTCTTGTCCACCTTCACTAGCCGAGATGCCACGACCGCATCAATATTTTGTCCGCGAATAACGTCTCGCAACTGATTCATGTCGATTGGCGTCGAGTTGGGCCTGGGAAGGAGCGAATAGCTGGGAATGGCAGTAATTCCCGGCCTGGTTATCGCCGCCGAGAGTTGATCTTCAAATTCGGCGCGGTTTTCTACCTTACCGTTTATGCCTAGCACCAGAATGTTCTGGAAGTGTGCGCCAGAATAGCTTGGGTTCGTCCAGGTAAAGACGAACTTCGTTGATTTGCCTGCAAAAAGTGTTAGGCCAGCCAATACGGCTAGGACCAGAGTCGCCTGTTTTTTCAAGTTTCCTCTCGTCCTCGTTGCAATGAACAGCGTGGGGCGGAGCAGCTCGATCATACTCGAGGCTCGCGTAGCGGCCCGACGAAAAATTGAGGACCCGGAAAGGCGAGGAGGTAAAGGAAGGTAAACACCCTCCGGGTCCTTACGTCCAGCCTGGGCCACTATAGGGCGGAGCCCGCGTAATGTGAACTGTCAAAACTAACAGTCCATAGCGACCGACCACGTTCGCGATGTAAACCGGGACCGCGAAACGTGGTTTCGTTCGCCCAGTTCATACTGTCAGAACTAACAATTCTCTCTTTTAATGAAGTTCAATATCTTGACCGGACGACGGACTTTCATCCGTCAGCCGGATAAAGAACAGCGCTGGAATCGCCTTCGAGGAGTTGAGTCGCATGATTCGTGAACTGGCAGTGATGATGGGCCGCGATAAACACTCCGAAGCCGAGGTGAGGTATCGGCGAGAAATTTGCAAAGTGGGGCGCTGGATGTATCGGCAAGGGTTCGTCGTGGCGGCGGAAGGGAATCTGTCAGTGCGGCTTGACGCCGATCGCATTCTGGTGACGCCCGCGGGAGCGTGCAAAGGGCGACTTCAGCCCGACGATTTGATGATTACTGATCTTGAGGGAACTGTTGTCTCCGGAACGGGACATCCTTCTTCAGAGATGCGAATGCATCTTCTTTATTATCGCTTAAGGCCAGACGTCCGGGCTGTTTGCCACGCACATCCCGCAACAGCAACGGGATTTGCCGCTGCCGGACGCGCGCTCGAAGAAGCAGTCCTTCCGGAAGTGGTAAGCCTTCTTGGCAAAATTCCTTTGGCTCCGTATGGGACGCCAGGCACCTGGGAACTTTGCGCAGGACTCGAATCCCTAGTCCCAAACCACGATGGGATCCTGCTCGAAAATCACGGCGTGGTGACCTGCGGAAGAGATTTAATCACGGCATACCAGCGTATGGAAACGGTAGAGCACTTTGCGCGAGTGATGATAACCGCCGAAGCGCTGGGAGGAGCACGTTTGCTGACGCTCGGAGAGATCCGAAAACTTAGTGCCGTCAGGCCTAGGCGCCCGCAATTTAACTCTATGCATTCGACTCTCGGTTTGGCGATGCCGGAAAGGCCCCGCGGGAAGCGGACAGCGGATTACCTAGATCCCCAACAGCGGTATTCAAAAAAACAATGGTTTCCGATCAGGTGACCTTCCAGTTGCGCGGCCTGTTGTAATTTTTAAAGACTTAATTTACAGGCTTTCTCGTGAAGTCAACCACCAGAACCGTAATGTCGTCCTGTTGCCCTTCGCCCCGAGGATGCCCGGACCAGCGCGCCAGCTCATCGAGCAATGCGTCGATGAATTGCGCTGCTCCGAGATTTCTGCTTTTCTCCATCAGTGCCATGAATCGCCCGGTTCCAAATTCCTCATCAGTCGGACTCGAGGTTTCAAGAATTCCGTCGGTGTAGAGGACGCAGCGGTCGCCGGGCTCAAGCGGCACGTTCAAGGACGAGTATGTCTCGTCGGGGAACTGACCGAGGACCAAACCGTTTTCGGAAACTTCCACGGCTTTTCCGGACGAACTCCGGAAGTGCAGCAACGGAGGATGTCCGGCGCCGGCGTAACTCATGGAATTCTTTTCCAGGTCCACGAAAACGTAAGCCGCGGTGACGAAATTCCGCTGAAACTTTCCGCACAGCGATTGGTTCAATCCGGCCAAAACCTTTGCGGGATCCGAGGCATGCTTGCATTGCGCGGTCAACGCCACCTGCAGCATGGAGGCGATCAGCGCCGCAGGCAGTCCATGCCCCGAGACATCCGCAATCAGAACGCCCACGTGTTTGTCGTCCACAATGATAAAATCGTAGAAATCGCCCGCCACCGAGGTCATCGGAATGTAGCGCGCCACGATTTCCAAGCCTTCCAGCTTCGGCGTATCGCTCGGCAGAATGGACAACTGAATTTGCCGCGCCATTTCCAGCTCGTTATTGATGGCCACAAGCTGTTGCGCAATTTGTTCATGCGCTTCGCGAAGCATCAAATGAAGATGCACGCGTACCTTCACAATTGCAGCGGAGAACGGCTTGTGAATATAGTCCACGGCGCCGACTTCGAATCCTTTGGTCTCGTCCTCGGCTCCGGTCTGCCCCGTAAGAAAAATTACCGGAATATTTTGAGTGGCAGGATTCGCTTTCAACCGCCGGCAAACTTCGTAGCCGTCCATCCCAGGCATCATCACGTCGAGCAAGATAAGGTCCGGCTTCTCTTGGGCGGAAGCGATAGCCAGCGCCTTCTCTCCATTCGTGGCTACCTTGGTGTTGAACGAGTCTTTCAGTGCGCCGGAAATGACTCCGAGATTGATGGGCGTATCGTCCACGATCAATATCGACTTTTGAACTGATGTCACAGCCATGTTTTCACTCCAGGTTTAGAGACAAACGTGCTGCGATCCCCGACAGACATTTCAGTGCCGCCTCAAAATCAAAATTGCCGACGTATCCGCTAAGGTCGCTGATTTCCGTACTCGTGAGCACTTTCGATAGACTCGGGCGGGCATCCAAAATGAAATCGGCGGCCGCGCCATCGTCGCTCTTCAGCAATTTCTTCAGACGTCCGAGCGGCTCCGCCACAATTGCGGGATCCGACGACACTTCGCCTCCGTCAGTAGGCCGCTCGACCGGCAAAGCTTGCCGAATGGCTTTCACTGTGTCGCGAAGCGCGGCTTCCAGCGAATCTAATGCCGGACCGATACCTTGCCCTGACTTGACGGCGGTTTCAGCTTTCGCCGCCTCTTCCGCCAGCGCGGTCGCGCCCAGATTTCCTGCTGCCCCCTTCAACGAATGTGCGGTCCGCTCCGCCACCGGAATATCTCCAGCCGCCAGCGCATTGCGAATTTCCTGTACCGCTTCTGCCTGCGAATCCGCAAATCGATTCAACAAAGATTCATAACGTTGCCGATTCCCGCCCGTCCTCCTGAGCGCCGCTTTCGTATCAATCCCGGAAATCTGTAGCGCATCGCCATCGCAGTTTGTGCGGGCGGTATGCGAGGCATCCCTAAGTGACGCCGCTCCCGCTACTTGCGACGCGCTGCCGTCGCGCTTAATCCAGCGCACGAGAACGCGAAAGAGTTCGTCCGGATCAATTGGCTTGTCAACATGATCGTTCATGCCCGCTTCATCGCATTTCTCGCGGTCGCTAACCATCACGTTAGCGGTCATTGCGATAATAGGTAAGGCTCGAAAGAGCGGATTTGCACGAATCAACTTGGTGGCCTGGATTCCGTCCATCACGGGCATCTGCATATCCATCAGCACCACATCATATTTCTTCGCCCCAACCATGCGCACCGCAACCTCGCCATTCTGCGCCACATCGATTGACATATTGGCGTCTTTCAGCAGTCCCAGCGCGACTTCCTGATTAAATTCGTTGTCTTCCACCAACAGCACATGCGCGTCTCGCAGCGGAGCTAGATCCACAGTGGACCGGGCTTGGACGTCCCCGTCACTTTCGTGGCCCCCGCCGAGCGCTTCCACCGCCGAATCAAAAAGCATGGACGCGGTCACCGGCTTGATCAAGACGCTTGTGAAGGCGTTTTCTTCCGCTTGCTTCAGCACTTCTTCGCGGCCATAGGCGGTCACCATCACTAATTGCGGCCGCACGGCAAGACTAGGCAGTGCGCGAATCCGTTTGCCCGTTTCGATGCCATCGATTCCAGGCATTTGCCAGTCAACGAAAACAATCTCGTAGGGCTCGTTGCGCTCAGCTGCCTGACGGACCATTTCCACGCCTTCCAAGCCCGAGGGGGCTTCATGCGCCACAAACGTCATACTCGTCAACATACTAGCGAGCACGGCGCGCGCCTGCGGATTATCGTCGATGATCAGGATGCGTCGGCCACGAAGGTCAGGCTGGGGAGTGCGCCGCGACGTTCCCGCGCCGTTGCCTAGCTGCGCCGTAAACCAAAACGTGCTTCCCCTGCCCGGTTGGCTCTTGACGCCAACATCGCCGCCCATCAATTGCGCCAGTCGTTTCGAAATCGCTAGACCCAACCCAGTGCCGCCATGTTGACGGGTCGTGGAGGTATCCGCCTGCTCGAACGCCTGGAACAGGCGTCCGATCTGCTCTTCGGTAAGCCCTATCCCTGTGTCGCTGACTGAAAAACAAACCAATTGGCCGTTTTCGTCTTTGTGCTCCACACGCGCCTTCACCACAACTTCTCCGCTCTCGGTAAATTTCACCGCGTTGTTGCAAAAATTAATCAGGATCTGTCCGAGCCTCAGCGGGTCGCCCTTGAGCTGGCGCGGGAGCGCGGCCTCGATGTCGAAGATCAGCTCCAAGCCTTTAGCGGAGGCCTTTTCAGAAACCAGATTGCTGACGTTCTCCAGCACCTTTTCCAGATCGAAGTCGATGTTTTCCACCGACAGTTTTCCCGCTTCGATCTTGGAGAAATCCAAAATATCGTTGATGATCCCCAGCAGATGCTGGCCGGAAAGTTGAATTTTCCTTAGATAATCTCGCTGTCTCGGATTCAGTTCGGTTCTCAGCGTCAAATGCGACATGCCGATGATAGCGTTCATCGGCGTGCGGATCTCGTGGCTCATGTTGGCCAGAAAATCTGCCTTGATTTTGGAGGCTTCCTCCGCCACTTCTTTGGCGCGCCGCAGCTCCACTTCCGACTCTTCCAGGGCCTGATTGATCTTCTCAAGTTCCTGTTTGCGCGCCGTGATCTGGCGTTCAGAAGCTGCCAATGTTTCCGCTTGAGCGCGAGTCTGTTCTAGAAGTTTCTTTGTTTCTAGGTTCGCCGCCAAAATTTCTGCGCTCAACGCTACGGAAGGTACCAGTGCATCGAGCAAAGCTCGCTCGCGTTCGGTGAACGATGAGGCTGTGGCGAGCTCGATCACTGCAATCACGACCTCCTTATCTACTACCGGCACGAACAAGATTCTGCCCGGCGTCAACGTTCCCATCCCGGCCGTGATTCGAACATCTTTACCGGCAGCCACTTCCAGCGGCCGCCGCTCAATCACGGCCTGTCCCGCCAGCCCTTCGCCAGGGGCAAACCCGCTCGTCGCCCCCGCGTCATGGATGGCAAACGTGCCGGCCCGCGAAAATCGCTTCTGACTTTCGTCCGCAATGTAAACGGCGCCGTAAATCAGTGGGATGCATTCCGATATGCGCGACAATAGAGCAGAAGCAAATCCCGCAAAATCCTGGGCAGCTTGTAAGGGCTGCAAAGTTGCCGCTACCTCGGATTTCACCCAGCCCTGCATCTCGCGATCGCGGGCACCCAGTTGCAGTGTTCGTAGCGCACGCCCAATCTCGCCGATTTCATTTTTACGTTCGAGGTACGGAATGTTTTGATTCAGCTTCCCATCGGCAAGGTCCTGTATGCTGCCGCGCAACAACAAAAGTTCTCCAACAACTTTGGTTTGCACGATAAAGAACGCGGCGGCGAACGAGCCGGCAAGGCCGAATCCGATGACCAACCATGTGATTAGAATGGCGTGGTGGGTTCTTCTCGTCAGGTCGTCGGAGTCCCGGCTTGCGGACTTTTGGTTCTCGTCCACTAGCTCGGTCATAGCTTGGTGGGCCTGTTGCAGATCGGTATCGACACCCCCGTGCATGAGGCTCATAGCCTTTTCGTGATCCCCCGCCAAGGCAGCGTTGCGCACGGGACGTGCGTTGGATGCAGCTCGATCGAACAAGTCCGCTGCCGCCTTCATTTCCTTGGCAAGGCCCGGGTTATACTGCAGCGCATTGGCAAGCAATGCCCGGTAGGCGGCTTGCACTTCGTCTAATTCTCTGTCTTCTTCCTGTATGCGATTTGGGTCGCTTTCGTCGAGCAGTTGATAGAGCAGCAAACGGAACCGCATGGTATCCCCTCGAGCTGCGGTCAGCGTTTGAAATGTGTTGACGTAATTCTCGATTAAATTGCTATACCAGGTGTCGATCACTTTGCTTTCGATCGATGAATACACTCCCGCGGCAATTGCCATCAGCGCCAGAGGAAGCATGGCGGCCAGCAATTTACGCCGTAGGCTTAAGTTTGCGAATATGCCCATTGCTGATTGCTCCAAACGCTGAGACAAAATGCTGAGAATGGTGAACGATTAAATGCACTTTATGAGGACTTGCTAAATCGCACGTGACTGCTAGACCCTTTTACGGCCCAGTCACCGTGCTGCAAGCAGAAGGTACACGGTGAACACCGTCCGCGCATACTGTCAGTTTTAACAAGCTAGACCGTCGCGGGAAGGGCCCCTTATCCTACTTGCCGAATGCGAAGCCAGATATTCCCGACTGGAGAAGAACCACATGCCGGAACGGCTAGTCGGGCCGTCCCAGCCAGGAATACTGCCAGGCTACCGATACATTCTGATAGTTCCCGCCGAAACTAACATATGTTCCGTTGCTGTAACTGAATTTTATCGATTGGTGTTTGCTGATCGGCAAAGAAACCGTGCCTCCGATGCGCGACCCAGTCTGCTTGCTCGCTAAGTTTTGTATTCCAGTTAAGCTGGTGACGCCGCCCCGCCAAAAGTTTCCGTCCAGTGACAGCCACAAGCGCGGCTTCACGTCGTAACTCAGATGGCCTTCCAGAGAAACAATCGGCGCTTCGCTCTGCGGCATGGTGACCGGGCCGTCATAAAATGCTGAGTTTGTGGTGTAGAACCAGGCCCCAGCATAACCATCTAGCACCCAATGTCCCCAGCTTTCCGAATATCCAAGCTCTGGTTTGAAAGCCCACCGATGGGCGCCCCAGTTCACCAGTTTCGCGCTGCTGTACTGTCCCGTGGGCGCGAGCACCTTCAGACTCAGGCCCAGCAGTCTTTTTTGTTTCCATTTCATCCATTCTTTCGGTTGCATCGCTGGGCCGCCGATCAAGTTCACAGAAAAGCGGTAGGTAGAATCCAGCAGCCCCGAACGGTATATCGCCATGTGTTGCCCCGCAACGTTACCCTGAAAAGTTCCCACCCCGTAGGGCAGCGCCGCGGCGATGTTTGCCGAGCGTCCAAAGAAACTCATCGAATGGTAGTAGCTCAAGATCGATACGTTATAGGTGCCGGTTGCGCCGGTGATCGGTATCGTGCCGTTGAAGTTCACGCCTCCGTCGAAGAAGGAATAGGTAAGCGTGACCGCATTCCAATGCACGGGAGTAATGACGTAGGCCCGCGGGGCCAGGTCCTGCGCGCCAAGCCGCGCAGTGAGCGCCACAAACAAAACTAGTAAGGCCAGGATGAAGCGGAGTCGCATAGCCTGCCAAGAAATTTCATTTGCAAGGACGATACGGCGCATTCGCTGCGATAGACACTGTTACTTCTGACAATTCCACGACGACCTCCCTGGTGAAAGTATCGGCGCGACTGCACCCGGCATAGCTTTGTTTGGCGACATTTCGCAAAGAGCGAGGCCCCGGTTAGCGATTTCGGAGAAACACACATGAGACTTGCGGAAAGCGGTAGTGGCAGAACAAAAAGTCTGAGTTCGACATGCCTGCCGAGGATGGGCATTTCTCTTGCTACCTGGAGTTTGCTCGCGATAGGCGGGATGCTGGCGCCTCCGGCAAATGCGCAGGAAGTCCTGCCGTTCCAGCCCACCCCGTCCGCCTCCACGCCGGGGCTCACGATGAAGGATTCCATCTACAAGAAACGCGTGGACGCGAAGCACCTGCCTGCCGATGCGCCGAACATTCTTATTATCTTGATGGATGATGTCGGTCCCGGGCAGGCCTCAACGTATGGCGGCGAGATCAATACGCCGACGCTCACGCGCATCGCGCAACTGGGCATCTCCTACAATCGCTTTCACTCCACGGCCATGTGCTCGCCCACGCGTGGAGCCCTGTTGTCGGGGCGCAATCACACGCGCATCTCGAATGGCCAGATTGCCGAACTAGCCAACGATTTTGACGGTTTCAGTGGCACGATCCCGAAGTCTGCGGCCACCGTGGCAGAGGTGCTGAAGGACTACGGTTACAATACCGGGGCTTGGGGCAAGTGGCACAACACGCCAGCCCAACTGACGACCTCCAAGGGCCCTTTCGACTATTGGCCCACCGGCTATGGCTTTGAATACTTCTATGGATTCCTGGCCGGCGAGGCCTCGCAGTATGAGCCCCGCCTGGTGCGCAACACCACGGTCCTGGATCCGCACGAGTACGAGCATCCCGGTTATCACCTCTCCGAGGACATTGCCACGGACGCTATCAAGTGGCTGCGCGAAGGACAGGCGTACTCGCCTGATAAGCCATTTTTCATCTATTGGGCACCGGGCGCGGCACATGGCCCTCATCAGGTCCCCAAGGAGTGGGCGGACAAATATAAGGGCAAGTTCGACGACGGCTGGGATAAGTATCGCGTGCGTGTTTTTGAGCGTCAGAAGCAAATGGGGTGGATTCCGAAGGATGCGCAACTCACGCCTCGCCCGGCGTCTTTGGCCTCGTGGGATTCCATCCCGGAAGATGAAAAACCGTTCCAGCGCCGTTTGATGGAAGTTTACGCCGGCTTTGCGGAACACGCCGACTACAACGCAGGCCGGGTGATTGACGAAATCGAGAAAGAAGGAAAACTAAACAACACGCTGATTTTCTACATTTGGGGCGACAACGGAGCATCGGCTGAAGGTCAGAACGGCACCATCTCTGAACTACTCGCGCAGAACGGAATTCCCAGCACGATCCAGCAGCACATCAAGGCCCTGAACGGCCTTGGGGGTTTGGATGTGCTGGGCACAGCGAAGACCGAGAATATGTACCACGCCGGCTGGGCTTGGGCTGGCGGCTCACCTTACAAGTCCACGAAACTGGTCGCAGCGCATTTCGGCGGCACGCGCCAGCCGATGGCCGTGTCGTGGCCGGCAAAGATCAAGCACGACGACACTCCGCGCCCGCAGTTCCATCATGTCATTGACATCGTGCCGACGATCTATGAAGTGGCTGGCATCACACCACCGCGCGTGGTCAACGGCGTCGATCAGATGTCGATCGACGGTATCAGTATGGCCTACACGTTTGCCGACGCGAGCGCGAAAGGGCGCAAGACGACCCAGTTCTTCGACATCATGGGCAGCCGCGGCATTTATCACGATGGCTGGTTTGCCGACACCTTCGGTCCGCGTATTCCTTGGGTTCCCGGACTGCCTAAGGGCATCGCGGACTGGAACCCGGAGAATGATGTGTGGGAGCTTTACAACCTCAATGAAGACTGGTCTCAGGCCAATGACCTCGCCTCGAAGATGCCGGATAGGGTCGCCTACATGAGGAACCTTTTCCTGGTCGAGTCCGCCAAGAACCAGAACCTGCCCATCGGAGGCGGCTTGTGGACACCAGTGTTTCATCCGGAAGATGCGCCCTCCACGCCCTATACCGAGTGGACTTTGAGCGGCCCCATTACCGGGATGCCTGAGTTCACCGCGCCGAAGCTCGGGAAATTCGACAACAATGTCAGCATGGAAGTGGAAGTGCCCGCGAATGCCAGCGGCGTGCTCTACGCCCTGGGTGGATTTTCCGGTGGTCTTTCCTTGTATGTGATGGATGGCATACTCCACTACGAATACAACCTTTTCGAAATTGATCGGACCCATATCGTCGCGAAAGAGAAACTGCCGACCGGCAACGTGAAACTTGAAGTCGAATCGAAGCTAGTCGCACCCAAACCGGGTGCGCCTTTGGATGTGACGCTCAAGGTCAATGGTCAGGTCGTTGCGCAAGGCCGTGTGCCGATTACTGCCGCGCTCGCCTTTACCGCCAACGACTGCCTCGACATCGGCAGCGATCTCGGCTCACCGGTCTCGGAAGACTATTTCGACCAGGCACCGTTCGCCTTCAACGGGAAGATCATCACCACAAGGATCTGGTACACGAAAAAATAGGCCAATTCGCTGGAGGATAGATTCGTCCGGCATCGCTACCTTTGCAAATAGAAGAAAAGGAAAACAGCAATGACGAAATTGGAGTGGACGCGAGGAGTGGGGCGTTGCCTCGGCGACACTCGTAATCGTTCTCGAGTCATCGATGCCAGCGCGTGATCGTCGATGGAATCGGGGCAATAAGCGCTCGGTTTTCATGCTTCTAACGGTAATGGAGGATCATCGGCCTGCGGATAGGAGATCGGCATGATTGTTAGTTTTGACAATTTGCTTATGTCGTTGTTAGGAGCACCGTTGTCCGTGTGTCGAGAGACTGGGACCCGTATACCGGTGGCGCTGATATGGGCCTTTCAGAGGAGCTATCCGCGAGTGTATAGGGGAGAGGAACATGATGCGAGCGATTCCTACTAGGACAACAAAGGTCGGCACGGGACTCATCTTGGCCCTGCTAGCGTGCTTTGCGGTTCCAGCGCAGGATGTTACGACGAACTCAATGCCCGGAGTTAACTTCGCAAAATACCACACCTATAAATGGGTGACGGTCGAAGGCGCATCGTATCCCAACCAGATTGTAGATACTCAAATCAAGGCCTCCATCGATTCTCCGTTGGCGACCAAGGGTCTGTCAAAGACCGATAGTGACAAGGCCGATCTCTACGTCGCCTATCAGGTGTCCGTGAATCAGGAAAAACAGTGGAACGCCTATGGTATGGGCGGCGGATTGCGCTGGGGTGGTGGAATGGCCACCGCCCAAAGCTCGACGATCAGTATCGGAACTCTAGTTCTCGACATGTATGACCCGTCAACTAAACAACTTGTTTGGACCGGTCGTGCAACCAAAACGCTCGATCCCGGAGCTAACCAGGAAAAGAAACAGAAAAATCTGGATAAAGCCATGCAGAAGTTGCTGAAGAACTTTCCGCCCAGTTAAAAGCGAAGCCCGATCTGAATTGCCGAATTCCGAAGAGTTCGCCTGTGCAAGTGGGAAAAGTTACTGGACTGTGATATTAGCCCCTTGTGATAATTTCAGGGCTGCCGTATGACAAGAGGAGCTCGCAAGGAAAAACTTTCTATGGTCGGCACGCAGCCGAGTCGATTGAAAACTGTTATATGCCTTGCGGTGCTGTTGGCTGGATTCGGTGTCTGGAAGTTTGTGAGCCGTTCTGTCCATGCGAATAAGCTGCCCGCCATGTCGATTGCGACAACCGCAGTAGCATCCGCTGGCGCGAGCGTCTTTTCTCCGACGGTCGAAAACAAGAACGCCGCCGCAGGATCGCGGCCTCAGGGGATGGCCTGGATTCCCGGTGGTGAATTCTCCATGGGCGCTCAAGACCCACCGGGGAACGACGCGGTGGGCATGCAAGCAACGCTGGATTCGCGTCCGATTCACCGCGTGTACGTTGACGGCTTCTGGATGGATAAGACGGATGTCACGAACGCGGAGTTCGCGAAATTCGTAAAGGCGGCTCAATACGTGACCGTCGCAGAACGGAAGCCGAAGGCTGAGGATTTCCCGGGAGCGCCTCCGGAAAATTTGGTGGCAGGTTCGGTCGTTTTCTCGCCGCCCAATCACTCGGTTTCACTCGACAATCACTACCAATGGTGGTCCTACGTTCCTGGCGCGAACTGGCGTCATCCGTTGGGTCCGCAAAGCAGCATCCAAGGAAAACAGGACTACCCGGTCGTGCAGGTTGCGTATGAAGATGCCGCTGCTTACGCGAAATGGGCCGGAAAGCGCTTACCGACTGAGGCGGAGTGGGAATTCGCGGCGCGAGGTGGTCTGAGTGGAAAACAGTATGTTTGGGGAGACGAGTTTCGTCCCGGCGGTAAGTGGATGGCAAATACCTTTCAGGGTCAGTTTCCGGTTAGGGACACCGGGGAAGACCACTATGTGGGAATCAGCGGAGCCGCGCGATTCCCGGCGAACGGCTACGGCCTTTATGATATGGCGGGAAACGTATGGCAATGGACGAGCGACTGGTATCGGGCGGATTACTACGAGCAACTGGCGAATGCGGGCGGGGTAGCAAGAAATCCGCAAGGTCCGGATACACCGTACGATCCCAGCGAACCAAACGAACGGAAGAAAACCCATCGCGGAGGATCGTTTCTATGCACCGATCAGTATTGCTCGCGCTACAGGGTGGGCACTCGAGGCAAGGGCGAGGTTAGCACCGGCACAAATCATCTTGGTTTTCGATGCGTTAAGTCTCCCTCGGCACAGGTCGCAAAATAGTCCGCCGTCGTTAGTCCGCAGCTGGTATGAGTATTGCGCCAGTACGGAAAAACAGGGATCGAAAGTTATCCTCACCCAGCACCCGCTGCAATTCCCTGAATGCAAATAGTGGAATGAATGCACAAAATACGATGAGGCTGCGGCAGACTAGGATATCCAGGCGTACTTGGTGGAACGCACTTGCGACCGTATCACCATGTACGAGTTGTTTGACGCCTTCCTCGAGGAGATGAAAGGCGAGCACAAGCAGGGTAAACAGGAACGCCTTGGACAGAGCTGAAAGGACTAAAGGGCGAGCTTCTTGTTTCTTGCCAAGCTGCGCGTATTCTCCAATGACTTTGGCGATTACCAGTGCGTTGATCAGCGCAGACCCATAACTGAAATAGGAGACATGAAACTTGCCCGATAAGACCGAACTATAGGCCACGACAGCGCAGAAGAAAAACGCCAGATACAAAGAGCTTCCGGCAAATTCCTGACCCTCGTGAATGACTTTTTGCTTCATGTCTCTCATGCTATTCCTCCCAGCAGGGGCGGTGACCACCGGCTGAAAGCGAATGATCGAACTACTGAGGCTCCTCTTGGAATTGTCAGTTATGACAGTACTTAGTTTCAGTCTGTTCACAGGTCTAGCGACCGATTTAGAAATTCAACGGCCTGCCGGGGCATACTCCGAAGACTTGTCGCCTCCTCCCTGTGTACGTTGACGTAATTAACGTCCGGTGGCATAATCGCGACCGTATTGAGGCCCGGCATCCTCACCGGAGGTCCCCTTGAGCCCGCCTCACCGCTACCCCCCAGCACGGAATGCCCCGATAGTAGCCAAACTTTTTGATCCGGTAGCCTTTTTAGCAAATGCTGGCAGCGGCAGGACCCTTCACCGATATAAACCGAAACAAACGATCTTCAGACAAGGGGAGCGTCCGGACGCGGTGTTTTACATTCAGGAAGGCAGAGTGCGGGTTAGTGTGTTGTATAAATCCGGCAAAGAAGCAACCATCACACTGCTTGGTCCCGGCGCTTTTGTGGGGG
>Ga0308309_10000620_pt1 | contig 22132 bp, 20 predicted proteins | sample HubBroMetageWFT5_FD_192491 | JGI IMG/M metagenome (GOLD analysis project Ga0308309, IMG submission 192491) | Warmed and freeze-thawed soil microbial communities from the Hubbard Brook experimental Forest, New Hampshire - Hubbard Brook CCASE Soil... | ecosystem: Environmental > Terrestrial >...
TTATGATCGAGGCTGGAACGAGTTATGAAGAAGCTCAGTTTTCTAGTCTCCCTCACGAACAACGAGAACGATTATCAGCAGGAACAGCAGGCGGCCGCGGAGAAAGCTGCGCGGCGGCTGGGCGTAGACCTGAAGATCATCCATGCCAACAATGACGCCGTAACGCAGAGCCAGCAGTTGCTGCATTACATTCAGGGAACGGCCGGGGCGCGTCCGGATGCGATTGTGTTCGAACCGGCGGGCGGAACTGGGTTTCCGCAAGTGGCTCGCGCCGCAGTGGCGGCAGATATTGGGTGGGTGATCCTGAATCATGAGGCTGACTATCTCAAGGAACTGCGGCAGGGCTGTCATGTGCCAGTGTTTTCCATCAGCTCCGATCACGAGGAAGTAGGCAAGCTGCAGGGACGGCAGTTTGGGGCGCTGCTGCCACAGGGCGGGTCGATCCTCTACATTGAAGGGCCAGCCAACAGTTCTGCAGCGCAAGAGCGCACTGCCGGAATGAACAAGACCAAGCCGGCTAATATTCGAGTGAAGACGATGCGGGCGAATTGGACTGAGGAAAGCGCATACAAGACTGTGAGTTCATGGTTGCGGCTGCGCACTTCGCAAGAAACCTTCATTGATCTGGTAGGAGCGCAGGACGACAGCATGGCGGCGGGGGCGAGAAAGGCGTTCGCGGAAATCGCGGTTGGAGAGCGCGAACGATGGCTCAAGATACCGTTCACGGGCTGCGACGGGTTGCCGAAGACGGGGCAATCCTGGGTGCGAAGCGGGCTGCTGGCGGCGACGATCTTTATCCGTCCTAACACGGACCTGGCTTTGGAAATGCTTACCGAGGCGATTCGCACTGGATCTCAACCAGAGCAGGGCAAGCTGCTGGCTCCGGAATCGGTTCCTACGATTGAGGAACTTACGGCACGAGCGGCGATCGCCCGAGTGGGCGGCCAGCGTCACGGCGCCGGCGCCTGAAAAAGGATCGGAGGTTTTTTCGACCTTCCGTCACGACGGGTCTGGCGCCCACAGCAATTTTCTTCGCCTCCCGAAAACACCGATGTCGCTTCAAGCTCAAACGCATTGAGCGTGGCCGCGACTGCCGATCTGCTCCAGCCTCTCAATTTGAGACAACTTCTAACCTCTAATGCCGTGGTCGTGGAGCTGACCACGAATCACACTCATTATTTGCAAGCAAAGATTTTTGTGCTCCTCTAGCTCTAGATTAGCGCCCCACGTTTGTGCCCAAGCCTGAGGTGGGTGGGGAGAAAGAGGAGAGACCGTCTATGTTGACCTTGAGAAAATGGTTTTCAAGCCTGATAGTGCTGGTCGTCACCGTCGTGCCCGTCATGGCAGGAAACAACGATGCGAAGCCGGCAAATGGTAATGCAGCCAACGCCGAACCGGCTGCGGTCCCGGCAAATCCGAACCCGTCGCCGAACCTAACTGCGGCGCCTGGAAGCGCAAATGTGACGGCACTGCTGGGTGTACTGGTGACGAAGGGAGTGCTTGCGCCGGCGGAGGCCGATGCCATCCGGAACGCGGCTCCTGAGGCTGAATTTCAGCTATTGGTGGAAGCGCTCAGCCGCAAGGGTGTGTTGAGTGCAGCGGATTTGTCGGCTGCGCCGAGCCCGGCGGCGCCTGCGGCAGCGCAGCCTACAGCACCGGCGGCGGCTCCGGTTGAAGCTCGAGAATCTGTGTCGTCGTCTCGAGCGGATTCGGGCGTCTCGCCGCAGCAGCCCCAAACCCAGCCGCAGGCACCCATTCCGTCGCGGGTAGCGGGCGAGTTGCCGCCTCCCCCAGCTTCGGTGGTAGGGGCGGTGATTCCGGTGCGTGTGTTCCCGATCGACGCCCCAAAGACCGGCGGTCTAGCCGGTATTAAAGCTGGCCCGATCACGCTCGCACCTTACGGCTTCATCAAGGCGACAGTTGTCCATGACAGCAGCGACCCCAATGGCGATGACTTCCCGTTTCCCGGTATATGGCTGACTGCTGGACCCAACTCGACCTTCAACACCGGCCCAACCAAGGATCCGGAGGTTCACGTCAAGGCGCGGTCGACGCGCTTTGGGCTCAACGTGGAATGGCCAGACATATCGAAGAACCTGACGCTGACCGGCAAGATCGAGGGGGACTTCGAGGGTAATTTCAGCGAAGTCGACAACCGCGACGTCTCGTCGATCCGCAGCAACGAACCGCAATTGCGTCTGGCATTTGTCCGCCTCGATTACCACGCCAGCGACACCTTCGACGTTTTCTTTCTAGGTGGACAGGACTGGACGCTTTTCGGGTCCGGCGCACTGGAAAATATAGTGGAAACCACATTCAATGGCGCGTTCTGGGGCAACATCTGGGAGCGTTCTCCGCAACTGCGGGGAGGGTTCATCTGGACGCTCGATAAGGAACATCATGTCAACCTCGAACCGCAATTTGGGATCATGATGCCGAGTACCGGTCAGATCCTGAAGCTCGGGTTATCCGGACTCGCGGGTCAACTCGGGGAAGGCGAGCGCGAGGGCGCCGACTCCGACCGTCCTGAGTACGAAGGCAGAGTGGCGTTGAGTTACCAACTCGACAAAGCTAAGGGTGTGACCCCGGCTCAGATCGCGGTGGCTGGATTCCACTCGAGGCGGACGTCGATCGTTCCCAACAGCTCCTACATTTGCGACGGCGGCACGAACGTGCTGGCTTGCTCCCTGGAGTCTGCCTTTCCGAACGGCTTTCAAGCGTCGAGCCCACAGTGGGGCGGCCAAATCGTGGCCCAGATACCCACGCGATGGGCTACCTTGGTGGCGACCGCCTATCGCGGAGGTGACTTGCGCTTCTACTTCGGCGGGCAAATCAACACTTTTGCCACCGATGTGGCCGGACTGACTGCGGTATCGGGGCCATACGTCTCTGCGGATGGCGGCCCGCTGGTTGCCGCGGGTGGTGCCGTCCTCGGTTGCACCGCGGCGCTGGTTGGCGGTGCATGCCCGGGCGGCAATGTCGAGGTTGCCCCGCAGCGTCCCATCCGGTCGTTCGGGGGGTTCGTCCAGCTTGGCTTGCCGCTTTCGCGGTGGTTCAATGCCGATCCGCGTGGCCACAACGCGGGCTGGCAGCTACTGTTCACCATCGGCAAGGACCAGGTGAATGACCACGACCTCAACAATCCCGGCTATGTCGCGGCCTACAATGGCGGTGGCACTGCCCCATTGCCAATGCTGATGGGCAAGACGGCGATAGGCACCTTGTACTACAAATTCAACAACTGGTGCCAGTTTGCCTTCGAGCAGTCGGTCTATGCCACCCGTGCAAAGGACGGCATCACCCTGTACACAATTGCCGGACAGCCATCCAACGAATGGCAGGATCACCGCACTGAAGTCGGGCCGATCTTTACGTTCTAGCGGACGTTTTCAGACTGACCCTCACCCTCCGCGGTCCCAAACCGGGCCCGCGGGGGTTCTTGGTCTACGGATTGAAATGGCCGGTGCAGATTTGACGACACCCGCTGCCAAACAATGAGGACAGGCTCGATTCGGGCGATCGCCTGCACGTGAGCCCGTCCTCCCAAACTCCCTTGAAAGCTCTTGTATGGCCGCGACGGTGGGTGCAGAATGTACCGAACCTGCGCGACTGGCTTGCAGCGTCGTGGCGGAGAACCGGATGCGCGGCTGAGCACCGGCGGTGTTTGGAGGAGTTGGTTCGATGAGTATCCGTAGAATTGCGTCTGTGCAGGCGGGGTTGCTGACGGGTCTTTTACTCGCACCCATGTTACTCGCACCCATGTTCGCGAATGCGGGTTCGCAGAAGGACACAGTCCGGATCACCGTGCTGGATTCTGTAACTCGAGCTTCGAGTGCTGACAACAATGGCATCCCTCTGAATTGCGAGCAGCTTACCTTCGACGCTTACTGCCGTTCGACTACAAACGTGCCGATGATCAGTACTTTGCTGGTGCAGGAAGACAACGAGCCGCCGTTCCGGATCAGTTGCACCATCGACTCGAGATACTCAAGATGCATTCCGCTGCCCAAGGGCGAAAGTTTCGATGCCAGAAGAGAGAAACACGGCATCACCGTGTACTACGTGGATGACAAGGGCAAAGAGCGAAGGCAGTTGTACACGCTGGTAGATGCGGGCGGAAAGGCTGGTGCTCCGGCGGTTGCGGCTGCAACTGCGGCACAGCCTATCGCGGCTGCAGCGGCACCGGGGCAGAGTTCTTCTTCGTCTGTAACTGCGCCAACTCAATCTTCGGCACCCCAGCCTGCGCCAGCCCCACCCGTGCCAGTTCCCTCAGCTGGCTCTGTGCAGGCGGCGCCTCCGGAGAAGGTGGAGAAAGTAAAGTGCAATTTCAGCTCGACGCCCGCGGGGGCGGACATCATGCTTGACGGAAAGTATGTGGGCAGCACGCCCTCAAAAATCGAGCTGGAGACTGGGACGCATGTCGTTATCGTTTTCATGGCGGGCTTTACTCAGTGGAAGAGAGAGCTTACTGTGCTGCCGGGGTCGGAATTGAACGTGAGCGCAATTTTGCAGAAGGAGCAGCCGTAAGCAGTGCGGGTTGCGAATCCGGGTCGAGGTCAAATTACTGCGGTAAATGGAGGAAGTTATGGCGAGTGCTGCAGTGGTGGGAACTAACCGAGCCGAGTACAGCATCTGGCGCGTGATCATGGCTTCGTCAGTCGGCACCATGATCGAGTGGTATGACTTCTACATTTTCGGCAGTCTGGCGGCCATCCTGGGCCCGAAGTTTTATCCCCCCGGCAACGACACATTCGCCTATATTGCCTATCTTGCAACTTTCGCCGTCGGCTTCCTGGTGCGGCCGTTCGGCGCGTTATTCTTCGGCCGCATTGGCGACCTGGTGGGACGCAAGTACGCGTTTCTGGTAACGCTCTCCATCATGGGCTTTTCGACGTTCGCCATCGGCCTGTTGCCGTCTTTTGCGACGGCGGGCTGGTTCGCGCCGATCGTGCTGCTTGGAATCCGCGTACTGCAAGGACTGGCGCTGGGCGGAGAGTACGGTGGCGCCGCGGTTTATGTGGGCGAGCACGTGCCTGACAACAAGCGCGGCTTCTACACCAGCTTCATCCAGATTACGGCGACGCTGGGGTTGTTCGTGTCGCTGATCGTGATTCTGGTTACGCAAAACTCGATGTCGAAGGAAGATTTCTCCGCTTACGGCTGGCGCATCCCGTTCCTCATCTCCATCATCCTGGTGATGATCTCGCTCTACATCCGATTAAAGATGAAGGAGTCGCCCATCTTCGCTGAACTTAAGGCGGCGGGCATGACCTCGACGCAGCCACTAAAGGACGCGTTCACCAAGTGGACGAATCTGAAACTGGTGTTGATCTCTCTTTTCGGAGCGACGGCGGGACAGGGCGTGGTCTGGTATACCGGACAGTTCTACGCTCTCTTCTACATGCAGACTATTTTGAAGATCAATGTGAAGACGGCGAACATCGTAGTGGCGATCGCCCTGCTGCTGGGCATGCCGTTCTTTACCGTGGTGGGCGCGCTTTCCGACCGCATCGGGCGTAAGAAGCTGATGATGGCGGGTTGCCTGCTTGCAGTGCTTACCTACATCCCGATCTACAAAGCCATGGAGCGGGCGGCTGGGAATAATGTGGTGACCGTGAAGTCGTCCCGCAACAAGGTAACAGGGGCGATCGGGCTCACGGCCATGACCACGGATGCAACTGGAGCGTTGGTTCCAGTCAAGGAAGCCCCAAATCCGGATACGACCATGCTGGTGGTGCTGATTTTCATCCAGGTTCTTTATGTCTGCCTGGTTTACGGTCCCATCGCCGCGTATCTGATTGAGGCCTTCCCGGCGAAGATCCGCTACACTTCCCTCTCTCTGCCTTATCACATAGGGAACGGAGTGTTCGGCGGATTGCTGCCGTTGATCGGACTGTCGTCCGTCGCGGCTACCGGAAATATTTATGCAGGGCTTTATTACCCGATGATTGTCGCCGGTATTACGTTCGTCGTGGGCAGTCTGCTGCTGAAGGAGACGCACGGCGTGCGCATCTGGGATGAGACGGGATCGAAGGCGGCAGACTGATCGAGTCTGCCACGCTTCTGCCGGTTTGAGCGCTCAGCTGGTCTGTTCCTTATTGCAGCGCCAGTTTACCGGTGAGTTCGATCTCTGCTGCGGAACGGGCGACATAGATGTCGAAGTCTCCGGGAGCGACCGTCCACTTGCGCCGGTTGACGTCGTAATAGGAAAAAGCTCGCCGGTTGAGCGTGATCTCTACGTGTTTGGTTTCGCCGGGATTGAGTTCCACCCTGGCGAAACCTTTTAATTCCTTCACCGGGCGCGGCACACTCGCGTGCTTGTCGCCGACGTAAACCTGTGCGACGTCTGAGCCGGCGCGGGTGCCTGTGTTGGTGACATCAAAAGCCACGGTAGCATTCTCTGAACCTGCCGCTGGAGAAACCGCTAGATTCTTGTAGGCGAATGTGGTGTAGGAAAGGCCGTAGCCGAAGGGAAATAGCGGCTTGATTCCAGACTTGTCGAAGTGCCGGTAGCCTACGAAAATTCCTTCGGTATATTCAACTTTCTTTCCGCCGTCCTTGGGATAGTAACTGTCGTGGACGGCATTGTCCTCCCAACGGCGCTCGATTGAGATGGGCAACCTTCCTGAAGGATTGAACTCGCCAAACAGCAGTTGTGCCAGTGCCGTTCCGCTTTCCTGGCCGGGGTACCAGGCTTCGAAGAGCGCGGGGACGTGGTCGAGCCAGGCGGACATGTCGACGCCGCCGCCGGAAGTTACGACGACGATTGTGTTCTTGTTCGCGGCAGCCATCTGGTTGATGAGTTCATCCTGTCCGGGGGGAAGACGGAAAGTGCGGTCGCCGCTTTCGCCTTCACTGGCGGTATCGAAACCGACGGCTAACACTACGGCGTCGGCGCTTGAGGCCAGCGACTTCGCCTCTGCGCTGACCAAGGTCTCAGGACGGACGATGCCGAGATTCGCGGTGGTTTTGCCCCAGCCACTCTTGGCGTGGTAATCGAATTCAATCTGGTGTGGGCCGGCGGCGAGCGGCATCGAAACCTGACTCACAAAGACATACCGGTCCTTCCAGTTATCAAATATCAACTTCTGGTCGACATAGAGCCGGTAGCCGCCGTTCTCTCCGGGACCTTGAACGAAGACAAGATAATCCCCGGGAGTTGTGGGTGTGAAGTAGCCGGACCAGCGGATCGAGATATTGCCGGCAGCTCCGTCGTCTCCGCGCGCCGGTTGATAGTTGACATGCTTGTCGGTGCGGGTGACGGCTGGAGTGCCACTGAGAGTAAGGTTGGTGAAAAACTCGGTCTTGAGACCTGGTCGACCGCCGGTTGCCTCCGTGGTGAATTCGGTGTCCTTGGCAATTTCATCGAAGGTGGGCAGGCCGCGCTCGTAGTAAACCTTGGCATCGCTGCCTAGATAATTCGCAACGCCTTCAAGGTAGCTTACGGGCGTAAAAGGTTTGGCTTCGGCGCTGCCCCCGCCGCCCGGCTGCGCGGGATAGGCGTCCGGACCGATGACTGCGATCGAGTGGATCTTTCCCTTTTCCAATGGAAGAAGATTGCCGTCGTTTTTGAGAAGAACCATGCCGGCCCGAGCGGCCTCCACGTCTACTTGACGGCCTTTGGGATTGAGCTTGGGGATTGACAAGTCAGTCTGGTCGCGATCGAGCCATCCAAAGTTAATTGCGGTGCGCAGGATGCGGCGGACTTTGTCGTCGATGGTTGCCTCGGTGACCTTGCCAGCTTTCACGGCGGGCAATAAGTTCGCCCGGTTCATGAATTTTCCGGAGGGCATTTCGAGATCAAGGCCGCTGTTCGCGGCCGCGACGGCGTCGTAGACGGAGGTCCAGTCGGACATCATGATACCCGTGAAGCCCCATTCTTTCTTGGCGACGTCGGTGTTGAGGTAGCTATTTTGGGTCATGTGCTGGCCGTTGGTGAGGTTGTAGGAATCCATGACGGCACCGACGTGGGCTTCCTTCACTGCGGCTTCGAAGACCGGTAAATAGATTTCGCGCATGGTGCGCTCGTCGATGATGGAATCCGTGTTGTGCCGGTCATACTCCGAATTGTTGCCCATGAAGTGCTTAACGGTGGCGCTGACTCCCTGGCTTTGCATGCCCTCAATGTAGGCGACTGCGGTTCGCGAAGAAAGGAACGGATCTTCTCCGAAGTACTCAAAGTTTCTGCCGCAGAGCGGAGCGCGATAAATGTTGACGCCGGGGCCCAGCATGAAATGGACGCCGCGAGCGCGGGCATCCTCACCGATTACGGCGCCGACTCGTTGCGCAAGTGCAGGATCCCAGGTGGCGGCAAGGCCGATTCCGCCGAAGACAGTGGAGGGTCCGTAGTTCCGGACACCAAGCGGCCCGTCGGCCATTTTCAGGCGGGGCAGGCCGATGCGTGGAATAGCGCGGATATAGAAACTGTCGAGGCCGCCGAGGAGATCGATCTTTTCTTCCAGGCTGAGTTGCTTGAGCATGGAGTCTACTCGCGCCTCGGTCGCCGCCTGGGACGCCGCCGCCGTCTGGCACACAGCGGGTAGAACGAAAACGAATAAGAGAAGCAACAGAGAGAAGGATTGAACTTTCCGCAACATGGTGCCCTCCGATTGGCACGTCTTGTTGGAAACAGCGAACTAAGTCAGCGATTCAAAGCAGCGACTATCGAACCGCGATCATAAACCGATCAGTTCGGCTTCGAGTGTAGCAAAGACTATACCTTTATTGCCTTCAGTCGACGGCAGGCCGCAGACCGCGACCGCCGGGCATTCTGGGAGATGTCCCAAAGGTGAGAGGGATGGCGCGATCAGACTGAGAAGCGGTCGCGAGCCGCAGTCGAGCACCAAAAGTTACCGCGAGTCGAGGAGTTTTATCTGGAGAGCGCGACAGGATTCGAACCTGCGACTCATGGCGAAAAATCGTGTCAATTACTCTCACGATGGAAGAATCAAGGTTCTCACTTTGTTCTGGGATTGTCGTTCCCGTGCCCGGCGAGAACTTCATTCTTATCAACTGCCCGCACTTCATCCTTGTCAACGTCCACATTCACGTCTTCGTAGCTCACCACCGTCGAGCCATGCGGAACCACCACCGCTCCATCCCGCGGCACGGTCATCCCCACATTCGCTAGTCCCGTTAGACTCGTGGCCAGCGCGTGCAATTCGTGTATGGTTTCCCTTGTTTTCCCCAGCGCCCGCGTGTAGTCCTCCATTTCCAGGTAGGTACTTATGAGCTGCAGATGGCTCGTCATTCTGTGCACCGAGTCCTTCACGGCTTTCAGCATGTCAGTTTCCTCCATCCCGCTCCACCGACATTCAAATCGGTTGCAATCGATCGTCGATCATGATGAGGCTCCGTGCGGGGCGGGCCAGTGCTGCGTTCGCACTTCTCACCCGGCGGAGCGCCACAGGTTGAGCAAAGGACACCTTGTACCCGTTTGAGAGTAGAGTTCTTGGCCTTCATGAGGTGATGATGCGGCAATCAGCAAAGGGAAAAATGGTCAATTTTGCACAGTGAACTCGGACAACTGTCGAAGTATCACTATTACGCGCAACATAAAAGGCGCTCCCTTTCGCTAGATTGGCGAGCACAACGTCACGGTTGGGATGGCTCAATTGGAAGCGGAAATCCGGAGGACGGAGACTGTGCAGTGAAGCGGTCTCTACGGCTTTTCTTAATTTACAGTTAGCTTAGAGCGCCCGTCGTGCCAGCGATGGCTAAGTTCTTGAAGAATTTGGTGAGCGCGGCAGGATTCGAACCTGCGACCCATGCCTTAAAAGGGCATTGCTCTACCAACTGAGCTACGCGCCCGCCTTGCTTTCAATCTAACATATTCCCAGGCGCTTATCGCGAGACCAGGGGGCCTCTGGCTTTCGCCGCAGATGACCCTTTCCACGCAATTTTCCGCGCAATTTCAGAGGCGCCAAGGGCGTTGCTGGAATAGAATAGCGCTTCGCCAAGTCTTGGCCTATGAGCACTCCGAGCGAACGCTGGAAAAACTGGGAAGGCCGCGTAGCTGATGGAAAGTTCCCGCTGCGGCAATGGCTGGGAGGCTCAGATCACAGCGCTGTGTTTCTCACGGAGCGGACCGGCGGGGGACCGCAGAAGGCCGCCATCAAGCTCATTCCAGCGGACTCCCGCGAAGCCGCGCAACTCTCCGGTTGGGCCGACGCGGCGAAGCTTTCCCATCCCCACCTGATTCGGTTGTTTGAATACGGACGCTGCCAGATCGACGGGACACGGCTGCTCTACGTGGTCATGGAATATGCGGAAGAGAATCTGGCGGAGATTCTTCCGCTGCGGCCGCTGACTCCGGACGAGGCTTCCGCGATGCTGGGCCCGACGGCCGAAGCTCTAGCATATCTTCACAAGTCTGGGTTTGCGCACGGCCGCATCAAGCCCTCGAACATCATGGCGGTCCACGACCAGTTGAAGGTTTCCGCAGACAGACTGGGCAAAGCCGGGGAGCGTGGCGACGCGCGCACGCCAAGCGTTTACGATGCACCCGAGGCGGCAACCGGTGGGCTGTCTCCGGCTGCGGACATCTGGTCGCTCGGCGCTACCCTGACCGCGGTCCTGACTCAGAACGAGCCGAGGCTTAAGAACCTCGCTCAGGAGCCGGTGGTCGTGCCCGAAACAATTTCGCAATCAATTCGTGAAATCGCCCGGCGGTGCCTGCAGATCGATCCGCAACAGCGCTGCACGGCCAACGACATTCTGGCCCGGCTGCAACCGCAAGCTGCCCCAGCTCGGGCTGTGCCGGTTCCGGCTCCTATTCGTGCCAGGGTCGTCGAGACGAGCCCGTCGCCATCGCGTTCCAAGCGGTGGATGGTCGTGCCCATCGTTGCCGCGGCACTCGCCCTTGCGGTATGGGCGGGCAGCAAGTTCATGTTCCATCCGCCGCCGCCGGTGCCGGCCGGGGAAGTTGAGCCCGCAAAGGCTCCCGCTCAGACTCCTCCTGCGCAATCGCCGGCGCCGTTTGCCGAGAAGCCAAAGCCCACGCAAACTAACAGTGCGCCAGGCAGCGTGTTGCGGCAAGTCATGCCCGAGGTTTCGCGGAGCGCACAAAACACGATCCAGGGCCGGTTGAAAGTCGTGGTCGACGTTTCGGTGGATGCGTCGGGCAATGTCTTGGACGCAAAATTCGTCTCTCGGGGGCCCAGCACATACTTTGCGAGTCGAGCGCTGGCAGCGGCACGGGACTGGAAGTTCAACCCGCCGCAGGTCAACGGACAAGCGACGCCCAGCGAGTGGGTGCTGCGTTTTCAGTTTCGAAGAACATCTACTGAGGTGTTTCCGGCAGAAAAACATCCGTGAAGGAAGCGGGTCAGCGTTTTGCATCCTCACGTTTTGCATCTTCGGGCTTTGCGACTTCGTTACCAATATTTTTCATCTTCCAAACCATCTGCCGGAGCATGCCGAGAAAGAATTCCGCGTCGCCGCTTTGCAAGTGAAGCCGCCGCACCAGGCGCCGGACTGCAGCTTGAAAAGAATCCGAGGTGTTCAGCTTGGGATAACCGCTCGCATGGAGCGCAGTGAGCAAGGTCTCAGTAATTCGTTCCACTTCGGCTGCGGATGCGGGACTTCCCTTCCCGGGCTCCGCCAAAACAGCTGGATCACGCGCTAATTCGTATAAGCAAATCGCCACCGCCTGCCCCAGATTCATCGAGACGTGCTCCTCCCGAGTGGGGATGTGCATGAGCCAGTGACAATGGCTCATATCTCTGTTGGAGAGCCCGAATTTTTCCGACCCGAACAGCAGAGCGCAAGGGCCGGTAGCAACATGTGCGCGAATGATAGGTGCCCCGACCTCCAGACGCTGGATGGAATGTTGCAGGTCGCGATGGCCGATGGCAGTGGTTCCGACCACGAGCGAACAGTCGGCAACCGCTTCGGCCACAGTTTCGTACTTCCCGGCCGTGGCCAGCACGGCGGCTGCGCCCACGGCGGAGCGCGCGCCCTCAAACGCAACATCGTAAGGATTTACCACGCGCAAGCGGTGAAAACCAAAGTTGCTCATTGCGCGAGCGGCGGCACCGATGTTGAGGGGGTTGCGCGCGTCCACCAGGACGACGCGCAAACGATCGAATTCAGCAGAGACCGGCAAGCTGAATCTATTCTACGGCAGCCTGGCGAGCACAGTTTGCGGCTCACGCGATCTTCGCGAAGACAGGTTTCATGAGGGGCAAACTGTTTGCACGACGCTTGCCGTCGAGTTCTCGCGCCTGCACGTGCAGATGTAAAAGATTTGTCAAACCTTCGCAGAACACGGAGAAAATGGGCAGAAACGTTGTAAGCTTCAGTGGTTGGGACACATGAGGACAGTCCGGCAATCTGAGCGCCAGCTTAAGAACACTGGCCCGAATCGAGTGGGGATGGCATTATGGGTCAAACCGCAACACCGATGAGCGCGGCCGGATCAGCAGATTCCACGAACTCTCTGCGGCCGCTGGGAAAAATCCTGGTGGTCGAGGATGATCCTGCGGTCCAGAAAGCATTGAAGCGGCTGTTCGAATCCGAGGGATACACCGTCGAGGTTCAGGCCAACGGGAAGTCAGCGCTGGAAAGCTTTCAGGCTGCTCCGCCGTCGGTGATTATTCTCGATCTGCGCTTGCCCAAGCTTTCCGGCAGCGACTTGTGCAAGGAGGTCAAGGCCCAGGCTCCTACATTGCCGATCGTCGTGTTGAGCGCGACCAGCGACGTTTCCGACAAGGTCCTGTTGCTTGAGTTGGGCGCCGACGATTACGTAACCAAACCATTCAGCCCCAGGGAACTTTTGGCGCGGGTGCGCGCAGCGCTACGGCACACGTCCAGAACGCCGACGGCTAATTTAGTGAGTTTCGACGGCATCTCGATCGACTTCAAGAAAATGGAAGTGCTGCGCGATGGCAAGGCCGTGGTCTTGACCGCTCAAGAGTTCAAGACTCTGCAGTTTCTGGTGCAAAATGCGGACCGCGTGATCGGCCGGGATGAATTGCTGAACGAAGTGTGGGGATATCAGAATTATCCTTCAACGCGCACTGTCGACAACCATATCCTGAAGCTTCGCCAAAAATTGGAACGCGACCCCGCCAGTCCGGTACACTTCCGAACTGTACACGGAATGGGTTACAAGTTCGTTCGCTGAAATCCCTTGGCCCCATCGTCAGAACCCGTCTCGCAAACCTTCCCTGGATATTCCGGAAGAGGATCGTCCGGAAGCACGCTGGTGCCGAGGACGAGCCTGCGCACGCGGTTTCTCCTCTCGATGCTGGTCATCACCGCCGGCCTGACCGCATTGAGCCTTCTGGTGGTGCGGCAGAGCGTGCGCAGCCACGTGCGGGAAGGAATCGCGCAGGATCTGCGGAACTCCGTCACCACATTCCAGAATTTTCAGCACGATCGTGAAATCACACTGACCCACTCCGCGGAACTGGTGGCGTACCTGCCCATCACGCGATCGATCCTTACCGCTCACGACCCGGCCACGATTCAGGACGCGTCGAAAGATGTGTGGCCACTGACCGGCAGCGACCTTCTGGTGCTGGCTGACCGCGACGGGAAGGTTGTCGCTCTGCATACAAAGTCGCCCGGCTTCACGCGTGAGGCCGCGCAGAGCCACTTCCAGCGGTCCTTGAACGAGGAGGATTCCAGTCACTGGTGGTATGGCGATCATCATCTTTTCCAGACGTTCGTGCAGCCGGTTTACTTCGGTTCCAAGACAGAAGGTCCACTGCTCGGCTTCCTGATCATCGGCTATGAAATCGATGACCGGCTGGCCCGCGAAGTCAGCAAGGTGTCGGCGAGCCAGGTCGCTTTTTCTTACGGAGATGAAATTGTTGCCACCACCCTGACGCCGCTTCAGGTGCAGAGTCCCGGGGTGCGCGCGTTGGCTGCCGGATCGTCGCACAGCGCGCCGCAGGATGTTGAAGTGGGCAAGGAGAATTTTGTCGCAGCGTCGCTGGATTTGTCTGGCGAGCAACAAGCCCCGGTGCGATTAACTGTGCTGGGATCGTATGATCAGGCCGCCAAGTTTCTCGGAAACCTGAATCGCCTTCTGGTGCTGCTGGGTTTCTCGGCTGTTCTGATCGGCAGCAGCCTCGTATTTCTGATCTCGCACACATTCACGCGCCCGCTGGCCAGCCTGGTGCAGGGTGTGCGGGCTCTGGAGCATGGAGACTTTCACCATCCCCTTGACCCGCGGGGCAGCGACGAAGTCGCGGAACTGACTTCTGCTTTCGACCGCATGCGCGCCAGCCTGCTCAAGACTCAACAGGCGCTGCTGGAATCTGAACAGTTGGCAACGATTGGACGCATGGCGAGTTCGATCTCCCACGATCTGCGCCACGCGCTCGCCGCCGTGGTGGCCAATTCTGAATTTCTTTGCGACGGCCGCCTGACCTCCGCGCAGCGCGAGGAGCTGTATCAGGAAGTGCGCACTGGCGTGAATCAGATGACCGACCTCATCGACTCCCTGCTCGAATTCGCCAGGACGAGAGAATCTCTGAACCCAACCTATGCCAGCGTGGTTGAGACTGTGCAGCGGGCGGCACAGGCGGTGCGCCTGCATCCGCGGCATCAGGGCACGCTGATCGAGATCGACAGCGACGGCCAGAGTCTGGCCTGGTTCGATCCTCGCAAGCTGGAGCGCGCTCTTTACAACCTGCTGCTGAATGCCTGTGAAGCGGCGCCTGGCGACGAGGGCAGAGTGCGAGTCATAATCGGTCGAACCGGTTCCTCGGTTACGATTGAAGTCGCAGACAATGGGCCAGGCATCGCGGAACCGATTCAGGACCGGCTGTTTCATCCCTTTGTGAGCTTCGGTAAAGAGAACGGGACCGGGCTCGGACTTACGGTCGTGCAGAAGATCGTGCAGGATCACGGTGGCCAGGTTTTGCTGGAACGCACTCCGGATGCCTGGACAGTGTTTCGGATCATCATTCCGGGGCGCGCTTCACAAGGCCCGGACACCGGCGAAGACGAGCCGGCGGCTCGTCCCTTTTCGTCTGTAACCAGCGCGTCTGTAAGCCGCGATAGAGTGACTGAAAACTCAATTCGACATTCGGATACTTAGTCCTCGTTCCCATTTTCTCGATTTCACGACGGTCCGCATGTCGCGCAGGAGGATGTGTGAAGAACCCAAGGACCCTCGCGCTTTGGACAACCGTCTTGATGATGATGACAGCCGCTGTCGTCCCATTGAGCACCTACAGCCTGGCGCAGGAAAGCGCGCCCGCGGCGGCATCTCAACCCGCTGACGACTCGCTGCGTGAGCTCGATTCACAAGTGCGCGAATTGCGCGCCGTCATCGAGCAGATGCGAACCGAGAACGCGCAGTCGCGCGCCGAAATGCAGGAGTTGCGCCAGGAATTGCAAGACACGCGCAAGCTGTTGGCTCCGCTCGCGGCTTCGGCAAACGCGGGCGCCGCTGCTTCGGCTCCGGCGGAATCGTCTGCGTCCGCCTCCAGCAATCCGTCTGATACAGCCACGACCCCAGATCTCGGAAGCCGGGTTCAGAAGCTGGAGGAATCCGCGCAGTTGTTGGGCTCGAAGATCGATGAGCAATACCAGACGAAGGTTGAGACCGCCGCAAAATATCGCGCCCGGCTCTCCGGAATCGTGCTGATGAATGCGTTCCGCAATGTCGGCGCATCCGACAATCTGGACGTGCCTGACTACGCAGAACCGCCCACGCCAGGTGCATCTTCTCAGGCAAGTTTCGGGGCTACCTTGCGGCAAACCGAGATCGGCCTGGAGATTTTTGGACCTACGTTGGCTGGCGCGAAGAGTTCTGCCAACGTGCAGTTCGATTTTGCCGGAGGCTTTCCCTCCACTAACAACGGCGTCAATTTCGGCCTCGTCCGCCTGCAGACTGCCAGCGTGCGGCTTGACTGGCAACACACCTCGGTGATTGCGGGGCAGGATTCCCTGTTCATCTCGCCGCTTTCTCCTACATCGTTTGCATCGCTGGCCACTCCTACATTTGCTTACGCAGGGAATCTGTGGGGCTGGACGCCGCAGCTTCGCGTCGAACATCGTTTCGATCTTTCCGACCAGCAGACTCTAACGGTGCAAGGTGGAATTCTGGACAATCTCGATTGGGAAACTCCGACTAACCAGTACCTGCGTACGGCGCAAGCCGGCGAAAGTTCCGGCCAGCCGGCTTATGCCATGCGCACCGCGTGGTCCCGGCCGGTGTTTGACCACCCGTTGAGCTTTGCCGTGGCCGGCTATTATGGCCGGCAGGACTGGCGGTGGGTTCACGACGTGGATGCGTGGGCCGGCATGACGGATTGGCAGATTCCGATCCTCCGGCGTTTGACTCTCTCTGGTGAATTCTATCGAGGACGCGCAGCGGGAGGAATTGGCGGCGCCATCGGCCAAACTATTTTGTACGGCGGCGACCCGAACTACGCGACCACGAGCATTCGCGGCGTTGATTCCGCGGGAGGATGGAGTCAACTCAAGTTCCAACTCACCCGCAAGCTGGAGCTGAACGGGGTGTTTGCTGAGGACAACGCGTTCGCCGGGGACGTGCGGGGCTTCGCCACCGACGCTAACAACTTCGGCCCGATTCTGGGCCGAAATCGTGGCGAGCTTGGCAATCTGATCTACCGGCCACGGTCGGACTTGTTGCTCGCCGCCGAATTCAGACGCTTGCACACGTTCCCCATCTTTGACAGTGCCAGCGTGACCAATCAAATCAATCTTTCCCTGGGGATACTGTTCTGAAGATGCGTCGCTTCGCTCATTTCCGGTGCATCTTGTTGCTGCTGCCGTTTGCCTTTGCTCTTGCCTCCGCGCAAAACGTGGAGCTAAAGGCGGCGGATCTCAGAGGCAAGGTGCAGCTCACCAGAAACGGACGCCGCGTAAACGACGCTTCGAAAGTCGTGGTCTGGCTCACACCGCTGGGGACAACTCCTGCGCCGCAGCCTCCGCCGCAGCAGCGTTCAGAAATTCCCAAGCTGGTGCAGAAGGACAAGAGCTTCCATCCTTCCCTGCTGGTAATCCCGGCGGGAGGGCAGGTCGAGTTTCCCAACGAGGATCCCTTCTTTCACAACGTGTTTTCGTTGTTCGACGGGAAGCGTTTCGATCTCGGGCTCTATGAGAGCGGCACAACGCAATTTGTAAAATTCGACAAACCGGGAATTTCGTTCATCTTCTGCAACATTCATCCCCAGATGAGCGCCGTGGTGATCGCGCTGAATACACCGTACTACGCGATCTCCAACGGGCACGGCGAGATCAGCATCGGCAACGTGATCCCCGGCCGCTACCAGATGCATGTATTCCATTCCTCGGTTTCTCCGGAAGCGCTGCATGCCGTGGAACGTGAAATAACGGTGACCCCCGGCGAGACTTTCCTTGGAACCTTCAGCCTGGCCGAGTCAAATCTCGAAGTCGCGCACAAGAATAAATACGGCCGCGATTACGATCGCCCGGACCCGGATAGCCCGGCCTACGCGCGACCTTAGGTGAGCAAGGACGGTACGAAGCGGAGGCGTGGGCGAGCCAGCTACTCTTGCGCCCTGCTGGGGCTTGCTGCTCTGCTGACTTTCTACCGAGGGCTTACGCCCTGGGCTGCATTCTCGCGCCGCTTCGCGGCTGACGGCCTGTTGATTTCTTCGCTAGAATAAATCCTCGTCGAGCGTGTCGGGAGCGAATGGCTGGTGTGTGCTCCGATCGAAAATGTCGGATACCCCCTCCCCCCTGGGGTCTAATAGAATCATCGTGTTAAACACGATTTTCCTCGCAAAATACGGATGTCAAAGAACTTAGAGGTCAAAATCTAGACAGCAAACGACTTAAGGGCGTAGCGGATCGGCCTCTGCCAACCGTCACGGCCTCGACCATGATTGCGCGATTTAATTTCGGCCGCAAGGGCAGATGTCACATGGGGCCTGTGGAAATTGTTGAGGGTGCCGCAGTCCCACCCTTTCGCAGAGAACGCGAAAGGATGGACCACCCGCCGGAGGGCGGAGCTCAAGGTCTGGAAGATCGCGTGAAAACCGGCGGGGCCGGGGTCCATGGTACCCAGCTTTGCAAAACCGGCAAAGCTGGGGCAGCCTCTTTCGCCGATGTGCGGGCAAGAGCCGTTAAGGATGGGCAGCTCCCTGGTTAGGGTCATGTCCTTTTGGTCATCTTGGTCGGTGCAAGTGTAAGTATATGGTCGTTATATATACGGGCAGAGTAAGCAATGGCGTCGGTCAGTGCACAAATCAAGCGGGGCAGCGCGGTTTTTCTCATTCCCGCGCTTGGAGGACAACTATGAAAACGTGAGCTTAACCAGTCTGTTTCTCGTCGTGCTAGCCACTACCGCCTTTGCGCAAAATCATTCCGCTGAGGACAAATCACCCTCAATGCAGAAATCCGATCTGGAGATGGAAGCAATCCACAACCTCCAGAGGCTTGCGATGGGAGAATCTGTATATGCGATGAACCATCCGCAGGAAGGCTTCGCCTGCAACCCTCAGGATTTGACAGGACTGGTGTGGCCGGATTCGCCGACCCACGCCAAGCTCGTAGAGCCAGCCTTGCTTAGCGGTGCAAGGCAATACAAGTTCTCGGCACAGTGCGCGGACAATTCGAAGCCCGCAGGGAAACTAAACATTCTTGCCGTCCCACTCGATTCGAATGCCGACTTGCACACTTTCTGTGCGACCGGGACATTCGGACCCTTCCCAACGAAGCCTTACGTCGCAACAAGTGAGTTTCCGATCCGCAGTATCTCCGGAGGCACCGCTGGAAGCTGTTTTGTGTCAGGGGAGCTTCTGAAGTAGTCGAGTGGACGGGGGCTCGAGCAGCTACCGGGATTATGCTGACGGCGAGCGCGGCATCGTGCTAGTAAATGAAGAGCGGATGGCCGAGCTAAAGGTCTGGAAGATCGTGTGAAACGACCGGCGAGGCCGGGGTCCGTGGTGCCCAGCTTTGCAAAACCGGCAAAGCTGGGGCAGCCTCTTTCGCCGATGCGCGGGCAAGAAACATTAAAGATGGGCCAGCTCCCATCGGCCAACAAAAGAAAGGGCGTGCCGGTTAGCACGCCCTTCCCGCCTCTGACCTTCACTTCATTTACAACTTCGCTAGAAAATCTGCGATTTAGTGGTGGCCGCCTCCACCGCCGCCCGAATGTCCGCCGCCGCCCGAGGCATGACTGCCCCCTCCGGAGCTAGGCGCGCTGTGAGACGCGCCGCCGCTATAGCTCGGCGCACTGCGAGAGCCACCGTAGCTTCCGGAAGACCGCGGTTGCACGATGGGCTGCCTCATGTTGAGTTGCGGACGTGAAGTGGCGCCGCGATCGTAATTGTTCACACCGTTACTCACACCGTTGCTCGCACCGGATTCGCGGGAATAGCTGGAACTCGGTCCCGTCCGATTCCAATAGCTGCCGCCACCGTCGCCTCTCAACGTGTCAGCGGCGCTTGCGGCGCGACTCGCGGAGTCGCTGCTATGCGAGGGTGGCGTAAACGTCTTCCACTCGCTGCGGTTCGGGTCGGCGCCGGCGGATGACGCTTGCCCGCCGCGAGATCCATTCTGATCCGCAGCGTCCTGGGTTCCGGCACTCCGCGTTGCAGAATTATTCACGTCTCGGCTCGGCGAAGTGGTACCAGCGCTCGGCCTCCCGAATCCAGCTGGCGACGAGGTTCGAGACTCCGCAGAGTTAGGACCGGTCGCTCGCGCGCCAGCCGCCACCGGTGAGAAGTGGCTCTGTTGCATGGCCTGCTGCAGGTGCGCCGTCTGCTGCTGGAACGACTCTGGATGCGACGTGCTCTGCGTGCCGAAGAAATGCTGCGAGGCAGAGTTATGAATTGTCGAAGGAGCTGCGGCCCGGCCGCTCGCCGACAGACTGGCGCGCGTGGGCACGACCGGCAAGTTGCCTGTCATCATGCGGGCACCGCTCAACTGCGCGTGAGTGGCGGCGACCGCAGTGGTCCGGCCTGCTCCAAACTTTCCGGCAGCGACGGTTGAGAGCGCGCCTCCGATGTGGGCATCATTGATGTGAGCGACGTTCGAGAACTGCGTGCCGGCGTGCAGCGGAGCAATCCCGCCGAAGCGGTTGAGCGTGCCAAAGCGATTGAAGCCCACCACGCCGAAGCGCCCGCCATATTCGCCCCACCAAGGGAAGAAGCGGTCACACGGCCCAAGCGGGAGCCAGCCGAAGCCGCCCCATCCGCCCCAGCCAAAACCGAAGCCCAAACCCCAACCACCACCGAATCCAAAAAACGAAACATACGCCGGCGACCAGAACGGACGATAGAAACCCCCGCCCCACACCGGTCCGGGCCACCAGGCCCACGAATTGCCGTACCACATCCAGCGCCCGTAGTGATAAGGCGCCCAGCCCCAGGACTCGGAGCCAACCCACGTCCAACCATAGTAAGGCTCCGAAACCCAGTCTCCATCGCGATACGGAGCCCAGCCTTCCGGCTCATTCGGCACCCAAACCTGACCATAGTCGGGCGCGTCCTCCCAGGTTCCGTTCGAGTCCAAGTCCTCCGATCCAACGTAGTATTTATTCGTGTGATGCCAGGCCGCTGCCTGGTGGATCATGTGGTCGCGCTCGCTATTCCAGCGGTCCCAGTCATCGCGGTCGGGAGCCGGGGTGATCTTGTACTTGGCATCGGCGCCGGAACCGCGGACCGTTGCCATGTCACCCTGCTTGAGATCGGCAATACCCTGCGGCGTTGAGATCTGTGCCTGACCTTTGCGCACGATGATGATGCTGTCTCCGTCAGGCCGCACTTCAACGCGGAAGACGCCATCCACGTGTGCGGGGTGAACGGCGACGTTGGGCGTGTCGATCTCTGGCTCAGCTTCGCTCTCGCCGAATACGGAGTAATTGGCCAGGCCTTGCCCGATTTGAATTTGTATGTATTTTTGCGTGAAGTTCGCAATGTTGGCTTGCGCATTCGATCCGAGGCGGAGAATGTTCGCGTAGTCGAGCTGGACTTCGGCCCGTCCACCGACGCCCGTGGAAACCTTGTCGCCGTTGACTACGGGCTGATTCAACACGGCCGCTGACCATGTGCCGGAATCTCCGCGTTGCGTCGATACTTCGCCGTGAATCATGCTGACACGCCCCACACCTTGGTCAGTCTTTGCCGGACCCTCGCCCGATGGTCCTCCGGGCTGAGCTTCCTGACCGAGTTGAGGAGGGTGCCCTGGTTGCTGCGGGGGCTGACCGGGCGGAGGGGGTTGCGGGGCTTGAGGTTGTCCCATCTCCATGGGAGCGCTCGGCTGCTCGGAGGGACCGCCACCTTCTTCGGTGGTTTGTGCCTGAAGGTTGAGCGAAAAAGCACCTGCCAGTGCCAGTGTGAGGATCACCGAACTTGCTGTCAGTCGGTTTGTCATGGCCCACCTCTTCCCAGACCCGCTCCACATACACTTAAACCCTCAATCCGAATGATCGACGCGTTATAGGAAGATGCAACTGCCGGGCCAAAAGCGAGACCGCGGACAGTCTTGTAACTCGTTTGTTTTCAGATGGGAAGGTGAGAGTCGCAGGCAGAAACGAAGAGCGGAATCTGAAACTGGTGGCCGTGCTGAGCCGAGGTGGTGGTTTTCAGCCGGTTGTGCTGGTTGGCGCAGAATCCGGGGCTCCGAGTAAAGACGAAAACTTCCAGGTCAGCCGGTCCTATCTGGATTGCGCACCATGCCAAATCGTCAGAATGGTGACGCGCTTCGCCCGCACTCGGTAGAAAATCAGATAGGGAGTGCCGCCCACCACCAACTCCCTAGCTCCTGGCTCGCCCCCCGTCCGGCCAAGGTAGGGATGCTCTCTCAACGCCTCAACCAACGAAACGATCCGCATCGCCAGTCTAGCTGCGGCCTCAGGCTTGTCCCGAGCCACATAGGTTCGTATCTCCTTCAGTCCCGCCAGCGCACGCGGAGACCAGACAATCTCTAGCGGCACGGCGCCTCGTTGTCGTGCTGCCTGCCGCACGCGCACCTAGGCGGCGGCAATTCGCGATCGGTCCCCCACGAAAGCAGCCAAGCCTTCATGTCCTCGTGCGCGACATAGTGACCAGACTTGACCTGGCGGTCTGCCCGGCGGATTTCAGCCAGCATTCTTTCCTGGTCCGCCACGTAGGATTCGACCGCATCAGAGATGAGAAAGTTTGAGCTTCGCCCCGTTATCTCAGCGAGCTTGGCTAAC
>Ga0308309_10000621_pt1 | contig 22130 bp, 17 predicted proteins | sample HubBroMetageWFT5_FD_192491 | JGI IMG/M metagenome (GOLD analysis project Ga0308309, IMG submission 192491) | Warmed and freeze-thawed soil microbial communities from the Hubbard Brook experimental Forest, New Hampshire - Hubbard Brook CCASE Soil... | ecosystem: Environmental > Terrestrial >...
CCAGCGTCTGAACGGGATAAAAGATCATCGGCCGGTCATAAACGGGAAGCAAGTGCTTGTTCGTGACGCGCGTGAGCGGATAGAGGCGAGAACCTTTCCCTCCGGCAAGCACGACACCTTTCATGGGCAATCTTCTCCTGCTAATCATTCTCCCGCATAGAGTTTGTGCGGTTGAAGAGTTTGAAGGTTCTGTACGATACAACGAGGCTCACGAGCCGAACAATCCCAACCCGCCTAATTTTTGCTTAGTCGACAAGGAGATGCAAACAAGCCGAGAGCAAAATTCATAGGCACCCGAGTCATCTTTTGCCTGAAAGAAGGGCGGGCGACCTGAATCCGGAGTGCCGCAATCGAACTAACCGCCAGAAAGCTGGGAAAGCGCGTGACGCGCCTGGTCAGCAAGCGGAGACGCGGGATTTAAGCTGATGACCTTTTCCAGCTCTGCTTTGGCGCGAGTGGGATCATTCAGCTTCTGGTATGTAAGGCCAAGATGATAGCGATAAGCCGGATTATTCGGAGTGGCTTTTACCGCGTCCTCGAGGAGCGGCGCCGCAACCGAATAGCCTCCGTTATTGTAGTAGGCCCATCCGAGGGTATCGGCGGCGTTGGGGAGATTGGGGAGTCCCTTTCGAGCAGTCTGGGCCAGCGTCAGTGCAACGGTTGGGCTGCCTCCATGTTCCAGGAGCAGGTAGGCGAGATTGTTGGAAGCCAGAGCGTTCTCCGAATCAACCGTTAACACTTTTTGATAGGTTGACTCGGCCTGTTGCCAGTTGCCGGTGCGCTCGTAGAGGGCGCCAAGCGAGATTTGCAGGCGGAGATCGCGAGGGGAGATCTCGACGGCCCGCTGGTAGAGGGCGATGGCTTTATCGGGCGAGCCTTCCGCGGTCTCCAATTGCGCGAGCAGGACCATGGCGGGGACATTGTTTTTATCCAGCGTGAGAACCTGGTTCGCGGAATCTTCCGCCTGCTTTAGTTGTTTCGCCTGGGCCTGGAGTTCGGCGAGGAGCATCAACAGCCCGGGGCTGTTGGGGTTTCGCTTAATCTGTTCCTGAACGAAGGCCAGCGCGTCGGCAGGCTTGTTCTTTACTTCATCGATCTGAACGATGCCGCGAATCGCTTCGAAGGAATTCGGATCGCGCGTGAGCGCCTGGCGGAACATTGCCTCAGCCTCCGCCGTGCGCTTTTGGGCCAGCCGCAATTCCCCCATCTTCAAGTAGTACACGGGACTCTGCGGGCCCATTCGCTGCAGGCTCATCAAATCCGTCTCGGCACCCAGAGCATCGCCCAGATTCATACGCGCGGTTGCATGATAAAGATAACCATCCGCAGAATTCGGCGCGTGCTTTTTCAACTCGTTGCTCAAATCCTCCAGGCTTTTCCAGTCCCCCTTGGAAGCGGCATTTTTCGCCAGAGTGAGCCAGGCCTCCGTAAGGTTGGGGCGAAGCTTGACAGCTTCTCGCCACTCACTCTCTGCCTGCTGCGGGTTGCCTTTCACTATGAATGCCAATCCCAACTGATAGTGGCCCATGGCATTGTCGGGAGCGCTTTTTACCGCGGACTGCAGCGTGGTGAGAGCTTCATCCGGTTTTTGCTGGCGAAGCAGGATCTGACCTTTGAGGATGAGGGCCTCGGCATCCTGAGGAGTCTTCTTCAAAATGGCTTCGATTCGCGGCGAAGCATCGTCCTGGCGATTCTCGAGAATCAGTATCTGGATATAAGTTCTCTGAACGGAAAGATCGTCTGGATATTTCGCGGAAAGAGCGGCAAATTCATTGGTTGCCTTATCAAATTGGCCGCGGGAAAGATAGGAATCTCCCAGCATCCGATACCCGGCGGGATTGGAACTTAACTGATTCTTGGCATCGGTCAAGACCTGCTCCGCTTGCGCGGTTTGTCCCTCCGAATAGTAGAGGGCGGCAAGAGCGGCGCGCGGGGAGGGATCCTGGGGAGCAGTCGCGATCGCAGCCTGCAACTGTTTTTCTGCGTCGGCATCCCGCTTTAGTTGATGGTATAAACCGCTCAGCATCATGTACGAGTTAAGTGCTTTGGGGTCCAGGCTCTGGGCCTTGAGCAAGCTCGTCTCCGCGCCCTTGAGATTTCCGGAGCGAGCCTGTAGTTGGGCGAGATTCAGATAGGTTGCAGCGCGCTCCGGCGCCATCTTCACCGCATCATTGCCTTCCTGTAGAGCATCCGCCGAGTTTCCGAGGGCGGCGTCGGCGTCAGAGAGGAGGAGTTGAGCGTCAACGTTGCTGGGATTGGCCTTAAGTATGAGTTGGGCGCGGTCCTTGGCTTCATTTTTTTGTCCGCCTACAAGTTGCAATCTTCCAAGCTCCAGTTGTGCCTGCCAGTTGTCAGGCTGGAGCTCGACGGTCCGCTGAAGTTCGTTGAATGCGCCAGGCCAACTCCTGAGTTTAAGCTGCGTGAGCGCGAGCTTGAAATGCGCTTCCGCGTAACGGGGATCGAGCTGGATGGCGCGGCCGTAATAGATCAACGCATCCGGATATTTCCCCTGGTCAAAACTTGCGTTACCCTTGGCCAGGAATTTCTTGGGATCGCGGTTGCAGCCGGCGCTGAAAATCACCAGGAGCAAAAACAGGGCGCGCGAGGCCCGTTCGGCGAGCCTCACATAGCGGCGCGGAAAATCGTGGCGGAACACAATGGATTTCATAATCGCTTGGAAAAGCAATTTTGCACCCCTATCCCACTGGCCGCAAGCATCATCCTGAGGCAGTGCTAAATTTAAGAGAATCTATCGGATAAGGCATCGGATATTGAATTGGCTGGAGTGTATCAGTAATGTGGGGACTCGAGGGAGCAAAGCAGAACGCCGGAAGGGGAATCAGGGGGATAATAGGGATATTTTTTTTCCACTTTTCAGGCTCAAAAAGGAGAGTCGCGCCACCGGGCTGGAATACTCATTCTCGGGAAGGCCGTAACTTGTTGATATTGAATTGGTTGTTTCTTTGTGAGAAAATTGTCTGGAAGTCGCGGCTGTTTCCGCGTGGTTATGTTCGTGCATCTTCCTCCTTGCTGGGTGTAGCTCTTTTTTTTGGCAGGCCCCGCAGTCAGTTTTGCGGCCGCTCTAAAGCGAGGTCGTGGGAAATGATACGCAACGGTGAAATAACGATGGCGGAAGTGAAGCGAATCTTTCGCCGCTACTGGTGGATTCTCGCTTTCATAACCGTGACCCTGGGCGCCATGGGACTGGCCGCCTCCCTTGTCCTTCCCAAGAAATATAAGTCGACTACGCTCGTCCTCGTCGAACAACCAACAGTTCCCAAGGATTTGATTAAGCCGGTGGTTACCGACGACTTGAACCAGCGCATGGCCTCCATGAAGGCGCAAATTCTGAGCCGATCCAGGTTGGAATCGATTATCAACAAGTTCGGCTTGTACCCTCAAGAGCGCCAGACGGCCCATATCGAAGACTTGGTAGACAAGTTGAAGACCGCGATCGATGTTGAATTGATTCAGCCGATGGCAGGAGCAATGAATAACCAGCCTCCGGGATTCAATGTGAGCGTAACGTTTGACAACCCGCAATTGGCGCAGCAAATCTGTCAGGAAATCACCTCGATGTTCATGGAGCAGAACGCGAGGGTGCGCGGGGTCCAATCGGACAAAGTGACGCAATTCCTGAGCGAGCAGTTGAACGAGGCAAAGGCCAAGCTCGAGGAGCAGGACAAGCGATTGGCACAATTCAAGGCGGAGCATCTCGTCTCGATGCCCGAACAAGAGCAGACGAACATCACGTTGCTGGGGGGAATGAATACGCAACTGGATGCCACTACCCAGGGTTTAACCCGGGCCCAGCAAGACAAATCGCTCAACGAGACACTGCTGACCAATCAGGAAGCCACCTGGAAGGCATCTCAGGTGGGGCAACAGAACCCGGAAACGCAGGATCAGGAGATGACTCTCCTACAGCAACAACTTTCAGCATTGTTGGCCAAATACACGCCGGAACACCCCGACGTGATCAAAGTGAAGGCGCAGATTGCGGAGCTGAACCGAAGAATGGCCGAGGCACCCGCCCCTAAGGTGCCAGCTCCAGGAGCGCAGGCAGCGCTTCGCGAGCCGCCGGCGATTCAACAATTGCGAACCCGGATCAAGCAGGATGAATTTACGATCGCGGAACTTACCAAGCGCCAGAGCCAGATTCAGGATCAGATTCGGACGCTTCAGGGACGCTTGCAGGCAAGCCCTATCGTGGAGCAGCAATTGAAAGAGATGACACGGAGTTACCAGACGGCTTCGGAAATTTACAACGATCTGCTGAAGAAACGGGAAAATTCGGCGATGGCCACGGATCTGGAACACGAGCAGCAGGGGGAAAATTTCAAGGTACTTGACGCACCCAGCCTGCCAACCAGCCCGTCTTTTCCGAAGAAGATCATCTTCGTGGGCGGAGGACTTGCTGCAGGATTTGCGCTGTCTCTTGGCATTCTTTATCTATTGGCCATCAGCGATAAGGCAATGTATTCGGAGCGCGACGTGGAGCTCTGTCTGAAGCTGCCGGTGCTCACAAACGTGCCCAGCTTTGATGTGCGGGCTCACGGAAACGGGTAGCAGCCGGACCGCCATGAGCAATGCGACGAGGTCCTGGTGTCATACGCGTGAAAGCCAGTGAGAAGGACTGAAAAGAGCGAAAGATGAGCCGGATTCACGAAGCGTTAAAAAAAGCAGCAGAAGAGCGAAGCGCGCAAAGCGCGAATCGAGTGGCCGCTGACCTTGTGGACCTTTCGATTCAGGAAGAGCTGGCTGGAAAACCCCCGGTTATCGGAGGCGCCGAACTGAAGACTCGGGCTGACGAGAAGCCCTCTGCCGGCCATTCGCAGTTCGAGGATTTTGCGAAACGCTGCACGCAGGCCACCTGGAAGATTGATCCAACCGAGAATGTGTATTCCGCTCATGGAAGCAATACCGTGGGAGCGGAGAAATTCCGAACCCTGCGCTCGCGGCTTTATCAGATCGCTTCAGCCCAGCCCTTGAAACGTCTTCTGATCACAAGCAGCACTCCAGCCGAGGGCAAGACGTTCGTGGCCGCGAATTTGGCGCAGTCCTTCATCCGGCAGGAAAACCGCCGCGTTCTGCTCATTGATTCCGACCTCAGGGCTTCGCGTTTGCACCTTCACGTGGGCGCTTCGGGGATACCGGGATTGTCGGATTACCTGTGCGGAGATGCCGACGAGTATCAAGTTACACAGGTGGAGAAGGATGGGAACCTGTGCTTGATCCCAGGCGGACGTGAGGTTCCGAACCCGAGCGAGCTGCTGCATAGCGATCGCATGAGGCACTTGCTCGAGCGCATGTCGCTTATCTTTGATTGGATCATTCTGGATTCCCCGCCTGCTTTAGCTGTGCACGACGCCAGCATTCTCGCCGATATGTGCGACGGGGTGCTCTTTGTGGTCCGGGCAGGATCAACTGATTTTGAGTTGGCTGCGAAGGCTTCCGCCGAATTTCGCGACAAGAACCTGCTTGGGGTAGTACTTAACCGCGTGGAGAAAGGTGACTCTTATGGCGGCTATTACTACAAGTATGGACATGAGCAGGAAGATGACCCGAAAGCCAAGCCATAATTAGGTCACAAGAGGTTTTAGAGAAGACTTTTGAGCGGCATAACGCAAGCTACTCCTGCCGTGCGCTGAGCTCGGCCGTGCGCGCCTCGCCACTCCTTAAGATCCAAAAAACTGGCAATAACAAGGCTAAACCAATCAGGAAGAAAACGACTCCTCCGTGATGGTGCAGATTTCCAGTCAAGAAAGCCGGATTGACGTAGTTGGCAAGCAGAGTAAGCGACGCGATGCGAATCCCATTCTTAACGAGCATCATGCACAGTCCCGCCGCCACAAACACCAGCTTTTTCCAGAAGGGGCGAAACGAGAAGTGAGCCACCAGCAAGGCTAGAATCAAGAGCGCCAAGCTCGAACGGATTCCACTGCATTCCTGCGCAACCTCAATCGACATTTTTGGCAGGTGAAATACAAAGCCCTGACGCAGCACAGGAGTGCCACTCAGATTGAAGAAGAACTCCGCGATCGTCGCGGAACCTGCTTGCAGCCAATAAATGATCTTGCCAAGAAAGAACTCTGGAATAGGGACCGTGAACAGCAGGAAAGCAAGTGCGAACCAGGAGGATTTGGCGGCGGCCGGGCCGAACGTGAAGACAAACCCGGCAACTACCAGTAGGACCAGAGAAAGAGCGTAACCGCTCAAACGAATTCCAGGAGCACAGGTGTTGCAAGCTAGCGGAAGGATTGCCATCAGCGCCGATGCCACGAGAAAGAGCACTGCCGGCCACATCTTGAACGCACACCCCCGTTGCGGCTCTTTCCGTTCCGTGTAAAGCAGCCAGGCCGAAATGAAAGGAATAAGCAGAATGTGAGAGGCTGTGTCGTCATTCCTCGTGAGCTGAATCAGGCCAAAAACTGGCTTCGCAAAGAGCAAGAGAGAAAGCGTGACCCATGTTCCAAAGATCAGCCAAGGATTCAGTCCCCGCGGGGAAGTGGAAGTCAAGGAAGAGTCCTTTCCCGGGCATTTGAGCTTGAATTGGGCATGATTTTTATTTTGCGGATTGCAGTTTTCCGGTTTCCGGACTAAGTCCAAGACTCCCTGCTGAACGCAGTCATTGTATTTCAAAAATCTCGTGAAACGCAGCCGGGGATATCTGACCTGATGCCGCATTCAGCAATCCTTGAATCAGAGGCCGAGTTTGACCGGCGTGCCAGGGGGTTGCAGAGCCTTCTGCTGACCGCCTGAAGGAGCTGGTTACCGTGGCAGTAGAGTGCGTTGAGAAGTGAAGGAAAAGGTAGGCCCGGACCGGGAAAGGGATACATAAAAGTATTGTTTTCAGTACATTAACAGAGCATGTCGGGCAAGTGAAGCCGGGTTCGGGAACCCGATTGCAACTATAGGGCATAGCTTTTCTCATTGGAGCCGAGAGCAAAGGAGAAGGAATTGGCACCAAAAATTGGACAGTCTGTAACCTCCTTTATTTCAAGTGTTTATCGACCTCATTGCAACGATTGAGGGGATTTCCTCAACCCAACGACTGGCAGGGTAATTGCCCTTAAGGGGTGACGGCACGATGTGACCGTAGCGGCGATAGCCTACCGAAGAGACGAAGTTGGTCAGGAAACGGGCGGAACATTGATCTCGCAGACAGACAGCTCAGCAGTCGGTTCTACCCCCAAGGCTACCTGGTATGCACTTCAGGTGCGATCGCGCAAAGAGAGTTACGTTGCCTCTCAGATCCAGGGACAGGGATATGAGTGCCTTTTGCCGACCTACAAAAGCATACGAAGGTGGTCGGATCGGATGAAGGAAGTCGAACAGCCCCTCTTCCCCGGCTACCTGTTTTGCAGATTTGACTTTCAGAATCGCCGGCCCGTTGTGACCACGCCGGGCGTGCTGCAAGTCGTGGGGTATGGAAGGACGGCTGTTTCGGTCTCGGAAGAAGAAATTCAAGCATTGCAATTGGCAGTGGCTTCGGAAATGCCCAAGCAGCCCTGGCCTTATCTGGAAGTCGGCCAGCGTGTGCGCGTGAACTACGGCACTTTATCAGGACTGGAAGGAATTCTGGTTAACGTGAAGGGAAATCATCGCGTGGTTCTTTCGGTGACGCTCCTTCAGAGATCCGTGGCAATGGAAGTGGAAACATCGTGGCTTTCCGTGGTCAAGGAAGAGACGCGAGACAGTTTGACGCAGCGGATACTACGCCCGATACGCGTGCCGATGGGAATCTGAGTTCAACCGGATGGGAATTGGAGCAAGAAAGATGAGTCCAATGGAAGCGGCAGTGCGGCAGGAAAACGAAAGGCCCAAGCTCGAGGTTCGCGCACATTTGTCTGTGCCGAACATGGGCAATACGCCGGCCCGGATGTTGCTGAACGAGGAGGCTTTTGTCTCCATGCTGTACCTGGAGCGCCGGCGTGCAGAGCGCGCCCAGAACCGGTTCGTGCTGATTCTGGTGGACGTGCAAAAGATCATGGACGGGATTTCCGGCAAAGACCGCATGGTGCAGATGCTAGCAAAGTCGTTGTCGGAAGCGACCCGGGAAACGGACATTATCGGCTGGTATCTCGAAAACAGCCTGATGGCAGTGATTGGGACCGAACTCGGAAAGGCTACCAACGAAGTTGTTCAGAAAAGATTCCTGGAAAAACTGCGGAGCCTTTTCGAATCGACGCTGGGAAAAGAGAAGAGCGCGTCTATCTTCGTCTCGTTTCACTTTTTTCCGGAAGAATACGCGAGCGGAGCGAACGACCACTCCGCGAATATCAAGCTGTATCCGGAAATTCAGAAACGTGAAGATGCTAGACGGGTCCCGTTGGCGATCAAGCGCGCCATCGACCTGGCGGGCAGTGCCGCGGCGCTTGTTTTTCTCTCGCCGATTTTTGCGGCGGTGGCTCTTGCAATCAAACTTACTTCCAAAGGTCCCGTGCTTTTCAGGCAGGAGCGCCTTGGCCAGCATGGAAAGACTTTCACGGTACTGAAGTTCCGTTCGATGCGGAGCGATTGCGACGCAAAGATTCACCAGAAATATGTCGAGCAGTTTATCGCCGGCCAGGTCGACGGAAATTCAGAAGCAGCCGCGAAGCCGGTGTTCAAAATTCAGAAGGATCCCCGGGTGACTCCGGTCGGCCGTTTTATCCGCAAGAGCAGTCTGGACGAACTGCCGCAATTCTGGAACGTGCTGCGCGGAGACATGTCTCTGGTTGGCCCGCGGCCAGCGCTGGCCTACGAATTCCGGAAGTACGAAGTGTGGCACCGGCGGCGTGTTCTCGAAATCAAGCCCGGCATCACTGGATTGTGGCAGGTGGAAGGACGAAGCCGAACCCGGTTTGACGAAATGGTGCGCCTGGATCTGAAGTATGCGCGCGCCTGGTCGGTGTGGCTGGACCTGAAGATTCTGGCGCAGACTCCCGGGGCCGTGATTCAGGGCGAAGGCGCGCATTAAGCCCTTGTGCCCCGGTGCATGTTTCTTCCGAAGCTCCAACCGGACTGAATATGCTCCCTCAAATGAATAGATCGGCCTCATAAGCAATTCCTCTGTGATCGCTCCACAAAGTGCCACTGCCCCCGGCACGGCCTAGGTGCAAGGAAGTTCCAAGGAGTTTCATGATGCGTATCGGTGTCATTGGTTACGGCTACTGGGGTCCAAACATCGTACGGAATTTTCACTCCCAGGATAATTGCGAAGTCGTTCTGGTGGCGGATCGCAACCCGAACTGCGAAGCACGGCTGAAAAAGATGTTTCCAGGAGTGGCCTTCACCACGGACGAAAATCAAATTCTGACGTCACCGGACATCGATGTGGTTGCCGTGGTCACTCCGGTCTGGACGCATTTCGAACTGGCTAAGAAGGCGCTCGAGAATGGCAAGCATGTCTTCGTGGAAAAGCCATTCACTTACAGCGTGGTCCAGGGAGAAGAACTGATCGAACTTGCGGAACGCAAGAACCTCAGGATCATGGTGGACCACACCTTCCTGTTCACCGGCGCCGTGCGAAAGATCAAAGAACTGGTCGACAAAAAAGAACTCGGCGATCTCTACTACTACGATGCCCTCCGCGTAAACCTGGGCTTGTTCCAGCACGATGTGAACGTCATCTGGGACCTCGCTCCGCACGACCTTTCGATCATGGATTATGTGATTGGCGAAAAACCCGAAGCTGTCGTGGCCACCGGTGAGAAGCACCTGAACGGGGTCGAAGACGTCGCATTCATCACCGTGTACTTCCCGAAGCGGATTATTGCCCACGTGAATGTAAACTGGCTCTCTCCCGTGAAAGTGCGGACGACGCTCATCGGGGGCGAGAAGAAGATGCTGGTGTGGAACGACCTGGAAGCCGACGAAAAGCTCAGGATTTACGACAGGGGTGTCAGCATGTCCACCAATCCGAGCAACCTGCACCAGTTGCTGGTCAGTTATCGCTCGGGGGACATGTGGGCGCCGCAAGTGGAACAGGTAGAAGCGTTGCGAGCGGAGACCGCATATTTCATCAAGTGTATTGAAGGCAATTCCAAGCCATTCAACGACGGGGAAGCCGGTCTTCGCGTGGTGCGAATCCTGGAAGCCGCCGACCGATCCATCCGCAGCCGCGGGGAGGCCATCACGCTGTGAACGATTACGTCTGCATTGCGCCCAGCGTAAAGCTGGGAAAGGACGTCAAGCTTTCGAAATTCATCAATCTCTATGGATGCGAGATTGGGGACAACACCAAGATCGGGGCGTTCGTCGAAATTCAGAAAAACGCAAGCGTAGGGCGCTGCTGCAAGATCTCCAGCCACACGTTTATCTGCGAAGGCGTGGAGATTCAGGACGACGTTTTTATCGGGCACGGCGTGACGTTTATCAATGACGTTTATCCACGTGCGACCGTGGCCAGTGGGGGTCTGCAGACGGAAGCGGATTGGAAGGTTGAGAAGACCAGAATTTGCAAAGGCGCCTCCGTCGGTTCGGGATCCACGATTTTGTGCAACGTAACGGTTGGCGAAAACGCGATCGTTGGCGCGGGAAGCGTTGTGACCAAGGACGTACCCGCGAACGCGATCGTGGCCGGGAATCCGGCGAAATTTTTGAGATTCGTGAATGAGGAGAAAAAGTAAAGTATGGCAAACCCGACGAAAATACCGTTCCTTGATCTTGTAACACCGCACCAGGAGCTCGAAGCAGAACTGCTGGAAGTCGTGAAGAAGGCGTTCAGTAATGCAGGATTCATCGGCGGGCCAATGGTTGAGGAATTCGAGCGGGAGTTCGGGGCATTTTGCGGAGCGAAGTATTGCGTTGGCGTGAACAGCGGCACCGACGCTCTGCGTTTTGCGTTCATGGCGGCGGGCGTGCAGCCGGGAGACATTATCGTCACGGTTCCGCATACGTTTATCGCGACGACGGAGGCCATCTCTCAGGCAGGCGCGCAGATCGCGTTCGTGGATATTCACGAGCAGACGTACACGATGGATCCAGAGAAGCTCCGCGAGTATCTGGAGACTCGCTGCGAGATTAACCCCAAGAGCGGCGAACTGATCGAGAGCGCGTCGAAGCGGCGCATCGCGGGAATCGTTCCGGTGCATCTCTACGGGCAGACCGCGGACATGGACCCGATTTTGGAGCTGGCGGAAAAGTTTAATCTTTTTGTGATCGAAGACGCCTGCCAGGCACACGGCGCGCAATACTTTTCCAAAAAAGACGGTACGTGGAAGCTGGCGGGATCAATGGGCAAAGCCGCAGCGTTCAGCTTCTATCCGGGCAAGAATCTCGGCGCGTGCGGCGAGGCAGGTGCGCTGACCACGAATGACGAAGCCATGGCCCAGCGCGTAAGGATGATTCGCGATCATGGCCAGGCAAGAAAGTATTACCACGATATGGAAGGGTACAACGGCCGCCTCGATTCCATTCAAGCAGGCTGGTTGTCCGTGAAGTTGCGCCACCTGACCAAATGGAACGAAGCGCGACGTGAGCTTGCCCGGCGCTACCACGAGCTTTTCTCTGAATCCAGCGATCCTCTTGTGATCCCGCGCGAGGCGCCGTGGTCGAAAGGTGTTTACCATCTTTATGTTGTGCGCGTAGCCGACCGCGAGGGACTGCAGGCTCATCTGGCGGAGGCCGGAATCGGCACGGGCATTCATTACCCGATTCCGCTGCACCTGCAGAAGGCCTACCAGGCCTTGGGTTACAAGGCGGGTGATTTCCCTGCCACGGAGCGAGTGGCCGAGGAGATTCTGTCCTTGCCGATGTTTCCGCAACTCCAGCAGAAATCGCAAGAGCTAGTCGCGGCGAAAGTGCTGGAATTTGTCACTCCGAAGATCGGCGCTTCTCGCTAACAGGGCCAACTAATCCAACATTGTCTGGTATGGCTCCCAGAAGGCCGGACGGCGGCCCTGGCGTGCCGCATGCCGAGATCTCCTTGCATATTCTTCAAACTACGTTTTGAACAAACCTTATGTTTTCCGATGGATTTTTTGCGCCACGTTTGGACCGGATAGCTTCTGTATATCTCTGCCACCCGGCTGCCCGGCTGTTCGGCCCGGATCCCGGTTCCTGCGTGCCAATCCTCATGTATCACAGCGTTTCGGAAAACCAGTTTGGCAAGACGCATCCTTATTTTCAGATCAATACGTCACCAGAGATTTTTGCGCGCCAGATGAAGTGGCTGAAGCGGGCCGGCTACCGTACGATGGACCTGACAGAGATGCTTGCGGCGTTGGAGAGCAAGCAAGATCTGTCGAAGACGATTGTCATTACTTTCGATGATGGCTATCGGGACTTTTACACCCACGCGTTTCCGGTGATGAGACAATGTGGGTTTTCAGCAACAGTATTCCTGGCCACGGCGAGAATTCAGAATACCCCGCTTCGTTTTGAGGGCGCGGAATACCTAACGTGGCCGGAGGTTCGCGAACTTTATAGAGAGGGCGTTCGATTCGGCTCGCACACCGTCACTCACGCGGACCTGCACTCGCTTGACCTCGAGCAGATTGACTATGAATTGGGCTATTCGAAAGAGACGATCGAGCAAGAACTTAGCGCAGCGATCGAATCATTTGCCTATTCGTTTGCCTTCCCGGAGGAAGACAATAGCTTTAAACGTTTTCTCGCCGACATTTTAGAGAATCACGGATTCGACAACGCTGTCTCGACGATTCTCGGCCGAGCCCATCTCAGAAAAAACCGTTATTATCTCCCTCGCTTGCCGGTAAATTCCTGGGATGATCCAAAGCTGCTTCTGGCCAAGCTCGAAGGCGGTTATGACTGGCTGCATTGGCCCCAGTGGTTCAACAAATTCATGCATCACAATATGTCGTTGATGCAACGTTCGAGTTGGGACGGCGTCTGAATCCCCCGTGCGTGATTGAGTTTCTTTTACTTGGTTGAAGGCTGGCATTTGAGACCAACGGGCGGGCAGTTGAGGTCGGCACAATCATTTTGGCAAGCAAATCGTAAGCTATCTTCACCATCGCGGGAATCGCAAATGACAAAGGCCGAGCGAATGCCGATTGAAACAGGGACGGTTCCTTCAAACGAGCCGGCGTCCGAAAAGTTTCCCGTTTCGAAGGTGTCAGGAATAAAAGATTCAGAGAAGTTCAAGGTACCACCCGCGAAGCGGAAGATCTGGATTGATCTGGATAATTCTCCTCACGTCCCTTTTTTCCTGCCGATCATGGTGGAGCTTCGAAAACGGGGTCACGAAATAATGTTGACTGGCCGGAATTCCTATCAGGTTTGTGAACTCCTGGAGCTCAATCATCTTTCCTGCAAGGTCGTCGGGGGACATTGGGGCAAAAACTGGTTCCTGAAAGTTCTGGGGACATGTCTCAGATCCCTGCGGCTGATGCCCATTGCGTTCAAGGAAAAGCCGGATCTCGCCGTTTCCCACGGATCGCGGGCGCAGTTGATAGCCGGCAAGACATTGGGAATCCCGGTGGTGGTCATGTACGACTACGAATTTGTGGCCAGCGTAGGGGCGTTTCGCCCCGACTGGGTCTTTGTGCCGCAGTACCTTTCGAGTTTCGGGGAATATGAGGGCAAAAAAAAGTTATTGAAGTACCCGGGATTGAAAGAGGATGTGTATGTTCGCCGGTCCAGGGCGACGAGCACCGTGAAAGAACAACTCGGCTTGCATCCGAACGACCTGGTGGTCACCGTGCGCCCACCCGCGAGCGAAGCGCACTACCATAATGCCGAATCCGAAACACTTTTCGACTCCGTGTTAAATCTCCTGATGGATCATCCGGAAGTAACGGTAGTTTTGCTGCCGCGCAACGAAAGACAGGCAAAAACCCTGCGACAAGCTTGGACAACAGCAATCGCTAACCGGCGGATCGTGATTCCCGGACATGCCGTGGATGGCCTGGACCTGATTTGGGCCTCGGACCTGGTGGTCAGCGGCGGCGGTACGATGAATCGAGAAGCAGCATCGTTGGGAGTTCCGGTCTACAGCATTTTTCGTGGACGCATCGGGGCAGTCGATCAACACCTGGCGGAGGAAGGCCGGCTTGTCCTTATTGAAAGCGTCGAGGACGTCATGACGAAAATCAAAATCGAGCGGAGCGACCCCGCGAGCCGGAATTCCATCGATCAAAGCCCCGCTCTCGAGACAATCGTGAATGGGATCACTTCCATCGTGGAGCGACAATGTCTCTGAGTTCCTCGCTAAGTTCCACGCCCCAACGGGCTGACGCCAGTCCAAACATAATGGAATTGAAGTCTATGGCGGCGCGTGGACTGGTGTCCATGCTTGACGGCGAGAAACAGCAATTCTGCCATCGTCTGGTGCGCACGGAGCAGGGTGTTCTTCGTGAGGGCCTTTCGCCGCGCTACACGATAATGACACTGCTCGGACTTCGCGCGTTCGAGCAAAGTGGTGCATCCACATCCTTTGATGCGCAGGCGATCTACGAGTCATTTGCGCGCGACACCGGTTGGATACACGGTGCCGGGGATCTGGGTCTGATGGTCTGGCTGACCGCGGAATTTGCTCCGGACCGGCTTGGTCGTTTCTTTCACCGGGCCAATCTGGAAACGGCGCTCGATCGTTATTTGGATGCCCGTCAGGCTCGAACGACGGAACTTGCCTGGTTTTTGGCCGGATTGGCACACGCGGCGATGGAGTCTGAGAAGACGGCCTCTCAAGTGAGGGACTTGGCCATTGCCGCCTATCAGCGTTTGAAACTGAATCAGGGGGAGCACGGTTTTTTTGGCCACTTGGCGGAGAACAAATCTTTGCGCGGTATTCTCCGAGGTCGCATCGGGAGTTTTGCGGATCAAATCTATCCCATTTACGCGCTCTCGAAATACGCGACGGCCTTCCACGTCGAAGAGGCTCTCGGCCCGGCTCTTCACTGCGCTTCTGCAATTTGCGGCGCGCAAGGAGCACTGGGCCAGTGGTGGTGGTTGTACGACTCCCGCACAGATCGCATTTCCAGCCGTTACCCGGTTTATGCTGTTCATCAGCACGGCATGGCACCGATGGGATTGTTCGCTTTGGAGCAGGCCACTGGCCAGAGTTTCAAGGAACATATTCATCGGGGCCTGCGCTGGGTGTATGGCTCGAATGAACTCGGCGTTGACATGAGGGATCTGGGGCAAAATGTAATCTGGCGCTGCATCCGTCCGAGAAATAAATGGACAAAGTATTGGAGCGCTGCCGGAAGCCTGATGCGTTTCCCGAATGACAATGCTTCGGTGGGGCCGCTGGAAGTCCTTTTTGAGGAGCGGCCGTACGAATCGGGCTGGCTGCTCTATGCCTTTGCTCCGTTCGAGGGTTCCGAAATTTAACCGCGAACGGGCTGGACGCGGATGCGCCATTGTTTACGGATTAAATCTCGCAGACTGCAGACTAGAGAGGGTTTGGAACAGCGATGGAGATTAAGATTGAGAACCGGTATTTGAGGGATGTGGTCGTCCTGGTCCCCGAAGTTTTCCAGGATAGCCGCGGCTTCTTTATGGAAACTTTTCGTGAGGACCAGTTCAAGGCCCTCGGCTTGCCCACTCACTTTGTCCAGGACAATCACTCGCGCTCCACAAAAGGTGTCCTGCGAGGATTGCACTTCCAGTGGGATCCGCCCATGGGCAAGTTGATGCGTGTCACGATGGGCAGTGCATTTCTGGTTGCAGTGGATATCCGCAAGGGATCGCCAACCCTTGGCGAATGGGTTGGCGTGGAAGCCTCGGTTGAAAACAGGCGCCAGGTGTGGGCTCCAGCCGGTTTTGCCCGGGGTTTCTGTGTTCTTTCCGACGTCGCGGAAATCCAGTACAAGTGCACCGGAATCTACAGCAACAAAGGGGAATCCGGTATTCGCTGGGATGACCCCAAAATCGGGGTCAAGTGGCCGATAAACGATGTCGTGCTCTCGGATAAAGACCGGAACGCGCAAAACCTGGAGCAGTGGCTGGGGCGTCCGGAAGCGGCAAATTTCAGTTACTAATCCAAAATTCTACGGATCCAAGGAGGAACCGTGAAACTCCTCATCGCTGGCGGCGCAGGTTATGTTGGTTCGGCCCTGATTCCCAAGTTGCTTGATCGAGGCTACAAAGTCGACGTCGTCGACCTGTTCTGGTTTGGCAACCACTTGCCCAAACAAGTCGGGATCCTAAACAAGGACATCTTTCAACTGACGGAGGAAGATCTGGAGCCGTATGACCAGGTTATCTTCCTGGCGGGCCTTTCCAATGACCCTATGGCGGAATATTCGCCCAGCAAAAACTTCGTGTTCAACGCCGCCGCCCCGTCCTATCTCGCCTACACGGCCAAGCGCGCCAAAGTGAAGAGGTACGTCTACGCCAGTTCTTGCTCCGTCTACGGTTACACGGAGAATGAACTTTACGACGAGACGCGCGCTGTGAGCTCCACCTACCCGTATGGCATCTCCAAGCTGCAAGGCGAGCAGGCTGCGCTTCAACTGATCGACGATAATTTTTCCGTGATCTCACTGCGGAAGGGAACGATTTCCGGCTACAGCCCGCGCATGCGCCTTGACCTGATCATCAACACGATGTTCAAGAACGCCATGAAAGAGCGCACCATCACCGTCAACAACCCCTCTATCTGGAGACCGATTCTGAGCATCCAGGACGCGGTGACCGCGTACATTCGCGCCATCGAAGCGAACCATAAGATTTCGGGTGTTTTCAACGTCGCATCCGGCAACTACACGGTCGGAGAAGTGGGCGACTTGGTCAAAGGCGCGATCGAAGAGCGCTTGGGAAATTCGATCCACCTGAATATCAAGCACATTCAGGATTTCAGAAATTACAAAGTCAGCATCGAGAAAGCGAAAAACGTTCTTAGCTTCCACCCGGCTGGCGATCTGAAATCCATCGTGAAGAACTTGATCGACAACATGGATAAGTTCCAGGATTGGGACAACCCGATGTATTCCAACATGAGCACTTTCAAGGCGATCGAAAGTGGCATCGAGATTCACGCCATGGCAAAGGCGCTCTAACCATGAAGATTGCCGTAATCGGTGCGAATGGACAGCTTGGCAGCGATCTGGTTGTCGCTTTTTCTGATAATGGGGATGCTGTTTGCGGATTGTCGCATGCGGAGATTGATATTGCCGATGCTCAATCTGTCACTCGAGCGCTGGAAGGAATTCGGCCCGAGGCGATTGTGAACACCGCCGCGATGCATCACGTCGAGAATTGCGAACGCGAACCCGAGAAAGCCCTGGCGGTCAACGCCCTGGGAGCAAGAAATCTGGCAATGGTCGCGCGGGACCTTGGCGCGGTCCTCATGCACGTGAGCACGGATTATGTGTTCGACGGCAGCAAGGGCAGCCCGTACAGGGAAGAAGACACCCCCCGGCCCCTCAACGCGTACGGCATCAGCAAGTTAGCTGGCGAGCACTTTGTTCGCGCGACGACTCCCAGACATTTTGTAATTCGCACCTCTGGTCTCTACGGAAAAAGCCCTTGCCGCGCCAAGGGCGGCCTGAACTTCATAGAACTCATGCTGAAACTGGCGAGGGAGAGAGGTGAAGTGAAAGTTGTGGACGGTGAGGTGGTTTCCCCGACTTCCACCGCGGAGCTGGCCCTGCAGATTGTTCGGCTGAGCCGATCAGATTCCTTCGGGCTTTACCATGCGACGGCGGAGGGTAGTTGCTCCTGGTACGAATTCGCCCGGGAAATCTTCGCGCTGACAGGTACTCCGGTCCGATTGAAGGTAGCGTCACCGGACGAATTCCCAGCCAAGGTGCCTCGGCCAAAATACTCTGTGCTCGAAAATGGAGCGCTGAAAAGCCGCGGCTTGAATGTGTTTAAGCCGTGGCAGGATGCGCTTCGAACCTACCTTGGGGATCGAGTCGAAGTATCTTCTTCTCAAACAGCCCATACGTGACTGGCTTGTCTGGCAAGAGATCGCCGTTTCGCCTGGAAGCTGACGGGTATCAATTGTCAGCCAAGCAAGAAACTCCGCCCCTCGATCTGCTCGACCGCTGCATATTGACCAGATAGCATCTAAGACTGGGATCGTGTTTTTCCTCCGAGCGGCACCAATGGATGACATGGAACCAACCAAGACAGCTAAGATACTCACCATCGTGGGCGCCCGGCCAAATTTTATGAAGGCGGCGCCGATCCTCGCTGCGATTCGAAATCACAACGAGCGCCAGACCGCGCTCGCTGATCCCTCGGGCGCTGGGAAATCCCGTTTTACGCTGCAAAACGTGCTGGTTCATACAGGTCAACATTACGACGAAGCCATGTCGGACCGGTTTTTTGCCGATCTGAAGATTCCGAAGCCGGATGTGCATTTGGGAGTCGGATCAGGTTCCCACGCGGCACAGACGGCCGAGATCATGAGACGTTTCGAGGAGGTCCTGTTGCGTGAGAGGCCTGACCTGTTGATCGTTGTCGGCGACGTGAACTCGACTCTGGCCTGCGCCTTGGTCACCTCCAAGATCTCGTTCGATGCCAAGGGAACCAGGCCACTGATCGCCCATGTCGAAGCCGGGCTTCGTTCCTTTGATCGCGACATGCCGGAGGAGATCAATCGGATCCTCACCGATCACGTCGCCGACCTGCTATTTATCACCGAGGAGAGCGGACTGCGAAATCTGCGCCAGGAAGGCGTACCTGACGCGAAAGTTCATTTTGTCGGTAACACAATGATCGATTCACTTCTGGCATTCAAGGAGCAGGCCAACGGCTCCGACATTCTGGACCGGTTGAGCCTCCGGAGCCGCAATGGCGAGAACGGATCAGCGAATGGCACAAACCGCTACGCCCTGCTGACGCTCCATCGGCCATCCAATGTTGATCAACCGGCGACATTTCTGAATATCCTGAAAGGGTTGGAGGACTTGTCCAGCTCCTGTCCTGTTATCTTCCCGGCGCATCCGAGGACACAGAAAAGAATTGCTGAATTTGGGTTCAACCAATTCTTCGGCGCCAAGGATAGAAACCAGGGAAAAGTGCAATCAAGCTCCGGTGGGACGAATGGTTCCATCCGCATGATTGATCCGCTTGGCTATCTCGATTTTCTTTGCCTGATGTCGCACGCGACCATCGTGATCACGGACTCCGGAGGCATCCAGGAAGAGACGACTTGCCTGGGAGTTCCGTGTGTCACCGTGCGGGAGAATACGGAGCGGCCCATCACTGTCAAGGTCGGCACGAATGTCCTCGCGGGAACGAGCCAGGAAGGTATTCGCCAGGCGACTCGGCGACAACTCGAATCAAGAGTCACGGGTGGCGTCCCTGAAGGATGGGACGGCAAGAGCGCTCAACGAATTCTTGAAGTAATTTACCATGCGATTGAAGAGAAGCAGACACCTGAAGTGTCTTGACACGGGTCGTTTCAGGCCATCGCAGCAATGTTTCAAGCGGTCGTTCAAGTGGTCCTAACAGAAGGTGACGGTAAATCGAAATGACGCGATACGTAATCATTACACCTGTTCGTGACGAGGAAAAGTACATCGAGGCAACCCTGGAATGTGTTCTTCGCCAGACGATATTGCCCGTGGAATGGGTGATCGTTGACGACGGTTCTACTGACCGAACGGGCGCAATTCTTGACCGGTATGCGGTTCAGTATCCATGGATCCGCGTTATACACCGATTGAATCGCGGCTTCCGGAAATCCGGCGGTGGTGTGATGGAAGCATTTTCCGAAGGATATAACTCACTTCGGTGCAATGACTGGGAATTTATTGCGAAGCTCGATGGAGATTTAAGCTTTGCTCCGGAGTATTTCGAAAAATGCTTTGAATACTTCTGGAGAGATCCTGAACTCGGGATTGGTGGCGGGCAAATCTTCCATGACATCTCTGGGGCCCTCAAACTCGAGAAGACTCCAAAGTTTCACGTGCGAGGGGCTACAAAGATTTACAGGGCCGCCTGCTGGAAGACGATTGGCGGCTTATGGCCAGCCACGGGATGGGACACGATCGACGAAGTCAAAGCAAACATGTTGGGATGGAAGACGTATGCATTTGAGGACCTGCATCTACTTCATCATCGTGTCACGGGAGCCGCGGACGGCCTCCTGCGTGACAGGTTGAAACACGGAATGGTCTGCTACATTTCCGGTTATCACCCTCTTTTTGTTGTTGCTAGTTGCTTGTATCGGATTCCTCAGAAGCCCTACGTCGTTGGTGCGGCCGCAACTATGTATGGATTTCTAAAGGCTCATTTTATCCAACCCGCCCGCTTGGACGATCGCTCCTATCTCGCCTATATTCGCCGTCAACAACTGAGGCGCCTCCTTGGGATGCAGACCATCTGGAGGTGATCTCCAGCCTGGAGCAGTCAGACTCGATCTATGTGCGGAATTTGCGGAAAATTGATGCTTGATGCGGAGGCGGCGGTATCTCCCGCGCTCGTGAAGGCCATGGCCGACACGATTGCGCACCGCGGGCCAGACGATGAGGGGTACTACGTTTCGGGACCGGTTGGCTTGGGTTTCCGCCGGCTTTCTATCATCGACCTCCAGACTGGCCACCAACCCATTTCGAACGAGGACGACACCGTCTGGATCGTTTTCAACGGGGAAATTTACAACTACCAGGAATTGCGAGATCTACTCCTGAGCAAGGGGCATGTCTTCAAGACGCGGACGGACACGGAAGTGATTGTCCATCTTTACGAGGAATTTGGCCCGAAATGTTTGGAGAAACTCCAAGGGATGTATGGTTTAGCCATCTGGGATACCAAGGCCAGGAGCCTCTTACTTGCGAGAGACCGCGTTGGAATCAAACCGCTCTACTACTGCCTGACCGGCAAATCTTTGGTTTTCGGTTCCGAGATTAAGGCAATCCTTGCAGACCCGTCCGTAAAACGTGAGATCGCTCCCGAACTGATCGACAGGTTTTTGACTTTCCTGTACATGCCTGGCGAAGAAACTTTGCTGGCAGGAATCAAAAAACTCGCTCCGGGACACTATCTTCTCATCAAGGATGGGAAGGCCGAAGTGCGGCAGTACTGGGATCTGGATCTCGCGGAACCCTCCCGGAAGATCAGCCTCGCGGATGCAGAGGCTGAACTACAGAGCCTGCTGGCCAAAACGGTTGAGCTGCACATGATCGCGGATGTTCCCGTCGGTGTCCTTCTCAGTGGGGGAGTGGATTCTACTGCCGTCCTCAGCCTCGCCGTAAACGGGACAGATAAGAAGATCAGCACTTTCACCGTAGGCTTCTCCGGCGGTGAAGTTGCCGACGAGCGACCCTACGCAAGATTGGCCGCCGAGCGGTACGGCACCCAGCATTACGACATGACTATCACGGCGAAGGATTTCGCGGCCTTCATCCCCCGATACGTATGGCACATGGAAGAGCCCGTCTGTGAGCCGCCCGCGATTGCCATGTACTACGTTTCCAAACTAGCGAGAAACCATGTCAAGGTGCTTCTCTCGGGAGAGGGCGGAGACGAAGCATTTGCAGGCTACAGCAATTATCGCAACTTGGTTTGGCTGGAACGCCTGAAGCAAGGGATTCCTTCGCTTAACCGAACCTTTGCGCGGGGGCTTTCATTTGCCAACTCGCTGTTCCATTCACCTCGCGTGGCAAAGTACGCGCCTTTGCTGAATGATCGGTTCCCTGAGTACTACTACAGTTGCACGTCGAATCCGTATCGCTACAGTGGAAATCGATTGGGCGAGACATACTCCACCGGTTTTGCATCTGGGATCGATCGGGAGCACTCGCTTGAGCCCGTGCGCCGGCTGCAAGCCAAAGTTCGCAGTCGCAACATGCTGGACGCAATGCTTTATATCGACACGAAGACCTGGTTGCCCGACGAGTTGTTGATCAAGGCGGACAAAATGACCATGGCAAATTCTGTCGAACTGCGCGTACCGCTCCTGGATCACAAAGTTCTGGAATTTGCCACGTCGTTGCCATCCAATTACAAGCTGAACGGATTCAAGACGAAATACATTCTTAAGAAGGCAATGGCCCAGAAAATCCCCGTCGAGATTCGAGACCGCAAGAAGACTGGGTTCCCGGTGCCTTATGAGTCGTGGCTTCGAAACGACCTCAAGGATGTCGTCTGGGGTGTTTTGACGGACCGCAAGACAATCGATCGGGGTTATTTCGGCAAAAACGCAATCGAGGGACTGCTCCGAGCCAACGCGAGCGGGGCCAACTATTCCAAGGAGATATTCTCGTTACTCAACTTGGAGATTT
>Ga0308309_10000622_pt1 | contig 22115 bp, 21 predicted proteins | sample HubBroMetageWFT5_FD_192491 | JGI IMG/M metagenome (GOLD analysis project Ga0308309, IMG submission 192491) | Warmed and freeze-thawed soil microbial communities from the Hubbard Brook experimental Forest, New Hampshire - Hubbard Brook CCASE Soil... | ecosystem: Environmental > Terrestrial >...
CAGCTCGATGGCGTTCTCCGGTCCGTTCATCAGGCCGTCGAACACGGGCTTGCGCACGAACACGCCGCCCATCGGCACCGTGGCGTTGCTGATGCCCTTGGCCACCGTCATCAGGTCGGGAATGACACCGAACTTGTCGGCGGCGAAGCCCGTGCCGAGGCGGCCGAAGCCGGTGATGACCTCGTCGAAGATCAGCAGGATGCCGTGCTTGTCGCAGATCTGGCGCAGCCGCTCGAGGTAGCCCTTGGGCGGCGGCAGGTAACCGGTCGAGCCGGCGCACGGCTCGACGATCACCGCGGCGATGTTGGAGGCGTCGTGCAAGCCGACGATCCGCTCCAGTTCGTCGGCCAGTTCCGCACCATGCTCGGGCTGGCCCTTGGAGAAGGCATTCTTCGCCAGGTGGGTGTGCGGCAGGTGATCGACGCCGGGCAGCAGGGCGCCGAACCATTTGCGATTGTTGACCATGCCGCCCACGGAAATGCCGCCGAAGCCCACGCCGTGATAGCCGCGCTCACGGCCGACGAAGCGCGTCCGTGTGCCTTCGCCACGGGCGCGGTGATAGGCGAGCGCGATCTTGAGCGCCGAGTCGACGGCCTCGGAGCCCGAGTTGCAATAGAACGCGTGGTTGAGGTCGCCCGGCAGCAGGGCGGCATGGCGCGCCGCCAGCTCGAAGGCCTTGGGATGGCCCATCTGGAACGACGGCGCGTAGTCCATCTCGTCGAGCTGCTTGGCGATCGCCGCCTTGATCTCCTCGCGGCCGTGGCCGGCATTGACGCACCACAGGCCCGCCGTGCCGTCGATGATCTTGCGGCCCTCCGGCGTCCAGTAGTGCACGCCCTTGGCCTTGGCCAGCATCCGCGGATTCTTCTTGAACTGCCGGTTCGCCGTGAACGGCATGAAGAAGGCTTCGAGATTGTTGGCGGCAGGCTTGGCGGCGGGCGGCGTCATGGGCGGTTTCCCTCGGCGTACTGTAAAGTCAATGCTGCAAGCTACCACTTGTCGGTGTCGGCAACCACGCAGCCATGTAATGCCGGCCCGAAGATTTCTAGATCACGATCGCCGGTCTGCCGCTGAATCAGACCTCGAGCCATTCCTTGCGGATGGCGGCATCGGCGCCGAGCTCGGCTGGCGTGCCTTCGAAGACGATGCGGCCATGGCCCATGACGTACAGCCGCTTCGATATTTTCAGCGCGATCGTCAGCTTCTGCTCGACCAGCAGGATGGAAATGCCGCGCCGCGCGATCTCGTCGAGCAGGCGGGCGACCTGCTCGACGAGCTTGGGCGCCAGCCCTTCGGTCGGTTCGTCGATGATGACGAGATCGGGGTCTCCCATCAGCGTGCGGCACATGGTGAGCATCTGCTGCTCGCCGCCCGACAGGACGCCGGCCTGGTTGGCCTGGCGTTCGCCGAGGTTGGGAAACAGGCGGAACATGTCGTCGAAGGTCCAGCGGCCGAACTTGCCGGCGCGCTTCAGTCCCAGTTCGAGGTTCTGCTTCACCGTCAGGGCGGGAAAGACCTGGCGGTCCTCCGGCACATAGCCCAGTCCGGCGTGGGCGATCTCGTCGGCCCGCAGCCCGGCGATCGGCCGCCCCTTGAAGCGCACCTCGCCCTCCGGGCGGACGAGGCCCATGATCGCCTTGCAGGTCGTCGATCGCCCGACACCATTGCGGCCGAGCAGGCTCACGATCTCGCCCTCGCCGATCGCCAGGTCGACACCCTGCAGGATGTGGCTCTTGCCATAGTAGGCGTGCAGTCCCCTCACCTGGAGCATAGGGGCCTCAAGCATCACGCGGCTTCCGTGCCGAGATAGGCTTCCTGCACCGCCTTGTCGCCGCGGATCCTGGCCGGCACGTCGCTGGCGATCACCTCGCCGTAGACCAGCACGGTAATGACGTCGGCCAGCCCGAAGACGACACTCATGTCGTGTTCGACGATCAGCAGGGTCTTGCCCTCCGATACGGCGCGAATCAGCGCCACGGCATATTCGGTCTCGCTGTGACTCATGCCGGCGGTCGGCTCGTCGAGCAGGATGATTTCGGCGCCGCCGGCCACCGTGATGCCGACCTCCAACGCCCGCTGTTCGGCATACGACAACAGGCCCGCCGGCACGTTGCGGCGGCCTTGCAGGTTCAGCCGCTCGATCAGCCGGTCGGTCTCCTCGTTCAGCGCCCGCTGGCCGCCCAGCAGGTGCCAGAACGAGTAGCGGTAGCCGCGCGCCCACAGGAGCCCGCAGCGGATGTTCTCGAACACCGTGAGCCGCGGGAAGATCGAGGTGATCTGGAAGCTGCGCGACAGGCCCAGGCGGTTGATCTCGTGCGGCGCCAGCCCGGCAATCGACCGGCCGTTCAGCGCGATCGTTCCCGACGTCAGGGAAAATCGCCCGCTGATCAGATTGAACAGCGTCGTCTTGCCAGCGCCGTTGGGGCCGATCATGGCGTGGCGCTGGCCGCGCGGAATGTCGAGATCGACGCCGCGGATGATCTGGGTGCGGCCGAAGCTCTTGTGCACATCGCGCAGCGAGATGGCGACATCGCTCACAGCATCAACCCCTTGGCCTTGGCGTCGGCGATCAGGGCGTCCCAGCGGGCGCGAAACCCGCGCGCCTCGAGGCGAAGCCATAGCCCGCCGCCGATCAGCGCGGCCGCACCCAGCAGCCAGGGAAAGGCAGTCGCGGGATCGACGGCGTGGAAGCCGATCTTGAAGGCCTTGCCCTGGGCCACGCCGATGGTCGTGAACGACGCCAGCTCGACCAGCAGGACGAAGCCGAAGACGCTGATGAGGCCCGGCACCAGAATGCGGAGGTAGGGAACGACGAGTTCGCGCAGCCGTCCTGTGCGGGCGATCGGTGCGTGCTGGGCGATGATGCCGACCAGCCCACCAGGGGCGTACATCACCATGACGATGAACAGCACGCCGACATAGAGCAGCCAGGCGTTGCTGAGCAGGCTGACGCCGCTCTGCAACAGGACGACGACGACCGTCCCCAGCAGCGGTCCGAAGAAGCCGCCGGCACCGCCGATATAGGCGGCCAGCAGCGCGGTGGCCGACTTGGACGCCGCCACCGTGTCGAACGTCACGATCTCATAGACGATGGCGTAGAGCCCGCCACCGATGCCGGCGAAGAAGCCGGACAGCGTGAACTGGTAGAAGCGCACCATGCGCGGGTCGTAGCCGACGAACTGGGCGCGCTCGAAATTGTCGCGCGCCGCGTTGGCCATCCGGCCGAGCGGCGTCTGGGTTTGCAGCCGCATCGCCACGATGGCGATCGCCGTCCAGGCCACGACGAGACAATAGACCTCCCACGACGAGCTGTAGGAGACGCCCAGCACACTGGTGCCGATCACGCGATCGGTGCTGATGCCGCCTTCGCCGCCGAAAAAGCCCATGAACATCAGGGCGCAGGCCGCCACCAGCTCGCCCAGGCCCATGGTGATCATGGCGAAGGCGGTGGCGCGCTGCTTGGTGGCGACGTAGCCGAACATTGCACCGAAGACGAGCCCGCCCAGGCCGCCGGCCAGCGGCACCAGCTCGACCGGCAGCCACATCGTGCCCGCCTTGATGGCATTCAGCGTATGCGCCGTGACGTAGCCGCCCAGCCCGAACAGGATGGCATGGCCGAACGACAGCAGGCCCGCCTGCCCCATCTGCATGTTGAAGGACAGCGCGAACACCGACATCAGGCCGATCTCGCTCAGCATTGTGAGGGCGAAGCCGGAATGGCGGTGGGTCGACCAGTCGAAGAACAGCCAGGGCAGCAGCAGCGCCGCCACGAAGGCCGCCAACCACAGCCAGTGGCGTCGGGCGAAGGCCGCGAAGCCGGGTGCGGCAACGAGTTCGGCGCCTTGGGGCGCGCGTTGGGTGGCGTCGGCGCTCATGTGTCGCGTGTCCCCATCAGGCCGCGCGGCTTGAAGACCAGGATCAGGACCAGCAGCACATAGGGCAGCAGGGCACCGATGCGCGGAAGCGGCACGGTCAGGACCTCGTGGAAGGGCGTGGCACTGGTGACGGTGAGGCCGAACCAGCGCAGGAGATCGGCCAGGGAATAGTCGAAGACCACGGCAAAGGTCTGGATCAGGCCCATCAGCAGCGAGGCGATGAAGCATCCGGTGAGCGATCCCAGGCCGCCGAACACCACGACGACGAACACGATCGGCCCCATGGTGAAAGCCATGGCGGGCTCGGTGACCTGATAGTTGCCGCCGATCACGCCGGCCAGACCGGCCAACGCGGTGCCGGCGGCGAACACCGTCGTGAACACGCGCGGCACGTTATGGCCGAGGGCACCGACCATTTCGGGATGGTGGAGGGCGGCCTGGATGACAAGCCCGATGCGGGTGCGCGTGAGGCCGAGCCAGATCGCGCCGAACATCAGCGCGGAGATCAGCAGCATGAAGGCGCGGTAGGCCGGGAAGTGGGTGCCGTAGATCGTGAACAATGGGAAATCGAGGCCGGCCGGGATGCGGTAGGGCACCGGGATCAGGCCCCACGTCATCTGCACCACCTTTTCGATGATGAGGGCGAGGCCGAAGGTGAACAGAAGCTCGGCGATGTGGCCGTTGCGATGGACGCGCCGCAGGCCGTACATCTCGATGGCCGCGCCGATCACACCGCACAGCAGCGGCGCCAGCACCAGCGCCGGCCAGAAGCCGATCCGCTGGCTGATCGTGTAGGCGAAGTAGGCACCCAGCATGTAGGCGCTGGCATGGGCGAAGTTGAGCACGCCCATCATGCTGAGGATCAGCGTCAGGCCGCTCGCCAGCATGAACAGCAGCATGCCGTAGACCAGGCCGTTCAGCAGCGAGACGAGAAAGACTTCCATGGGTCCGGCCTGATCGAGGTGCCGAGGCCGCCGCCGGCCCCGCCAAAGCGGCGGCGCCGGTTGCGGACGGCATCGCTAGTTGACGGTGGGCCGCGTCATCTTGCAGGTGGTGGCCTGCTCGAGATCCTTGGCGAGGACAGTCGTCTCGGTGCCCCAGCCCAGCCCGGTCTTCTCTGAATCGTACTTCACGCCCTTCTTGAAGGTGCCGACGAAGTATTCGCTGATGAGCTGATGATCGTCCTTGCGCATCACCGTGTCGTAGCCGAGGAAATCCTTGTGCTTCAGGCCTTCGAGGGCGAACGCGATCTTCACCGGATCGACCGACCCCGCCTTGTTGGTAGCCTCCTGCAGATACTCGAAGATGGTACGGAAGCCGGCGGCGTAGAAGTCGAACGGATATTTGTCGCGGAACGCCTTGGTCCAGGCCTCGGCCTCCGCGTTGCCGATCTCGGGCGCGATGTTCTCGTTGAACGCCATGATCGAGCGGACCTTGCCGTCGCCGCCCGGTCCGATCGCCACGGCGCCGCCGGCGAGATGGGCGTACATCGTGTAGTAGCGCAGGTCGATGCCGGAATCGATGCCGGCCTTGATCAAGAGGTTCATGTCCGGCCCCCAGTTGCCGGTGATCAGCGCCTGAGCGCCCGACGCCTTGATCTTGGTGATGTAGGGCGCGAAATCCTTGATCTTGCCCAGCGGGATCAGCTCGTCGCCCACCACCTGCACGTCCGGCCTGAGCTTGGCGAGAGACGCCTTGACGTCGCGCTGCACCGACTGGCCGAACAGGTAGTCCTGGTTCAGCAGATAGACCTTGGTGGTGTCCTTGGGCAGGGCGCGCGCCATGACCTCGGCCTTCATCGCCGAATGGGCGTCGAAGCGGAAATGCCAGAAGCTGCACTTCTCGTTCGTCAGCTCGGTCGCCACCGCGCCGCAGTTGACATAGATGATGCGGCTCTCCGGGTTGCGGCTGTTGTGCTTGTCGACCGCCTCGATCAGGGCGGCGGCGATGTTCGAGCCGCTGCACTGCATGATGAACGGCATGTTCTGGTCGGTTGCGCTCTTGAGCGCGATCAGGGCATCCGACGGCTGCGACTTGTTGTCGAACGGCACCAGCTCGAATTTCTTGCCGAGCGCGCCGCCCTTCGAATTGATGTAGTCGAGGATGTATTGCATCTGCTTGAGGTTGGCGTCGCCCACCTGGGCAAACGGACCCGACAGCGGGTCCGTATAGGCAATCTTTATGGTGCTCTCCGCCATCACCGGGCCAGCCCACGCCACGCACGCCGACAGAACCACGCCCGCAACACGCGCAAGAATTCGCATTGCCATCTTTTCCTCCACCCTAATGCGCCGTCGCGGCGCGTTCCGGCGGCCAAAAGCCAGCGGACATTTCTTGATTAGAAGAAAAGGCTAGCATCGGATCCCGGCCCAGCCTAGCCGGCAATGGGGCCGGCCGCGGATTATCGGGCGACGTCCACCACGATGCGGCCACGCACCTCGCCCTTCAGGATCCGGGGCGCCAACGGCATAAGATCCGAAAGCCCCACCTCGCTCACCGCGCTGTCGAGCTTGTCGAGCGGCAGGTCGCTGCCGAGACGCCGCCACGCCTCCTCGCGCGGCGCCTTGGGCAGCATGACCGAGTCGATGCCGTAGACCGTGATCGCGCGCAGGATGAACGGCAGGATCGAGCCAGGAAAGGCCGGTCCGGCCGCCAGCCCGCAGACCGCGGCCGCGCCGCCGTATTTCACCTGCGCGAGCGCCCGGGCGAACATCACGCCCGACACCGTGTCCACCAGGCCCGCGAAGCGCTCCGCGAGCAGCGGGCGGTCGGCCGCTTCGGTCAGTTCCTTGCGGTCCATGATGGTCGTAGCCCCCAACGCCTTCAGGTAGTCCGCCTCCAGCGGCCGGCCGGTTGCGGCCACGACGTTGAAGCCGAGCTTGGCCAGGATCGCGACCGCGACGGAGCCGACGCCGCCTGCCGCACCGGTGACCAGAATTTCGCCGGCTGCCGGCGTGAGGCCATGCTTCTCCAGCGCCATCACGCAGAGCATCGAGGTATAGCCCGCCGTGCCGATCGCCATGGCGTGCCTGGCGGAGATCGTGGCCGGCAGCTTGACCAGCCAGTCACCTTTCACGCGCGCCTTGGTGGCATAGCCTCCCCAATGGAGCTCGCCGACGCGATAGCCATTGAGGACAACCTTGTCGCCCGGTTTGAACGCGGCGTTTTCCGAACTTTCTACAGTGCCCGCGAAATCAATGCCGCCGACATGCGGCCAGGTCTTGACCAGGCCGCCGCCGGTCGTCAGCACCAGCCCATCCTTGTAGTTGAGCGTCGAATAGTCGACCGCGACCGTGACATCGCCCGCCGGCAACTTCTCCACAGGCAAGGTCTCGACCGCACCGGTCACCTTGCGGTCGGCAGCCTGGCTCAGCACGAGCGCGCGGAACGACATGGATACTCCTGCGTTGGTTTCGCTGGGCTTCTACCAGGGCAGCGCAAGCGCTGCGACGGGGGCCCTGCCTGAATTTGCGGCAAGATACGCACCAAAATCCAGGGGTGTGCACGCAAAATGCTAGGCAGGAGCGAGCTCAAGCATCAGCTTGACATAAGTACCGGTACGCAACAGGCCGCCAAGCAACTGGCGATCAACGAAATCGGCTTCGCCAATCTCGCGCTCGACCGCCCGATGCCCTTCGACATCTACGGAGAGAACCGCGAAACCGGCAGCTTCGTGCTGATCGACCGCATCAGCAATGCGACGGTCGGCGCGGGCATGATCCGCTTCCCGTTGCGCCGCGCCGCGAACCTCAGCTGGCACAAATTCACCGTCGACAAGGCCGCACGGTCGGCGATCAAGGGACATCGCCCGGCCGTTCTGTGGTTCACTGGGCTCTCCGGCTCGGGCAAGTCGACGATCGCCGACAACGTCGAGAAACGGCTGCTGGCGCTTGGCCGGCACACCTACACGCTGGATGGCGACAATGTCCGCCAGGGCCTGAACCGGGATCTCGGCTTCACCGACGCCGACAGGGTCGAGAACATCCGGCGCGTGATCGAGACGGCCCACCTGATCGCCGATGCGGGACTGATCGCGCTGGTCTCGTTCATCTCCCCGTTCCGCGCCGAACGAAGGCTGGCGCGCGAGCGCCTGAAGGCCGACCAGTTCATGGAGATCTTCGTCGACACGCCGCTTGTCGAGTGCGAACGACGCGATCCGAAGGGCCTCTACCGCAAGGCGCGATCGGGTAAGCTGAAGAACTTCACCGGCATCGACTCGACCTACGAACCGCCGGGCGATCCTGATATCCACATCCGGACCCCCGAGATGACGGTCGAACAGGAAGTCGACATCATCATCGATGCCTTGCGCGAACGTGGCGTCTTCGACTGAGTCTCGGCCCGGCTAGAGGGCGCGCCGCCCCCTGACATCGGTCGCGATCGCGCGGGCGAGCGTCGCCAGGCGACGGCTGAAGCGCTGAGCCACCTCCTCTTCGGTCATGGCCGAGCGCGGAAAGCGCATCGAAAGGCTACCCAGCATGCGCTCGCCGCTGCGGATCGGTACGGCCATGCCGTGGATGCGCATTGGGCGCGGCGGGGCGGTGAAGGCGTAGCCGACACGACGGACGCGGTCGAGCGCCGCACGCAGCGCCGCTTCCTGGCGCGGCGTGAGCCCGCCGATGTCGCGCAGGATGGCGCGCCGCTCGTCCTCCGGGCAAAAAGCGAGCCACGCACGGCCGAGCGCGCTGATCACCACGGAGCGGCGGGTGTTGAGCGCTGCGGCCTCGAACGACATCGGGCTTTCCGGCGCCGTCGAATGGCGGATGGTGATGGCGCCGTAGCTCAAGGTCGCGAGATAGAGCGGCCAGCCATGCTCGGAGGTGAAGCGGCTCATGTGCGGCAGGGCGGCGTCGACCAGGTGGTCGACGAACCGGATCGACCCGGAGAGGCCCAGCACCCGGTCGGTGAGCCGATAGCCCTGCTGGCGCGAGACGCGCTGGGCGTAGCCGAGCGCTGCCAGCGTATGCAGCAGCCGCACCACCGTGGGCCGCGGCAGCGCGGTTTCCTCCACCAGCACCGAAAGCGTCGAGGTCCGCCGGCGGCTCAGCGCCTCCAGCACCGCGAAGCTGCGGCGCACGGGTTCGATGACGGCCTCGACGGTCACGTTACGGACCATAGTCCACAATACGGACTTTGTCGACTTTGGCCGGGCAACCGCGGCCGAGAGGCGTATCGTCAAGCCCAGGAGGAAACGCCCAATGGCCTATCAGTCGATCGAGGTACGCAAGCTGACGCCGACAATCGGCGCGGAGATCTTCGGTGTCGATCTCGGCAAGCCGCTCGGCAACCAGCAGTTCCAGGAGGTGCACGACGCGCTGATGGACAATCTGGTGATCTTCTTTCGCGATCAGAAGATGTCGATCGAGCAGCACAAGGAGTTCGGCCGCCGCTTCGGGCCGTTGCATACCCATCCCAACGCTCCGATCGTCTTCCCCGACCATCCCGAGATCCTGGTGATCAAGGCCGACGAGAACTCCAAGCGTGTCGCCGGCGAGGAATGGCACTCCGACGTCTCGTGCGATCTCGAGCCGCCGATGGGCTCGATCCTCTACCTCACCGAGGTGCCGCCCGAAGGCGGCGGCGACACGCTGTTCGCCAACATGTACCGCGCCTATGAGACGCTTTCCCAGCCAATCAAACAGATGCTGCAGGGCCTCACCGCCCTGCACGACAGCTCCAAGGCGCACTATTACCGGGTCAAGGCCAAGGACCGCGACGACGTCAAGTTCCCCAACGCCGAGCACCCCGTGGTGCGCACCCATCCGGTGACGGGCCGGCAGGCGCTGTTCGTCAACCGCGGCTTCACCTTGCGCCTCGCGCAACTGCGCAAGAACGAAAGCGACGCGCTTCTGGAAATGCTCTATCGCCATATCGAGACGCCGGAATTCCACTGCCGCTTCAAGTGGCAGGCGGGCTCGGTGGCGTTCTGGGACAACCGCGCCGCCCAGCATCACGCCCTTTTCGACTATTTTCCGCATCGCCGTTATGGCCACCGCGTCACGGTGTGCGGCGACAAGCCGTTCTATCGCGCGGCGTAAGTCAGTTGCTGCGCCGTCGTCGGGTCCACCACAGCCAGCCGGACGCGACGATGAGCAGGGCAAAGGCGATCGGGCCGTGCGGGGCGGCATGACTCTCCTGCAGTTCCCAGCCGAAGCCGACCAGCACCGCCATGTTCACCCAGCCGGCCCGGCTCGACAGCAGAAGCGCCGCGGCGATAAGGACCGACGTCGCGAACGCCGCCCAAGATGCCGTCAGGCTGATGGTCGAACCGACGCCGCCGACCAGCGGATCGGTCCACATCTTGTTGAGCAGCATCTTGGCGACGTCGAGTTGCTTGTCGTCCAGCTTCAGGCTCTCGACGACGACAATCGTGCGGCCAAGACCGATCCCGCCGATCGCATCGAGCACCGTGAAGTAGACTGCGAAGACGAAGATGGCAACGCGCGCGAGCCATGCACAGACCATCGCCGCGCCGCCGTCGGCGGCGCCCACGTCATCGACCATCAGCCAAAGGCCGACGGCGACCAGCCCGACCATCGGCGTCTGGATCATGTGCAGGGCGAACCACCACTCAGGCCCGAAATAGCCCAGAGCCTGGTACGTCGGGTTATAGTGCTCGGCGTGCGAGAGGAACTCGTACATCCCGGGACTGGCCGTGAAGTTGGCGGGATGGAACAGCTCGATGGTGATCAGCACGAGCGGCGCAGCCAAAAGACAGATCCACCACAGAACCTGCTTCATCCGGCGATCCGGGGTCGCGTCCGTGGCACGCTCAGGTTCGATAGCAGGCATCCGCTTGTCCTCCGTCATAAGGCCCAAAAACGATGGCACTTTGCCCACAGTCCGACAAGAATGTGGTGTCTCGCATTCTCGCATAGGTAGAAATCCACGATGGTCGGGGACGCTTGCCAATCGGAGCCGCAGCCCCCAAGTCATGGTCATGTCCGCACCCTCCTTCAGCCTGGTTTCCCATCGCGCTGTGATCGCCGTCGGCGGGCCCGACCGCGTCGACTTCCTGCAGGGCCTGATCTCCAACGACACCACCAAAGTGGCGCCTGGCCGCGCGATCTGGGCGGCGCTGCTGACGCCGCAGGGACGCTTCCTCAACGACATGTTCGTGGCCGACGGCGGTGCCGACACGCTGTTGCTCGAGACCGAGCGCGAGCGCGCCCCGGCACTGGCCAAAAAGCTCGGCCTCTACAAGTTGCGTTCCAGAGTCACAGTTGAGGACCGCAGCGCGGGCATGGAAGTGGCCGTCGTCTTCGGTCCCGATGCTGAGAAGCTGCCGCCAATCGAAGGGGCGACGGCCTTCGTCGATCCCCGGCTACCCGAACTCGGCACCCGCGTGCTGGCGCCGGCGGGCCAGGCGGCCACGCTGCTCACCGAGCGCGGCTGCACCGAGGTGCCTCTTGCCGCCTATGACGCGCTGCGCCTCGAACTCGGCGTGCCCGACGGCAGCCGCGACCTCATCGTCGACAGGGCGTTGCTGCTGGAGAATGGCTTCGACGAGCTGAACGGCGTCGACTGGCAGAAGGGCTGCTACATGGGCCAGGAGCTGACGGCCCGCACCAAGTACCGCGCCCTGATCAGGAAGCGGTTGTTTCCGGTTCGCATCGAAGGCGCGCTGCCGGCGCCAGGCACGTCAATCTACAAGGACGGCCAGGAGGTCGGCGAGTTTCGCTCGGGGTCAGGCAGTCGAGCGCTTGCCATGCTGCGCCTGGACGCCGTCAAGGCCGGTCAGAAACTGACCGCGGGCGAAGTCGGCATTTTGCCGGAAATCCCCGCCTGGATGCGGCTTCCCGAGACCGCCGACCCCTAGCCGGCCCGCCGTGCCCGGCCTAAGGTCTCCCCGCGTCACACGCGTGAGGAGAGCGGCCCTTGAATCGGATCAATCCCAACCCCTTCACCACCCGTCCGGAGATCGTCGGCACCTTCGGGGTGGTCGCCTCCACCCACTGGATCGCCACGGCGGTCGGCATGAGCATGCTCGAAAAGGGCGGCAACGCCTTCGATGCCGCCGTCGCCACCGCCTTCACTCTCCAAGTCGTCGAGCCGCATCTCTGCGGGCCGGGCGGCGACGTGCCGCTGATTCTGCACGACGCAAGACGCAACAAGACTGAGGTCATCTGTGGCCAGGGCTCGATGCCCGCCGGCGCCACCATCGCCCACTATAAAGGTCTCGGCCTCGACCTGATCCCCGGCACCGGGCTCCTGCCCGCCTGCATTCCGGGCACTTTCGACGCCTATATGCTGCTGCTGCGCGACTACGGAACGATGCGGCTGTCCGACGTGCTGTCGCCCGCCATCGGCTATTGGCTGAACGGCCATCCGCTGGCCGAGCGCGCCTCGGCCACCATCGCCACCGTGGCCGAGCAGTTCCGCGCACATTGGAAGACCTCGGCGGCGGTCTTCCTGCCCGGCGACAAGGTGCCGGCGGCCGGCTCGCTGTTCCGCAATCCAGCGCTCGGTAACACCTATGGCCGCCTCTTGAAGGAAGCCGAAGCCGGCGGCGGCGGCCGCGAGGCCGAGATCGAGCGCGCGCGCAAGGCCTGGAGCCAGGGTTTTATCGCCGAAGCAATCGACAAATTCTGCCGCACCCAGGAAGTGATGGACGTCTCGGGCAAGCCCAACAAGGGCGTGCTGACGGGCCAGGACATGGCCAAATGGCAGGCCACGGTCGAGGCGCCGCTCACCTATGACTACGGTCGGTACACTGTTTGCAAGGCGGGTCCGTGGACGCAGGGTCCGGTGGTCCTGCAGCAGCTCGCCTTGCTCAAGGGTTTCAACCTCGACGGCATGAATCCGACCAGCCCCGATTTCATCCATCTGCAGGTCGAGTGCCTGAAGCTCGCCTATGCCGACCGCGAAGCCTTCTACGGCGATCCGGCGTTCGTCGACGTGCCGATGAAGACCTTGCTGTCCGACGCCTACAACGCCGACCGCCGCAAGCTGATCGATCCTGCCCAGGCGTCGCTGGAGCAGCGGCCGGGCAAGGTCGACGGCTATGGCGGCGTGGTGAAGCTGCGCCGTGCCGACGGCGTCCGGCTGGGCGTGGCGGCGAGCGGCGCCGGCGAGCCGACGGTCGGCCGGGTCGGCCAGACCACCGGCGACACGGTGCATTTCGACGTCATCGACCGGGACGGCAACATGATCTCGGCCACGCCGTCGGGCGGCTGGCTGCAGAGCTCGCCGGTCATTCCCGAGCTCGGCTTCCCGCTCGGCACCCGCGGCCAGATGTTCTGGCTTGAGGAAGGCCTGCCGGGATCGCTGGCGCCGGGCAAGCGGCCGCGCACGACGCTTACGCCCACCCTCGCCCATCGCGACGGCGAGCCGTACATGGTGTGGGGCTCGCCGGGCGGCGACCAGCAGGACCAGTGGATCACCCAGTTTTTGCTGCGCCACGCCCATTGCGGCATGAACCTGCAGGAGGCGATCGACGCGCCGGCCTGGCACAGCGAGCACTTCCCCTCGTCGTTCTGGCCGCGCACGGCGCGCCCCGGCGTGCTGGTGCTGGAAGGCCGGGTGCCCAAGGACACGGTCGACGAACTCAAGAAGCGCGGCCACGAGGTCGAGGTGAACGGCCAGTGGTCGGAAGGCCGGCTGACCGCGGCCTCGCGCAAGGATCCCTGGCGCAAGGCGGCGGCCAATCCGCGCGGCATGCAGGGCTACGCCGCTGGACGTTGAGGGGCGAACGTTGAGGGAAGGGCGCTGAGCGACGAATGACCTGGTCGATCATTTTCCATGAGCGCAGCAGCGGCCGCATCGCCATCGCGGTCGCCACCAAGTTCTTCGCCGTCGGAGCCCGCGTCCCCTATATCGAACCGCAAAACGGCGCGGTGTGCACTCAGGCGATGGTCAATCCCCTCTATGGTCCACATGGGCTCAGGTTGATCCGCGAGGGCGTGGACGCCGCCGACATCGTACGCATCCTGACGACGCCGGACGCCGGCCGCGAGCACCGGCAGCTCCACGTGATGGGCGCCGACAGCCGCTTCGCCGCCCATACCGGCTCCGACTGCGTGCCGTGGTGCGGCCACTGGATCGGCGAGGACATGTCGGTCGCCGGCAATATGCTGGCCGGTCCGCAGGTGATCGCCGAGACGGTGCGCGTCTTCCGCGAGCGCACCGACTTGCCGCTGCCCCGGCGCCTGATCGCCGCCCTGAAGGCGGGCGAGAAGGTCGGCGGCGACAAGCGCGGCAAGCAATCGGCTGCGCTGGTCATCTACGGCAACCAGGAATATTCCGAGCTGGATCTTCGAGTCGACGACCATGTCGAACCGCTGCTGGAGCTGGCGCGCCTGGAAGCGGTGAGCCGCGAGCGCTGGACGCATTTCCGCGCCTTCGTGCCGACGCGCGAGAACCCGGCCGGCATTTTCGACCGCGCCGAGCTCGATGCCGGCATCGAAAGGAGCCTGGCGGCGGAGCGTCAATGAGTGCGCCTGTGGCTGGGCCGCTGCTGGAACTGCGCCGTCTCGCCGTTTCCTTCGCCACCGACGATGGAACGGTCCAGGCCGTCGACGGCATCGACCTCGCGCTGGCGCGGGGCCGCACCTTGGGACTGGTCGGCGAATCGGGCTGCGGCAAGAGCGTGACGTCGCTCGCCATCATGGGCCTGCTGCCGCCCGAGAATTCCAAGGTGAGGGGCGAGGTCCGCTTCGAGGGCCGCGATCTCCTCACACTCGACGCCGACGCCATTCGTGACCTGCGCGGCGCCCGCCTCGCCATGATCTTCCAGGAGCCGATGACGTCGCTCAATCCGGCCTACACGGTGGGCAACCAGATCATCGAGGCGATCCAGCAGCACCAGGGCCTGTCGGCTGCCGACGCCCGCGCGCGCGCCATCGAGATGCTGCGCATCGTGCGCATCCCCTCGCCGGAGAGGCGGGTCGACGACTATCCGCACAAACTGTCGGGCGGCATGCGCCAGCGCGCCATGATCGCCATGGCGCTGGCCTGCGGGCCCGATCTCCTGATCGCCGACGAGCCGACCACGGCGCTCGATGTGACCATCCAGGCGCAGATCCTCGACCTGATGCGCGGCCTGCGCCGCGACACCGGCACCGCCATCATCCTGATCACGCACGATCTCGGCGTCGTCGCGGAAATGGCCGACGACGTGGCCGTGATGTATGCCGGCCAGATCGTCGAGCGCGCGCCGGTGCGCGATCTGTTCGCCCGGCCCGAGCATCCCTATACGGTGGGCCTGCTGGGCTCGATTCCGCGGCTCGACGACAAGCGCGAGCGCCTGCCTTCGATCGAGGGCCGCGTGCCCGACATGACCCGGCCGCCCGACGGCTGCCGCTTCGCCGCGCGTTGCCCGTTCGTCGAGCCGGCCTGCCGCGCCGCTGCGCCGGTGCTGGTCGAGGTGGCGCCGGGCCACCTGACACGCTGCCGCCGCGCGCCGCTCGCCCAAGTTCTGCGATGAGCGTCGTTCAATGAGCGCATTGCTCGAAGTCGCGGGCCTTACCAAGCACTTCCCGGTGCGGCGCGGCGCGTTCGGCCTGGTCTCCGGTCATGTCCGTGCGGTCGATGGCGTCGATTTCCATCTCGAACAGGGCGAGACACTCGCCATCGTGGGTGAATCGGGCTGCGGCAAGTCGACGGTCGGCCGCCTGGTGCTGCGCCTACTCGAGCCCACCGCCGGCCAGGTCCACTTCGAGGGCGAGGATCTGCTGGCGCTCGGCGAAAACGAGATGCGAGCCCGGCGCCAGCACATGCAGGTGATCTTCCAGGACCCCTACGCCTCGCTCAATCCGCGCATGACGGTGGGCGCCATGCTGGGCGAGCCGCTGATGCTGCATGGTCTCGCCAGGACCGAAGCCGCGCGGCGCGCCCGGGTCGGCGAACTGCTGGAGCTGGTGGGCCTCAGGCCCGATCATGCCCGGCGCTATCCGCACGAATTCTCCGGCGGGCAGCGCCAGCGGCTGGCGATCGCCCGTGCACTGGCCGTCGAGCCCAGGCTGATCGTGGCCGACGAGCCGGTGTCGGCGCTCGACGTCTCCATCCAGGCGCAGGTCATCAACCTGATGCGCTCCCTGCAGCAGCGCTTTGGCCTCGCCTACATCTTCATCAGCCACGATCTCGCGGTTGTGAAGCATATCGCCGATCGCATCGCCGTAATGTACCTGGGCAAGATCGTGGAGACGGCGACGACCGACGAGCTCTTCCGTAGTCCGCGGCATCCCTACACGCGCGCCCTGCTGGCGGCGGTGCCACTGCCCGACCCGACGGCGGTGCGCGAACGCACGCTGCTCGAGGGCGACATCCCGAGCGCGATGAACCCGCCGCCAGGCTGCCGTTTCCACACGCGCTGCCCGTTTGCCCGCGAGGCTTGCCGGCGCGATGTCCCGGCGCTGCTCGACGATGGCACAGGCCATGCTACGGCCTGTCCGTACTGGCCCGAATTTCCGCCGGCGCACATTCTCACCGAAGGGCGTGGCCAAGACCAAGACCGCACCCGGCTGGAACGCCTGCAGGCGGCGTTCGTATCGGCTCAAAGCGAGGCTTCATGAAAAAAACGCTTAGCCTAATGGCCCTTTCCTTGGCGTTCTCCGCGGTACTGTCGGGCAGCGCCTTGGCGGAGACCCACCTGCGCGTCGGCCTGGCCGAGGATCCCGACGTGCTCGATCCGTCGCTGGCGCGCACCTATGTCGGCCGCATCGTGTTCTCGTCGATTTGCGACAAGCTGTTCGATATCGATGAAAAGCTCGCCGTCGTGCCGCAGCTTGCGCTCAGCCACGAGACCTCGGCCGACGGCAAGACCGTCACCATCAAGCTCCGGCCCGGCGTGAAGTTCCATGACGGCGAGCCGTTCAACGCCGAGGCAGCAAAATACAGCCTCGATCGCCATCTCACCATGAAGGGCTCGTTCCGCAAGCCCGAGCTGGGATCGGTCGAGAAGGTCGAAGTCGTCGATCCCCTGACGATCAAGCTCATCCTGAAGGAGCCGTTCTCACCGCTGCTTGCCCAGCTCACCGATCGCGCCGGCATGATGGTCTCGCCCAAGGCCGCCGAAGCCGCCGGCGACAAGTTCGGCCTGCATCCCGTCTGCGCCGGCCCCTACAAATTCGTCGAGCGCGTCCAGCAGGACCGCATCGTCGTCGAGAAGTTCGCCGACTATTGGAACAAGGACAATATCTTCATCGACAAGATCACCTACCTGCCGATCGTCGACGGCACGGTGCGGCTCGCCAATCTGCGGTCGGGCGGCCTCGACCTGATTGAGCGCGTGCTGGCGACCGACATCAAGGCGGTGCGCGACAATCCCAAGCTCAAGCTGATCAAGGCGGTGTCGCTGGGCTATTCCGGCATCACCATGAACCTCGCCAACGGACCCAAGGCGGATACGCCCTTTGCCAAGGACGCCCGCGTGCGCCGCGCCTTCGAGCTCAGCCTCGATCGCGAGGCCATCAACCAGGTGGTGTTCAACGGCGAGTTCGTGCCCGGCAACCAGTGGATCAACCCGCAGAATTTCTACTATCAGCAGGCCTTCCCGATTCCCAAGCGCGACCTCGCCAAGGCCAAGGCGCTGTTGAAAGAGGCCGGTGTCGCCTTGCCGCTCACCCTCGACTTCATGGTGCCCAATGGCCCCGAGAACCGCGCCGTCGCCGAAGTCGTGCAGTCGATGGCGGCGGAAGCGGGCTTCGACCTCAAGATCCGCGTCACCGAATTCGCGACCGCGCTGAAACAGGCCGAGGATGGCGACTACCAGCTCTTTCTCATCGGCTGGAGCGGGCGCAGCGACCCCGACGGCAACTCGTTCTCCTTCCAGACGTGCAAATCGCCGCTGAACAATGCCGGCTACTGCGACAAGGAAGTCGACGCCGCCCACGCCGAGGCCCGCGCCAAGAGCGATCCGGCGGAGCGCAAGAAGGCCTACGAGATCGTGGCGAAGAAATTCCTCGCCGACGGCTCGATCCTCTACCTCTACCACGTGCAGGTGCTGGTGGCACTCTCCGACAAGGTCGAGGGTTATAAGCAGATGCCAGACGGCCTCGTGCGGGTTGTCGGCGTCAAGCTGAAGTAGGACGCTTTTGACTTCAGTCATCCTGAGCGAAGCGAAGGATCTCATGCCGATGGCAAGCGGCGATGAGGTCCTTCGCTGCGCTCAGGACGACAAGAGCCCACCTCACCCTCCCCGCGCTCTCGCGCGGGTCCCCTCCCTCTCCCCCCGCTGCGCGGGCGGAGAGGGCCGTTCATCGGTGTAATAGCAAGATGCTCGCCTTCCTTACCCAGCGGCTGCTGCAGATCATCCCGACGCTGATCCTGGTGTCGATGCTGATCTTCGGCCTGCAGCAGCTCCTGCCGGGTGACCCGGCGCTGATCATGGCGGGCGAGGAGCGCGACCCCAAGGTGCTGGAGGAGATCCGCCAGCAGTACCGGCTGAACGAACCGATCCCGGTCCAATATTTCTACTGGATGAAGGGTGTGCTCTCCGGAAACCTGGGCGAATCGATGCGGCTGAAAAGCTCGGTGGCCTCGCTGGTCGCCGAGAAGCTGCCGGTCACCCTGCAGCTTGCCGGCATGGCGATCATCGTGGCGCTGGGCATCGGCATTCCCGCCGGCATCATCTCGGCCGTGAAGAAGGACACGGCATGGGACTACGGCGCCAACATCTTTGCGTTGTGGGGCATCAGCACGCCCAATTTCTGGCTGGGCATTTTGATGATCTTCCTCTTTTCGGTGACGCTGGGCTGGCTTCCCGCCTCGGGCTACGTGCGGCTGGGCGAGGACTGGCGCGCCAGTCTCGCCACCACGGTGATGCCGGCTTTCGTGCTGGGCAACGCCATCGCCGCCGTCCTGATGCGCCACACCCGCAGCGCCATGATGCAGGCGATGGGCGCCGACTATGTCCGCACCGCGCGCGCCAAGGGTCTCTACGAACGGCGCGTGGTGCTGAAACATGCGCTGCGCAACGCCATGACGCCGGTGATCACCCTGGGGGCGCTCGAATTCGGCACCTTGCTGTCCGGTGCGGTGCTGACCGAGCAGATCTTCACCATCCCGGGCTTCGGCAAGCTGATCGTCGATGCCGTGTTCAACCGCGATTATGCCGTCGTCCAGGGCGTCGTGCTGGTGACGGCCACGACCTACATCGTGCTGAACCTGCTGGCCGACGTGGCCTACATGCTGGTCAATCCGAGGCTGCGCGGATGACCGACGCCACGCTGCCCACCGTCGTCATTGCCGACGCCACCGAAGAGAACCCGTGGGCGCGCGCCTGGCGACGCCTCAAGCGCCGCAAGGGCGCCATGGTCGGGCTGGTCGTCGTGACGCTATTCGTGCTGCTTGCTCTCTTCGCACCTCTGATCGTGCCCTACGACCCCATCGCCACGAGCTGGAGCGCGGTGCGCAAGCCGCCGTCATGGGCCCACTGGCTGGGCACCGACGAAGTTGGCCGCGACGTGTTGAGCCGCGTCATCTGGGGCGCCCGCGCCTCGCTCAGCGCCGGTCTTGTCTCGGTCGGCATTGCGCTCGGTATCGGCGTGCCGCTCGGCCTGCTGGCAGGCTATGCCGGCGGCTGGATCGACGCGGTGCTGTCGCGCATCGTCGATGCCATGCTGGCGGTGCCGTTCCTGATCCTGGCCATCGCGCTCGCGGCCTTCCTGGGGCCCAGCCTCAGCAACGCCATGATCGCCATCGGCGTCACCGCGACGCCGATCTTCGTGCGGTTGACGCGCGGCCAGACGCTGGCAGCCAAGGTCGAGGACTATGTCGAGGCGGCCCGCGCCGTCGGCAATCCGCACTGGCGCATTGCGCTGCGCCACGTCTTGCCCAACATCGTGCCGCCGCTCCTGGTGCAGGCCTCGCTTGCCATCGCCGGCGCCATTATCGCCGAAGCGGCTCTTTCCTTCCTGGGACTCGGCCAGCAGCCGCCGGCACCGTCATGGGGCAGCATGCTGAATTCGGCGCAGCGCTTCATCGCCCAGGCGCCGTGGATGGCCTTCTGGCCGGGCTTCGCGATCTTCTTCGCCGTTCTGTCGTTCAATCTCCTGGGCGACGGCCTGCGCGACGCGCTCGACCCCCGGCACAAGTAGGCCTGCGTCCTGCGATCTAGTTCGGCAGCGACGTATCGACCTGGTCGAAGGCCGTGACCCCCGAGGTGGCGGTGGTGGCGCGCTCCTCGATCAGGAGCTGGGCCACCGCGAGGAAATGCACCATCTCACTATCGCCCAGCCGTTCGGCTTCCACGATCAATTGGCGCACGCCATGCCAAACGCGGAACAGCGCCGCCGCCTTTTTCTTGGCGGAAAGCAGCCGGCGAACGCGCCGGCGCCGCACATCCGGCTCGACGATGATCTGGATCAATTCCCCAACCCCCCGCGATCGAACGGTTCAGTGATCCTACACGACGCCCGGGGAGGCGTCCTCCCCCGGTCGCGTGCTTTCACTCAGTTCGAGACGACCCCCAGCGGCATGCCGGAGGCGTCGAGCTCCGCTTCGCGGCGCAGCGCGACCGATTCCGGCGCCTCGGCCGCCGGCAGCGGCTTGTTGGGATCGACGGGCCGCACCATGGCCACGATGCGCTTGGCGCCCGAACTCGCCTCCTCGGCGATCAGGCGACGCCAGCCGTTCTTTTCCCAGTATTTCACGTCGGCCGGCAAGGCCTGGGCATAGAGCGTATTGCAGCCGCGGCTCTCCGCCAGCGCGCGGCAGCGCTCGATCAGGAGCTGGCCGATGCCGTGACCGCGGAAGCGCTGGATGACGGCCAGCCGCTCGGGCATGGCGAAGGACTGGAACCAGCGCACGCGGAGCGCGCCCACCGGTTCGTCGCCGACATAGGCGATGATGTGGGTGGCGCCGAAATCATGACCGTCGAACTCCTCGGAGTACGGCACGTCCAGTTCGCCGATGAAGCAGGCAGCGCGGACCGCGAAGGCCTGCAGCGAGTCCTCCATCCTCATCGCCAGCCTGGTGGTGACGGCCTCGCCGCCGATCGATTGTGGGGTGGTACTCATGATCTGCTCTTTCAATTGGTGAGTCGTTCGACGCGCGGTGCGTGCGGGTTGGAAGCGCCGCGCAGGGCCGACTTCTCGAGAATGCCCTCGATATCCATGCGATCTTCCGGCCGGTTGACGACCATGGGCGGCGTGTCGAGCGCCACGGCACCTTCGGCCGGCGCGAGATCGCAATAGACTGCGTAATATTCGTGGTCGGAGAAATTGAAGACCCTGTCGTCGACGCGGCGGAAACCTTCCTTCTCCATCATCGGCATGTGCCGTTTCTGAAGATGCAGATAGGCCCGGGCGTATCCTTTGCGCCGGGCGAACTCCTTGCACCAGGCGTTGATTTCATGGTGGATGCCGAGGCCACGATAACGCCGCAGCACGACGCAGCGCTCGAACTTGCAGAACGACTGGAACCAGCGCAGGCGCATCGTGCCCGCGGGCTCGCCGTCGACATACATGATGACATGCGTGGCGGTGTAGTCGTTGCCGTCGAACTCTTCGTCATAGGGGCACTGCTGCTCGCCCATGAACACGGCAGCGCGCAGCGCAAAACACTGCAGGAGCTCGTCGGACGTCGCCGCAAGCTTGATGGTCACGACCGGCGCCAAGGTCGGCGGCGTCGTCATTTGCGATGTCATGTCAGTCCCCCTCGGTCAGTACACCACTGTCATTCCGGAAGCGCCGCCCCCCAGCCGTCACAACCGGAAGATTCGCCGTCAATTGCTCGAGTACGTCGGTCACGACCGACGACGTCATGCCCTTGGCGCCACGACGGATCGCCGTCGCCGAAACGCCGTCGCGGCGCAGGATGCGCCACGGATAGATCCAGCCACACTCGTCGGTGATCTGGCGCACGTACATGCCACCGTTATCCGTGCCGTGCAGGCTGTGCAAGCGAACGCCAGGGTACCGCCTCTTCACTTCGGCGATGACGCCCTGGAAGCCCCGGCTGTTGTAGATCTCGGGATAGAAGGCGACCTCGACCTTGTCGCCCATGCCGGCTTCGGCGACGGCGAGCTCGATCAGCGCCTTGCGCGTCTCGGGCGGCAGGAACTTGTTGCCGGTCGGGAAGTAGTCGACGGCGACGTCGGCCTTGTCGGTCTTCTCGTAGATCTGGAAGCCGTTCTCGAGCCGACCGACCTTGAGCTGGCCCTTGCGGAACGCGTCGGCATGGATCCGCGGGATGAGCGTCGGATGGATGATCACCTTCTCCAGGCCGCGCTCCTCGATGGCGCGGCGCAGGATGCCGAGATGGGTGTTGTGGAACGGATTGAAGGTGCCGAAGAACAGG
>Ga0308309_10000623_pt1 | contig 22084 bp, 22 predicted proteins | sample HubBroMetageWFT5_FD_192491 | JGI IMG/M metagenome (GOLD analysis project Ga0308309, IMG submission 192491) | Warmed and freeze-thawed soil microbial communities from the Hubbard Brook experimental Forest, New Hampshire - Hubbard Brook CCASE Soil... | ecosystem: Environmental > Terrestrial >...
CACGCCCGAGCACATCGAGACGGTATCGCGCCGTCACGGCGCCACCCCCGGCCGCAATCCGGCGGAGCCGGCGCGGTTCATGACCATGTTCAAGATCATGTTCGAGGCGGAAGGCATTCATCCGCTCGAAGGCGGCATCGTGCGTCTGAAGTATCGGCGCGATCGCCGCTACGGCATGAAGATCGAGCCGATCGGCGTGTTCCATTTGAAGCTCGCCGCCGAGACCTGGCGGAAGCTCAGGATCTACGGCCGCCTCGCCTGGCAGGGCTGGCGCATCGGCCAGAAGGTCAAGAACGACCCGCAACGCCACGCCTACACCGATCTGGCGATGGAGCCGGTGGTCGATGAGGAGATGGATAAGCTCGCGCTTTTTGCCGAGACCGCCGGCGGCGAGGCGGCCGTCAGCAAGCGGCGCGGCGAAGATTTCGCCCGCGCCCGCGCCGCCGTCGCGCACAACCAGCGCCTGGCTGCCGCGGAATAACCTCGACCGGCTGGCACCGAAAATCACCTCACCCTGAGGAGCATCGCGTAGCGATGCGTCTCGAAGGGTGCGCCACCTATCCTTCTCGCTGCCCACCCTTCGAGACGCCGCGCTTCGCGCGGCTCCTCAGGGTGAGGTTGTGAGGTATCCGTCGTCAGGCGACCTGCCCGCTCAAGCTGGGACCTTCCGGTGATGGTCGGTCGCGCCCTGGTAGGCGTGGCCGATGCGGTAGAGCAACGCTTCGTCGAACGGCCGGCCGATCAGCTGCAGGCCGATCGGCGCGCCGTTCGAATCGAAGCCGCAGGGCACCGACAGCGCCGGCAGGCCGAGCGTGTTGAAGGGCCGCGTCAGGCCGGTGAAGCGCGCCACCATGCTGAGCGTGGCGGGGCCGCCCGACGCCTCGACGTCGGTCTCCGCGAGTGTCGGGATGGGGAAGGCGATGGCGGGTAACAGCACGGCATCGACGCCGTCCATCGCCGTCTCGAGGAACTCGCGCACGAAATGCGCGCGCAGGCGGAGCGCGTCGATGTATTGCGTCGCCGGGATGAAGAAGCCCGCCTCCATGCGCGTGCGCACCTGGTTGGCGTAGGGCGCGTTGGCCTCCATCCACGGCCGGTGCATGGCGGCCGCCTCGCACTTCACCATCACCTCGGCGGAGCGATAGAGCGCGGTGAAGTCCGGCATTCTTGCCGGTGTGATCGCCGCGCCGAGCCTGCCTAGCGCATCGGCCGCCGCCTGGATCGCCGCGCCGATTTGCGGATCGACCGGCACCAGCCCGTCGGGCAGCGACAGGCCGATCTTGAGTCCCGTCACGCCGCCTTCGAGCAGCGCCTCATAGTCGGGCACGGGCTTCTCGCTGGTCGTTGAATCGTCAGGATCGTGGCCGGCGACGATGCCCAGCATGCGCGCGTTGTCGCGCACCGTGCGGGTCAGCGGGCCGACATGGTCGAGGCTCCACGAGCGCGCCACGGCGCCGGCGCGGCTGACGCGGCCGTAGGTCGCCTTCATACCGACCACGCCGCAGGCGGCCGCCGGTAGCCGGATCGAGCCGCCGGTGTCGGAACCGAGCGCGCCATAGACCATGCGGGCCGCGACCGAGGCGCCCGAGCCGCTCGAGCTGCCGCCGGTGACGCGCTTCTCGTCCCACGGATTGCGGCAATGGCCGTGATGCACGTTGTGGCCGGTCGGGCCCGCCGCGAACTCGGCCATGTTGAGGAAACCAAGCTCGACCACGCCCGCCGCGTCGAGCTTCTTGAGCGCCGTCGCGGTGACCGGCGCCACCCAGTTGCGCCGAATCTCGCTGCCGCCGGTCGAGAGCTCGCCCTTGCGGTAATACATGTCCTTGTGCGCCATCGGCACGCCGTGCAGCGGGCCGCGCCGCTGGCCGGCGGCGAGCTCCTTGTCCATCGCGCGCGCCTGCTCCAGGGCCTTCTTCTTGTGCAAGCGCAGGAAGGCGTTGGTGCGCGGCTGCCAGACTTTTATGCGTGCCAGGCATGCTTCGGTCGCCTGCTCGGACGTGATGCGGCCGGCGGCTATGGCGTCGGCGACGTCGCTGAGATCGCGCAGTGCCAGATCGTCGTTGATCATTTCGCCTCCCGCGCCATCAGGCTGGCGAAGGCGGCGGGCTCGTCGTCGAAGGTGAGGCGCGCCGCGGCTGCCTTGCGCACGGCGTCGTTCAGCACCTCGACCTCGGCCGCGATCTCGGCCAGGCGCTTGTCGTCATAGGTGAGGCCCTGCAGCTCTTTGGCGATGCCGGCGGCGATGCGTGTCTTGTCGTCCATAAAACCTCCTCAGGCCGCCAGGCGGAGCGTGCGCTCGGCAAGCCGCGCCTGGTCTTGCTTGGTGAACGTCATGATCTTGCGGACCTTCTGGTCGAACTTCATGCCGACGGCTTCGGCGCAAGCAGCGAGTGTGCCGGTCTCGGCCTCGAACAGGAAGTGGGTGAAGACCAGCATCTTGTCGGTGAAGGACGCGAGCCCGCTCATCACCACCAGCAGGTCGCCGGCATGCAGCGGCCGGCGATAGTGGTTCAGCATCTCGACCACGACCGAGCCTTCGCCACGCTCCTGCATCGCGGTGCGGTCGAAGCCGAGGTGATTCCACAGAAGCGGCGCGCCATCGGAGTAGCGGCCGAACTGGTGGTGCGGCAGGAACTCGCCGCGCTCGTCGCATTCGGCGGGCGTGATCACCGTGCGGCCGATGTCGACCAGGCCCGTGCGCGCGGCATCGGCGAGCGCCAGATCGGGCAAGGCGAGCTTGCCGACGCTGCGCGGGCTTGCGTTCCGAGGAAGCGCCATCCTTGCCGCTTCGGCACGCGCGCGGAAGGGATCGGGCCACGGCCTGTCACTCGCGATCCGCCGGCGCATCGTTGCCGCGACCGTGCCGTCGGATGAATTGCGGATCTCGTGATAGGCCGTCAAATGGCGCTCGCCGATCTCGACCGGCGCCGAAAGCACCTCGACGGCATCGACCTCGCGGAACTCGCGCAGGTAGCGGACATGATCCCAGGCGACGCCAAGGTTGAGCTCGCAAGCGCGTTGCGCACGCGGCCCGAGGCCCAGGCTGGCGAGCAGATGGGACGACGCCTCGTGGCCGAACTCGGTGTAGAACTGGACGTTCAAATGGTCGTTTTCATCGCACTGCCAGGTGTTTACGGCGGTGCTGAAAGTCGGGATCAGGCCAGGGCTCGACACGCTACGCTCTCTCTGAGTCTGTGGATGGTTGCCTCAAATGGCCTAAAAAGCCCCAAGAATCGACATTTTTCGTGGATTCCGGACTTGTGGGAAGGCGATTCGTGGATAATCTTGGGGCTGTCAACACTGTCCTGGGGCGTCAGGGAGACGTTGGCGAAACAAGAAATGTAAGGGACCCCTCACTATGGCAACCGCACCCGCAACAACCAAACCGACCGTTCCGACCGTTCCGCTTTCCAAGGTCGCGGCCGAATTGGCCGAGAAGACCGGCATGACCAAGAAGGACGCCACCGGCGCCCTCGAAGACTTCATCGGTCTGGTCGTGAAGCACCTCAAGAAGGGCAACAAGGTCCGCATCACGGGCCTCGGCATCCTTCAGGTACGCAATCGTCCGGCGCGCATGGGCCGTAACCCGGCGACCGGCGAGGCGATCAAGATCAAGGCGTCGAAGAAGGTCGCCTTCCGCGTCGCCAAGGATCTCAAGGAAGCAATCTAGCTCCGTCTTCGACGGGGAAAGATCGGGCGGGTCCCGGCGCAAGCCGGGCCCGCCCTTCTTTTTTCAAGCGGACTCGGCGCATTCACATGCGCCTGCGGCGTCCCGCCCGCTCATGATCTTGAGCGGGCGGGACGCCCGCGGTCCGAAGAACTAATCCCGGCCGAAGCTCTTGCGCACGGCAGCCATCGCGCCGTCGGTCGCCTGCAGGGCGCGGTCGATGTCGGCGTCGCTATGGGCGGCCGACAAGAACATGTTGTGCTGCGGATGGATCCAGGCGCCGCCGCGCAGCGCCTCGACGGCAAACAGCCGGCCCTTCTCGACTTCGGGATCGTCGGCGAACAGCACCGTCGGCATCTGCGCCGGCCCGGTCTGGCGCAGCGCCAGGCCATGCGCCTTGGCTTGCGCCGCGAGCCCGTCGCGGAAGCGTTGGCCGAGCCGCGTCATGGTGGCGATCGAATCGTCGCGCTCGAAAATCTCCAGCGTCTTCAGCGACGCGGCCATCGATGCCGCCCCGCACCAGAACGATCCGGTCATGAACACCGAGGCAGCGGCGTCGCGGAACCGATCGTTGCCGGTGACGGCGGCCAGCGTGTGGCCGTTGGCGATCGCCTTCGAGTAGGCGGCGAGGTCGGGCCGCACGCCCACCGTCTCCCAGCTGCCGCCGAGATGGAGGCGAAAGCCCGCCCGCACGTCGTCGAGGATCAGCGCCGCGCCGGTCTCGTCACAAAGCTGGCGCACCGCGCGGGCGAAGGCTTGTGTCGGCAGCTCCTGGTCCTTGCCGTAATCGTGCTTGAACGCCGAGGCGATGACGCCCGCGATGTCGCCTTCGACCGACTGCGCGGCGGCGACAAGGGTCGCCACGTCGTTGTAGTCGTAATGCACGAGATGGGCGCGGTCCTCGGCGGTCGTGCCGGCGGGATGGGGCGTGCACCACGGCGCCGAGCCGTGATAGGCGCCGCGCGCCACCAGGATCTTGCGCTTCTTCGTGGCGGCCCGCGCCACCGCCACGCAGAGCGTCGTGGCGTCGGTGCCATTGCGCTGGAACAGCGCCCAGTCGGCGTGCGCCACCATGCCGACCAGCCTCTCCGCCAGCTCGACCAGCCGCTCCGACGGGCCGGTCAAAACGTCGCCCAGCGCGCGCTGGGCGGAGGCGGCCTCCTCGACCTCGCGATTACCGTAGCCCAGCACCATCGGGCCGTAGGCGCACATGAAGTCGACATAGGCGTTGCCGTCGACGTCCCACAGGGTGGCGCCCTCGGCGCGGGCGAAGAACTGCGGATAGCCGGATGGCAGACGGGCGACGTCGAGGTGGCCGTACATGCCGCCGGGGATCACGCGCTGGGCGCGTGTCCGCAGAGCGGCATCGTTGGGAAGCGAATTCGAGATCATGTTCTAATTCTTTGCCGGACGCGTTGCGGGCTAGTATAGCCCGCCGAACCGACGGGGTGACGTGAATAGCTTCATCATTCTGAAAATCCTCGGGCAGTTCGCGTCGCCGATGGGTGTCTTCACGGCCGGACTCGTGGCCGCTGCGGTGCTGGCCTTGCTCCGGTTGCCGCGACTCGCCCGCCTGGTCGCAGCGCTCGCGATCGCACAGCTCATCGTCTTTTCCCTCTCTCCGGTGTCCGACGCCTTGATGCTGCCGCTGGAGGACGAAGCTCGCGCCGAGGCCGCGGCGGCGCCGGCCTGCTGCTACGAGGCGATCGTCGTGCTGGGCGGCGGCATTGGCCCCGCCGTGCCGCCGCTGCGGCCCGATCCCGAGCTCTTCGACAGCTCCGATCGGGTGTGGCATGCCGCCCGCCTGTTCCATAGAGGCCTGGCGCCGCGCATCGTCGTGAGCGGCGGATCGTACCTGGTGGAGAGCGGCAAAGCGCCGCCGACGCAGACCGAAGCCGTGGCGATGCGCCAATTCCTTGTCGCGCTCGGCGTGCCGGAGTCGGCCATCGTGATGGAGGGAAAGTCGGTGAATACGATCGAGAACATGCGGGAGACCCGCGCCCTGGTCGGCACCGGACACGTCGCCCTGGTCACCTCGGGCTATCACATGCCGCGGGCGCTTCGTCTGGCGCGCAAGGCCGGTCTCGACGCGGAGGCTTTTCCGACGGACTGGCAGGTATTGCCGTCGGCAACCCCGTGGTGGGAATCGTTGACGCCCTCGGTCGGGGCGCTCGCCGCCTCCGGCACCGCGATCAGGGAATACCTGGCAAGGGCCTTCGACTATCGCAGTATCGCCGTGAAGTCCTGATCCATGACCCGCACGACAGTCCGTCTCGACCGCCGCGCCGTCCTGCGCACCGCCGCGGGCTTCGCCGTCGCCGGCCCGCTGCTCGTGTCGGTCGGCCGCCGGCCGCGCGCGCAGATGCCCTCCACTGGGGCCCTCGACAAGGTGAGCTTCCTGACCGACTGGCGCGCGCAGGCCGAACACGGCGGCTATTACCAGGCGATCGCCGCCGGGCTCTACCGCAAGGCCGGCATCGACTGCGACCTGCGCCAGGGCGGCCCCAGCCTCAACAGCAGCCAGCTGCTGCTGGCCGGCCGGGTCGACATGGTGATTTCGAGCAGCTTCGAGGCCTTCGCCTATGTGCGCGAGGGCGCGCCCTTCTTCACCATCGCGGCGATCTTCCAGAAAGACCCGCAGGTGCTGATCGGCCATCCCGACACGGGCTTCGACAGTTTCGAGTCTCTCAAGGGCCGCACGATCCTGATCGGCAGCGGCGGACGGGTCACCTACTGGCCATATCTGCGCCACAAGTACAGCCTCTCCGACAGCCAGGTCAGGCCCTACAATTTCAACATGGCGCCGTTCCTGGCCGACAAGAACGTGGTGCAGCAGGGCTTCCTCACCTCCGAGCCTTATTCGATCGCCCAGGCGCTCGGCCGGCCGCCGTCGGTGCTGCTGATCGCCGACGCGGGCTTCAGCGCCTACCAGACGACGATCGCGATCTCGCGCAAGATGGCGTCGGACAAGAAGGACCTGGTGCAGCGCTTCGTCGACGCCTCGCTCGAGGGCTGGGCGCAGTATCTCAAGGGCGGGTCAGGCGTCGAAGCGGCCAACGCGCTGATCAAGCAGGCCAACCCGGAGCAGACCGACGACCGCATCGCTTACGCCATCAAGGTATTGAACGAGCGCGGCATCGTGATGTCGGGCGACGCCTTGAAGGACGGCATCGGCGCCATGAGCGATCAACGTTGGAAGAGCTTTTACGACTCGATGGTCGCGGTCGAGGTGGTGCCCCGGGGGCTGGACGTCGGCCGCGCCTATACGCTGGAATTCGTGAACAAGGGCATTGGAAAGGCATAGGAGAGCGGCATGTACAAGGTGAGCGAAGAACACGAAATGCTGCGCGAGCTGGTGAAGAAGTTCGTGCGCAACGAACTGATGCCGCTCGAGAAGAACATCCTCGACCGCTTTGCCGCGGGCCAGCCCGCCGCGCTCAGCGACGAGGAGAACCTGAAGCTCTTCAAGCAGTGCAAGGAGCTCGGCCTGTGGGCGCTCGACGTGCCGGAGGAGGCGGGCGGCGCCAACCTGCCGGCGGTGGCGCTGGTCGGCGTCAACGAGGAGCTAGGCTACACCGCCGTGCCCTTCACCTTCCCGCCAGACTCGCCCAACCTTCACATGATGCTGGCGACCGTCAATCCGGAGCAGCGCAAGAAGTACCTCGAGCCCTACGCCGCGGGTGAAACGGTCTCAGCCATCGCCATCTCCGAGCCGGGCGCGGGCGGCGATCCCGCCGGCATGAAGACCAAGGCGGTCAAGGACGGCACCGACTGGGTGATCAACGGCCGCAAGATCTGGATCAGCCGCATCGCCAAGGCCGACTTCACCATCGTCATGGCGGTGACCGATTCCAACCTCGGCGCGCGCGGCGGCATCACCGCCTTCCTGGTCGACAAAGGCACCAAGGGCCTGGTGGTGGCGCGCGCTATCCCGATGCTGGCCGGCCAGCGCACCTACGAGGTCGTGTTCGAGGATTGCCGGGTGCCCGAGACGCAGATCCTGGGCCGCATCGGCGCGGGCTTCGCGCCCATGCAGCTTCGCCTCACGGTGCGCCGCCTGCAGATGGGTTCGTGGTGCGTCGGCATGACCCAGCGCGCGCTCGACATGCTGGTCGAGCACGCCAACCAGCGCGTGACCTTCGGCCGGAAGCTCGCCGACCGCCAGGCCATCCAGTGGTGGGTGGCCGACGCTGCCACCAAGCTGCACGCCTGCCGCCTCATGGTGATGGACGCCGCGGTCAAGCAGGACGAGGGCCGCGACGTCCGCATGGAGGCCTCGATGATCAAGGTCTTCGCCACCGAGATGGCGACCGAGGTGATCGACCATGCCCAGCAGGCGTTCGGCGCGATGGGCGTCACCCAGGAGCTGCCGCTGTCGTGGCTGGCGCAGAAGGTGCGCACCATGCGGGTTTACGAGGGCCCATCGGAGGTCCATCGCATGGTGATCGCGCGGCGCATCCTGGGCGGCCGTTGACAGTCAACCGCGGACGGGCCGATCATTTGCGCCTGCACGACAATTTCCATCCGTATCGCCGGAGTGCCCTCATGACCTACACGCTTGACGCTTTCACCAAGGACGCCAAGGCCGCCCTCGAGGCCGACACCGGACCGGGCGGGCGGGAGAAGGTACGTGCGCTGCTGGAGAAGCTGCTCACCAACCAGGCGTTCGTCGAGGAGGCCGTGGGACCGGCCGCGCCGATCGGCACGCGCAAGCTCTACGAAGACAAGGACCTGGGCTTCGTCGTGCTGGCACACTGCAATCCCAAGCCGCACAAGAGCCCGCCGCACGATCACGGCAGCTCGTGGGCGGTCTACGGCCAGGCGGTCAAGTATACCGACATGAGCGAGTACAAGCGGCTCGACGGCAGCAATGGCGCGGGCGAGGCCAGGCTCGAGCAGGTCAAGAGCTACCGTCTCGAGCCGGGCCATGCCGGCATCTACGACGTCGGCGCCATCCATGCCATCGACTATCCCGAGGGCAGCCGCTTCGTGCGCGTCACCGGTCGCGACCTCGACTGCGTGCAGCGCCTGAAGTTCGACACCGCGGCCGGCAAGGCGATCACCATCGAAAGCGCGACGACAGGGCCTGCTTGAGCGCAACGGGTCGCCTTGCCATTGCATGAGTGACCGCTTCGTCCTAGCAAGACCGACACGTCTCTGACGTCGCGGCTCTGGGTAGCTGCGACAGCCCGCCTCGCGCTCTGACGCGCGTTGGCATCGGGCCGATGCACAGCTTCACGCAACCGACACAGTTGTGAGAAAGCTGTGACTCCCATGGGATTGGTTTGACGGCAAGTGCCGCCACTCATCTAATCGCGGCACCTCAAGAAATTCAGAATCACTGCCTGCGACGGACGATCTGTGCCTGCAAGGGATGATCCATGCCTGCAACGAATGGTCAACATTCCGCCTCGCGTCGTAGCTCACGTCAGCCGAAAGAGTACGGAGTCGCGTTTTATGCTGTGGGGTAGAGCGATCAAGGACGATACGGCGCGGTGGCCATTTCTGGCTTCCTATGCGTACACCCTCTTGTGTCGTCGCGCTGGATTGCTCTGGTATGGCGGAGCCGTCGTCGTCGGCATCGCATTTTGCGCCTATACGGGCATTGATGCCAACTACGACAGGCTGAACTATCACATCGCCTCGGCGCAACGCCTGCTGCAGGGCCACACTTTCGATGACGTGGCCATCTCGGGCGTTCAGACCTATTTCAATCCAACCCTAAACCTACTTTCTTACGCGCTGGCGCGGGCGCTCGGCTTTTTCTGGAGCCGCTACGCGCTGGTCGCGATACAGGCGCTGGCCTGGGCGTTCCTGGGCGCGGCCGTCTGGCGAGCGGTTCTGATCGAGCACAAAGTAATGTTTCCGCAGGGCTTGGTTGTGGCTGCGGCGATGGCGGTGCTCAGCCTCTGCGCGCCGGTGTCGATTTCAGTTCTCGGCACCACATTTGCCGATCTCACGATGGCCGCCTTGATCAGCGCTGTCCTGCTGATCCGTCTGCCAACAGGCTTTGAGGGGCGACCATGGCGCGGCGCCCTGACCGGCCTGATCCTGGGCGTTGGCGTCGGCTTGAAGCCGACGATTCTTCCGCTTTGCCTGGCCTATGGAATTGTCTTCTACGCGATGCTGGCGATGCTCGACCGGCCGGCAAAGGCGGCGGCAGAATTCCTGGCATTCGGCGTCGCGGCGGCGGCGGCGACGCTGCTGGTGGCGGGGCCGTGGGCGCTTGAAGTGATGAAGGAGACCGGAAATCCAGTTTTCCCCTACGCCAACGACATCTTTCATTCTCCATTCGTCCCACCCGTCGAAATGGCGGACGTTCGTTTTCGCCCGGCGTCGCTGGGAGAATTGCTGAGGGTGCCGGCGCGGCTGGCGATCGGCGGCCACACCATCACCGTCGAATCTTGGGTTCGCGATATCCGCTTTGCCATGTTCTGGTATGCGCTTGTTCCGGCGCTCGCCGTCTTCGTCATGTGGCGGCGAGGTCAGGCCGCGGCGCTTTTCCGTTCCGCGCCGCGTACGACCTTTCTCTATGCTTTCTTCATCGCCGCCTATCTCGCTTGGGAAGCGACGACCGGAATTCAGCGCTATGCGCTGACGCTCGATATCCTCGTTGGCTTTCTGCTGGCCTTGCCGCTGCTTTTTCTGCCGTATCGTTGGGCTTGCATTGGCGCCGCTGTGATGGTGGCGCTGCACATCGCCACGCTACGCCCCGTGTTATGGGACCGCCAGCGCGTGGCCTTTGACCAATCTGCAGCGCCCGGTGCGGGCAAAATCATTGCCCAGGATGCACTGATATTCATCTCCCGGATGTCCTTGAACGACACGCCGCAAGCCTATCTGGTCGACTATTTCGGGCCTGACAGTCGATTTGTACTGCGCTCGCCCTATGAGCCACGGTTTTCACTCGAGACAGGCGCGGGCGGCCCGTTTGCTGAGAAAGTACGAACGCTGCTGGCACGCCGTTGGCCAGATGGCGTCTGGTTCGTCACCGATGCTGTTATGGATGTTGATACACGCAACTATTTCAGCGGTTATGGACTGACACTTACGTCGGACTGCAGGGGAATCACCACTTGGGCGGCGCCGCAGTTGGTGATGTGCAGGGTATTGCAAACAGGAGCGCCATAATGTCACTGACATACCAACTCGAGTCAGGGTCTTCGCCAACCCTTGAGACGCCGTCGATTGCCGTCTTGATTCCCTGTTACAACGAGGCAGCTACGATCGCCGACGTGGTGACGGCGTTTCAGGCCGCGCTACCGGACGCCGTGGTCTATGTCTATGACAACAATAGCAAAGATGGCACGGCCGACGCGGCCCGCCGAGCGGGAGCCATCGTCCGTTCTGAAACGGCGCAGGGTAAGGGAAATGTCGTCCGCCGCATGTTCAGCGACGTCGAGGCCGACATCTATGTGATGGTCGATGGAGACGGGACCTATGAAGCGGCCGAGGCGCCGGCTCTGGTTGAAACACTGCTTCAAGGCCCCTTCGATCTCGTCAACGGCGCCCGCATTCCTGTTCATCAAGCCGCCTACCGGCGGGGCCATGTATTCGGCAACAAGCTGTTGAACGGCTTGGTCGCATGGCTCTTTGCATCGCCGGGTCAGGATATGCTCTCCGGCTACAAGGCGTTGTCCCGCCGGTTCGTGAAGTCGTTTCCTGCCGAAAGCCGGGGCTTCGAGACGGAGACCGAGCTTCTCATTCACGCCGTGGAGCTGCGAGTACCCTGCTGGGAAGTGCCCGTCCACTATCGCGAGCGACCTTCCGGTTCATTCAGCAAATTGAAAACCATCCGCGACGGATTGCGTATTCTCCGGTTCATCGTCTATCTGGTCAAGAAAGAGCACCCGCTTCAGTTCTTTTCGCTGGTGGCTCTGGCTTGCGCCGCGGCGTCGATCGCGCTTGGCGTGCCGGTCGTGCTCGAGTACTTCGACACCGGGCTGGTGCCGCGTCTGCCCACCGCGGTCCTCGCCGTAGGCGCCATGCTGACCGGCCTGTTGTGTCTTTTCGCCGGGCTCATCCTCGACGTGGTATCGGAGAGCGAGCGCAGCGCCAAGCGGCGAGCCTATCTAAGTCACCCTGCCCCCGCCGCACTGTCCACGGCGGCTCGGCGTTTGCGCTCGGCGAAGTTCCGTTGATCTCGCGTCGGCTGGTCTCGTTCACGATCGTCGGGGCCGTTGGGTTTGCGGTTGACGCGCTTGTGCTGGCGGCCTGCATTCACGTTTTGGGTCTGCCGCCGACCTGGGCGCGCATTCCTTCATTTCTGTGCGCCTTGATGGCCACTTATTTCGGCAACCGCTTTTTCACCTTCGCCCAGGGCAAACAGCCGGCAGCCGCTCGGTTCTTCCATTATGTGGCGGCCAGCGGCTTTTCCAATGTGCTCAATCTCGCCGTCTATGCCTTGGCGCTCGCGCTCTTGCCGCCCCTGACGTTCGTGCCATTCGCCGCTCTGGTCCTGGCAACAGCCGTCAGCATGGGCGCCAGCTTCTGTCTTTACAGCACGTTTGTCTTTGGCGGCTCACCCCGTCCGCGCGGGGTGACGGTTGACGGCAGGGACCCGTAAGGCGCTGCAGAACAACGAGGACGTCGCGATGGTTCAACAAATCGAGGAGTCCTACTCGGGAACCGAGTTGCTGGCAGTCAACGAGCAGGCGCTCGCCAATTACAACGCGTGGATCGTCAAGCAATTCGTGCGCTACTTCCGCAAGAGCACTTCGACCGGAAACGCGGTGCTGGATTTCGGAGCCGGCATCGGAACGTTGAGCGTGATCTTTGAAAGAGACAGTGGCGTTCGTCCGCTTGCGGTCGAGCTCGATGCGAATCAGCGGATCACGCTGCGCCACCGCAGCATCGAGACCTATGCGTCGCTTGCCGATCTCCCGCGATCGATGGATTTCATCTATTCATCGAATGTTTTGGAACACATTCCTGATGATGTCACCGCCCTGGCCGCGCTGCGGGATACGCTCGTCGCTGGCGGAAAAATCGCGATCTTCGTGCCGGCGTTTGAGAGCATCTGGAGCCCGCTCGATGATCGGGTCGGACATCATCGCAGGTACACCATTGCGAGCCTCAAAGAGAAGCTGGCCGCAACCGGCTTCGAGGTGGAATCGATCAGGTACTGCGACTCCATCGGTTTCCTGCTCGCGTTTCTCTACAAATTCATTGGCGACGGCTCGGGCGAGCCAAGCGACACGTCGTTGAAGATCTTTGATCGAGCGGTGTTTCCGGTGAGTCTTCTCGTCGACAAAATGACGAGCCGGCTCTTTGGCAAGAACGTGCTGGCTCTCGCGCGACGGATCTAAAATCGGACGGGCGTCTTTGCTGGGGGTGCGCAACTCCAGTGGCGCTCATGCGATGCTGGCACACCAAGATGCGCCACCGAGTGGCGCGCTCCCAGCAAAGACTATGAGGCGGGCGGGACGCCCGCGGTCCGGCATGAAAGACGCTACCGCGTTGCGGCCTCGTCGCGGTCTTGGGCGTACTCCTCGGCGGCGAGGGCGAAGTTCAGGTTCTGGCCGGCCTTGAAGTAGAAGGTCGTGATGCCCAGCAGATGGCCGCGGGCATCGAACAGGCCGCCGCCGGACGAGCCCTGCGAGATCGGCGCGGAAGTCTGGATCACCCGGCCATGGTTGAACACGCGTTTGGACGAGACGATGCCCTCGGCCACCGTCAGCTCGAGCCCTTGCGGCGTGCCGATGGTGACCGCGCGCTCGCCCACCTTGATGTCTTCATAGGGCCGCACGGTGACCCACGTCGGCAGCTTGGCGGTGGCGCGGAGCACGCAGCGGTCGGCGTCGGCGTTCTTGGACACGACCTTGGCGGCCTGCTCGTCCTTGGCGCGCACGATCTTGACCTCGTCGAATTCGCCGACCACGTGGCAGTTGGTCAAAAGCTCGCTGTCGCTGATGGCGACGGCCGATCCGAGCCCGCGCTCGGTCTTGACCTTGTAGACCGCGCCTGCCGCCTTCTCGAACACCTCGTCGGCGCGCAGGTCCTCGCCGCTCCTGGTTTCGAGCTTGAGCGCATCGGTCTTGCCCGTGAGGTCGACGGCGGATGCGGGCGATGCCTTCGGCTTGGTCGTGGCCTTGGCCTCGTGCTGCGGACGGGTGTCCTGCTCGTCGTCGAAGCCCGAAGGTGCCAGCGGCAGGTCCTCGATCTTGGGGCGCGGCCGAATGGTCGGATCGGGCATGTGCAGGATCCTGAGGCTGGTCGACATGGCGCCGAACAGGCCGGGGTGCTTGGCCAGCATGTCGACCGATGCCGTCATCTCGGTCGAGACCGAACCCGATGGATGGCAGGTGACGCTCACGAAGGCGCTGGACTCGCCGCGCCGGAACAAGGCGACGAACCAGTCGTCCTGACGGGCGCGAAAGGTCGCCTTGGCGGTGGAGCGCTGGTAGACGCCGTCGAGGCTCTGGCAGTTCGGATAGCCGAGATGAACGGCGAGTGACTGAATGACTTCGCCGCCACCGTGATAGAACAGGCTGCTGCCCTCGGTGCGCGGCGGGCCGAACGTCAGCAGCTTGGCGGGAAAGCCGACGGCGACGCCCACGGCCTGGTCGCGCAGCACCGACCAACCGACCTCCTCGCGTTCCTTCAGAGCGTCCGAAACGAGTTCGACCATCTGCTCGTCCGGCAGCTTGGCGGTGAGCGGATGGCCCTTCGATTTCTGCCAGGCTTGCGCGGCCTTGAGCACCGCGGCGTCGAGCTCGCCGCGGTAGACCGACTGGAGATGGCCGGTCCACAGCAGGGCGATGCGGATGTCGCCGGGCGTGATCGCGTCCGCCGGCGGCGGACTGTTCCATCTGTATTGGAAGACGCCCCGCTGGGCGAAGGCCGCGCCGCCAGCCAACGTCAGGGCCGCGCAGGCCAACGCCAGGCCGCACAAGGCACGAAGAAGGGCAAAGAGGGCAGGCACGACGCGATCCTCCCCACCCATCTTCATCGATGTGCGCGGTCCGGCCCACCCCGCGATTGTATCAAAAGCATACGGCGTCTTCCGGTCCAGAAGATCACTGCATCCGGGCCGCCGCTTCGGCATTGGCCTTGCTGCGGTTTGCGAGCAGGGGCGCCAGCCGCTCGCGGATGCGCTTCACGCGTTCGGCGCCGGCCTTCTCGGGCGAGCCCGAATCGAAGGGCGGCTGGGGATCGTATTCGAGCACGAGCTGGATCGACCTGGCGACCTCTTCGCCCGCCAGCTCGGCGGCGACGGTGAGGCCGAAGTCGATGCCGGCGGTGACGCCGCCACCGGAAATGCGATTGCGATCGCGCACCACCCGCTCGGCGACCGGGATGGCGCCGAAATCCTTCAGCATGTCGCGCCACGCCCAATGGCAGGCCGACTTGTAGCCCTTGAGCAGGCCGGCGGCACCCAGCACCAGCGAGCCGGTGCAGACCGAGGTGACGTAGCGCGCCCCGGCCGCCTGCTGGCGCAGGAAGTCGAGCGTCTCGGGATCGCCCATCAGCGCAACCTGGCCGCCGCCGCCCGGAACGCAGATCACGTCGAGCTGCGGGCAGTCGGCGAAGGTCGTGGTCGGCACGATCGAGAAGCCGGCGTCGGTCGGCACCGGATCGCGCGTCTTCCAGATCATGTGCAGCTTGGCGCCGGGCACGCGGCACAGCACCTGGGCCGGCCCGGTCGCATCGAGTTGGGTGACGTCGGGATAGAGCAGCATGCCGATCTGGACGGGCTCAGCCATGTTTGCCTCCGCGGTCAATGACAGGCGTGGTTGTAGCAACGTCCGGCATTGGCAGAAATGACAAAATAGGTCTATTTTCTGCCAATGACCAAGCCGCACCGCGTCTTCCTCCTGGCCTACGAGGGCTGCTAGCTGCTCGACGTCAGCGGCCCCGCCGCCGTGTTCGGCGCGGCCAACGAGGCAAGCGCGCGGCCAGTCTACGACCTGCAGATCGTCTCGCCTGACGGCGGCGCCGTCGCCTCCAATGCCGGCGTGGCGATCGAGAGCCGGCGCATCGGCGGCCAACCCGACACGCTCTTGGTCGCGGGCGGCTCGCTCGGTCTCAGGATGGTGATGGCGCGCCAGGACGTGCGACGCTGGCTCCGCAAGGCGGCGCCCAGGGCGCGGCGCTACGGCTCGGTGTGCACCGGCGCCTTCGTGCTGGCGGCGGCGGGACTCCTGGACGGCAAGCGGGTGGCGACGCACTGGGCGAGCTGCGATCGCCTGGCCGAGCGTTTCCCGGCGCTCACGGTCGACGCCGATTCGCTCTACGTCGTCGACGGCAAGGTATGGACCTCGGCCGGCGTGACCACCGGCATCGACATGGCGCTCGCTCTGGTCGAGGCCGATCTGGGGGCGGCCACCGCCAACCTGATCGCCCGCCACTTCGTGCTCTATGCGCGGCGGCCGGGCTACCAGTCGCAGTTCAGCCCGCTCCTGCAGGCCCAGACCGCGGCCGAGGCGCCGTTCGCGGCGCTGATCGACTGGATGCAGGCCCATCTCGACCGGCCGCTCGACGTGCCGGCGCTGGCGGCGCGGGCCGGGCTGTCGGAGCGCAGCTTCTACCGCAAGTTCACCGAGGCCACCGGCAAGACGCCGGCGCATTTCGTCGAGGGGCTGCGGCTCGATGCAGCGCGCACGCTGCTCGGCCAGGGCCTGCCCATGAAGGCCATCGCCGGCAAGGTCGGGCTGTCTTCGCCGGGCCGGCTCGGCCACGCCTTCGAGCGCCGCTTCGGCATGGCGCCGTCGCTGTTCAGGGAGATGCACAGAGCAGCTTGAGATTAGCGGCGTGCCGCGCCCGCGGTTCGCTACATGCCGCTACCGCCGCCGCCGCCCATGCGCTGCATCTCCTCGTCGTGACGGCGCTCCAGCTCGTTGACCGCGGGGTCTGACGGCTTGGTCATGGCGGCACAGCCACAGAGCTGCAAAAGCATCAAAGCTGCGAGGACCGTGATGGATCGGAGCGACATCATCGCCTCCCTCGTTCCATACCCAGCATGGCAGCCGGCTGCGCGACCGCCCAATCACGAGTGCGATAGCGGCGGCCTAGCCGGCGCCATCCTTGTCCGTTGGCTCACTTGTCTCGGGATAGGCGCTTTCCCTGGGCGGCCGCAGCGCCGTGCCCAGGATGCCGGCGACGATGATCGCGCAAATCGTCAGGAGCGCGAGAAGCCAGTTGGGCACGAGAGTGGACTCGGCCAGGAAGCTCCAAACCAGGGCCAGCCACTCGGCGAAGACCGCCCATAGGCCAAGAAGATAAAGTGCCGGCGCTGCCAGCACGGCGATGATCGCGGCGGTGATGACCTTTCTTCGCACGGGACCCGGCCAGCTCTTCTTGATCACGGCGGATGAATAGCACGAATCATGTTAACGTGCCTTTCACTGAAGCTCGCGATGGGATGGAGATTGATATGCGGCGCCTGTTGCTTGTCGCGATTCTTGCGTCGCTTCTGTTGGGCCGCGTCTCTGCGGCGCAGGACAGGTTTCCCAGCGCTGCCTGGGACCATGTGACGCCGGCGCAATCCGGCTGGTCGGAAGCCTTGTTGGCCGACGTGCAGGACTGGTCAAGGCAGATCCATTCGACCACCTTCATGGTGGTCCATCGCGGCGCCGTGGTGGCGGAGTGGGGAGACACGGTCAAACGCACGGAGCTGGCGTCGGTGCGCTAGAGCCTGCTCAGCGCGCTGATCGGCATCGCGGCGGCAGAGCGAAAGATTATCCTGGACAGCACGCTGGCCCAGCTCGGCATCGATGACAATGCACCCTCGCTCACCGACGCCGAAAAGCAGGCGACGGTGCGGATGCTGTTGGAGGCACGATCGGGCGTCTATCACGCGGCGCTCTACGAGACGGCAGCCATGGCGAAACAGCGGCCGGCGCGCGGCAGCCACGAGCCCGGCACGTTCTGGTACTACAACAACTGGGACGCCGGAGCCGGGTGGGATTCCGGAGGGCACCTTCATCGCCTGGGGCGCCGGCGGCCAGCATGCGTTCGTCATTCCCGCCTACGATCTGGTGGTGGTGAATCGGGTCGATCGCGACCAGAAACTGCCGGAACCGAAATTGTCCGACGTCAAGCAGCTGGTCAGCCTGACGTTGAAGGCTGGCCCCTTCGGTCGCTGAGTGACAGCACTGGCTGCACGCCGGGAGAGCCCGATTTCCCGGCGCCTATGCGGTGTGATTGCACCATGGACCTGCTGGCAGACCGCCCTCTATTGCTGGACGCCCTTCCCCGACAACCAGCGTTTCGGCAACCAGAGTTTCTGCGACCTCTAGACTAGTGCCGCAGCCTGAGGCTGCCGACCACCAGCGCGGTGGCGGCGAAGCCCGCGGCCAGCCAGAGCGCCGCGCGGGCGGCGTCGACGGCGCCGCCGCTCGAGAAGTCGAACAGGCTGAACACCAGGGCGACCAGCGCGGCGCCCACGGTCTGGCCCAGGGTGCGGGCGGTGGCGATGATGCCGCCGGCGCTTCCGCTCCTGTCACGCGGCACGGCGTTCATCATCAGCCGGTTGTTGGGCGAGGCGAAGATGCCGAAGCCCGCGCCGCACAGCACCAGCCGCCACATGATGTTGGCGCTCGAGGGATCGGCCGGCAGCAGCGCCGTCAGCGCCAGGCCCGTCGTCATGAAGGTGAGTCCAATCGCGCCCAGAAGGCCGGCGTGATGGCGGTCGGCCAGGCGGCCGGCGATGGGCGCGATGCTGGCCAGCGCCAATGGCCAGGCGGTCAGCAGGATGCCGGTGTCGCTGGCGCTCTTGCCCAGCACGGTGTGGAAGTAGAACGGCAGGCTGACGAAGGCCAGGCCCTGCGCGGAGAAGGTACACATCGCGGCCGAGATCGACAGCGAGAAGATCGGCCGCTTGAAGACGTCGATCGGCATCATGGGATCGGCGAGCGTCTTCTGGCGCCACACGAACAGCGTGCCCAGCACGAGGGCGAGGATCAGCTCGGTGGCGATCACCGGCCGTTGATGGCCGTGCGCCATGCCGTCGATGCCGAAGATTAGCAGGCCGAAGGTGAGGCCCGACAGGATCGCCGAGATCACGTCGAACGGCCGGTGGGTGTGCGTGGTGTGGGGCAGGTAACGCTCGGACAGCACGAAGGAGATGATGCCGAGGGGCGCATAGACGGCGAACAGGATCGGCCACGAGGTGATCGAGAGCAGCGCCGCGCCGATCGACGGACCGGCGGCGAGCGAGGTCGCCACCACCGTGGTGTTGAAGCCCAAGCCGCGGCCCAGCATGTTGCGGGGATAGATCGCGCGCACCAGCGCCGGCTGGACCGACATGATGGCCGCACCTCCCAGGCCCTGAAAGGTACGCCCGAGCAGCAGCCAGGGCAGCGAGGGGGCGAAAGCGCAGCCAATCGAGGCCAGCGAGAACACAATCAATCCGAAGCGATAGATGTGGCGGTAGCCCACGATGTCGGCCAGCGCCGCCACCGGCAGCAGCGAAACGACGAGCGCGATCTGGGTGGCATTGACGATCCAGATCGAGCTTTCGGCCGAGATCTTCAGGTCCTGGGCGATGTAGGGCAACGCCAGGTTGGTCATCGAGTTGCTGAACACCGACATCATCAGGCCGATGGTGATGGTCGCCACCGCGAGCCGGCGCGGCCAGCCGGCGGCCATTCCGTCGGGATGAGCGAAGGTTATCTGGGGCGCTTCGGCCATCTTCCGTTTCTAGTTCCGGCGTGTCGCGTCAGACGCCCTCTCCGCCCGCGTAACCGCGGGGGGAGAGGGCGGGGAGGGTGAGGTGGGTCATCGACCTTGCGATCCGAAGATCGCGATCATGTCGGGCACCACCTCACCCTCCCATCGCTTGCGCGATGGGCCCCACCCTCTCCCCCGCTACGCGGCGGAGAGGGAGCTTGAGCGCGACGAGTCGAGAAACCCATTGCTATTGGGCGACCGTCGGCAAATCACCGCCAATGGTGGTGCGCTGCATGAAGCGCTTGTGCTTGACCGCGTCGTAGTAGGTGGCGCGGTGCAGGACGGCGCGGTTGTCCCACACGATCACGTCGCCCTCGCGCCAGGCATGCGACAGCCGGAACTCCGGCTGGTCGGCACGCTGCGAGAGCTCGTAGAGCAGCGCCTCGCCGGTCGCCTGGGGCCAGCCGACGATGTGGCCGGCATGGGCTCCGATATAGAGCGCGCGCCGGCTGTTGATCGGGTTGTCGCGATAGAGCCGCTGCTTGACCGGCGGCAGCTCGGCGATCGCCTTGGCGCTCAGGATGCCCTTCTGCACCCGGTTGCGCGAATAGAGCAGGGCGTGCTCGGCGATCAGCGGCTGGACCGTGGCCTGCAGTGCCGGCGGCAGCGCTTCCCAGGCCGCCCGCATGCACAGGAACTCGGTGTTGCCGCCTTCGGGCGGGCAGATGCGCGCGGTCAGGATCGAGCACAGCGACGGCACGCGCTTGAACGAGGAGTCGGAGTGCCAGAAGTAGTTGGCCTTCTGGTAGATCATGCGCATGTCGTCGGTTGGGATCGGCTCGCCGGTCATGATGTCGAGGTTGGACTGGCGCTGGAACTTGGTGCCGGCGGCGGGATTGGAGCTGCCGGTGGTCTCGAGCGGGCCGAAATTCTCGCTGAACCGGATCTGCTTTTCATCGTCCATCGGCTGGTCGCGGAACAGCAGCACCGAGTGTTCCTCGAAGGCGGCCCGGATGGGGCCGAACTCGCGCGCCGAGAGCGGCCGCGTGATGTCGATGCCGGATACCTCCGCGCCGAACAGCGGATGCAGCTTGGTAACGGTGATCGGTCCGGTGTTCCTCATCAGTCGACAATCGCCTGGTAAGTGAGCACGCGCAGTTCGCGGCGGATCGGATAGGTCGAGGAGGGCATGAGTTGAGTCAGCAGCACCACGGCCATGTCTTCCTTGGGATCGCACCAGAACGCCGTCGAGGCGGCGCCGCCCCAGGCGTACTCGCCGGGCGAGCCCAGGATGTGCGCCTTGGCCGGATCGATCGTGACCGAGAAGCCCAGCCCGAAGCCGATGCCGTAGTAGGTCGATTCCGAGAAGCGCGGCATGCCCATGTCGGCCATGTCGCCCTTGAGATGGTTCATGGTCATGAGCTCGACCGTCTTGCGGCCGAGCAGGCGGGTGCCGTCGAGCTCGCCCTTGTTCAGCATGAACTTGCAGAAGCGAAGGTAGTCCGCCGCGGTCGAGACCAGGCCGCCGCCGCCCGAGTTCACCTTGCGCGGGGCGAGGTAGCGGCTCTTGCCGGGATCGTCGAGCAGCTCGAGCTTGCCGCCGGCACCCGCCTGGTAGTTGGCGGCGAAGCGCTCATGCTTGTCGGCCGGGACGTGGAAGTCGGTGTCGACCATGCCGAGCGGCTTCAGCACCTTCTCCTTGAGGTAGACCTGGTAGGGCTGGCCGGAGATGACTTCGACCAGGTAGCCCAGCACGTCGGTGGCGACGCTGTAGTTCCACGCCTTGCCGGGCTGGGCGATCAGCGGGAAGGTCGCGAGCTTCTCGACGACCTGCTTGAGGCTGGTGTCGGCGGTGCCGAAATCGACGCCGTCCTTGGCGCGGTAGAGCGCATCGACCGGGTTGCTCTCCATGAAGCCGTAGGTCAGGCCCGACGTGTGGGTCAGCAGGTCGCGGAAGTTGATCTCGCGCTCGGCCGGCACCGAATCGATCTTGCCGCGGCTGCCGCCGGCATAGACGCGCGGGTTGGCGAAGCCGGGAATGAATTTGGAGATCGGATCGTCGAGCTGAAAGCGGCCCTCCTCGTACAGCATCATGATCGCCGTCGAGGTGAGCGGCTTGGTCATGGAATAGATGCGGAAGATCGTATCCGGCCGCATCGGCTTGTTGCGCTCGACGTCGGCCCGGCCGCAGGTCTCGGCGAAGGCGAGCTCGCCCTTGCGCATGACGACGGCCGTCATGCCGGCCAGGCGGCCGCTGTCGACCCAGCCATGCATCCATTTGCGCACGCGGTCGAGCCGCTGAGCGGAAAGGCCGACCTGTTCGGGGGCGACGAGCGGCAGGGTGTCCATGGCGATCCTCCTCGGTGAACGGTTAGAGTAGAGCGGATTGCAGAAGAGGGGAACCAACACCTCCTCACCCTGAGGAGTGCGCGCAGCGCACGTCTCGAAGGGTGGGCGACGTCACTACTGGTTCTACCCTTCGAGACGCGGTGCTGCGGACCGCTCCTCAGGGTGAGGCAAGGAAACGGGAGGGAGCAATGGCGAGATTGTGCGAAGGACGGGTGGCGATCGTGACCGGCGGGGCGCGCGGCGTGGGCCGGGAGCACTGCCTGATGCTGGCCGAGCATGGCGCCAAGGTGGTGGTGAACGACCTGGGCGGCGATCGCGCCGGCAAGGGCAACGACGCAGGGCCGGCCCAGCAGGTCGTGAACGAGATCAAGGCCAAGGGTGGCGAGGCGGTAGCCAACGGCGACGACGTCTCCGACTGGAACGGCGCCAAGCACATGGTCGACCAGGCGATACAGG
>Ga0308309_10000624_pt1 | contig 22073 bp, 18 predicted proteins | sample HubBroMetageWFT5_FD_192491 | JGI IMG/M metagenome (GOLD analysis project Ga0308309, IMG submission 192491) | Warmed and freeze-thawed soil microbial communities from the Hubbard Brook experimental Forest, New Hampshire - Hubbard Brook CCASE Soil... | ecosystem: Environmental > Terrestrial >...
TCCCGAGCCAGGACTCACGACATTGCCCTCGGTGACGGAGGTGCGGCCGATCTTGCCGTCGATCGGCGAGCGGATGTCGGTGTAGTCCAGATTGATCTCCGCCAGGCTCACCTGGGCCTGCGCCGCCTGCAGCTGGGCTTCCTGGCTTTTCTGGCTCGCGATCGCCGAATCGTAGCTCGACTGCAGGCCGGCCGGACCAGCCAGCAGCGTACGCTGGCGGTCCGTCGTGATCCGGGCATTGGCGAGCGTCGCTTCGAGCTGCGCCACCTGGGCTTTCCTGGCCTTGAGATCGGCCTCGAACGGCCCGCGCTCCAGGCGATAGAGCGGATCGTCCGCCTTGACCTCCGCACCTTCGGTGAAGAGCCGCTTGTCCAGGAACGCCGTGACACGCGCGGCGACATTGACCCGGCTGACCGCCTCGATGCGCCCCAGGAACTCGGTCGACTCGGTGATCGGCCGCTTGGTCACCTCGACCACACCGACGGCCGGCGGCGCGGGCGAAGGCTGCGCAACGGCAGGCGACAGGATTGAGACGGTGGCAACCGCGATCGCGAGTGCCGCGATGAAGGGGCCTGGGCTGAAGGAAGCTCGGGTCATCATGCGCAGGAACTAGGAGCGTGGTGGCCCTTCCGCCACAGCATGCCCCTCAGCACCGTCTTGAAGACAACTCAGTACGCCATAAGTCGGCAAGCCCTATGTCTGGTGCCTCGTCGTGAAACAGGAGTTTCCGCCAATGAATCACAGCCAGGCGCAAACAAACGACCCAAGCGCGCGGTTCAACGCTCACTTGTTCGAGCGAATGCGCGGTATGCACCGCGAATGGCTCAAGAACGCGCAGGAAATTCGTCAGCTCGAGCTCGACTATGGCGCCAAGCTGATGTCAGCCAGGACGGCCCCGGAGGCCGCGAGCTTCTGCAACGAATGGATGGCCAAACGCATGGCGATCGTCGTCCACGACCAGGAGATGTTCGCCAATTCGTGGGTCTGGCTGCTCGCAGACATGAGCGAGCAGCCATTGGCGGCATGTTCCAAACCTCCGGACTAGGAGCCTTCAGAATCGACAGCACGCGATACCAACTTACTGCCGAGACGACTGGTTTACGCCGCGTAACATCACGTAATTTTCGCATGTGATGTTTAGATCTATTTTCTCGTCCAATGAAGGCTTGCACCCACTTCTTGAAAATCCAACCAAGGGGTGCAGGCAAAATGACGACGTACTCTCTGCCAAAGCCAAAGCTGGCCGTCTCGCGGTCGAGCTTCCTTCCCGTAGCGGCAATACTCTCGAGCGCAATCGTTGCAATGGGTTATGCTGGACCTGTCTCGGCCGATCCACTTTCGGAGCGCGCTCTTCCCACACAGGCATCAGGCGAGGACACCCTGGCCCGATGCCAGCAGCTTTTTGGCTTATATGACCGTCACAACTCGGACGGTTATGCCAGGCCCCTGGACGCCAGAATGGCGCTGGCAGACTGCCAGAAAGGTAATATCGCCTCGGGCGTCGCGGCGCTGAAACGCGCTCTTGAGCGCGCGCAGATCCCTGTTCCGCCGGTGGAGACGGCGACTGCCCAGACTCCAGCTCCCCTCAAGCCTCATGGCGAAAAGCGGCACCAATCGCAGTAGAAGATTGGATTTGCGGCCGGGTTATCGCATTTGATCATTTAATCCGTCATGCCGAGCGAAGCCGCCCCTCATCCAAGTTGGGGGGCGGCGTAGCCGAGGGACCTTCTCTTGTCGCCGGAGCAACAGAAAAGGTCCCTCCACTGCGCCTCCCTTCGGCTTCGCTCAGGGCAGGCGCTGCGATCGGCTCCGGTCGGGATGACGGAGTTTTTGGTCAAATGTGATAGACCTGCCGCCAATTCAGGCCGCAGCAAGACCCTTGGTCGCCGCCCAGAGCTCAGCGGGGAGCGGCCGCCGCCAGTGACGGGTTCGCCTGGCCGCCTGCAGCATCTCTATCAGCGCCCGCAGCGCGGCGGGCATCTGCCGGTGACTCGGATGGTGGAGATAAAGTCCCTCGAACGCAGGCGACCATTCCTCCAGAACGCGGGCCAGTTGGCCCGAGCGCAGGAGCGGACCCGCCTCGCTTTCGATGACGTACGCCAGCCCCAATCCGTCGGCTGCCGCGCGCAAGGCGAGCTCGCACGAGTTCACGATGACCCGCCCATTGACGGCAAGGGTCGTGCTCTCGCCATTGCGCTCGAACATCCATTCGAAGAGCCTGCCGTTGCTGACGCGATACTGGATGCAGCCGTGATGGAGAAGATTGTCAGGCGTTTGCGGCGGACTGTATTGCGCGAAATGGGAAGGCGTCGCCACCACCGCGATGCGCAACGGCCGGCGACAGGATTGACATTGGGGCGCTCGCCATCGCGAGTGCCGCGATGAATGGGCCTGTGCTGAAGGAAGCCTGGGTCATCATGTCCAGGACCTGGGAGCGTGGTGGCTTTTCCACCACCGCATGCCCCTCAGCACCGTCTTGAAGACAACTCAGTACGCCAAAATTCAGCAAGTCCTATTGTCTGGGGCCTTGTCTTGAAACAGGAGGTTCCGCCAATGAACCACAGCCAAGCTCAAACAAGCGAAGCAAGCGCGCGGTTCAACGCTCACTTGTTCGAGCGAATGCGCGGCATGCACCGCGAATGGCTCAGGAACGCGCATGAAATTCGTCAGCTCGAGCTCGACTACGGCGCCAAGCTGAAGTCCGCCAGGACGGCACCGGAGGCCACGAGCTTCTGCAACGAATGGATGGCCAAGCGCATGGCGATCGTCGTCCGAGAGCAGGAGATGTTCGCCAATTCGTGGGTTTGGCTGCTCGCAGGCATGAGCGAGCGGCCATTGGCGGCATGCTTCAGGCCTCCGGACTAGGGCGTGCACTCTTAAATGGAAGTCGGTGAACGAGGGTTGATCCTTGCATTAAGGGGCTCAACCCACCTGATCCCATACCAGCGGGGAACAGCATCTTCCGACGCGATAGCCTCAAGCTTGCCGCTGCCGGACTTACTGCGCCACTGCTGCCAACGTTCTCATTCGCCAAGACGAGGAAGGAGAGCCCCATGGGCTTCATTAAGGTCGGACAAGAAAACTCCACGCCTATCGAAATCTATTACGAGAATCACGGCTTGGGTTCGCCGGTCGTACTAATCCATGGCTGGCCTCTCAACGGCGACGCTTGGGAAAAGCAGACGGCCGCGCTGCTCGCCGCTGGCCATCGCGTGATCACGTACGATCGCCGCGGCTTTGGCCGGTCGAGCAAGCCCGGCATCGGCTATAACTACGATACGTTCGCCGCCGATCTCGATGCCTTACTGAGGGGCTTGGATCTCGAGGACGTATCGCTCGTCGGACACTCGATGGGCACCGGCGAGATCACAAGATACATCGGAAGATACGGCACCCAGCGGCTACGGAAGGCTGTGCTCATTGGCACGCTCGGTCCCTATCTCGCCAAGACAGCCGACAATCCCGAAGGGGTAGACCGCAAAGTATTCGACGATACCCGCGCTGGTCTCAAGGCGGATCGGCCGGCTGCGCTGATGGAGTTCCTGAAGAACTTCTACAGCGTTGGCGGCGAAGACGGAAAGCGCGTCAGCGAGCGCGTCATGGATGCCAATTGGGCAGTCGCGATCGGCGCTTCGTCAATCGGCACCGTGGCCTGCGTCGACGCCTGGATCGAAGACTTCCGCAAAGACATTCCGCGCAATGACGTGCCGACCATGATCATACATGGCGATGACGACCGCATTCTGCCGGCAGACGCGACATCCAGGCGTCAGGCAAAGATGATAAAGAACGTCAAGTACGTGGAGATCAAAGGTGGTTCTCACGGCATAACCTGGACGCGCGCCGCGGAGATCAATGCTGAACTTGTGCCTTTCCTGGCCTAGGACACGACCACATCATTCACGAAGCGATCGGAGACCCGCGGTCCTGATTTTGGAGGCGAACATTAGTAGCGCGAAAAATGGCGAGCAGATCCGTCTCGAGCGACGGACGACATTGTATTGGCGAGTGACGTTTGACCACCCGCCTCTGAATATCTTTGGGCCCGAGACCATCGGAGTCCTGGGTGCCCAGAGTCAAGCGCCCCTCAAGCCTCATGGCGAGAAGCGGCACTTGTCGCTGTAGGATTGATTAGCGGCCGGGCGGCTTCTTCGCTTCCGTCCGACGCGAGACTTCCGCTTGCGAGCAGCCGGTCGTTGCTCGCAAGACCTGCCGCCATTCAGGCCGCAGCAAGACCCTTGGTCGCCGCCCCGAGCTCAGCGGGGAGCGGCCGCCGTCAGTGACGGGTTCGCCTGGCCGCCTGCAGCATCTCTATCAGCGCCCGCAGCGCGGCGGGCATCTGCCGGTGACTCGGATGGTGGAGATAAAGTCCCTCGATCACAGGCGACCATTCCTCCAGCACACGGACCAGTTGGCCCGAGCGCAAAAGCGGACTCGCCTCGCTTTCGGTGACGTACGCCAGCCCCAATCCATCGGCTGCGGCACGCAAGGCGAGCTCGCATGAGTTCACGATGACCCGCCCATTGACGGCAAGGGTCGTGCTCTCGCCGTTGCGCTCGAACATCCATTCGAAGAGCCTGCCGTTGCTGACCCGATACTGGATGCAGCCGTGCTGGAGAAGATCGTCAGGCGTTTGCGGCGGACTGTATTGCGCGAAATAGGACGGCGTCGCCACCACCGCGATCTTCCTCGGATCGGTCACGCGAACGGCGATCATATCGATGGCGCTGCGGTTCCTGGGTCCGATCCCGGCATCGAACCCCTTGGCCACGATATCGATCGGCGTCTCGCCGACCTCGACCTCGAGGTTGACCTCCGGATAGGTCGAAAGGAAACCCTTCCAGACCGGCGCGACGACGTCTGCCGCAGCGGTGCTGCTGACATAGACCCGGAGGTTGCCGACTGGCCGGCCGCGCGCTCCATTGAGGTCTTCCATGGCGTTGCTGATCTGGTCGAATGCGGGTCGCAGACGCTCCAGCAGGCGCCCGCCCGCGTCGGTCAGCGACACGCTGCGCGTGGTGCGGTTCAGGAGCCGCATGCCAAGGCGTTCCTCGAGCTGCTTCATCGAATGGCTGAGCGCCGACGGCGTCACCCCCAGCCGCTCGCCGGCCCCGCGAAAGCTGAGCGAATCGGCCACGGTGATGAAGGTTGTCAGATCGGAAAGGGCTGCTCGGTGCATGGCTTGGTTTCCCATCTTGCGGTTGTCCCTATGAGCTTGCTTCGGTTAGGCGGCGACTGACCACGTTCTCCTTCATTTGCTGCAGTCCAAGGGTCATCGCCTTGAGGACAGCGGGCTCGATGCCTCTGGTCGTGACGCTGTGCAGCTTGGCGCGAATGCGCTTGATCTCGCGCAGCAGGGGTGCGGCCTTCGGCGTCAGGCGCAGTCGCCAGATGCGGCGGTCGGCGGCATCGCTGCAGCGCTCGACCAGACCATGGCCCTCGAGGCAATCGATCAAGCGGCCGATCGTCATCGGGCTGACCTCGGCGATGGCGGCAAGCTCCTTTTGCGTCAAATCGGGGTTGCCGTCGAGCCGCGCCAGAATGCTTAGCTGGGCGCGCGTCACGCCCAGGCTCTGCGCGACCTGGTCGCCGTACGTCCGGAAATGACGGGAGACGTCGACCAGGAGAATCAGGAGATCGTCGGCGAGATCAGCGGCCATCGTTCACGAGAGGAGGGCGGAAAACAGTAAGCAATGAAATAATAAGCATGCTTAGTACTCTTGTCAACCCCCGCGCCGGGGCGTCGGACCTGAGGCCGACATCACGAAGCCGACGCGTCTCACCCCGACCCGGGCATCATTGAAATGACGAAGCGCCAAGGTAAGGTGGCTTGGGAATAGCGGTTAGGAGCCAGGGATCGATGGGTCTCGAAACTGCGCAGCGTCCAACTTTTGTCCTAATTGCGCGCGTGCCGATGGAGGGGGTCGCTAGCTTCCAGGAATACGAGGACGCCGTGCTTCCCCTGTTGGGGGAGTTTGGCGGACTGTTGGAGAGACGCTTGCGCAACGCCGACGGCACTGTCGAGGTTCATATCGTGAGCTTTGACTCTGAGCAGAGTTTTCAAAGATTTAGAAGCGACCCGAGGCGTGCTTCATATGCGCATCTCATGGAGAGGTCGTCAGCGAAGAATGAACTGATCGCCATGGCCGATGTCTCTTAGTGGCACCGAGCTGACGCCGCCACGGCGAAAGAGGATGTCCGCTTTCAAGGGTGCAGTGGGGCGCTGCGGCCGCCGACCAGGTGATCAAATAAATCCCGTTACGTGTTTCAAGAATCTGAGAGATGAATTATGGAAAGAACTGCGAAATGCCTTTGTGGTCAGTTCAGCGTCATCGTCACGAGCGAGCCGACAATGGTCAACGTCTGCCATTGCCGCGACTGCCAACGACGATCAGGCGCGCCTTGGAGCAGCAACGCCTATTTTCCAAAAGAATACGTTCGTCTGGATGGACCGAATAAAGTTTACACCCGCACCAGCGACGCTGGGACACGGATTAATCACCATTTCTGTCCGAACTGCGGGGTCACTGTTTGTTGGACCCGTGCGATAGGATCGACACGCTTCGGCATTCCTGTGGGTACATTTAACGATCCCTCATTTCCCGCGCCGTCCGCATCGTTCTGGGAGGGACGGCGTTACGCATGGTCGCCTCAAGTCGGCGATGTCGAGCATTGGAACACTCAACCGCCGCTGCCTTGATGCATCGCTGCCGCGAACGCCCCGGTCGGCGGCACGCGCCACAGCCTCGATGAGACGGGCATTGTGAAGGGCGTGGTCGAAGCCGGGCGTCGTGTAGCTGCCCGTGATCAGATCCCGGGCGAGATGAGCGTAGACCTCGCCCAGGTTGATCGCCGCGCCCATCATGCCGCCGCCGACCGCGACTTCCTCGGGCTTGTCGAAGGCGACATTGGAGGCGCGTAGCGGGCCGCCATGAGGTCGAAAGCCTGCTTGTCCACCAGCCTCTGACGCTCCGCAAATGACGTGACGGCGCGCTCATTGAGGACGCCCTTCTCCTTGAGGGTCGACAGCGTCGACTGCATGCCATGCACGGCTCCTTGCAAGGCGGCGTTGGCGTAAAGCACCAGGCTGTACCCCATTTCGGCCGCCGCTTTTTCGTCGACAATGGGTGTCTTGCCGCCGAGCACCATGTTGACCAGCTGAGGCGCCTTCAGGCGACGGGGGACCGCCTTGAGGTCTTCGAGGCTTTCTGGAGCCTCGACGAACGTGACGTCCGCGCCGGCTTCGATGTAGCGACCGGCCCGCTCGATGGCCGCCTCAAAGCCTTCGACGGCACATGCATCGGTACGTGCGATGACAACCAGATCCTGCCGTCGCGTGTCGACCGCTGCCCGCACCTTGCCCACCATCTCCTCCCGGGAGATCAACTCCTTCCCGTCGAAATGACCGCACCGTTTTGGCGCATGCTGGTCCTCGATTTGAATGGCGCTGGCGCCGGCTTGCTCCAGGATGCGAACCGTGTGGGTGACGTTGACCGCGTTGCCAAAACCCGTGTCGATGTCGACGATCAGCGGCAAGTCGATCACACACCGGATGGCCATCACATGATCGGCTACCTGGCTCAGATCCATGAACCCAAGGTCCGGCAAGCCAAGGTGCATGTTGGTGAGTCCAGCCCCAGTCAGATAGACCGCCTTGAAGCCCAGATCAGCAATGATCCGCGCCGCGAGCGCATTTGGCGCGCCAGGTAAAATAATTCCCTTCTCCTCGCGCAGCATCGCTCGAAGTGTCTGGATGTGAGAAGTCGACATCATTTCCCTCCTGCTCTCTGGAACGGCCCGGGTTCACACCAAATTGGGGCACTAGTTCGCCAACCGGGGTCGATCGCTAGATCGGGTTTTCCGCGAAGAGACGCGCGACCATCGCCGAGTCGAGATATGCCCTCACTCTGTCGATGGTGCCGCCAGCGAAGTGGACCACCCAGCAGTACCTGTTGTCGAACCTCAATTCGTTCTTCGCCGTCGCCAAGGAATGAAGTTCGACGACAGCCTGATCATCCTTCACGAGCAGATGCTCGACGACGAGTTGAGCCCCGTGCGGCAGAACCTTGGCGAGCTTCGCGAAGGTCCCCGCCAGAAAATCAGATTTCGACTTGTAGTGACCGGCGAGCGGATGCGTGCCTTCGACGATCCAGTCGACCTTATCGTCGACATGCTCGAAAAAGCTCGCGCCGTCGCCTTGCTCAAGGCCCTTGAAGATCCTTCGGACGTAGTCTTCGGTAATCATAGGCTCCTCCTGTATTTACGCGAGCGACCCGTTTGCTCGACGTTGGCTCGGACGGATTGTCCTTGCCCCAAGACCTAGACCTGCGCGCGTCATTGGTCCAATATATGATATAGACTTGTATCATCTGTTTTGGAGATGAGGATGGAGCTGCGCCACATCCGATATTTTCTGGCTGTCGCCGAGGAACGGCATTTCACGAGGGCGGCGGCCAAGGTTGGCATCGGCCAGCCGCCGCTCAGCCAGCAGATCAAGGACCTCGAAGGAGAGGTCGGTGCAGCGTTGTTTCATCGCTTGGCCCACGGCGCGGAGCTTACCGAGGCCGGCACGGCGTTCTTGGCCGGTGTGAAAGAGATGCCCTTGATCGCCCAGAGGGCAACTATGGCGGCGCGACGCGCGGCGCGCGGCGAACTGGGGTCGCTGCGTGTCGGCTTCACCTCGACGGCGGCGTTCAACGTCGTCGTACCGTCGGCGATCCGCAGCTTTCGCCGCGCCTATCCCGAAATCTACCTCACGCTCGAGGAGGCCAATACGACACGGCTCGTTGCCGGCTTGCGCGAGGGAACGCTCGACGCCGTCTTCCTGCGGCCGGGCACGCCCGATACCGGAGAGCTGCAGCTGCGCCGGCTCTCGGAGGAGCCGATGGTCGTCGCCCTTCCCAAGCGTCACTCTGCTGCCGAACTGGAAGAGATCGATCTCGCAATGTTGAAGGACGATCCGTTTCTGCTGTTCCCGCGGGAAGTCGCTCCGACGGTTTACGACACGGTTGTCGACGCCTGTCGAAAGGCCGGCTTCGAGCCGTTTATCGGCCAGGTCGCACCGCACTTTACATCGATCGTGAATCTCGTGGCCGCGGAGCTCGGCGTATCGATCGTCCCGGCGTCGATGATGCAAGTGCGCGTGACGGGCATCGTTTATCGGCGGATTGCCGGCCAGTCACCGACGACGCGGCTTGCTCTCGCCTACCGGCGAGGAGAGACGTCGCCCGTGGTGCGCAATTTCATCGCGCGCGCCCGCTCGTGATGCTCTTAGGACCCGGGGCTGTCTCCAGCACCACCGTCTTGTATCGCGAGCACCTATGCCCGGGCCGGCGTAACTGTCGGGCTATCCATCGCCCAGTTCGACGACCGCTTTTGGCCCCAAGGCAGACATGGCGGTTTAAGGTTCAGCGGCCGGTCGCCCTCAAGAGTTCCTCCGGGTACCGGGCGCCCTGCACGGTGAACTTCGCGGCCTCGATCTCGCTCAGGTCTTCGCGGTCGAGCTCCACCGAGGCGGCGCCGATGTTCTCGTCGAGGCGCGCGAACTTTGTGGTGCCGGGGATCGGTGCGATCCACGGCTTCTGGGCGAGCAGCCAGGCGAGCGCGATCTGGGCGGGGGTGGCGCCCTTGCGGTCGGCGACCCGGCGCAGCACGGCCAGCAGGGCCACGTTGTGCTTGAGCGCGTCCGGCTCGAACCGCGGGATGCGGGCGCGCAGATCCGACTTGCTGAATGTGGCCGTCACGTCGATCCGGCCCGTGAGGAATCCCTTGCCCAGGGGGCTGTAGGGGACGAGCCCGATGCCGAGCTCTTCCAGCGTGGGAATGATCTCGGCCTCGGGTTCGCGCGTCCACAGCGAGTACTCGCTCTGCAGGGCGGTGACCCGCTGAACGGCGTGCGCGCGGCGGATCGATTGCGCGCCGGCCTCGGACAGGCCGAAGTGCTTGGCCTTTCCTTGCTGGATGAGGTCCCTTACCGTCCCGGCAACATCCTCCATCGGCACGCCGGGATCGACACGGTGCTGGTAGAGCAGGTCGATGCAGTCGACCCTCAAACGCCGGAGCATGCCCTCGACGGCAACCCTGATGTGCTCGGGCTTGCTGTTATGGCCGGGGCCCCGCTCGCCAGTGACGGGGTCGATGTTGTTTCCGAACTTGGACGCGATCACCACCTTGTTGCGGAACGGCTGCAGGGCCTCGCCGACCAGCTCCTCGTTGGTAAACGGGCCGCCGTAGGTCTCCGCGGTGTCGAAGAATGTGACGCCGCGCTCGATCGCCGTGCGGATCAGCCGGATCATCTCGTCGCGCTCGGGCTTCACGCCGTAGCCGCCGGTCATGGTCATGCAGCCGAGGCCGATGGCGGACACTTCGAGGGCGGCTGTGCCAAGTTTGCGCTTCTGCATATTCTCTCCTTTGTTGGTCGGAAGTCTGCGGCGGGAGCGCACCATCTCCTGCGCATGAGTGCTTCGGTTTTCAAGTTCGTCTGATCAATTGAAGAGCCTGAATCGCCCAAACCCGGTGTCATCCCGAGCGCAGCGAGGGACCTTTAGCCAGCGCCGGTCAAAGCTCCCTCGCTGCGCTCGGGATGACAGTGTGCGGGATCAAACGCCCGCCAAACGAGCTTCGCCTCTAACGGAACGACGGCGAACGATCGGAGGCTTGCTGCAAAAGCGATGTGTACAGCGCCGCCAGCGCGCTCATGGCGTGCGCCAGGCGTCGGGCGGCGATGCGGGTGCGCCGGCTGAGCCGCGCGGCGTGTGACGGCGGGCGCTCGGTCAGCCAAGCGCGCGCGTACCAGGATTGTTCGACGTGGAGCGGCAGCATGATGGGGATCCTCGCCATAAGGGGAAACTCACAGGCCGAAGATAAGGCGTGCGCCACCTAGCGATTAGACGCTAATAATAGTATGGACCTATATCTGGAGTTCATGAATGAGGCGCGAGGAGCTTGCCGATCTCAATGCCTTCGTCACGGTTGCCGAGGAGCGAAGCTTCACGCGCGCGGCGGCGCAGCTCGGCACGTCCCAATCGGCGCTCAGCTACACCGTCCGTCGGCTCGAAACGCGGCTCGGCGTCCGTCTCTTGGCTCGAACCACGCGGAGCGTCGCACCGACCGAGGCCGGTGCGCGGCTGCTCCGCACGCTTGGCCCGGCGCTGGATCAGATCGGCTCGGAGCTCGCCTCGCTCAGCGAGCTGCGCGACAAGCCGGCCGGTACCATCCGCATCACGACGGGCGAGCACGCGGCCGAAGCGATCCTCTCGCCTGCCTTGACGCGGCTGCTGCCGCAGTACCCCGACATCAAGGTGGAGATAAGCGTTGAGTATGGCCTAACGGACATCGTCGCCGAGGGCTACGCCGCCGGCGTGCGCCTCGGCGAGCACGTGGCGAAGGACATGATCGCTGTGCGCATCGGGCCAGATCTCCGCATGGCGGTCGTTGGCGCGCCCTCGTACTTCGCACGACGGCCGCGGCCGAAGCAGCCGCAGGATCTCACAGCCCAGGACTGCATCAGGCTCCGCTTGCCGACCCACGGCGGACTCTACGCGTGGGAATTCGAGAAACGCGGACGTGAGCTGAAGGTGCGAGTCGAAGGGCAGGTCGTGTTCAACAACATCGCCTTGCAGCTGAACGCGGCAGTGGGCGGGCTTGGCCTGGCGTACCTGCCCGAGGAGCGGGTGCAGCCGTATCTTTCCGATGGACGCCTCATCCGAGTGCTTGACGACTGGTGCGCGCGCTATTCAGGCTATCACCTCTACTACCCGAGCCGCCGGCAACAAACCCCGGCATTTGCGCTGCTGGTCGATGCGCTGCGCTATCGGGGCTAGGGCAGAGCCACGTCCGGCCTGCGTTGGCTGGTCGAAAACGGAGACGTCCGCTTTTGCGCTTGATCAGCGCCATCCCTGCCAATCGGGGCGCGTTTGGGCCAACATCCCGCCGACGGGCAATTGCAATAAGCTGATCAACTTCAGTAGTTTGGTCGCGCGATTTTTCAACGAAATCAATGAGTGCCGTCAGGTCGCAAGTCTGCTCCCCGGTCGCAAACCGACTGGCAACCAGCGAGGTTAGACAATGTTGGAACACTGGCTCATCGAGCTCGTCGGCCACGTTTCCGGCCTCAGCAACGCACAACTTAAGCAAATCGAGAAATCCTTGCCGGCGACCAAGGCGCTGCTCGATCTTCTCAATCGAGCACAACCGATCATCGAACAGGCGCAAAGCCTGTACGCTGAAGCCAAGCCGCTGATCGATGAAGCGAAGCAGGAGTGGCAGGCGGTCGGCCCGGCCGCGCAAATCTTGATCGAAGTGATGTCGCATCATGTCAACCGAGGCAGCTCCCCGGAAGCGGCGGCCCAAACAGTGCGTGCCGCGTTTGACGGGTCAATCAAGAGCGTCGCACAAGATGATTCGACGGATCGGGGCATGAGCTGCGCAACCGTGTTTGGCGGGACCGGCTTTGTCGGCCGTCGCGTCGTGCGCCATTTGCGCGAGTCCGGCACCAGGGTGCGCGTGGTCTCGCGGCATCCTGGGCGGACCGAGGACGATGGCATCGAACAGATCGCCGGCGACGCACACGACGAGCGCTCGGTGGCGGCCGCCGTTGCCGGCGCCGACGGCGTTGTCAACGCGATCAGTCTCTACGTTCAGCACGGAAGCGATACGTTTCACTCGGTGCACGTGGAAGCGGCCGGCAAGATCGCAAGCGCTGCGAGGCAGGCAGGGATCAGGCGGTTTGTGCATGTATCGGGGATCGGCGCCAATACGGCCTCGCCGTCGCCCTACATTCGCAGCCGCGGCGAAGGTGAAGCGGCCGTGCAGACCGCATTTCCCGGCGCCGTCATTGTCCGCCCGGCCGTCATGTTCGCGACGGACGATGCATTCCTGGCGACAATTCTCCGGCTGCTGCGGTCTCTGCCGGCCTATCCGATATTCGGCGCCGGCAGGACGAGGCTGCAGCCGGTGTACGCCGACGACGTGGCTGCGGCGATCGCAGGAATTTTGCGGCAGAGCCAGAAACCGTACCCTGTCTACGAACTGGCCGGCCCGCGCGTCTACGCCTACGAGGAGCTGTTGCGGACCATTGCCCGTATCGCAGGATTGCGGCCGGTGCTGATGCGCATGCCGTTTGCCTTGTGGGATGTATTGGCCGGTCTCGCCGAGAGGCTGCCACAGCCGCCGTTCACCCGCAATCACGTCGAACTCATGCAGATCGACACCACGGCCTCCGGAAACCTGCCGGGGTTCCGCGCCCTTGGAATGTCACCGCGATCACTGGAAGACGAACTCGAAGCGATACTCAGGCAAGGCAAATCAGGTGTTTCGCTGCCGCGACCACAGCGATCGTAGGCTGGCGTGGTACGGCAAATCAGAGCGTTCGCGGATCGCCTTGTTCTGGAAACCAATCCAGCCGTCCGGGTCTGTCGTCGCCTGCGGTTTCCGGCCAATCATTTGTATGTCCCCGGTAGCGCATTGCGATTGGCTGTTCTCCCTTCGACGAGATGTCAAAAAGCAAGCAGCAACAGCTGCGCGACCTCGACGTCCAACGGCATCTGGAAATCGTTCACCTGCAGGAACTGGCTATAGGCCCTTCAGGGTTTGCACAATCATTTTGCTGCATTCCGGCCCTCTGATAACCAGCCATCAAATTGAGCCCGATGCGAGCGGATCCACTCCTGCGCATGGCGCTTTATATCGTCTGATTTGTTTTGGCCGGCATTCATCTGGGCGTTCTGTTCAAGAACATCCTCGAAGGGAATCGAAGCCACCTCCAAGAACCGCGCTACCGCGGGATTTTTCGCAAGGAATGCTTCATTGGCGACGGATCGAATATCGTTGGACGGCATGCCCATGTGGCACGGATTGGATGCACAGCCTTCGACGTTCGGAACATTGGTCCGGTCGGAATATTCCTTCAGCGACTCCGGCAGTTTTGTCGATTTGGTCTCGAGCCAAACGACATCTTTGCCCGGCTTCAGAAGGCCAACGGTCCAGTTTGGCGTCCAGGTATAGAAAAATATAGGCCTGCCTTCCTTAAGCCGCGCGACAGCATCCGCCATCGCCACATTGTACGCCGCCTTTATGGTATGAATGGCGCGGTCGAGACCGTACGCCTTCAGTTGGTAATCGACCAACAGTTCGCATCCCCACCCTGGCGGGCACGCGACCAAGTCGGCCTTGCCTGTTCCTTGACCGTCGAAGAGCTTAGCAATCTCGGGCTGCGAGAAATCCTCAAGATACTTGATACCATTCGCATCTGCAGTTTTCTTGTCGACGAGATAACCCTGCAGAGATCCTCCCTTTATCACGTACCCAATCGGACGCGCTTTTCCCCCGAATATTTTCTTGTATTCGTCATGTGTGGGGAAATAACCGTCGAACCATAGATCGATGTCACCCTGAGAGACGGCCTGGTAGAAGATCGGATTATCAAGCGTCTTCACCTCTGCGGTTTTGTACCCAAGCTGGCGCAGTCCCTCCAAATAGATCTCGGTATAAAAATACCCTGTATCCCAGGTCGGGCGGGCCGGGCGCACCTCGCGACCATTGCCGGGCCCCGCAGCTTGGATTGGCTCAACTGCGCTCAATATCCCCAGGACGGCTGCTGCCGATGTCACAAGTGCGATCAATTGGCAGCGGATGAGTGATGTCACGTTGTCCTCTTCCTTGCCGGTTGACTTCTATCAATCGCTTCTGTCTCGCTGGCGCAACCGCGTAGAGCGCAGCAGCTTGCCCGGCCACCTAGAAGTTCTCGGGCTCATCTTCGTTGCAATCGACTGTTCCCCGATAGCGAGAGTCATGCGGTCGAGAAGGATTGCCAGCAGCACGATGCAAACGCCGCCAACTGTCGCCATACCGATATCGAGACGGCCAATGCTGGTGAAGACAACCAGCCCAAGACCGCCGGCCCCGACGAGTGCCGCGATGACGACCATGGAAAGGGCGAGCATGAGTGTTTGATTCACCCCCGCCATGATCGTTGGCTTGGCCAGTGGCAACTGCACTTCCCATAGGAGCTGCCATGGTGTCGAACCAAAAGCCATGCCCGCTTCGGTAATCTCACCTCGTACTTGCCGGATTCCAAGGCTCGTAAGTCGAATCATCGGCGGCAGAGCGAACACGATTGTCGCAATGAGGCCGGGCACGATCCCGATCCCGAACAGCATGACGATGGGGACCAGATAAACAAACGCTGGAATTGTCTGCATAACGTCCAGCGCAGGCCGAAGCAACTCCGCAATACGATCATTGCGTCCCGCAATGATGCCGAGAGGCAACCCTATCAGCGTGCAAAACAGTAAAGCGGTCAGAACCATGGCCAACGTCGTCATGGTTTCATCCCACAGCCCCAAGAGCTCGAAGCTGATCGTCACAATTGCGGCAAAAACTGCTATGCGTCGCCCAGCCAAGCGCCACGCTAAAACGGAAATCGAAATAAGAAATGCCCACGGGGGCATGGCGCGAAAAGACGCATCAAGGGTCGTCAGCACATGATCGACCGGCCATTGTGAGGCGCGAATGAAGGGTCTGAGATTGACCAGCCAATCCTGCACAAAGATGTTGATCCACCGGTCAACGCCTAAGTTGAAGTAATCAGAAGACATTTGCCGCCTACCTCATCCTGCTGTTCGACTTGGCATCAAGTGGTGCAAGGTGGACAAAGCCATTGGGGGTTCCCCGTCGTTCCTGCTATCGTCGGAACGTGCGCCTCCGAGTTTTGCAAATACGTCGAGGGGATCAATTACGCCCTGAAGGAAACCCTCGTCGTCGACGACTGCGATCGGAAGTCCCGTGGCACATAAGCGGTATAGGTCGCTAATCGGGGTCAAGTTGGCACAAGTCGGAAAATCACGACGCATAAGTGAGCGCAGCGTGCCCTCCACGCCGGCGCCGCCTTGATGCGGCACAAATCCACAAATCAGACCAACCGGTCTATTTTCATCGTCCACCACATAGATGCATCGCCGCTCCACGTTCAGCGCCAAGTCAGGAAGGGAATGCAGCAAGTCCGAATCCCGCAACGTGGGAGGCTCGCGCCGCATCACAGCTTCCGTCGTGAGGAAGCGCCCAAGGTCGACATCCTTCGCGAATGCTTTCACGTAATCGTCCGCAGGCGCCGTTACCAACTCTAACGGGGTAGAAACTTGGACGAATTTTCCGTCCTTCATGATTGCTATTCGATCACCGAGACATAACGCTTCATTCAAATCATGAGTGATGAAGACGATTGTTTTATGAAAGCGACTCTGCAGCTCGAGTAGTTCGTTCTGCATCTCGCGGCGTACCAACGGGTCCAATGCGCCGAACGGCTCGTCCATGAGCAAAATTTCCGGATCCACCGCGAGGGCGCGCGCGAGCCCGACGCGCTGCTGCATGCCGCCGCTAAGAGTGCTGGGAGGAACATCAGCCCATTTGCGCAAACTGACCAGGTCCAACGCTTTCAACGCGCGGTCACGACGCTCGCTTCGCGGCACGCCCCGCACCTTGAGCCCATACTCAACATTCCCGGCAACTGTCTTATGCGGAAACAAAGCGAAATGCTGAAAAACCATAGCAATCTTCGTGCGGCGCAACTCGCGAAGGCGCTGCTCGCTCGCTGTCGATATTTCCTCGCCGTCCATGAGAACGTGACCATCGCTCGGCCTGATCAACCGGTTGATACAGCGAACGAGTGTCGATTTTCCGGATCCTGAGAGGCCCATGACAACGAACACCTCTCCTTCTCGAACGGAAAAGGAGATGCCGGCGACTGCAGCAACAGACCCTAGTTTGTGATGAATTTCATCGCGAGTCGCACCGGCACGAGATGCCTCGAGCGCCTCTAACTCCGAGCCGCCGAATATCTTATAGAGGTTGTCAACCTTCAGCTTCCAACCAACATCCACTGGGCACCGCCTCGACGCTTCGGTTTCAGTCCCAATTGCTGCCCTCGTTACGGTCGCGATTAAAGCTCTTGTGGTTCCACGGACCCAACCACAATGCCTGGAGGCAAGGCTGCAGAATCTCTCCGCTCCCAATCCATCATGGGCGGCGCACCAAACCTGTCATATCTTCGCAATTGCTGCAATTGCTTGCGCCTTGACGGGTGCTCGCGAGCGCAACGCTTCAGCAAGTGACAGTTGCGGCGTCCGAATTACGACGCGCTGCCCGGCACCGTGAACTGAAAAATGGCGCCGCGGGGCTGGTTGGCGGTCGCCCACAACCGGCCGCCATGCGCTTCGATGATCGAACGGCAGATCGACAGCCCCATGCCCAGACCGTCGGGCTTCGTCGTGTAGAAGGAAGCGAAGAGCTGCGCGAGATTCGCCGGCGCCACGCCTGGCCCCGAATCCTTCACCGCGACCAGCACACCATTCGGTTCGGCTCGAGCGGTGACGATGAACAACTCTCGCGGCCCTTCCGCGATCGCGCCCATGGCCTGGACAGCGTTGACGATGAGGTTGAGGACGACCTGTTGCAGTTGTACGCGATCGCCTTCGATGGGGGGCAAACCCTTCCCGAGTGCCGTCTGCACCGACGCGCCATGCTTGGCGGCTTCGCTACGGGTGAGCTCGATCACCTCGCGGATCGCCTCGTTGATGTCCACGCGGTCCTTCCGTGAGGGCGCCTTCTTGATGATTTCCCGGATCCGGCCGATGACGTCGCCGGCGCGATTGGCATCCTTGACGATGTGGTCGAGTGCCTGGCGGACCTCCTCCAGGTCCGGCGGTCGTGCCGCCAGCCAGCGCAGCGCCGCCTGGGCGTTGGTGACGGCCGCGGCGATGGGCTGGTTCACTTCGTGGGCGATCGACGCCGTGAGCTGCCCCATGGTGGCGACGCGGTTGGCGTGCGCGACCTCCATCTGCATCTCACGGTAGCGCCGCTCGCTCTCGCGGGCTTCGGCTTCCGCCCGCTTGCGCTCGGTCAGATCCAGCACGAAGGCGACGCCCTGGTCGCGTTGTTCGTCGAACGCTGCCGAGCCGATCAGCACCGGCACGCGGCTGCCGTCCTTGCGGAAGTACTCCTTTTCTACCGGTGGCAAGCGCCCGGCTATCTTCAACCCTTCGATGGCCCGTGCGTCGAGGTCTCGCCATTCCGGCGGCGTCAGGTCCACCCAGCTCACGCGACCGGAGAGGAGATCCTCACGCTCGTATCCCACGATGCGAAGAAAGGTATCATTGGCCTCGATGATCCGACCTTCGAGTTCCCAGAGGTAGATGCCGATGATGTTGGCGTCGACCAGGCGTCGGATCTTGGCCTCACGTTGTTCGAGATCGCGGTATAGTCGAGCATTCTCCAGCGCGATCGCCGCCTGCGAGGCGAGCAGCTTCAGCACCGCGCTGCCGGCCGGCGCGAAGACCCGGGAGGTCAGGGTGTTCTCGAGATAAAGCACGCCAGTGAGCTTGGCCTGGGTGATCAAGGGCAAACAGAGAATGGACCGCGCCTGGCGCTCTCGGAGGTAGGGATCCGCGGCAAACGCGGGCTGGGCGCCGGCATCGTCGAGAATGACGCTCTCGCGGGTGCGCAGGACATAGTGGAGCACCGACTCCGGCAGCGCGGCTGCGCTCACGGGCTGGTCGCGCAGCTGCACGACCACCGTGTCGCCGCCGGTGGTGGCTTCCGCTTCGATGCGCGGCTCGGCCCCGCGCTGAAGGATCAACAGGCCTCGTTCGGCACCGGCCTGCTCGATGGCCGTGCGCATGAGTGTGTCGATCAGCATTTCCAGGACGATCTCGCCCGAGACGGCCTGCGACACCTTGATCACGGTCGCGAGGTCGAGGTGTTCGACGGGTGCCCCGATCGTGCTCGTCGGAGCGGGCGCCGGTTGTTCCTCCCTGAGGCGTGGATACATCTCGTCGAGTTGCCGGACCTTGCCATCGGCTCCCCAACGCACATAGCCGTCGCGCGCGTTTCGCAGATACACCTGCGCAAACTCTTCGAATCCACGGGCTGCGTAGAAGCCGGCCGCCAGTTCATAGGCGAGCGCCTCGTTGTGGACAAAGCCGTTGGCGCGGGCCGAGCGGATGGCCTGTTCGTAAAGGTCCATGGCATCGAGCGCGCGGCCTTCGATCCGGGAGATCTCCGCCCCGACCAGCGCGGCGCGGTTCTCGAAATTCTCAGGACAGTTCGCCGCCCACAGCTGGAGTTGCTTGTGATGCGCAGCGACAGCGTCCAGGTGCTGCTGCCGCTCGCCGGCTGCCGCGGTGTCGCAGGAGGCGGCTCGGGACAGCGCGCCGTAAAAGTGATATTCTGCGACTTCAAAATTTGATGGCGATGTCCACAGCAGTTGTTGCGCCTTCAACGACGCGTCGACGGCCGCAGCGTATTTGCCGGCAAAGAAGCGCGCCTGCGCCTTGCGTATCCAATACCAGCACTCGGCTCGTGCCAGATCCGGGTTGCTGGAGAAACGACGCTCAAGCCGCAGCTCTTCGAAGTGCTTATCGTCGAAGGAACCGAATTTCGGGGTCAACCCGCGTAGCGTTCGGACAAGCCCGAGCTGCGTGGCCGTAATATCGATGACAAGGCCGAACCCCATCTTCTCCGCGAATGCGCGAGCATGCTCGGCTTCGCGTTGCACATCGACGAGCGGATCGCCTGCCGCGACGAGATTCGTGATCATCACGTAAGAGGAGTACGCCGCATCAGTGAGGTCGCCGATCCTGTTTGCGGCATCGAACGCGCGGCGCAGCAGATCACGGCCGGCCCGGATATGTCTGGTCCACGGCAAGAGACTTCCAAAGTTCAGGTAGGTCCTGGCCTGGAAGCGCCTTAACCCTCGTTGTTCCACCAGCTCATAGCCGAGCTGGGCGAATCGAAATCCGGTATTATAGTCGCCGAAGCGCGCGCCGGCGACCGCACCGAGCCACTCATAGGCGAAGCACGAACCGTCGCTGTTGCCACGTTCGAGACTGAGATTGACCGCCCTGGAGAGAACCAGGAAAGTGAGCGTCGCGTCCGCGAATGCTACAGGCGCCCCAAGCTTGGTTAGAACATCCATGGTGGCGAGAGACGCCGGGTCGCTCATCAAAGGCAGCTCGATCAGAGACTCGATCGTGCGGGTCCCGAGCTGCGACCAGATCCGCTCGTATTCGCGTCGCGCTTCCTCTTCCGTCGGATGGGGCGACCAGTCGATCCCCAGATGCCGCAGGTAGTCGAGACCGACGGCAATGGCCCGTCTGCTCTGATCGAGGGTCGTGTACAGATCCACGCGCAAGCACGCGACCCTGGCTTGTTCCACTGTATTTGTGGCGCGGCTCGACAGTGCCGCCAGGCGCTGCTCCGCTTCCGCCAGCGCGCCAGTGAGAAACTCGCATTCGCCGCGCTGCAGCTCCAGTGCGAAGGCGAGGTCGTGCCGGCGGTCCCACGAGTCTTGCGGCAACAGGGCCGCACCGGCAGTGAGATAGGTGAGCGCCGCGGCGTAGGCGGCAGAGGCCTTGGCGCGCTGGCCCGCCAGCAGGTTGAGCTCGGCCAGCTGCTCACTCTCGTCTCGTGAGGTAATCAAGGCGGCGCCGCGATTGAGCTGATTGACGATTTCGAAGATGGCCTCTTCGCGCCTTTCCGCAGGAGTATGCGCCACGAGCAGCCTTCCGACGCGGAGGTGCGCTTCGGCACGCAACCGTTCCGGGATGAGTGAATAGGCGGCCTCCTGGAAACGGTCGTGAATGAACTTGTAAGAGCCCTCCAATTGCTCGATCAGCTCCAGACGAACGGCGTTCCAGAGATCCGAACGGACGTCGTCGTCCGATTTTCCGAGAACGATCGAAAGCATCGTGATCTCGGCGATGTTGCCGAGGCAAGCGAGCTGCTGCAACGCCGCCTGGGTCTCGACCGGCAGGCGGGTCAACTTCCCGACCATGAGGTCCACTACATTGTCGGTGTAGCCCTTGGCGTGAAGGCGATCGAGCTCCCAGCGCCAACGCATCGTGTCATGATCGAAGCGGAGCAGTCTCTCTTCGGCGAGCGCCGAAATGAACTGAATGGCGAAAAACGGGTTGCCGCCGGTCTTCTCGTGCACCAGTCGCGCCAGCGGCGCGGCAACCGGCGGTAGGCAGCTCAGCGTATCGGCAATGAGTCGGCCCAGATCTTCTTCCCCGAGCGGCGCAAGATTGATCTCCTGCACGAACGCTCCCGCCTGCCGGATGGCACCGAGCTTGCGCATCAGCGGATGGGCGAAATCGACTTCGTTGTCACGATAGGCGCCGATCAGCAGCAACTGCTGCACGTCTGGCTGGGTCAACAGGTCGGCGAGCACCTCGAGCGTCGCCGCGTCGAGCCATTGCAGATCGTCGAGAAAGAGCGCCAGCGGATGTTCGGGCCGGGCGAAGACGCCGAGGAACCGCCGGAACACCAGCTGGAGACGGCCCTGCGCCTGCTGCGGCGGAAGCTCCTGGACCGGCGGCTGCTCTCCGATGAGGAGCTTCAATTCGGGGACGACGTCAATCAGGAGTCGCCCATTCGGGCCCAGCGCCTCGCCGAGCGCGTCGCGCCAGCCGGCCAGCTCGGCGTCGCTTTTGCCCAGAAGCGGTCGGATCAGGCCCTGAAACGCTTGCGCCAGTGTCGCGTAGGGGATGTCGCGCTTGTACTGATCGAACTTGCCGGAGACGAAAAGACCGCGCGCCGGCACCAGCGCCTTGTGCAGCTCATTGACGACGGCGGACTTGCCGATGCCGGAATAGCCTGTGACCAGCACCAGCTCTGGCCGGCCACTGCTCACGACGCGGTCGAAGGCGGCGAGCAAGGTCTCGATCTCGCGCTCTCGCCCGTACAGTCTCTCGGGAATCAAAAGCCGGTCGGGCGTGTCGTGTTGGCCGAGCGGGAAGGCGTCGATGCGGTGCCGAGCCTCCCAGGCAGCGAGGCAGTGTCGGAGGTCGCGCTCCAGGCCGGCAGCGGTCTGGTAGCGCTCCTCGGCGGTCTTGGCGAGGAGCTTCAGGACGAGGGTGGAGACCGCGGCCGGGACGGTCGCCAGCCGCTCGCGGGGCGCCACCGGCTTTCTGGCGATATGGCAGTGGACCCACTCCATGGCATCGGCTGCGCTAAACGGCAGTGAGCCCGTGAGCATCTGGTAGAACGTGACGCCCATCGCATAGAGATCGCTGCGGGCG
>Ga0308309_10000625_pt1 | contig 22067 bp, 26 predicted proteins | sample HubBroMetageWFT5_FD_192491 | JGI IMG/M metagenome (GOLD analysis project Ga0308309, IMG submission 192491) | Warmed and freeze-thawed soil microbial communities from the Hubbard Brook experimental Forest, New Hampshire - Hubbard Brook CCASE Soil... | ecosystem: Environmental > Terrestrial >...
CGGCGCATCTCGCCACGTCATTCGGTTTCATGGCGCGCCACTGCAGGGGCATGAAGGCACCTTCGCCAGGCCGCGTTCGACGAGACATGGTCCTTTTAGGTTACTTGTACTTAGCATAAAGGCTGCTAGGATTCCAGCCTTCTCCGCCACGGAGGGCTTATGAGCCCAGTTCAAGGAACGCAAGCAAGTGGTACTAACGCACTAATCCCGAGGTTGTTACTCATGGTTTTTGGTTTGAGTCTGTTCTTTGGGAGTGCGGCTCGGGCGGATAGCTGGAGTGCTGGCGCTGTCGTAACCTATGACCAAGTGGAATGGGGTGAGTCGACGACTGCCGCGGGAATGTTGTTGAACGCGAGCTACGATACTGTCTATGGCCCCACCGGTGACGAATTCGTGATTGGGAGCACGACACCGGGCTACTTTGCGCTTTTCACCGATGAAGTTAATCTTGACGATTTCATCCCAGCCTCTGGAGCTCCGGGACCACTGGACGCGAACCTCTCAAATCCGAGCACATCCTCCGCCGGAGTTTACGCGGGCCAAGTGGCCGCATTGAAGCTGAATCTGGACTTCTCCAACGCGGGCTTGCTTCCCAATTCATCCGGCCTGCTGCTTGGAAATTTGGTTCTGACGGGATTTAGCGGATCTGAATCGTCGCTGAATGGCATGACTGTTGACCAGTTCTTTGGCCTGAGTCAAGCGGAACTCGCCGGGCAATCCACGACCATCGGATTTCCGGATATCGACAATCTCGGGGCCAACATCAACGCCGCGTTTGACGCAGGCCAGCCCGACTCGTTCGCGCAAGACCATCTCGTTGCTCCCGGCTCGTCTGCGGCGATGCCGGAACTGCCGACGCTACTGCTCGCGGCGGTGGGCGTCCTGGCTGCTGCCATGTTTAGGAAGAAGCGCACTCTGGGCCGTCCCAATCCGATTTAAGCGAATCACCGGAGGTTCAACGTGAAGAAGGCACAGGTCGCTCTCGCGGCAATCTCACTACTTGTCTTAACTCTCCTCACAACCGGTGCGGCTCGGGCGGATAGCTGGAGTGCTGGAGCGTTGACGACTTACGATCAGGCGGAGTGGGGCGACCCTACCACTGCGGCAGGTTCGTTGTTGGGCACCTATTACGGCACGGTTTATGCCTCGACAGGCGATGTCTTCCAAATCGGGAACGCGAGCACGGGATTTTTTGCTGAGTTCACTGGTGAGTCTCACTTGGATGATTTTTTGCCGGCATCTGGGGCTGTTGGACCGCTGAATAACGACTCGGCAAATCCGACGACGACTTCTGCCGGAATTTTCGCAGGCGAAGTGGCTGGATTGAAGCTCAACATAGACTTTTCCGCGGCTGGACTCTTGCCGGGTACATCAGGACTACATTTCGGAGATTTGGTTCTAACAGGAATGACGGGCGCATACTCCGGGCTCAACGGCGTGACGGTAAGTCAGTTTCTCAGCCTCACTGGTCAGGCACTCGGGGGAGCGAATACGGGTTTCACCATTACCGACCTCGACATCGAGCTGGTGGGGTTCAACAACGCATTTGACGATGGCCAGCCCGACTCGTTCGCGCAAGACCATCTCGTTGCTCCCGGCTCGTCTGCGGCGATGCCGGAGCCGCCAACGCTACTGCTCGCGGCGGTGGGCGTCCTGGCTGCTGCCATCTTTAGGATGAAGCGCGCTCTGGGCCGTCGCGCCTAGTCTTGAGCGACGTGCTCCGCCGAGCGGCATCCGCATCGTCGAGATAAGAGATTGTTTCAAACAGGAGCTACAATGAACGCAACGCTGATTCGCACGACTGGCCTCGAGATATTGGTAGGTTTGTTCGGGCTCGTTCTGCCTGCACTATCGCCGGTGAAGGCAGATACGCTCTACACGAATCTCGGATCCGGTTTCTCCACGTCCGATGGTTCTGCCATAGGCGCCATTGGTGGCAGTGGCAGCAACGACGAAGTAATCGGCCAACAATTTGTAGCCAGTGAGACGGCGACGCTCACGGATGCGCTGCTACCGTTAGCTGTTTTTGGGAGTAGTCCTTCCACTCCTTCAGTTGCTGTATACATTGAATCGGAAGTCTCCGGCGCTCCGGGCGCTATACTCGATACATTGACGGGGACAATTGGGAGCAGTCTGTCTCTTGTGGAGTTCACTTGCTCGACGTGTTCTACGCTAACTGCGGGAACTAAGTACTTTCTCGTCGCCCAGGACACGGTGGCTGGCTCCACTGCAGTTTGGGCGTTTGCAAATGGGCAAACAGGCCCAACAAGCTTCAACGATATCGGGAGCGCGACAGGACCGTGGCAAGAAGACTCCGACTTTTTCATTACAGGCTTTCAGGTGGATGGAGAGGTAAATGGAACGGTGCCCGAGCCGTCGACGCTACTGCTCGCGACGCTGGGCGTCCTAGCCGCTGCCATCTTTAGAAAAAAGCGCGCTCTGGGCCGTCCCAATCCGATTTAAATGAATCACCGGAGGTTCCACGTGAAGAAGACCCAGGTCGCTCTCGCGGCAATCTCACTACTTGTCGTAACTCTCCTTACAACCGGCGCTGTTCGGGCGGATTCCTGGAGTGCGGGCGCTGTCGTAACCTATAACGAATCGCAGTGGGGTGATCCGACAAACGCCGCAGGTATGTTGATGGCCGACAATTTCGACTCAATATACACCTCCGGCGTATTCCTGATTGGCAGCACGAAACCGGGCTTCTTTATGGCTTTCACGGATGAAGTGGACGTGGCAGATTACCTCCCGGCTTCTGGGCTTCCGGGACCACTCGACGCGAACCTCGTAAATCCGACTACCAGCTCCGCGGGGCAATTCGGAGGCGAAGTGGCCACCATGAAGCTGAATATTGACTTCTCCAACGCCGGCTTGCTTCCCAATTCATCTGGCCTGCTGCTTGGAAATCTGGTTCTGACCGGATTTAGCGGATCTGAAGCGTCGCTCAATGGTCTCACTGTCAACCAGTTTTTTCCCCTCAGTCAGGCGGCACTCGCCGGGCAGGCTAAGTGGGTTACTTCCAAGTGCCCCGGTGACTCGATATCATCACGTTGATGATAGGCAGTTCGTCGCGCAAGATCCGCAAGGTTTCGGGCATCCACATCAATTCGTGTCCGGTCAGAAGGCGAGTTGCGCCTCAGGGAGAGATCCTGTGGCTCAGTTCGCTCGGCGGAAAATAACGACTTCTGGCACCTGCGGGGCGCCCAAGCGGAGGTAAAAGTGGCCAATGCCCGCCATGCCGACCATAAGACTGGGATTCTCTCCGCCTCCGACACCGCAGGGCCACTCGTTCTCGCGCTCGAGGTATCGATCGATACCGGTATCGGCGACAGCAAAAGCGCTCTCTTGCGCTCCTTCGGCCGCAGCCCCAAATACTTTATGCCCGTAGAGAAGCGCCTCGGCATTTCCGGCGAGGCCATGACAAAGGCAGAAGTCCGCATTCGCGAACTGTAGTTGGGAATCGACAGCCCTCCGCGTGGTGGCAAGTGCGACGACCGCCTCGGCCCGGTAGTTGGCATCGTTGAGAACCTCGTACGCACGCAGACGGGAGAGCGCGATTCCCGGCGCACCGTGGCACCAGGCATTGGCAAATGGAAATGCACGCAGATTTGCCCCTGGCTGGCTCGGTCCTTCGCGCAAATCGGGCCAGTTCTGCATTTCGGGGTCGTACCAATGGTTTTCGTAACGGAAGGCAGCTTCCGAGGCTTTCCTATATTTCAAATCGCCCGTTGCGTGGAACAATTCCAGCAGGGCGCACCCGATGCCTGCGGTCCCGTGAGAAAATCCTGTTAAATTCCGGCCGCTCGGCACCGCCGATGCACTCCATGAATAACCCCATGTTGACTTCTCGGCCGCGCGAAGGAGTTTCCGGGCGATCCGCTCGCAAGCACCCACCAACCCGGGCTGTTCCAAGAGGTCGCTCAGCATCAGCAAGCCCACGATGGTTCCGGCCTTACCGTAAACCAGATCGGATTCCCAGTTTTCGAGTTTTTCCCGCGCACAACGCTGTGCTAAGTCCGATGCCGCCCGGGAAAGACTCTCGTCTCCAAGGACCCTAGCCATGCGCGCCGCAGCGATCGCTATTCCCACCCAACCGGTGAAAAGCCCCGGGCGCGCCGCGAGAGGCAAAGCATCAAGACGCGACAATGCGTGCCTCATTCCGCCGATCGCTACACGCCGCACTTCCAGTTCTCCAGTAACTCCGTGCAATTCAGCCAGGAACAACGCCACGCCGCTCGTCCCGCCGTACAGGTCGGGACCCATGGCGGTAAGGAATGCATTGGAGCGGGGAACGGTGCTAAATTCCAACCCTAGAAACCCAAGCCAATTGCAGCGATCCTCGTACCATAGGGCCTGTTGCGTAAGTCTTCTGCCGATTCGGGATGCCACCTCCAAATAGTCTTGCCGCTGGCCAGGCAAAGAATCGAGCGTGCGCGTGACCGGCACCTGCATTTGACCACCGAAGGGCTCAACGCCGTAAACGTCCGTAGATCCGGAATTCAGAAATGGTCTTTCGAGGCTAAGACCATCTTCGGCAAACCGGCCTTCCACCACGGCCAGGCGTTCGCGAAGTGATTGGCTGCCAATCTTGTGTGCCTGAATTAATCCCTCCGCCAACAATCGGCAGCGATGCGTGCCAAAACTGTCAAGTTGCGAACCTGGGTCCTCGGCAAAACCCAGTCCGGGAGCCAAAGCTTTGGTAAGCGCGGGAACCCTGGGGTTGAAGTTCTCCGTCCCAATCTCGGCGTAAACACGACGCACAACACGCGAGACAGCTCCAAAATCATTCTTGTCCACGTAGAGCACACCGGAATCGCAACGCACGAAATATGACTCGTTACTCGCCACCTTAAACCGAAACTGCACGCCAATATCGTTGAGCCCCCTCGTGAGGGCGCGCACGAGCGGAACCGCGCTGTGCGCCTTAAGATTCCAGTAAAACCTCAGTACAATCTGACTTTTGGAATCCGGCATTTCAACATCGCTCTTCGCCACATAAAAGCCCGGCGAGACCAGCCCCAATTCCTTGGGAAAGTGCACGCTGACTGTGGCGCCTTCGGAGAGGTGACCATTTAGAGCTGACCGGCAATCCTCCGGCAGCGCCCACAGCTCAAGTCCGTTCCGTCGCACCAGCAGGCGATGCGAGTTCCTTGCCGTCACCGTCCAGCCTTGTTCCCAGTAACCCTTCCCGGTGTTGGCGTGAGACAGTGCCTCGACAAATTTTGCCGCGCTTGGTGGCGAATGGACGCCAGTGGCAACTTGCGCGACGGTAGCAATTCCCTGGCAATAGAAAGCTCCATAGAGCTGCCACCGCAATTGGGAAAAGAGCCATTTGTGGAAGGCTCTCTCGCCCAAAACCTGCCGGGCCCGAGGCGTTAGCCGGGGGCACGGTCTTCCAAACCAGGAATAGCCGTTGCGTCCGTCGAACACCGTCGCGCGGATCGCCCCCTCCAGCTGCTCGACGAAATCAGTCATCGAGGTCCCGCCCTCGGTTCCCGATTCCCATCAGGTCAAGGGACGCTGCTTCGGGCTGGAGCAGGATGTTCGTTCCCACCTGCAAAAGGCAGAGTTGGCTACGCGTGATGTCGTTCGATGTGTATGTCGTCTCCAAGGCAAGGTGCAACAGCCGCGCGCCGCAGTGTTTCACCGCACGCGATCGAAATTGGTCCGACTGCGACCGATCCAGTCCCATGGAGGAAACGTATCGGCGCCAAAAGCAGCGCATGAGGGGCTGGACATTCCCAAGCGGCCACCGCGCGAGTGCATCGAAGCGATCGGGGCGATAGCCGGCGAGTAGTGGAAGAGAGAATATCCATTGACTCAGATAATCGGCGAACATCCAGCCTATATCGACGGCCGGATCGCCACGGGTCGTGAGCTCAAAGTCTATAAGCTTCAGCCAATGCTCTCGTCGGGCGCCTGCCCCCGCGGGGAGCAGAAAATTGTCACCCCGCACGTCACCGTGAATCACCGTGGATCCTTCTGGTTCACCGGTCAACTGATCCACGACGTCGGCCAAATCCCTATTTTCTTGGATGATCTTTATGACCTCAATTCCTCCGCCGCTGATCGAGCCGAAAATTTCGAGGTCCGGCCGATACGGCAATCGCACCTTTAGTGATGCCGCGGTGACAAACTCAGACGCGAAATCGGCGCCGAACTGGTGGAATGCCGCCAGCGCTTCCGCCAATTCCTCGGCTACGCGGCTGGATGCGCGGCCTGTGCGCATTTGCTGCTCCCGCAGCGTCTCGGCATTTTCCAGAGACTCGATGATCAGGATGCCCCGTTCCTTATCGTAGAGATAAAACTTGGGCACATAGTGCGAGAATTCACTTTCTTTTTCAGAGACCGCCTTGTAGAAGGCCGCTTCGCGCGAGATGGTTTGCAAGCGGTCCGGGCCCGCCGCTTGCTTCAGCAGATACCGTCCAGAAGGACTAGCGACCAGGAAATTGTGGTTACGACGAGACACGTCGTCAACCACCAAGTCGCCTTCGACTATCGATTGCGAGGTAAGCAAACCGCGGCTCAGGAGGTAGGGAACAACTTCGCGCTGGCTCAGCATCGGCATATCATCTGGAGATCCGGCCGTACGACCCGCAAGCGAAGTGCGAGTCTTATCGATCAGGACGCGAGGCTTGCGCGTGGCCGCAGGAATCCTCGAGTGAGCATGTATAGCAATACATAAACCAGGACGATTCGGCAACGAAGGCGATCACGCGCTCGCCCATGAAGACATCCGGCGGGAGCGAGTCTTCCAGTTCGCCGCCACGGAAGCCAGCGACTGCAATCGCACCCTGCAGGAACCTCCTCTGTGCGCTTGCGGAGATCGCTCTAAAGTCTCTTTTGCTCATGAATGCAAGTGCGAATTGTCCTGTATCCGGGGAAGTTGCTCCGCAGTCCGCATGCGCGCTCGGTGGCGGCAAGAACTCGGCACAGTGCAACCTGCGTCGCGAAACGCAAAGCGTCCTACGCTAATATGGTGTTGGTGACGACGCCGCAGTTGTTGCTGATACCAAGGCATGTGCCACGGGCCAGGGCTCGCACCCCGGACAATTTCTTCGAAGTCTTTAATTTGTGCTGCTTTATGCTCGGTTTCTTGCCGCTCTTAGCCTTCGCCATATCACCTCCTCCGTTGTGGAGAGGGCTACCTCCGTACCACAGTCTATGGCTCAGTACAAGTGACCTAAAAGGACCATATTCGGTTTAGATAGATGTTGATAAATCCTCTTATCACCAGGCGGGTGGCACACCCTTCCCCACCACCCAAACGAACGCAGTTGAATTTCCGGGTGCCGCATCCCTTCGGTTTTTGAAGGGTGCGGGTTTAGATGCAGCGTCGCGACAACTCTCCCGGCGGCTGCTGGGGCGCCCGCTGTTAGGCAGTTTTGGAGCGCCGGACAGAGTTCACAAATCGCGGGTCATCGCTTTTTGACGGCCCAAGAACTGGACGTGTCATGATTCTGCGTTTAACGACTCGCAAGGCTTCGGATGCTACCGACATCGAGCTCAGCTCTTCGCCATTCTGAGGACTGTCAGACAGTTCTTGTCGCCGCTTGAACATGGCTAGCTCGGCTTCCGGAATAAGCCGAGCCAGCTTCTCAGGATCCGTTTCATCCAGAGTTTTCAGCAATATTTCTTTCCAGGATACGAATTTTAGGTCGCTCAACGAATCTCTCCCACTCTCACAAAGACCGTATGAGCCAAACAATCAGACAGATAATTAGTAGAGTGCCCAAAAGTCCATATCCAAACATTGCAGCCTCCTCCAAGAGCAAAATTCTCGGCGGTTGATTACCCGATATTGACTTGGAACATCAGCGAGGGATTGCCGTATGCCACTGCATACCACAGGCCATCGGCTCCCATGATGAAGTACACGTCCTGCTGGTAAAACCACGCTGGGTATGAGCCTGCATAGAACCAATAGCCGCCGTAGGAGTACTCGCGGCGTCCGTTGTAGGAGCGCCCACCGGTTGCCTCAAAGCGAGCATGATGGTTTGGGCCGAAATGACTTTCGTTGTATACGTGTCCGGAGTTGTCTTTCTGGCCATTTCGTGCGAACTGGCCCTGTGATTGTTGCGGTTGACTCTTCGCTTCTTGTTGATGCTGATTTTTCTCTTCGTTCTGTTGAGTTTTGGCCTGCTGTTGTTGTTCCTGCTTCTGAGGTTTGGCTTCTTCCTGCTTTGCAGGCTTGGCTTGCTCTTCTTGTTTCTGTGGTTTGGCTGCTTCCTGCTTTGCTGGCTTGGCTTGCTCTTCTTGTTTCTGTGGCTTGGCTTGCTCCTGCTTCGGAGCAGGTTTAGCCTCTTCCTCATGCTGCGCTGGCTTAGCGCCCTCTTGCTGGTGCTCTTCCTGCGCGAACGCAGGAACAGCCGTTCCGAGAAGCAAAAACATAGCCGCTGTGCTGATGACTCCGAGTACTTTCATGAATGTTGCCTCCATGACCAGAATCCTAGGTGGATGCCAGAATAGCGGGAGGCATGTTTGAAAGATGTACCGTTGTGAACACCTTTGGGGCGGGGTAGGTGTGATTGCGAGTTCGTTACGCGGGGAGGAGATCGTTGCTGACGCGGGAAATGCCGAGTTTTTGCATGCGGAAGTAGAGCGTGGAGCGCTTTATTCCCAGGCGGGCAGCGGCGCCGCTGGGGCCGGAGACGACCCAGCGGGTTTGCTGCAGGGTCTTCAGAATGTGGTCGCGCTCGGCGTCTTGCAGAGTTGTTGCTGCCGGCGATTCGGCGGCGGAGGAATGTTTTAGCTCGGCGAGCGGAGGGCACAGGACCGTGCCATCGCTTAGGATGACGCTGCGCTCGATGAAATTCTGCAGCTCGCGAACGTTCCCGGGCCACTCGTACGAAGTGAACGCAGACATCGTTTCCGGAGTGACGCGTTCGATTTGCTTGCCCATGCGGCGGCCGTAGATCTCGACAAAATGTTGCACCAGGTCCGGGATGTCTTCGCGGCGGGCGCGCAGCGGTGGCAGCGTGATTGGGAACACGTTTAGACGATAGTAGAGGTCGCTGCGGAATTCGCCGCGCTTTACCATCTCCGCCAGGTCTCGATTGGTCGCAGCCACCAGGCGCACGTCCACCTGATGAGTGCGCGTGCTGCCCAGGCGCTCAAATTCCTGCTCCTGCAAAACGCGCAGAAGTTTGGCTTGCAGCGCCAGGGGAATATCGCCGACCTCGTCCAGGAAGAGCGTGCCCTTGTCGGCCATTTCGAAACGGCCGACTTTTTGTGCGATGGCGCCTGTGAAAGCGCCTTTCTCATGGCCAAAAAGTTCGCTTTCCAGCAGATCGAATGGAATCGCGGCGCAATTCAGTTTTATGTAGGGGCGTCCGCAGCGCGCGCTGATATTGTGAATCGCGCGCGCGATCAGTTCCTTGCCGGTGCCGGTTTCACCTTGCAGAAGAACGGTGGCATCCGTCGGCGCGACTCGTTCGACGTGTCCGAGCACGGATTCCAGAGCGGGGCTATTGCCTATCAACTGCTCGAATCTGCGTTGATTGTGGTGCTGCTGACCAGACCCGACTATCGCTAATGCTGCCATAGAGCACCTCCTGGTGCCCGCGCGCACATTTCTTTATCCGGGTTAACTTGCCAGAGCGGCTCGAACACTTACGAGCAGGGCTTCGTCGTCGAAGGGCTTTGCCAGAAACTCCACCGCGCCTGCTCGCAATGCATGCAGCCGCATTTTTTCATCGCCATGGGCCGTGATGAAGATGATCGGAATCCTGCAGTGTTCTGCGTTCAGTTTCGCCTGCAGCTCGAGGCCGGAGATTCCCGGCATACGGATGTCTGCAATCAGGCATCCGGCCTCGTGCTGTAGGCCAGAGCTTAGAAATTCCTCCGCCGAGGCAAATTCCCGGGCCGGCAGGCCAACTGCCTTCAGCAGGCCTAGCAATGCTCCGCGCATCAAGTCATCATCATCAACAACAGCGACTGGTCTGGTTTTGTCCTGGGTGATCATGAGAAGAAAGTAGCAGGGCGGGCTAAAGCGGCGCAATTATACGTAGGTGTTAGATGTTGAAGGGTGACGAGGGACCGTGAAACGCCGCCGCGGCGCTATTTTTTGCCGAGCGCGAGCTCAAGCTTCGCCGCCATTCTGACTAATTCCGCGAGCGAGCCAGCTTTCATTTTGCGCATGGCGTGACCGCGGTGGATCTTCACGGTGATTTCACTGGTGCCGAGTTCGGCGGCAATTTGCTTATTCAACATCCCCGAAACCACCAGGCTCAACACCTCGCGCTCGCGTGGGGTCAGCGTCCCGTAATTTTTTCGCAGCTCGGCAAGCCCGCTCTGCTGCTCGCGCCTCACTCGATCGCGGTCCAAGGCCTGCTGAATCGCATCCAACAAATCCTGATCGTGGAACGGCTTGGTTAGGAACTCCACGGCGCCGGATTTCATGGCCTTCACCGTCATCGGAATATCTCCATAACCGGTGATGAAGATGATGGGAATCTGGACGCCCACGTCAGCCAACTTGTGTTGAAACTCCAGGCCATTGATTCCGGGGAGACTTACATCCAGCACCAGGCAACTGGGCACGTCCGGGCGGTTACTGCGCAGGAACTCTTCCGCCGCGCCGAAGCACTCCGAGCGCAAGCCCGCGGATTTCAGCAGGCCTGCGATGGACGCGCGCATACCGGCATCGTCATCAACGACGAACACGGTGGCGGTGAGTGCAGGCGTCATTCATGCGCCTCGATCTTGGTTGGCAAAGTGAAGTGAAAATGTGCGCCGCGCGGAGAGTTGGGCTCAGCCCATAAGCGGCCACCATGCGATTCCACAATGGTTCCGCTGATGCGAAGGCCCATGCCGGTGCCGTGGAGCTTGGTGGTAAAGAACGCATTGAAAATCTGATCCGCCTGCTGCGGCGGCAGCCCCACGCCGGTATCGCTGACGGACACCAGAATTTCCTCGTTTTCCAGGAGCCGTGAATTGATGGCCAGTTCCCTGGCTCCATTTACATTCTTCATCGCGTCAATACTGTTCACGATCAGGTTCATCATCACCTGTTGCAATTGCACACGATCTCCCAAGGGCCGGGGTAGGTCTCCAGCCAGGTCCATCGTGACAACTATGTTCTGCCGCGCGGCCTCGCCTTGCAGGAGAACGATCATCTCTCGAACGACTTCGTTTACATCAACCAGCTCCCGTTCCGTAGTTCCCTTCTTGAAAAGCTGGCGCACCCGGCTGATGATTTCCGCGGCACGTCGTCCATCGGTGACGACTCTCATAGCAGCTGCGCGCGCTTCTTCCAGATTTGGCGTGTCGCCAGCCAGCCAGCGCAAGCAAGTACTCGCGTTGGTGACGGCGGCGCCGATCGGTTGATTCACTTCGTGGGCCAGGGAGGCCGTCAGCTCGCCCATGGTGGTCACGCGGTTGACGCGTGCGAGATCCGCTTGCGCCTGTCGCAATCTCTCGCGCTCTTCCTCTGCCCGCTTGCGCTCAGTTATGTCCATCACCGTGCCGACGAATTCAACGAGATCGCCTGATGGGCTGAGAACCGGATGACCGATCACGTGGATGTCCCTGATTTCGCCGCTGGGATGAATGAGTCGGTAATCCAGCTCGTACTCCGTCTTTTCACGGCGCGCCTTCTCGACGATTTCCCTGGTTCTGGGTTGATCGTCCGGATGGATGCGTTGCAAGAACGTTTCGTATCGCGGTTGTCCATCGCGTGGGTCAAAACCTACTACGCGGTAGAATTCGTCTGACGAGTACTTCATCTCGTCGGTCGCGGCATCCCGCGCCCAGCTGCCGGTGTGGCTGAGCCTCTGCGCCTCCGCCAAGTAACCCTCGCTTCGCCGCAACGTTTCTTCCGCCCGTTTCAGGTCATGGATGTCTGTATCGCTGCCGTACCATCCCAGGATGTGTCCCGAGCGGTCAACTAACGGACAGCAGCGACTGAGGAACCAACGGTATTCTCCATCGGACCTTCGCAGGCGTGACTCGATCTCGCGCGGCTTCCCCTCCGCTACGAGTTTTCGCCACTTCGTCAGCACACGTTCCAGATCGTCGGGATGTACCATGCGATTCCAGCCCGATCCCACTGCTTGCTCCAGCGTCATTCCGGTGTAATCAATCCAGCGGCGATTTACAAATTCAACGACGCCCTCGGCAGTTTCCGTCCAGAGCTGCGCCGGCACAGTGTCTATAATCAGGCGAATGCGCTCTTCCGACTCCTTTGCGGAGGTTACGTCCGTGACCGCTCCCACAAATTCGGTCTCGCCTGATTTGTTTTTTACTGCGTGAGCGACTGCCCTTATGTACTTGATGGAACCGTCCTGCATAAGCAAGCGATGCTCAAAATCCAAATCCTTCTGTTCCTGTGAAACGCGCTCCACCGTCGCTTTCACATAGGCGACGTCGTCCGGATGAGTCTTTTGCAATATCATAGCCAGTGTGGGTCTCGTCTTCGGGTCGCATCCGAAGATTCGAAACGTTTCGTCGGACCAACGGATTTCTCCGCTCTGAACGCTCCATCCGAAGCTGCCGGTATGAGTCAGTCTTTGCGCTTCAGCTAAATACCCTTCGCTGTGGCGCAGGCGATCCTCGATTTGCATCCGTTCGCGGCTCTCCGCTTGCAACGCGTCGTTGGTCCTTTGCAGCTCTTTTACTGTCTCGGTCAGGTAATCGCGTGCGCTTCGGAGCGATTCCGTGGCGCTCCTTTGCGCGGCGCTCAGCGATCCGGCAACCAGAGCTGAGACGGCGAAGATGACAAAGCGCGGTATCTCCTCGGACCTTACGGCGAACGAATGCAGAGGTTGCAGCGCGTAATAATTGAAAGCGAGGCAGGAGAGGACGACCGCGAGCAATCCGGGCCCGATTCCACCCAGCCACGCGCTGATCATGACGGCGAGGAGAAACAGCGACGCCGGGGCCGTTTCCAAATACATCACCGGCCACCGTGAAATCATCACCGCAGCCGTAACTAATAGGATGGCAATCCCATAACCCCAAATTGCAGGCGGCTTGCGCCACAGAAGAGGATTCAGCCTGGACATATTTCCGCTCCCGCTATTTGCAGCCTTGTTCCAGTCAACCATTCGAGCGAGCGTGATGATTCTCTGCCGCTGCACGGGCGCTTGGCAACGAATTTAGTTCCACACTTCCTGTACTGGGAGAATCAAGAATGCCTATCTAATTTAATTTCGACGCTTCCGCTCGTGTTTCTATCGCAGATCCTTTCCGCTCGTGTTCTCGCGAAGATGGCGACGCGTGTCCAGTTCAACCGGCTGGACATTCTGCCGGCATTCCGACAGATATTCCCTGGGACTCCGATCGCAAAGACACCTGTAACGTTACGCATCCCCCATTCTGTCAGTCACTTCCGTGATGTCTTCGCCCGTATCGGATTTGGCTCCGCTATTGCTCCTTGGATGATTGGCAATAGCTCAAGCAAATGCCGAGGAGAAACGGAATCATGGGAACGTCTCTCGTTACTAATATCGAAAAAGACCCGGATCACACGCTCGTAACTGCCGCGAAACGTGGAGACAAGCACGCGTTCGAAAATCTGATGTTGCGCCACAAGCGGAAGGTCTTCGCGATAGCGCTGCGAATAACGAAGAACCGGGAAGACGCCGAAGATGTGGTGCAGGAAAGTTTTCACAAGGCTTTCCTGCACCTTGGCGGCTTTCAGGAAGCGTCACAGTTCTACACCTGGCTTACCCGCATCACCTGCAATGAAGCCTGCATGCTGCTGCGCCGAAGGCGGAGAGTTCCCGAAGTCCTGCCGTTGACCACTGACGACAACGTGAACTTCGTCCCGGAGGCATTTGTCGATCAGAACCCCAATCCAGAAGAATCGTGCCGGCGGCGCGAACATTCGGAACTCTTGACTGACGCGATCAATCGGTTGGGCCCGACGATTCGAAAAACGATGTGGCTTCGCATGGTCGAGGAGCGGACTGTCGAAGAAACGGCCCGGATGCTGGACACTTCCGTTGCCGCCGTGAAATCACGCGTTTGCCGCGGTCGCCGGGAGTTAAGCGGAACTCTAAATCGTGCACTCCTATACGCATCGCCGGCCTAGGCGCGGCAGAACCCGTCGGGAAAGCGATTCAACTTGTCTTCCGATGTGAAGTGCATGTCAGCAGTCGGAACTCCAGCACGAAGGTGATTTAGATATTTGCAGATCTCATTTCATAAAAAAGGATAAGGCACATGGAATACACAGTGATCTCTGGCACGGAAATGAATGTTTCACGCGTCGCGCAAGGCACGTGGGCCATCGGCGGTTGGATGTGGGGCGGCACGGACGAAAGGGAGTCAATTCGAACCATCCACGCAGCCCTCGATAAGGGGGTCAATCTGATCGACACGGCGCCGGTTTACGGTTTCGGCGTTTCCGAAGAAATCGTCGGAAAGGCAATCGCGGAGAGAGGGCACCGGGAAAAGGTGTTCATCGCGACCAAAGTTGGGCTCGAGTGGCACAACGGCTCAGTTACGCGAAATTCGTCGCCCGCTCGTATCCGCAAGGAGGTCCAGGATTCGCTCCGTCGCCTGCGCACCGACTACATTGACATCTATCAAGTGCATTGGCCGGATTTGGCCGTCCCGATCGAAGAAACCGCCATGACGATGCACGCACTTTTTAAGGAGGGCCTGATCCGTGCGATCGGCGTGAGCAATTATTCTCCGGAGCAGATGAACCAGTTCACGACAGTCTCTGAATTGCACACCGTCCAGCCTCCCTACAACCTCTTTGAGCGCGAAATCGAACGAGACGTGCTGCCCTACGTGCGCGAAAAGAATCTGAGCGCTTTCGCTTACGGGCCTCTCTGCCGCGGGCTCTTGACCGGCACGATGCGGCCGGATACGAAATTCACCGGCGACGATCTCCGCCTGTCCGATCCGAAATTCCAGGCGCCGCGCTTCGCGCAGTATCTGAATGCGGTACAGCAACTGGATGATCTGGCGCAAAAAAGATACGGAAAACACGTGATGGATCTCGCCGTGCGTTGGGTGCTGGACCAGCCCGGAATCACCGCGGCGTTGTGGGGCGCGCGCCATCCTGAGGAACTGGAAGCTGTAGCGGGCGCCATGGACTGGAAGCTCGACGCGGATGCGCTCGCGGCGATCGATCAAATTCTGCGGCAGACGATCGCCAGTCCGGTCGGTCCCGAATTCATGGCGCCGCCGGCGAGAAACACTGTCGCCGCCTAGGACATAAGGCCATTTGGGAAGGATTTCGAATTTAGGAGAGCAAAGCGATGAGCAAAATAAAACGACTCGGCTGGGCACTGGTATTGATTGGGATCACCGCAGTGATAGTGCGTTCGCAGGATACGGCAGGCGAATACGTGAAGCCGGCGGAAGCCGTTCCGACGGGCAAAGCTCCCAAGATGCAAGTGCAATTGCTGAATCCTGGACAGCCGACGAAACAATATGCCGTCATTTTCTATCAGGGAGACGAAGTTTATTCCGGGTTGCAGGAGTTTGCGGAGAAGTATCACGTCACCAGCGCGCATTTCGCCGCGATCGGAGCGCTGGATGACGCAACGGTGGGCTGGTTCGATCCCCAGCGCAAAATGTACAAGAAGATTGCCATCAATGGTCAGCACGAATTGATCGGGATGAGTGGAGATATCGCGCTCTATCAAGGGAGACCCGTGGTCCACACGCACATGGTGGTGGGAGGGCCCGACGGAACAACACGTGCCGGGCATGTCTTGGAGGCGTATGCATCCCCGACAGTGGAAGTGATGCTCACCGTTGATCCAGTAACGATGCAGAAGCGTTTTGATCCCGCAACGGATCTCACGCTGATTGACCCGGCTTTAAAATAGCAAGTCGATGTATCGCGATTGCAAAGCGACTATGAACGGAGGGGGGAAGCAATTATGGCTGCAGTGTATGTGATTGCAAGGTCGGTGGCGCGCGACGGAAAGGAAAACCAACTCAGAGAGCTGCTGCGCGCGATGTTGGCTCCCACCCGAGCTGAATCGGGATGCAAATTGTATGAACTCTACGAGTCCGACTCGCCGGGACGCTTTTATTTCTATGAAATATGGGAAAGCCAAGCGGCGCTCGATGAACACGCCGCAAGCGCTCACTACAAACATCTGGAACAAACGGTAGGGGAATTAATAGAGACGCCGTTCGAGGTAAATAACTTGGAGCCGATCCTAACCGCTGCTGCCGCGGCATAACGATTGCGCGGATACCGAAGGCTGAGTCCGAGCAGGAATGCAGAAAGGGAGACCATGCTATGCCACTCATCAAAATTGACGCTCTTGAAGGAAGAAGCCCATCCGAAGTGACGAACCTCCTCGACGCGATCCATAGGGCCGTCGTGAAGGCGTTTCATGTCCCAGTGCGAGACCGTTATCAGGCTTACCAGGCCCATCCCAAAGGGTTCTTGATCATCCAAGACACGGGTCTAAACATCTCTCGGACCGACAAAGCGCTGATCATCACGGTGATTAGCAAGAAGCGGGACGAGATTCTGAAGCGCAGATTTTACAAGGAATTAACGGAGCAGTTGGCAAGCTCCGTTGCGATCGCTCCCAGCGACGTTATGGTCGCCGTCATCGAAAATTCGGCGGCGGACTGGAGCTTTGGAAACGGCGAACCTCAGTTTCTAACCGGCGAGCTTGGATAAGGCGCTAGCCAAACAGAAACGGGAAAGCAAGTTTCGAGACGCGGGACTGCATTCCAAACTAAAGGAAAAGGAGAAACAAACAATGGCAAATCAAGCTGCAACTCAGGCGAAGGAAAAACCGCGAGCAACGCACGAAACACCAACCGACCTCAGCCGCGAGGGCGTCGCTGAAATCACTGCCGCGCTGCGTCAATTACTGGCCGATACATTCGCACTGTACCTGAAGACCAAGAATTTCCACTGGCACATGACCGGGCCGCACTTCCGCGATTATCACCTGCTGCTCGACGAACAAGGTGCACAGATCTTCGATATGACTGATGACATCGCCGAGCGCGCCCGCAAAATCGGAGGAACCACGTTGCGCTCGATCAGCGATATCTCGCGGCATCAACGCCTGCAAGACAACAACGACGAGCGCGTCGCCCCGAAAGACATGCTCGCAGAGCTCAGCGCCGATAATCAGGCCCTCACGCGCTTTTTCCGCGCTGCGCATGAAATTTGCGACAAATACAATGATGTGGCCACTGCCAGCGAGATCGAGGTCTGGATTGACCAAACCGAGCGGCGCACGTGGTTCCTGTCGGAAATCGTACAAGGTCTCTGACCGCAGTATGGCCGCGCGCGCGGCGGGTCAAGCAGCAACACAGATTGCCAATTGGAAGCGGGCGCGCGTTATTGGAGTGGACACTTCATCTGACCCGATTCCGAGTACGGAGTCGGTCATCAATACCAAGCCCGAAGATCTTCGTGAGAGGGTCTTGGAGTTGACGGCGGGAAGAGGAGTTGACGCGGTTTTCGACACTGTGGGTGGCCCGATGTTCGAGCCGGCGTTGCGATCACTCAGGGTTGGAGGGCGACAGGTGGCAATCTCGAGCAGAGATCCGCGCGTCACTTTCAACCTCGTTGACTTCTATCATAATTCCTCCCGACTGCTTGGAGTAGACAGCTACGCCCATACTTCGCGACCGATCGCGGACATCGAGAACGAGCTCCAGACTGGTTTCGAAACGGGTGTTTTGACACCGCCGCTGGTTGAAATTGTTCAGTTTGAACAAGCCGTGCACGCATACAGCCCGGTGGCTGCCGGCCACGCGAAAGCGAAACAGGTGCTCAGTTTCGACTGAAGGGATGGACAGAAAGCGCCTGCCGCGAAGTGGCCCGATTCTTGCCGAGCATCTCCCGAAACTTGTCATGCTGCTCCGCTACCTGAGGCCGGAGCACGTCGCTGGTCGCTATGAAGGTGTCCGGCGATTGGACAGCGTGTCGAAATCTGCCGCAGTCTTGCGATACGCGAGGCGAGTCCATCATGCGCTGCGATTGTCTCGTCACGCTTTTAGCTCTTGTGGATTCACTAACTTAGAAGATAGGCGCCTCTTGTTTCGAACAAGGCCCCTTTGTGGCACGGAATTTGCACTCGGTTGCTATGGGAAAGTGAAGACATAGAAAAGACTGCCGCTGGCCGGCGAGAGTTGAGAATAATACCAGTCATACCACGTCAATTTCGCCGGCCTGCGACCAAAGGAAGGTTCGATATGAACGCGATAACGCCAGGAAAAGACAAACTGGGATTCATCGGAATCGGCTACATGGGCCGGCCCATCGCGCAGCGGTTACTTCAAGCCGGCTTCCAGCTGACTGCGTACGATCGGGACCGCAGCAAAGCGCAGGAACTTGTCCAGTATGGCGGCGCTGTCGCGGAGAGTATTGCGGAGCTTTCGTCCGGTTGCGACGTGTTGCTGTCCTGCCTTCCGAATGATGAAGCTGTCATGAGCGTCTATAAAGGGGCGGACGACGCTTTCGCGAGCGCGCGTCGCGGCGCGCTGTTCATTGACATGAGCACCGTTTATCCGGAGACGTCGAAAAAACTCGCGGAGCTAGGTGCCAAGCGCGGAGTGGACGTCCTGGATGTGACGATCTCGGGCAGCACCCCGTTCGCTGAACAAGGCACGCTAGTCTTGTTCGGAGGTGGAGACGGCGGAAGATTCGACGCCGCGGAGGCAATCTTTCGCGCAATCGCGCGGAAGTATTTCCATGTAGGGCCCAGCGGATCAGGAGCGACGATGAAGCTGGTAGTGAACAGCCTGCTGGGAATTGGAATGCAGGCGATCGCCGAGGCCGTTGCGCTCGGCGAGAAGGCGGGCCTCGAGCGCAATCGCCTGCTGGATGTGCTGTCGCAGACCGCCGTCGTTGCTCCAGCGCATGTGGGCAAATTCCAGCGAGCGATGAATAACGATTACAGCCCGCAATTTCCGCTGCGCCTGATGAACAAGGATTTCGGACTGATACTCAAACTCGCGGCTGCGGTCGGCGCTGAGATGCCCACGGCACGAGTGGCCTTGGAGGTCAATGCTGCGCAATTGACCCCGGGGAACGAGCAAGACTTCTCCGCCGTGATTTTACAAATGGAAAAGCAAGCGCATTTGGATTCTGCGGACGAGAAACAGATTGGAATGGGTGCCGGTCAATAAGCCGATTTAGCGCGGCGTCCTCGAACACAATCTGACAGTCCACCAGTGGTATGCTCGGCCGGGATAGACGGAGGCGATGTCCATGGATTGGAAGGAACATGGAGTCAAGATCGTGCATGCCGGCGAACTCGACACGAACACGCCGCAAACGCCTGGCATGACGCGCGCCGCCGCCATCACCCATGCACGCACCGGCGCAAACCAAATGTGGGCTGGCACCGTGGTGGTCCGTCCTGAAGCGAAAACCGGACCGCACCATCACGGCGCGCTTGAGACCGTGCTCTATATTGTGCGCGGCCGCGCGCGCATGCGCTGGGGAGATCATCTGGAACTAAGCGCAGAAGCGCAAGCAGGAGATTTCATCTACGTGCCGCCCTACGTCCCGCATCAGGAAATCAACGCCAGCCCCGACGAGATTTGCGAGGCAGTAGTGGTCCGCAACGGGCGAGAACCGATTGTTGTGAACCTCGATGTAGAAACGCCCGAGCCGGCAAGCGAGGGCCATCCCGGGATGCCCTTCCATCCAAACAGCTGAGCCCGCCTCATCTAGTTTACATCGGCCAAGAACATTCCTGCCGCGATGGTCCGCGTGTAAATGTCAAAGTATTCCCGTTCCGTAAGCTCGGCAGATGTGCGGAGGAGTCTCGGGACTTGCGGGGTTCGATCACTGGGATCGCTTGTTACAGCTTCTGATTGGTATAGAGTGTCCCACTATGCCGGAGAGCAACAACCCTCCTCTCCCAGCGCCGAGCCCATGGAGCCCGCTTCGGATTCCATTATTCCGCAATCTCCTGATTGCTGATTTCGTTTCCGATGTCGGAGCCTTTATGCAAGCTGTGGGCGCGGCCTGGTTGATGACTTCGCTTAGCAGCAGTCCCTTACAGATCGCGCTCATCCAGACAGCCTCCGCGCTTCCCTTCGTCATTCTCGCGCTCCCGGCTGGATCCATCGGAGACATCCTCGACCGCCGCAGGTTAATTCTGGGAACACAGTTTTGGATGTTGGCGATGGCTGGCATCCTCGTGGTGGCGACGTTCACTCATCTCATCGGTCCTTCGCTGTTACTCCTGCTGACGTTCGCGCTGTCTATCGGCGACGCTTTGGAGTCACCGGCCTGGAGCGCCATTTTTCCGGAGTTGGTGCCCAAAGAAGAGCTATCGCCGGCATTGGTTCTGAACGGAATTGAGTTCAACCTGGCTCGCGCGTTCGGTCCCGCGTTGGGCGGCGTCATCATCGCGGTCGCGGGGGTAAGCACGGCCTTCCTGCTGAACGTTTTCTCTTTCCTCGGTGTGATCGTGGTGATCGCGCGATGGAAACGTCACGTACCGAAAAGCAATTTGCCTGTCGAATCTTTCACAGGCGCCACTTCGGCGGCCATTCGATACGTTCGGTATTCTCCTGGCATCAGTAGGCTACTGCTCAGGTCCGCATTTGTTATTTTCTTTTCCAGTGCTTTCTGGGCTCTGCTGCCGGCTGTCGCCAAGAAGATCAGCCACAGTTCGCTCGGATACGGGCTCTTGCTGGGCTTTTTTGGCACAGGTGCTGTGCTCGGAGCCGTCGCCCTTCAACGCCTGAGAAAAAGATACTCTGTTGAATCCGTAGTCGCGCTTGCAACCGCAGTGTTCGCTTGTGTCCTCGTCGCGACTGCGCTGGTATCGCAGCTCTGGATACTCTGCTTCTTTTCTTTTTTCGGAGGGGCGGCGTGGACGATCTTCATGTCCGTCTTCAACACCCTCATTCAGCGCCTCGCTCCTGATTGGGTACGCGCCCGTGTTCTGGCCGTTTACCTCTTTGTGTTCCAGGGCAGCATGACGCTTGGCAGTATTCTTTGGGGCGCTTCGGCAGAGCACTCTAGCTTGGGAAAGGCTCTTCTCGCTTCGGGAATTGGAATTGCGGCGTGCCTGCTCTTGCGGTTGCCATTTCCGCTGCCTGAGCCCGATGCCGCTCTCGATGCCTGGAATCATTGGCCAAAACCCGTAGTATTTGCAGAACCGGGACCCGACGACGGTCCAGTGCTTGTTAGCACCGAATACAAAGTGGATCCAGGCAAAGCCCAGGAGTTTCTCGAAGCTATTTACAAGTTTCAGAGAGTTCTCCGGCGTGATGGTGCGACGCGTTGGGGTGTGTATTATGACTCCGAATTTCCGGGACGCTATCTTGAGATGTTTCTAGTCGATTCTTGGGTCGAACACGAGCGGCAGCACGATCGATTCACGCTCGCTGACCGAACACTCGAGAATCAGGTGCTCCGTTATTCGCTTGAGCCTCCGCGCACTCGACATTTCATTTATGCCAGATCGTCGCCACACCGCTAAGACACACCCGCTAACGCGATGGTAGGTCCTCGACGCACGATCCGCCCGGCGCGGAAGTCCTGCCGACTAGAACAGAGTTTGCGTGGTATGGTTTCCGCTGTGCTCGGAGCTGCTTTTATGTCGCAAGGCTCACTCGACGGGCAATATGTTCCCGCCTTCTTTGCGGGTTTGGCCTAGGACGTTCACGTTTCGTCCTTTTATCAATAATTTCAAGGATTGTCGTTTTCCGATGTTGGCGCTCGGGATAAATTAAGATCCATGACCGAGAAACTGGCGGGGCAAGAGGTGTCGTCAGCGAGCCTGGTGCAGCGAGAAGCGCAGCGCTTGCGCGAGGAGTTCCATAAATTGTACGCGCAGGAAGCGCGAATCTTTCGCGCGCCGGGACGCGTGAACCTGATCGGCGAGCACACCGACTACAACGAAGGATTTGTGATGCCCGTCGCCATGGATCTGTGCGCCTGGGTGGCCGCAGCGGCGCGGAAAGATGCGCGCGTACGCGTTTATTCGCAGAATTTGCGCGAGCGCGCCGAAATGGATTTACAGCATCTGAATTTGCAGGTGCAGCGGCATTGGAGCGCGTACGTCCTGGGAGTGGCGGCGAGCTTGCGCATCTCCGGCGCGGAAATCGGCGGCGCGAATCTGCTGGTGGAGGGAAAAGTGCCGATCGGCGCC
>Ga0308309_10000626_pt1 | contig 22038 bp, 15 predicted proteins | sample HubBroMetageWFT5_FD_192491 | JGI IMG/M metagenome (GOLD analysis project Ga0308309, IMG submission 192491) | Warmed and freeze-thawed soil microbial communities from the Hubbard Brook experimental Forest, New Hampshire - Hubbard Brook CCASE Soil... | ecosystem: Environmental > Terrestrial >...
GCGAAACTGTTCGGCGGGCAAGGAACGATCAACGTGCCGTCGTGGTCGCCCGACAGTAAGAGGCTTTCCTTCGTAAGTTATCAGTTGTTGCCCTGAGATGAATTACGGGTGGCGATGTACCGGGGGGCCGGCGGCGATTTGGGCCACGGAAATAATGCGCGCGAAAAACCAAGAGCCATCGATCAAAACTCGGTCTTAATCGGTTGTGTGTGCCAGATGTTCGCGCTGTATTCACGGATGGCGCGGTCGGAAGAAAATTTGCCCATGCGCGCGGTGTTGAGGATCGATTTTCTCGTCCAAGCTTCCTCATCGAGATAAAACTGGCTGACCCTGTTCTGGGCATCGAGGAATGAGCGAAAATCGGCGAAGAGCATGTACTCATCGCGATTCAGAAGAGAATTGACCAGTGGACGGAAGAGACCCGGATCTCCCTTGGAGAACTGGCCGGATGTCAATGCGTCGATCACTTCGCGCAGGGTTCCGTCCCGGTCGTAATATTCCCCCGGGTGATATCCGCTGGACCAAAGGTGCTCTACCTGCTCGACAGTATTCCCGAAGAGGAAGAAATTATCCTCGCCCACTTCTTTGCGGATCTCGACATTGGCGCCGTCGAGTGTGCCGACGGTCAGGGCTCCATTCATCGCGAACTTCATGTTGCCGGTTCCCGAGGCTTCCTTGCCGGCAAGAGAGATTTGTTCGGAAACATCGGCTGCAGGATAGATCACTTGCCCGCAAGTCACGTTGTAGTCCGGAACAAACACCACTTTCAGCCTGTCGCGAACGTCCGTGTCGTTGTTGACCACGTCACCGACGGAGTGAATCAGCTTGATGATCAGTTTGGCCATGTAATAGCCGGGTGCGGCTTTACCGCCAAAGACGAATGTGCGCGGTGTCACGAACGCAGCAGGGTTTTTCTTCACCAGCTGATACAGAGCAATGATGTGCAGCACCTGCAAATGTTGCCGCTTGTATTCGTGAATGCGTTTGACCATGACGTCGAACATGGAGTTCGAATCGAGCTTGATTCCGGTGCGCTGCAGAATGAGACCTGCTAATTGACGCTTGGCTTCCTGCTTGCTCTTCCGCCAGTCGTTGCGGAAGCCGGGGTCTTCGACAAAGTTCTCCAGTCGCCGCAGCTGATCCAGATCGGTGATCCAGTCGTCGCCAATTCGAGCGGTGATCAATTCGGACAGTCGAGGATTGCTGAGCAGCATCCAGCGCCGCTGTGTGACCCCGTTGGTGACATTGGTGAATTTCTCCGGAGTCATCTCGTAAAAATCGTGGAGCAGTTCATTTTTCAGGAGTTCGGAGTGCAACTCCGCGACGCCGTTTACGGCGTGACTGCCCAGGGTGGCCAGATGCGCCATGCGCACGTAGCGTTCGCCAGATTCATCGATCAAGGAAAGGCGAGCAACACGCGCGTTGTCGCCTGGAAAGCGGTGCCGCACGTCTTCGAGATGGCGGCGATTGATTTCGTAGATGATTTCGAGGTGCCGCGGCAATAAGTGCCCGAACAAGCCGAGGGGCCAGCGCTCCAGGGCTTCCGGAAGCAGCGTGTGGTTCGTGTAACCGAAGGTGTTTTGTGTGACGTGCCAGGCCGTGTCCCAGTCGATTCCACGCTCATCCACGAGCAGGCGCATCAATTCCGCTACGCCGATGGAAGGATGTGTGTCGTTCATCTGCAGCGCGAATTTCTTGTGAAACTGTTCCAGCGGATGATGCTGCCGCTCAAGCATGCGTAGGACGTGCTGTAGCGAGCAAGAGACAAAGAAATACTGCTGCTCCAGCCGGAGCTCCTTGCCGGCCTCCTTCTCGTCGTTCGGGTAGAGAATTTTGGAAATTGTTTCGCTGGCAACTTTGTTGCGGACGGCACCAAAAAAGTCACCGGTATTGAACGTGGCGAAATCGAATGATTCGGCAGCTTCCGCGGACCAGAGGCGCAAGTTGCTTACCGTGCTGGTGCGATAGCCGAGAACGGGAGTGTCATACGGCGTCCCTTGCACGCGGTAGCCGGGGACCCAACGCACGCGAAAACCTCCGTGCTCATCGGTGTATTGTTCCGTGTAACCGGCGAAACCAACAGAAACGGCGTCCTCGGGCCGAGGAATTTCCCATGGATTGCCGAACTTCAGCCATTTATCGGTGACTTCCACTTGCCAGCCGTCGCGAATCTCCTGATCGAAAATTCCGAATTCGTAGCGGATGCCGTAACCAATCGCGGGTGTATCCAGCGTGGCTAGAGAATCCATGTAGCAAGCCGCCAGACGGCCCAGCCCGCCATTGCCAAGTCCAGGCTCTTCCTCTTGCCGGATTAATTCCTGAATATCAACGCCGAGTTCCTGCATGGCCTGAGTGGTTTGCGGAGTAATGCCGAGCTTGATCAGATTGTTTTCCAGATTCTTGCCGGTTAGATATTCCGCGGAGAGATAGCCGACGATACGAACATCCTTCGCGGAATAATTCTGAACGGTGGAAAGCCAACGATCGAGCAGACGATCACGCACGGTGTGCGCGAGAGCCATGTAGAGATCATTGGTCGTCGCGCGTCGGGGAAAGCGCCCCTGGATGTACAAAAGATTTTCCAGAAAAGAACGCTTGATGGCTTCGACGGACAGACCGGCGCGATCGGCCCGGATGAGATCGGCTGCGACTTCATTCAATTCGGCCAAGGGAACCTCCTATCAGAGGGGACACCCGCAGAGATTAGACCCTGGGGGTTACCGCCAGATTAACGACTCTAGAAAGGCCACTGAAAGTTGCTTACCGACGGGCTGTCGATTCCGTGCTCGTGCGCGTAACTCAGGCAATCGAGTTGCATGTCGCGGAATCGCTCCTTGGTGTGAGCGCCAATGCGTTGCAGTTTTGGCGTGCGGTCGATGGCGTCCATGGCCAAGCTGAAGCGATCGATCTGATTTTCGATGGCCAGTTCCATCGGCGTGTTGATATTGCCCTTCTCTTTGTACCCGCGCACGTGAAAATTGTCGTGATTTGTGCGCCGATACGCCAGTTTGTGAATGAGCCAGGGATAACCGTGGAAATTGAAGATTACCGGGCGATCCACGGTAAAGAGCGAATCGAATTCGCGGTCGCTTAGACCGTGAGGGTGTTCCGTAGGCGGTTGCAATCGGAAAAGATCCACAACGTTGACGTAACGAATCTTGATATCTGTAAACGCCCCGCGAAGTAGCGCAATGGCGGCGAGCGCTTCCTGCGTGGGGATATCGCCGGCGGATGCGAAAACGATGTCGGGTTCAACGCCATCATCATTGCAGGCCCATTCCCATATGCCGATGCCCTTGGTGCAGTGCTTGATGGCTTCGTCCATGCTGAGATATTGGAGATGCAATTGTTTGTCGCAAACGATTACGTTCACGTAATTCTCGCTGCGAAGGCAATGATCGGCGACGGAGAGAAGGGAATTGACGTCCGGCGGCATGTAAATCCGCGTTACGGCCGCGCTTTTGTTCATCACCACATCCAGGAATCCGGGATCCTGGTGCGTGAATCCGTTGTGATCCTGCCGCCACACCGTGGACGTGATGAGGATGTTCAATGAGGCGATGTCTTCACGCCAGGACAAGTGTCGGCAGATTTCCAGCCACTTGGCGTATTGATTGAACATGGAATCGATGATGTGGATGAAGGATTCGTAAGACGAGAGAAATCCGTGGCGGCCTGTCAGTAGGTAGCCTTCCAGCATTCCTTCCAGTGTGTGTTCGCTGAGCATTTCGAGGACGCGGCCGTCGGGGGCCAATTCGCCGCCATCAGCGTCTTCAGGGAAATATCGTTCGATCCAGAATTTCTTGCTGGCCTCGTAGACGGCCTGAAGTTTGTTGGAACTGGTTTCGTCTGGCCCAAAGACGCGGAAGTTGTGCATGTTGCGCTTCATGATGTCGCGCAGGAAAACGCCGAGCGGGTAGGTATTCTCCATCTGGATCTGGCACGGTTTGTCGAACTTTGCGGCGTACTCGCGGAAGTCCGGCATGCGCAGATCGCGCTTGAGCATTCCGCCATTCGTGTGCGGATTGGCACTCATGCGGCTCGCGCCGAGCGGAGCGAGTTCTTTGTACTCAGCTTTCAGCTTGCCCTGCTTGTCGAAAAGCTTCTCGGGTTCCAGGGAGCGCATCCAGGTTTCCAGCACCTTTAGATTCTTGGGCTTGGTCTTGACGTCCGTGATCGGGATTTGATGGGCACGCCAGGAGCCTTCCAGTTTGTGACCATCGAATTCGGCGGGTGCGCCCCAGCCCTTGGGGGAACGCAGAACGATCATCGGCCAGCGAGGACGCGTGGCGTTTCCGGATTTGCGCGCGGTCTTTTGAATGTCTCGAATGGTTTCGACGCAATGCTCGACGGTAGCGGCCATCGCCTGGTGCATGGAGTCGTGGTCAGAGCCTTCCACAAAACAAGGAGTCCAGCCGTAACCGCGGAGCAGGCTCTCGAGTTCCTCGTGTTCAATGCGCGCGGGAATCGTTGGATTGTTGATCTTGTAGCCGTTGAGATGAAAAATCGGGAGCACCGCCCCATCGCGAATCGGGTTCAGAAATTTGTTGATGTGCCAGGCGGTGGCGAGCGGACCGGTTTCCGATTCACCGTCGCCAACCACCGCAGCGACGATCAACTCCGGATTGTCGAATGCCGCGCCACAGGCGTGCGAGAGAACGTAGCCCAGTTCGCCGCCTTCGTGAATGGACCCCGGCAACTCTGGAGTACAGTGGCTGCCGATGCCGCCTGGAAAAGAGAATTGCTTGAAGAATTCGCGCATGCCTTCCTCGTCTTCGCTTTTTTCCGGGTAAACTTCGGAGTAGGTGCCTTCCAGATAAGTGGGCCCGAGAACGCCGGGTGCGCCGTGGCCGGGGCCGGCAAGGAAAATCATTTCGACATCGAGCTTTTTGATGAGGCGATTTAGATGCGTGTAAATAAATGCAAGGCCGGGACTGGTGCCCCAATGGCCTAGAAGGCGATTTTTGATATGCTCCGGCTTGAGCTGGTCCTTCAGGAGCGGATTGTCCAGAAGATAGAGCATGCCAAGAGCGAGGTATTTGCAGGCGCTCCAGAACGCGTCAATCTTGCGAAGTTCTTCCGGGCGCAGCGGTGCGCCTTGAATTGTGGCACGGGCTTTACCGTAAGCGCTCAACAGATTTGGGGATTCCTTGATTTTTGCTGGACGTGTTGCCATTTGCGTGACCTCCTGTGCCGCCAGTGATGCCGAAATCGGAAACTTGCTGCACGGCGGACCAGCCGCCCACCATGCGTTGAAAAGTTAGCTCGCGTTCAAAATCTTTGATGCATGACGAGCGATCATCAGTTCTTCATTTGTAGGAATAATCCACGCGGAAACCTTGCTGCCCGTCGTGGAAATGCGTGTGGATGCCTTCTCATTGGCTTGGGAGTCCACCGAAACACCTAGCCAGGCGGTAGCGTCACAAATGCGCTGACGAATGGGACCGGAGTTCTCACCGATCCCGGCAGTGAAGACAAGAGCATCCAAGCCACCGAGGACGGAAGTGAGTGCCCCAATTTCTTTTGCGATGCGATAGATGAAATAGTCCAGTGCGAGCTTTGCGGCTGGGGCAGCACTTTTCAGGAGTTCGCGCATGTCGCTGCTGACGCCGGATATACCCAACAGGCCGGACCGGTGGTAGAGAATGTCCTCGACTCGGTGCGCGGACATCTGGCGCTCCTGAAATAAGTACAACACGACGCCAGGGTCGAGTCCACCGGGCCGCGTGCCCATGCAGATTCCGTCGAGAACCGTGAAACTCATGGTGGTGTCCACGCTCTTGCGGTGATGCAAAGCGCATAGGCTCGCGCCGTTGCCGAGATGCGCGACGATGACGCGGCCTTCGGGGATTTCCGGCGCGCCTTGCTCGATAACCCCCTGAGTGACCTCTTGGGTAACTTTGGGAAGCTGCGAGGCGATGTATTCGTAAGAAATGCCATGGAAGCCGTAGCGGCGCACGCCATTGCCGAGAAGTTCTTGCGGAAGCGGCACGAGTTGCGCCACCGCCGGCATCGTGCGATGAAACGCAGTGTCAAAGCAGGCCACCTGTGGAACGTCTGGCCACTTCTTCGTGGTGATTTCGATGGGCGCCAGGTTGGCGGGAAGATGCAGCGGCGCGAGGGGGATGAGCTTGCAAAGCTCAGCCAGAGTTTGCGGAGTGACACGGACGGGTTGAGAGAAATCCGGGCCGCCATGGACCACACGATGGCCGATCGCTGCGAGTTTTTCACCGGCAAGGTGGGATTCGAGCCAGGGCTCAAGAATGGCGAGAGCCCCTGCGGCATCCTTAACTTTGGCTGCGTCGAGATCCTTGTCGTAAAGAATCTGGTCGGATGCGTCCTTTATTTTTGCGTGTGGCGATGCGCCAATGCCGTCGATTAAGCCGTGCACCGTCGCGGCAAGGCTTTGTGCCGAGTTCCCGCGAAAGAGAGAAAATTTGAGGCTGGAGGAGCCGGCATTGAAGACGAGAATCGGCCCGGTTGAAGATCGGAGAGTCTCTTCCAGCCTGGGCTCCACTTCAAGCATGTTGGTATGTTGCCTTTCGTGGCATGAACGCAATCGAGCGCGGCTGGGAGAGGGAGTACCCGGTGGGTGGGGGAAGACTTACGGAAGGAGCCATCCCCTTGAATGCTCGGTCGTCCAGATGAATGCTCAGTTGCGTGCGGCTTAATTTTAGATGAACAAGGGCGCAAATGTCCTGAAAAAGAGGTAGCGGCTTAGTCGGCGGGCTCTTGCGTGACGATGTGAACGTCTACAGGAGGAGATTCGCGCAGGAAGCGATGCACGACCGAGAGATACATGTATTTGCGCCAGTCTCGAATCGGAGCTCGGCCGAAGATCACTTGGGTGATGTGCTTGGAGCGAACAAATTCTGAAATGGCATCCGCGACGCTGGTTCCTTTGAGCTTGACGACCTGCGCGCCGAGATTTTCTCCAAACCGAAAATTGGCAGCGAGGACCGTGGGGTTTTCCTCGCGAGGGCCGAGTTGGCGTTCCACGTAGACGATATATAGTTCAGCGTCCATGCGCCGGGCCATGCGGGCGGCGCGGGAAATCAGATACTGACCCGTTGGGCTGCCAGAAATGCAAACGGCAATACGCTCGCGCACACCCCAGTTCTCGTGGATATCCTTCGCGTCCATGTAGGACTCTAGGCTGCGGTCCACTTGTTCGGCGACCTGGCGCAGGGCCAATTCGCGCAGAGCGATAAGATTTCCGCGACGGAAAAAATTCTTGAGGGACTGTTCGACCTTTTCCAACCCATAGACATCGCCGCGGCGCATACGATTCATCAACGCTTCCGGAGTGAGGTCCACCATCACCGTTTCAGAAGCGGAAAGAGGCACCCAGTCCGGAACCGTTTCGCGCACCGTTACGCCAGTAATGGCGCGGACCGTGGGAGCCAGGCTTTCGATGTGCTGGATGTTTAGCGTGGAAATGACGTCGATCTTCGCGGCAAGAATTTCCTGCACATCCTCGTACCGCTTGCGGTGTTTGCTGCCCGGAATGTTGGTATGCGCGAGTTCATCGACCAGGACCACAGCGGGTTTCCGGGCGATGATGGCGTCAACATCCATCTCCTCGAAGACCGTTCCTTTGTAATCCATCGATTTGCGAGGGACGGCTTCCAGCTGCGCAGCAAGTTCCTGAACGCCTTTGCGGCCATGGGTCTCGATAATGCCGATGGCAACATCTTCGCCGCGGTTCTTGCGGCGGATAGCTTCGCTCAGCATCCCGTAGGTTTTGCCTACGCCCGGAGCGTAGCCCAGAAACAGCTTGAATATCCCACGGGTTTTTTGTGGCGGAGAGACGGCGTCCAGCCACTCTTCAGGCTTTTTCGGCAAGCGGTGTTTGTCTCCTGGGAAGAAATGGTCCTGAGTTACAATACCAATATGTCGCGTTTCTTCATGGGACGTGGAATCGGCTTCGTCGCCGCTGTCGTATTACTGATTTCCATCACCTACACGTACCGACACCTGCTTCACGTCAACCAGACGACCGCGGCTCTTTCATTTCTTCTCGCCATTTTAGCAGTTTCCGCCGCGTGGGGCATGGTCGTCTCCGTATTCATGTCGGTCTCGGCGATGCTTTTGTTTAACTATTATTTCTTGCCTCCGACGGGAACCTTCACGATTTACGATCCCCAGAATTGGGTGGCGCTGTTTGCGTTCTTGTTCACTTCGATTGTTGGCAGCCAGCTTGCGGCGCGGATTCGCAAGGAAGCGGACGCGGCGCACAACCGGCGGCGCGAAGTCGAGCGGCTGTACGCCTTCAGCGAGAAATTGCTTTCGGAAGGAAACGTCATTCGCTTGATGAACGCCATACCCAACTACATCGTGGAGTGCTTCGAAGCCGGCGCGGCGGAACTCTTTCTGCCGCAAAAGGACAAGTTTTACCGGTCGGGATACGGTGCGGCGCAATTCGACGAAGAACAAATGAAGACGGCATTCCTCCGCGACGAGGGTATCAGCGAGTCGCAGCAGGCTTTGCACATTCTGCCAGTGCGGCTGGGAGTGAAGCCGATTGGGAGCCTGGGTATTTCCGGGGCTCGATTGTCGCGACAGACGTTGGAGGCCATCAGCGGGCTGGTAGCGATCGCCATCGAAAGAGCCCGCGCCATCGAACAATTAAGCGAAACAGAAGCGGAACGCCAGGGAGAGAGGCTGAAATCCGCGCTGCTGGACTCGATCGCTCATGATTTTCGAACACCGCTTACCGCGATCAAGGCTTCGGTGACGGACTTGATGGAATCGGCGGATTCGGGGAACGCGAGAAACGAAGAGTTGCTCACCATTATCAATGAGGAGTGCGACCGGCTGAATCATCTTGTAGAAGAAGCGGCGGATATGGCCAAGCTGGAGGCCGGGGAATTCGAGCTGGATTTCGAACCGGTGCCGGTGGAAACGCTGATTGAGACCGCGCTGGAGCATTTGAGCAAAACATTGGGCGATAGGAAGATTGATTTGCGAATCGCTCCGGGATTGCCGCCGGTCCGAGCCGACTTGGATCGCGCGAAAGATATCCTCGTACAATTGATCGACAACGCTCATTTATATTCGGCAAAAAACGAGCCACTGACGATCACAGTGGAACAAACGGGCGACAGTATCTCGTTCAGCGTGGCGGATCGCGGGCCTGGCATTGAACCCTTCGAGCAAGGGCTGATCTTCGATAAGTTTTACCGCGGCCGCGATCAGCGATACCTGGTTCGCGGCACGGGAATGGGGTTGGCCATTGCGCGAGCGATTGTGAACGCGCATGGTGGCTCGATCAGCGTGACCAGCCAGTTGGGGCACGGGTCGGTATTTTCGTTCACACTGCCCGTGGCGTTGGTTCGGAGCCAAGCACGATGAACACAGCCAGCATATTGGTGGTGGATGATGAACCGCAGATTCGCAGGGTGCTGCGCTCGGCGTTGTCGTTTCGCGGCTACGTTATAACCGAGGCCGCCTCGGGAGAAGAAGCCACGGAGTTGGCGCGCAAGATTAAGCCGGACCTGATATTGCTGGATGTGAACTTGCCAGGGATGAGTGGAATTGAAACTTGCCGGGAGCTTCGGCAACTTAGCGCCGCGCCTATCATCATGCTTACGGTGAGGAATGCGGAGCGCGACAAGGTTGTGGCGCTGGATGCCGGCGCGGACGACTATGTCACCAAGCCGTTTGGTATTGAAGAATTGCTTGCACGCGTGCGGGCATCATTGCGGAGGCACTCGTCGGCGGAAGCCATTCCTCCGTTCGAGTCCAAGGATCTGAGCGTGGATTTCGAGGAACGGCGCGTAACCGCGCGGGGCGAAATCGTGCATCTGGCGCCGAAAGAGTTCGAGGTGTTACGGCAATTGCTCATGCAGCAAGGGAAGCCGGTAACGCACCGGAGACTCCTGCAATCGGTTTGGGGACCTGAATATGGGGAAGAGACCGAGAATTTGCGGGTCGTCATCAACCAGTTGCGCAAGAAGATCGAGAAAGACCCTTCGCAGCCCAAATATATTTTGACCGAGCCATGGGTGGGATATCGTTTCCAGGTGCCTGTCAAACCCGCCACCGGAAAGTCCGCAACGAAGAATTCGCGCTAGAGAATCTATTGCTTGATGGGTGCTGTGGCGTCGAGTTCCAGATTTAATTCCAGGACATGCACGCGTGGTTCGCCAAGGATGCCCCACTGGCGTAGTTCCGTGTGCTTGGCGACGAGGCGCCGCAAAGCGTCAGGACTGATGCCATGCGCTCGCGAGACACGCGGTACCTGAAAATCCGCGGCGGCTGGCGAGATGTCCGGGTCGAGCCCGGAACCGGAAGAGGTTACAAGATCGGCGGGAATCGCGGCACTCGGATTTTCCTGGTGCAATTTCGCCACGTCCTGCTTTACACGATCGATGAGTTGCTGATTGGTTGGACCGAGGTTCGACGGACTCGACGAACTTGCGTCGTAGCCGGAACCCGCGAACGACGGTCGAGAGTGAAAGTATCGGTCTGAGGCGAACGACTGCCCGATGAGTTTCGAACCGACAACCTGGCCATTGCTGACGATCAGGCTGCCATTGGCTTTTTCCGCGAACAGCATGTGACTCAGCCACGTCACTCCCAGCGGATAGATCACGCCGAAGAGAATCGTAGTGACCACGGTGAAGAGTAGCGCGACGATGAGTTGTTTTTTCATTGCGTTTCCTCGTGGCCTCAGGCCATGTGCATCCAGGTCAGCAGTACATCGATCAGCTTGATGCCCGCGAACGGCGCAATTACCCCACCAAGGCCGTAAATCAATAAATTCCTGCGAAGCAACGCTGCCGCGCCCAGCGGCCGGTAGCGCACGCCCCGAAGCGCCAGCGGAATCAGCGCGATGATGATCAGTGCATTAAAAATAACCGCGGAGAGGATGGCGGACTCGGCGTTGTGCAGCTTCATGATGTCCAGCGCGTGCAAGAGCGGAAAGGTGCCCGCGAACATGGCAGGAATGATGGCGAAATATTTGGCCACGTCATTGGCAACCGAGAATGTAGTGAGCGAGCCGCGCGTGATCAGAAGTTGCTTGCCAATCTCCACAATCTCGATGAGCTTGGTGGGATTGGAGTCCAGATCCACCATGTTGCCGGCTTCTTTGGCGGCCTGCGTACCTGTATTCATGGCCACGCCGACGTCGGCTTGCGCCAGCGCCGGGGCATCATTGGTGCCGTCTCCAGTCATAGCAACCAGTTTGCCTTTGGCCTGTTCGTTGCGAATGAGCGCCATTTTATCTTCGGGCTTGGCTTCGGCGAGGAAGTCATCCACGCCGGCTTGTCGAGCGATGGCCGCGGCGGTCAACGGGTTGTCGCCAGTGATCATCATGGTGCGAATGCCCATGGCGCGCAGGTGATCGAAGCGCTCGCGAATTCCGCCTTTTACGATGTCGGTGAGTTCGATCACGCCAAGGACGCGGAAATTCTGAGCGACCAGCAAAGGAGTACCGCCGGATTTGGCGACGCGTTCGACGTAATGCTCGACTTCTACCGGTACGGTCTGCCCTTTTTCGGCTACGTAACGCTTGATCGCTTCGGGAGCGCCTTTGCGCACTTCCGTGCCGTCCATGTCCACACCAGACATGCGCGTTTGCGCGGAGAAGGGAATGAAGATGGGGTTGTGTGGGGCAAGTTCGCGGCCACGCAAGCCGTACTTGTCCTTCGCGAGAACAACGATAGAGCGGCCTTCTGGCGTTTCGTCGGCAAAGGAAGCGAGCTGCGCGGCGCTGGCTACTTCTGCTTCCGTGATTCCAGGCGCCGAATGAAACGCGGTTGCTTCGCGATTGCCGAGCGTGATCGTGCCGGTTTTGTCGAGCAGCAAAACGTCGACATCGCCGGCGGCTTCGACCGCCCGGCCAGACATGGCGATCACATTTCGCTGGATCAGACGGTCCATCCCAGCGATACCGATGGCTGACAGCAGTCCACCGATGGTAGTGGGGATCAAACAAACTAACAGCGAAATCAGGGCGAAGACGCTTTGCGGAGCCCCGGAATAGATGGCGAAGGGTTGGAGTGTGACTACCGCCAGAAGAAAAATAATGGTGAGGCCGGCCAGCAAAATATTCAGCGCGATTTCATTGGGTGTTTTCTGACGCGATGCGCCTTCCACCAGGCTGATCATACGATCTAGGAATGTCTCGCCGGGATTGGAGGTGATGCGCACGCGGATCTCGTCAGAGAGAACGCGCGTGCCGCCGGTCACAGCGGAGCGGTCACCGCCCGATTCGCGAATGACCGGCGCGGATTCACCGGTAATTGCGGATTCATCCACCGAGGCCACACCCTCGATCACTTCGCCGTCACCGGGAACGAACTCGCCAGCCGCGACCAGCACGACATCTCCGGAGCGCAGCTTGGAGCTGGGAATAATTTCGGTAGAGCCGTCGTCACGCAGCTTGCGCGCTTCGGTTTCGGCCCGCGCTTTGCGCAGAGTCTCCGCTTGCGCTTTTCCGCGGCCTTCAGCCATGGCTTCCGCAAAATTCGCGAAGAGTACCGTGAACCAAAGCCAAAGGGTGATTTGCAGACCGAAGAAGAAGGAACCTTTGTGCTGCAGGGTATCGAGAACAAGAACGACTAGCGTGATGACTGCGCCGACTTCCACGACGAACATCACCGGGTTCTTGATCATCATGCGCGGATTCAGTTTCCAAAAAGAATCCACGATAGCGCTACGCAGTATTTTGGCGTCTGCCAACGAGCTACTTTTTGCCTGGGGTGCGGGAGTCATCGGGTCCTCAAAAACTCTTTCCGGCATTCATCAGCAGGTGCTCCAGAATTGGGCCGAGGCTGAGCGAAGGGAAGAAGGTAAGCGCGCCCACAATAAGGATCACGCTGATGAGCAGCACGGTGAATAGCGGCCCAGTGACCGGAAACGTGCCGAGCGATTCCGGGACATGTTTCTTCGCCGCCAGGTTTCCCGCAATCGCCAGGATCGGAATGACGGTGAAGAAACGTCCAAGCAGCATTGCGACCCCGGTGGTAGCGAAATACCAGGGCGTGCTAGCGTTCAATCCGGCAAAGGCCGAGCCATTGTTTCCAACCGAAGACGAATAGGCGTAGAGAATCTGCGACAAGCCGTGCGGACCCGGATTGCTGATGCTGGACGTCCCGAATTTTGCTACCACCGCGATGGCAGCGAAGACAAGAATTGTGAGGGAAGAGACCAGAATCGAGAGCACCGCCATCTTAACGTCGAAGGCTTCGATTTTCTTGCCGAGATATTCCGGTGTTCGCCCGACCATCAGCCCAGCGATAAACACCGCGAGTACAACGAACACCAGCATTCCATACAGTCCCGAGCCGACTCCGCCAAAAACCACTTCACCCAGCATGATATTGACGAGCGGGACCATGCCACCGATTGGGGTGAGAGAATCGTGCGCGTTATTGACCGCGCCACAGCTCGCGTCGGTCGTGACCGTGGTGAACAAGGCGGAGTTGGCAATTCCGAAACGCACTTCTTTGCCTTCCATGTTGCCACCCGGTTGCACTTCAGACGCTTTGGTGTCGATGCCCGCTAGCTGCGGATTACCGCGCGCTTCGGCGGCATAAGCGACAACGAGCGCTACGAGAAAGAGCGCGGCCATCGCGCTCCACACCGCCCAGCCATGGCGTGCCGAGCCGGTCATGCGCCCGAGTGTGTACGTAAGCGCGGAGGGAATCGCGAAGATCATCAGCATCTGCACAAAATTGGAGAGCGGAGTGGGATTTTCGAAAGGATGCGCGCTATTGGCATTGAAAAATCCGCCACCGTTGGTGCCGATCATCTTTATGGCTTCCTGGGAAGCCACCGGCCCTTGAGCGATAGTTTGTGTCGAGACGGTTTCGCGACTAACGGTGCCATCCGGGTTCGACTTTTCGTTTACCTGCGGCTCGACCAGGGTTGCCGTGGTGTACGGATGAAAGTTTTGCACCACGCCTTGCGAAACAAAAAAGAGCGCGCCGACGAGGCTCAACGGCAACAACACCCAGAGGAAGCCACGTGTGGCGTCTACCCAGAAGTTGCCTATGGTGGTGGATTCTTTCCGCGATACTCCGCGGATCAACGCGACCGCGAGTGCCATTCCCACGGCTGCGGACGAAAAATTGTGATAGGCCAGGCCAGCCATTTGCGTGAGATAACTCATTGTGGTTTCCGGCGTGTACGCCTGCCAGTTGGTGTTCGTGGTGAAAGACACGGCGGTGTTCCACGCGAGGGCGGAAGGAACATTCGCGAGATTCTGCGGGTTCGCCGGCAGCCAGTGCTGCACGCGCTCGATCAGATACAGAACCAGAAGGGAAACGACGCTGTAAAGCAGCATCGCGAAGCCGTACTCCTTCCAGCGCATTTCTTTTGTTTCGTCGACGCCACAGACGCTATAGATCAACCGCTCGATGGGGCGCAATAGCGGATCCACCCAGGTAGATTTGCGCTCGTAAACGCGATACAGAAAAACGCCGAGCGGCTTCGTAAGGAGAAGCACCGCGAGGAAAAAAAGGAAAATCTGGAACCAACCGTTTCCGGTCATGACTAGAAGTTCTCCGGCTTCAACAACGCGTAGAGCAGATAACCGCACAGAAGAAGAGCAATGCCGATCAGCAAAATGTTCCCTAGCATAGAAGTGACCTTTACTTCAGGCGTTCGCAACCCTTCAGGTACGCAGCGCCGAGGGCGAAGATAAGAATAGTGCAGACCACATAAAGAAGATCGGCCATGTGTGATTCCCGGTACTGAATCGATTTTACAGAAGACTCCTAAGAGAATAATGAGTCACGCATTAGGGAACCATAAGGGCACGGTTGCACAAATAAGCGGTAATCCCGAGCGTCTCTTGGCGGATTAGGCGAAGCTCTTCCGCAGCGGTCGGCAGCCTTGCTTGTCCCTTCATTGCAGATATGCCACACTCCCGAAACGTCATCGACATGACCAGTGTGACCCCGGCAGCCTCTAAAGAGCCAGCGAATGCCCCGGACGTACGGTTTGAATGGGGCTTACTGCATGTCGGGTTCGTGGCCATCGGAATCATTTCCCCGCTATTAGGTCCGCTGATACCCACCCTTAAGCATCAATGGTCCATCACCGATGCACAGGCGGGATCCCTTTTTGCCTCGCAATTCACGGGGAGCCTGGTCGGAACCACGCTGACCGGGTATTTGCTGCCGCGATTAGGTTTTTCGAAATTACTGGCCTTATCCTTCCTATGCTTCGCGCTGGGATTATCGTTTTTTGGACTGGGCCCTTGGACCGTTAGCGCGGTTGCGGTTGCCGTGTATGGATTTGGATACGGTTTGGCGAATCCAGCGACGAATCTGCGCGCTACACAGCTGCCCTCACGAAACGTTACGGCGGCGGTTAGTCTGCTCAATTTTTCGTGGGGCGTCGGCGCGGTGGCATGTCCATTCGTAGTGGGAGCGTTGGTTCCCCTCATTGGGGTCCGAGGCCTGGCGATTTCGTTGACGTACGTGTCGGTGCTGATAGGCGGAGTGCATTATTTCAGGCGCGTGCCAGGTGCGGTGGCTCCCACGGCTCCCGTGAAGCGCTCGTTGGCGGATTGGACGGAGCAATTGCGCGCACCCGCGGCGATTCCGCTGATTTTTTTGTTTTTCCTTTATGTGGGTTCAGAGACCGGCGTGGGTGGCTGGGTAGCGGCGCAGGAAAAGCGGTTGCCAGGGGCGGGAAGTTCTGCATTAACCCTGGCGCCGTCCGTTTTCTATGGAATGCTTCTTTTCGGCCGAGGCGTTGCCCCGGTGCTCTTGAGAGCCTTTTCCACTGCAAGGCTTGCGCTTGTGGGTTTGGTTTCAGGGGCCATCGGCTCGGCTATCATCAGCCTTGCGCCGCATCCTTATGTACTCTACGCAGGAGCGGCCCTTGTCGGATTCGGGTTTGCACCGTTGTTTCCGATTTTTGTCGCGTGGTTGGCGGAGATATTCAAAGAGAAGGCGAGTTGGTTAAGCGCGCTGGTCTTTGGCGGAGGTTCGCTTGGTGGAGCGGTGTTGCCCTGGCTAATCGGGCAAATTTCTACACGAACAGGATCGCTGAGCAAAGCATTTCTGGTGCCGGTGATAGCGTGTGTGGTGATGGCGTTGTTGTCGTTGCGCGTTCGTTCGCATGACGCGGCTATATAGGAAAAGTCTTACACTTTCGAGAGGTCAAGAACAGCGCGACAATTACACAACTGGCCGCGTCCGAAGACCGCAATTGGACGAACAGCCGTAGCCCCATTACAATTTCGCACATGATGCCTGAATCGCGCGTTGCGCCGCCGGTTTCCGCGCCGGAAGCGGAACGCATCGCCAAAGAGTTGTATTTGCTGGACAGCGACGTTAAGCAACTTCCCGGTGAGTACGACGACAATTTTCATCTGGCCACCCGCGGCGGCCGCGAATTCGTCCTGAAAATCATGCATCCGGCGCGCGAGGAGTCTTTCGTGGACATGCAGTGCCGCGCGCTGCTTCATCTGGCGGAGCGCGCGCCGCATCTCGTTCTGCCGCGCGTTCAGCCGGCCGCAAGCGGCGAACTATACTGCCGCATGGACGTCGAAGACGGGAGCCAACGGCTAGTCTGGATGCTGGCGTTTTTGCCAGGCACCGTGCTTGCGAAGTCCCTGCCGCACACGGAAGGCCTGCTGCGATCGCTCGGGACCTTGCTGGGCGAAATGGATGCGGCGCTTCTCGATTTTTCGCATCCCACGACGAAACGGCTGCTGAAGTGGGAACTGAGCACTTCTCTGTGGGCCCGCGACTTCCTTGACCAAGTGAAAAGTCCTCATCGCAGGGCTCTTGCGGCAAGGTTTCTGAACCTGTTTGAACGCGAAGCGCCGCCGCGATTCGCGCGTCTTCGGCGCAGCGTCATCTATGGAGATGCGAACGATTACAACGCACTCGTGGATCAGAACGCTGCTGGACGGCGCGAAGTTGTGAGCGTAATCGACTTTGGCGACATGCATACCGGGCTGACCGTTGCGGAGCCCGCGGTGGCCGCGGCGTATGCAATTCTTGGCAAAGACGATCCGCTAGCGGCTGCTGCGGCAGTCCTTGCGGGATACCACCGCGCTTTCCCACTGACGAGCGATGAAATTTCGGTGTTCTTTCCGTTGCTTGCGGCGAGGCTGGCGGTCAGCGTGGTGAATTCCGCGCATCGGCAAGGGCTTGTGCCCGACGATCCGTACGTAACGGTCACCGAGGAGCATGCGTGGGAAGCGTTGGAGCGGCTGCAGAAGATTGATCCGCGCGCTGCAAGCGAAGAGTTTCAAATTGTCTGCACCGCCGCACTTGCGGAGCAGCGCCTCGGAACTAAATACGAAACGGAGAAGAGCGGTGGTGTTGAGGAAGCGCTTGCGGAGCGCCGCCGTCTGCTTGGCGCCAACCTCAGCGTTTCCTACGAGAAGCCGCTCAAAATTGTTCGCGGACGCGGACAATATCTTTACGACGACGCGGGCCGTGCGTACTTGGACGTGTATAACAATGTTCCGCTGGTTGGACATTCGCACCCGCGAGTCGTCGCCGCCGTTCAAAACCAGATTGCGCTGCTGAACACGAATACGCGCTACCTACATGACAATATTCTCCGCTACGCAGATCGGTTGACGATGCTGCTGCCGGGATCGCTGGAAGTTTGCTATTTCGTGAATTCAGGCACGGAAGCGAACGATCTGGCGCTGCGGCTTGCGCGCGCACATACAGGGCGTGAGGGCGTTATCGTGCAAGAGCACGCCTATCACGGCCATTCGCCGACGCTGATCGATATCAGTCCTTACAAATTTAATGGACCAGGCGGCAGCGGAAAAAAATCCTGGGTACATGTGGTTCCGATGGCGGACGACTATCGTGGTTTATACCGGCGAGGGGAGCCGGACGTCGGCCGCAGATTTGCGGAGCACGTCGCCCAGGCGCTGGAGCAATGTCGTGAAGAGGGCAGAAGCGTTGCCGCGTTCATTGCCGAAACTCTCCCAAGCGTTGCCGGTCAGATTGTGTTTCCCGAAGGATATCTGGCCAATGCCTATAAGCACGTTCGCGCGGTGGGCGGGATTTGTATCGCGGACGAAGTGCAAGTCGGGTTTGGGCGGCTCGGCACACACTTCTGGGGTTTCGAAACGCAGGATGTTGTGCCGGACATCGTGGTTCTTGGTAAGCCGATCGGGAATGCGTTTCCGCTGGCCGCGGTAGTGACCACGCGCGCAATCGCCGATTCCTTTGCGAATGGAATGGAATTCTTCAGTACCTTTGGTGGCAATCCGGTAGCGTGTGCGGCAGGATTAGCCGTCCTCGACGTAGTCGAGGAACAGAAATTGCAATCGAATGCTCTGAAGGTCGGAGAGTATTGGCTGCGTGGCCTGCGTGCGTTGCAAAATGAGTTCGCGTTAATTGGCGATGTGCGCGGATCGGGGTTGTTTCTCGGGATCGATCTGGTGAATTCGCGGGAATCGCGGGAACCGGCGGCGGCCCAGGCTCCCTACGTGGTGAATCAACTCCGCGAGCTGGGGATTCTGGCTGGGACAGATGGCCCGGGCCACAATGTAATCAAATTGCGGCCACCGCTGACCTTTACGGAAGAAAATGCCGAGTTGTTCACCACTACGTTCGCGAAAGTACTCTTAGAAGCGGGAGCGCAACCCGCAAAGTAGCGGTGCAATCCGCATTCGTCTTGCGGTCGATGGAAGTCCATCGCGATGCGAACCGATTCAATCTTCAATTCGGCAAATAAAGGCCCCCGGCGGGGAATTACCGGGGGTGGGGGATGAGGGACGCGTTTGAGATTCTTTAGACGGATAATTGCGTTTTGCGAAGCAAAAATAGGGCGAATACTGCGCCTACCAGCAACATCGCGATGGAGGAAGGTTCCGGAGTACGCACTATCTCTACTCCGCCAGAAATGCCTGGGTCAGACCCCGCCAAGGTGTTGACATAAACTGTGAAAGGTTGATCGTTGTAGGTGAAACCAGACGGTATCATCGTTGGGTTGCTCTCCGGACCGGAATACTGTTGCGGTCCGGCGAAGGTCCACTGATATTCAAGGCCGCTCATGCAGGTGACGTCTGTGGCGCACCAGTCGACGAAGAATCCACCGCTTTGTGAAGCGGCCCCGACGGTATAGAAGGCCACCAGCGAGTCACTTAGAATTGTTTGTACCCCACCCATGGTGTACGTGACGTTCATTGGGTAGAGGTAAAAATCATCGCCGTTCATGTAACTCGCTACCATGGAGGCCGGTTGGCTTGGAACGCTGAAGTTCATCGTGAAACTCTGGCCAGCTTGGCTCAATGGATCGGACGGAGTACCTGCGCCGTAGGTGCCAGTGACGCTGAACGTGGTAGGCGTGGAGTCGGCCATCGCCCGGGTCGTGAATGCGCCGAGGCTGAGGAGGAGGATTGCCAGAAATCGGGTTGCGTTCTTCATAATCCGTTGTTCGTCCCTTCCTTCAGGTGAGTGGGGCTGGACAGGTATGGCACTCACCTATATTAAGGAAGTGCAATCTACAGGCCAAAACTTAGCATTGAAAATAAAGGACTTATTTGTAGAAGGGAAACTGTTTTCCTTAGAGTGGACGGGGGTGTACTAGTTCTAGAGCAAAATCTTTCACTTGGACGATCCCAGAGAGCTCCGGCAGCCGTACCTTAATCCTTCTCCGTTTCGGAGGGTTCCTGCTGGAACAAGCGCGCCAATTCTGCGTGTTCCATGACCACTGCTGGATCCTTCTGGATCGCGTCGTAGTATTTCTTTTGAAAGCCGTCTCCGCTTTCCGTGGGAGCGAACAACTTACGCGCAAGCAAGACGGAAACGTGAGCATCCTCTGGCGTAACCGGCGCTTCGCCGGCCAGGGTCTCATCGATGCCTACGACGAACTCCGAGATGTTGTGAAGCCAGGAGAATTGCGGATCATCGACTACCAGTCGAAACAGCTCTCCCGTTGTCACCACGCCATGCGCTTTTTCGTAATCGCGACGCTCCATGTCCAACAGTGTTTTGTGAAGGCGCAAAAGCCCTTCTCGCAGGGACACTAATTTAAGACGAGCCGGCGTGTCGCGAGAGTCACCATGCTTGGAGTAAGGATCGTTGTTATTCGGGGTCACGTTTTGTTTCTCGGCCTTCCGCTCAATTGGCACCTTGGCTAGCTGTTCCAAGTTTATCGAAATTAAATTGTTTTGGCGCGGGCATGGTTACATTTCTTCCTGGGGTCTTCCTGCGGTCTTTCTAGGGTCTTTTGTGCGCTCGTTGGTCAAAAGCCGGAGCAATCTCCCGCAGCGCACATGAGTGAAACCCAAATTGGCGGTGGTCTACTTTTGTTTGACCACGAGATGGTTCTGTAGGCTCTTTGTGTTGGACACAGTTCCGGAAAGCGTGCCGGCAAGTTTTTTGTCGGAGTCGTTCTCCACCCATCCCTCGAGCAAGACATTGCCGTTCTTGACGATGATGTGGATGGAAGGAACAGTTTCCACCGCATATCGTTTCAGGGCATCGTTTTCGAACAGCGCCCGGTAGATGTCTCCGCGAAGTCCATCGTCGGATTCAGAGAAGGGAAGAACTTCAATCTGGTTGGAGACCGTCCCTACTCCTTCGAGGTCTTTCACGGCCGCTTCTGCGCTGGCCTTCAGCGTCGTGCGGAGAACTTGCCCGGTAAGCGTAACCCGGTTGCCCTCCACGCGAAATTCAATATTGTCGAAGACGGAATAAAACGGGAGCACCTGTATCTGATGGTGGACGCTTCTCGCCAGCGCATCGCTGGGTTTCTCAGGCATTTTCGCTTGAGACGGAGACGGAAGCGGCTGTGCAGAGCTACATTTTACTGCCGCGCAGAAAACCGCCAAGGACAGCACAATTGCAGAACTCACCTGCTTCATGCGATGTATCACCTCTCGTTCGCGACCGCCGCTGCCAGCCGTATTTAGCTTCAGGCACCATTATCCCGTGGTTCTCTGCTTTGCGCACCAGCGGCAGTGCTAGGATTTGACTGGGAATCGCGCTCTCCTTTCAGAATTGTTCGCCGATTGCCTGCCTGTTGAGTCTGCTCTATTGTTTTGGAGGACGCTTCTCTCTTGCTTGCCATTGCTCATCGCGGTGCCTCGGGATACGCCCCGGAAAATACCCTTGCCGCCTTTAGACGTGCTGTTGCGCAGGGCGTGACATTCATCGAAACCGATCTGCATTTGACCCGCGACGTTCATTTCGTCGCCATTCACGACGACACCGTGGATCGCACTACCAGCGGACACGGCCCCGTCAAGGAGTTGACCCTGGCGGAAATCCGCAAACTGGACGCGGGAGCCTGGTTCGCCAGTGAGTTTATCGGCGAGCGCGTTCCCATTCTCGAGGAAATCCTGGATTTCTCCCGCAAACACGATGTCGTGTTCTACCTGGAACTTAAATCCGACGGATTTTGGGGCGGGGAACATGCGCTGATCAGCGCCCTGCGGGACTCCGGGGAAATTCAACGCATGGTGATCATTTCGTTTGACCCGGCGATTCTGGCCAACCTTCGAAAACTCGAGCCACTGCTGATGACCGGGATGCTCTCGGACGGGCATCTGGCGAACCCATTCGAGCAGGCTCAGGAAATTGGCGCCCGGCAACTGGTCCTACGCGGAGATTTGTTGACGCCGAATTTGTTGCAGGAAGCGCACCGGCGCGATATCCAGGTCGTCTGCTGGACGGTGAACCAGCCCGCGCACATGCGGCTCCTTGCGTCCGCGGGAGTCGACGGGCTTATGAGCGACTATCCAGACCGGCTGCTGGCCGCGCTGAAGAAATAGCCTCGAAAAGCCGGACAAAGTCCTGCACAGTCAGCTGTTCCGCGCGCGCGTCTTCTCGAATACCCAAAGAACTCAACAGTTCGCGAGTGCGTGCTACTTCGACGAGTGATTTCAGATTGTTCGGCAGGGTCTTGCGTTTTTGCGCGAAGCAAATCTTGACGAAATCCAGAAACTCTTCCGGCGAATACTGCGGGGGGAGTAACGCGGTACCCGGCAATCGCAGCGTCACAAGCGCGGAATCCACTTCCGGCCGCGGACGAAACGCACCCGGAGGAAGGTCGAGCACGAATTCCGGCCGCGCGTAGAACTGTGAGGCG
>Ga0308309_10000627_pt1 | contig 22016 bp, 19 predicted proteins | sample HubBroMetageWFT5_FD_192491 | JGI IMG/M metagenome (GOLD analysis project Ga0308309, IMG submission 192491) | Warmed and freeze-thawed soil microbial communities from the Hubbard Brook experimental Forest, New Hampshire - Hubbard Brook CCASE Soil... | ecosystem: Environmental > Terrestrial >...
GGATGCTTGGCAATCATGTACACGACGAAGTGGGCATCTGGTGTAAACAGGGACATCTGGTCTTTCGCATCGCGACGATCGGCGCAGTGTGCGTAGGCTTCGACGAGCTCTCGAATAGCGAGGCGATCCGCGGCCTCATTGGGGGAGATTGCGACATGTTTGCTCATGAGTGGTCTCCTGTTTCGAATCGGCAGGAAGGTCGGGCATTAGATCACCGGGCCCGATTACAGAACGTCGCGCTTAATCCGTACAACAGTGGAAGATAGACAATCGAGGCCATCAGCAGCCGCCGCGCAGCAACTCTCGAACGCTCGAACACGAATTCCCATCCGAGGTAGGTGAATGCTGTTCCCAGCAGAGCCGCTACGCAGTAAAAAGTCGCTTCGTGCCGCGTCGAGAATTGCATCATGCTAACGGCCACGAGAGCGAGGAGCGGCAATAGAGTCCCCAGCATCACGAAAGGAACCCTGGCATTGCCTTGGGCAGAACCAAATAGCCGGCGCGGTCGTAGTCTTCGCGGTACATCCATGCGATTGCCATGAAATGGGGAAACTGCCACAGAAAGAGTATGGCGTACAGGATGCCCGCCTCGATATTCAGTCGGCCCGAGGCTGCGGCCCAGCCAATGAGTGGCGGCATGGCGCCCGGAAAAGCTCCGACGAGAACACACATTGGTGTTTTTCGCTTCAGCGGGGTGTAGACGAACAGATAGATCAGCAACGTCAAAGTTGCGAGTGCGCTCGCAAGTAGGTTGACGACTGTCGCGAGATATATGCTGCCACCTACTGCAAATGCTGTTCCGAAAGCCAAAACTGCTGACGGTTGGAGGCGGCCGGCGGCGGCTGGACGCCGGGCGGTTCGGCGCATTTGCGCGTCGAACTTTCGTTCGAGGTATTGGTTCAGCGTCCCGGTCCCACTTGCCACCGGTAACGTTCCGAGCAAGGTGTTGAACAGCCCTGCGAATGAAAACCGCCCGTCACTCGTTGAAGCCAGATAAAACCCTACAAGGGTTGTGATCAAGATCAGGAAGTTTACTTCCGGCTTCGTGAGTGCCCAGTAGTCCGAGAGTCGCGTGGATGCCCCAGAATGGCGCTCTCGTCCCGCGGTGGAAGAAAACTCGGTAAGTGAGGACGGGTGTGGCATTTCAGACCGCCTCCATCTCGTGCGGATCCGTGTGCTGTACCGCAATCCGTCGCGATTCGAATTGGGCGATCGCGAGGTCTTCCGGTCGATGTTCCATTTGGTCAGGCGATCGATGGGGTGAGAGTAAACGCGCGGTGAAGACTGCTCCGGCGATTAAGTAGACGAGGGTGACGACAGTCCACATCAACGCACCGGCGCATTGCTGGTCTTCCAAAGCAGAGAGGCCAAAAGAGCGGTGAGACGACAAAAACACCGGGTAAACCACGCGATCGCAGAACACCAGAAATCCCGAAAGAATATCGCAAGGCAAGGTAGCCAGAAATAGATACAAGAGTATCGACAATTCCGGCCATTTCAAGCTGTTTTTCCACGGCAGGACGACTGGCGACCAGAATAGAAGGCCGGTTGCAAGGAACGATGATTGCTCGACCCCATGCCACATTTGCGATCGCAGCCCGAGCATAAATACCGAAGGAATATGCCACACAACTAACGCGCCTGCCGCTGCAAACCAGCAAAGCGCCGGGTGCGTGATCACATTTACTAATTGCTGCACCGGTTCTGATCGCAATGGACGACCGGTCGATCGAGGCACGCCAAACAAGATTAAGGGCGGCGCAAGCGTCATGAGAAGAAGGTGTTGAACCATGTGCGCCGTCAGCATTTCATGATCGAGTGCAGCCAAAGGTGAAGCCATGGCGATCCAGATGAACAAGAGACCTAATACGAAACTTCCAGCGCGCCAGCCCTCAACGTTGTGGTGCCCGTGCCGACGAAGGCGCAGCCATCCTCGCAGATACACGAGTGAGGCAAGAATCAAGGCACCAGAGACCCAGAATGACTCGGATGCGCCGTGATGGCTGTGTAAGATCATCGCGGGCCTATGGTTGGGTCCCGGACGTTTGCTGCTGACCGTTGCTAAGTACCAGTTCCCGCGCCGCGTCGCGAGCCGGATTTTGTGTCGCCGGATGCAAGGTCTCGAGGAAAGCCACAAGCGCCGTAGTCTCTGCCGGACTCAAGTTGTTTCCATAGGCAGGCATGTTGCCGCCGCCTTGAATTACCTGCCGAATAAGTTGGTCCTGCGTCAGACGCACGGCAACGCTGTCGAGGGTTGGTCCTCTTTGTCCACCCGTATTGCCAAGAGAGTGGCAGTTGCGGCACTGTTTGACCTGAAACACGAGCGCACCCTGGCGCTCAAGTGCAGTCGTGCCGTGAATGTACCGGTCGGGTACTGGATCGCCGCTCCAGGCGTTCATGTGCGGACTCCAGGGCGTGAACTGGGCCATGCGAGTAAACGTGCCGAGGGTGATGGCGGTCAGCAGCACGGTAACAACCGCAATGGGCCGGCGTTTCCAGCTTTTTTCTCCTTCTCCTGAAAGAAACGGCAGAAGAATCAAGCCAATAACTGCTAAAGCCGGGCCGATGAGAAGGAATGGCGTCTCAAGCGATGGAGGAAGAAGTGAAAGCAGCGCGTAGAGCCACAGGAAAAAGTAATCGGGCTTGGGCGCAGTTTGGATGATTGTCGGATCAGGCTGCCCTGTGGGCCCGAACGGGCCGAAATAATAGGCGCATGCCGCGACTGCAAGAATGATGAACGCCGCAAAGAACATGTCCTTCCATATCGCATATGGAACGAACGGCTCGCCATCTTTCTTGGTCAAAGCGTGATATTCGGCCTCATAGGTCGCTCGCCTTACGATGCGTCCCGGCATCGGCCATTCGTTGATGCCCAGCTTCAACACCATCAAGACATGGAGGCTGACGAACCCGATTAGCAATCCGGGAATCACGAATACGTGCAAAGCAAAAAACCGGGAGAGGGTTGCGCCTGCGATGATGGGGCCACCCAGCGTTAGTTTCACGATAAAGGGACCGAGGATGGGAACGCGGCTGGCAATCGACGCTCCGATTCCCAATCCCCAGTAGGCGTCCTGATCGAAGCGCAAGACTTGACCACTAAATGCCATGCCGAGAGTCATCAACAGAAGAAATACGCCGATGATCCAAGTCAGTTCGCGGGGGAATTTGTGAGCTCCAAAGAGGAACACCTGCGCCATATGAATCAGAACAACGGCGACCATGAAGTTCGAGCCCCATCCATGCATGGCGCGGATGAACCAGCCAAGCGCAACCTGATGATTCAGGGCCTGCAGGCTGTTCCATGCCTCGCCGGCCGAGGGCACATAAATGAGCGCCAGTAGAATTCCAGTGACCAGTTGCAGACAAAATACGGTGAGAGCGGCGCTGCCAAAGACGTAGAACCAGCTCGCGGTGTTGCGCGGGACAGGATGGCCAGCCGCTTCGCGAATCGGCGCTGCCAGCTGCAAACGATAGTCGAACCATTCGCCAATTTTCGTAATCAGGCGCATGGCGGTTTCTCCGAAGTCAGACTTGCCACCGGGTCGCCGGGGGTTGGCAGCTGTCCGGCATCAATCGTGAGCGCTCCGTTTTCGACTTTGTACTGATATTCGAAAAGCCCACGCTCTGGCGGCCCGGACGCACGTGAGCCATCGCGGTAGTATGCGCCGCCGTGACACGGACACATAAAAAGGCCAGATTGCGGGAACCAGCGGACGGGGCAGCCGAGATGCGCACAGTTGATGGCAAACACCTGGAATTGATCGCCCGCTATGCGGCGTACCCAGCACGCTGTGTCTACAGTCTTTCCATCGGTTGGCATGACCAGCGGATTGCGAAAAGTGGCCATCCGCGTCTCTCCCTCAGGAAAGTTGCTGACGTCTCCCAGCCGCACCCACGAAAGATAGCCATTCCCGCGACCGCGAGTGATGGAGGCAAAAAGAAAGCGCGCAACCGGCACCGCTAATATGATCGCAGCGAATCCGTTGAACAGGATTCCGAGCTTCATGAAGAATCCGCGTCGCGAAAGGCTAGCGTCGGCGGGCGGGATTGTCACAGGGTTAGTTGACATCTCATTTCTCCGATTATTTCTCCGGGTGTTGCGTGTAGTTTGAAGTGGAATAAGGCTGCCCCGGATTCTGCGCACGCCGAGATGCCAGCCAGGCAACTACATCCGTGACTTCCTGATCTGTCATTGGACGTCCGGGGACATTGCCGCGCCAGTCGGGTGCGCCCAATTCCGGCCTACCGGTTATCACGATCGTGCGCAGTGCCTGATCGCTGACCAGCGCCAGGAACGAATCATTCGTGATGGCGCTTCCCTTGGGCGTGCCCCCGCCTTGAGAGCCATGGCAGGACGCGCAATAGGTTCCAAACATGAGTTGGCCGTGATCGACATTCCCCGCCGCTTTTGCCGCATATGAGGGTGGATTGGTTCCGTCGAGAACTTGCCTGCGCCCCCAGCGAGAAAAGACCCCACTCGTAATCACCCCGATCTGCTGCTCCGTTAGCATTCCCCCGGCAGCCTGCGCGAACGCTGGCATCGACGTTCCGCGGACACCGTTGGCGACAATGTTGCGCATATTGGTTTCATCGACGATGGCCAGATACACGGGATTGGCGAGGGCAATCGCTGCTCCTCCACGGCCCTGCGCGCCATGGCAACCAGCACAGTTCTGGGCGTAGAGAGTGCCGAAATCCAAAAGCTGATTCGGGGCAACCGGTTCTGAATTGGTTTGCGGCTCACTATCTGGAGCGTTGCAAGCAGCTAGCATCACCAAGCTGAGCACCGCGAGCGGCGAGAGAGTTCGGATCCACATCATCGTCATCAGCGACTCTCCCCGCTCTCTCGTGGTGGAGTAATTCCAGGCGCTTCGATTCCTGCCCGCAAAGCAAACGAAACATTCTCGCGGGTAGGAAAGCTCGCCTGACGCACGACGACAAGTCCTGCGACGACTCCGAAAGCCACTTGCGAAGCTATGAACCAGAGCCAATCGATGTGACTCGCGAGCAGCGGATTCAGCAGTCCCAGGATTGTGTACAGAAGCCCTGACCACAACACCGGGGCGATGAGTCCTCCAAGCACAATCGGACGGCGTGGGAACATGGGCAGCATCGCGCCGTAGAGCAACCCGACGAAGATGGACACCAGGCCGTGCAGAACAAAGGCAATCGCGAAAGCATCGGCATGAAATGAATTCAGCTGCGCGGGCACGAGTCTTAGGGACTCTTGATAAGCAACTGCGGCCAGCAGGTTGATGGGATACCAGATGCTGCCAGCCTTCAGCACGCCGTAAGTGCATGCCAACACCCCCATCGCGATACTACCCGCCAATCCACCTTTCACACCTGCCGAGATAGGATACGTGCGGACCGGGAGCCACACTCGCACCTGATCTGGAAGGACCGGAAGCCGTTCCACGACCCGGCGATCCGTCGTTAAGCGAATCTCCTCAGGAATGACCGGCACAGATACTTCATGCTCGTGCGGCAAAACCTCGCGAAACCAACCGATGGACCCCGCGAGCGCGAGTGCAGCCCCGAGCAGGCTCACGGACATGCTTGTCACCAAGCCTGCGAACAGCAGCATCACCCCAAAGGCCAAAAGGAACGGCCACGCGGTCGGCGCGGGGACTTCAATCTCGCGCGGAGCACCAGGGCTCTCCCTCAATTGCTCTGTCGCGGATAGTCTTGCCATATACACCTCAGCGTCCGAGAACGTAAACCACGGTGAAAACCACAACCCATACGGCATCGACGAAGTGCCAGTACATCGAGAGCACCGCAACGCGACCTGACTGGCTCACTCCGACACGGCCACTAAATGCGAACACTGCAACGATCACCAGCATGATGAGACCTGCGGTGACGTGAAACGCGTGCAAGCCAACAAGCGAGTAATAGGTTGTTCCGAACAGGTTGGTCGAGATCGTCAGCCCGTGTTTGTAGATCAATCGGTGCCATTCCTGGGCGGTCCCGTAGAGGAACAATCCGCCCAGCCCAACGGTAAGCACCCAGAATCCAAGAAACGCGAATCCAATACCGCGTTCCAGAAACTTCGCGGCAAGGTGAATGGTCAGGCTGCTCGACAACAAGCAAATCGTGTAGAAGATCGGCGTCTCAAGCACTTCTGAGGGTGTCGGTCCCGTGATGCTCTTCCCCAGATAGAAGAGATAGGCAACGACGAATATCGTGAAGATCGCCGACTCGGCGATGATGAGGCCAGCCATCGCCACCTTCCCTCGAGATGGCAGATCCCACGAGGATGATGTGTTCGGAAATGAAGTTGTCGCTGCGCTCATAACGTTCGTTCACTCATAGTGGCTATCGGGATCTTCCGGATGCTTCAGGTCCCACAAGGGGCGGCGGCTCGCGACTGTCGGAACCGTCGCAAAGTTATAGGGTGGGGGCGGCGAAGACGTGGACCATTCCAGCGTCCAAGCGTCCCAGGGATCGTTGCCCGCCTCCGCTCCTCTGAAATACGAGATGATCAGGTTTGCTACAAATACAAGGATTGCAATCGCCTGGATGAATGCACCGATCGTGATGATGAGGTTCAAGGTGTCCCAACCACGCCCGGGTTCGTAGGTATAGATCCGGCGTGGCATCCCGAGCAATCCGGGGATGTGCATCACGTCGAACGTCAAGTGGAAGCCGATCAGGAAGAACCAGAAATGCCATTTGCCAAGGCTTTCGCTTAGCATCCGGCCGGTCATTTTCGGATACCAGTAATAGAACGCACCGAAGATGGCAAACAGAATTCCGCCCACTATTACGTAATGAAAGTGTGCCACGACGAAATACGAAAGAGTGAGCTGCCAATCGAAAGGCACAGCTGCCTGCATGATGCCGGTGAGGCCGGCGATTAAGAACTGAAAGAGAAACCCTATGCAGAACAGCATTGGCACTTTGAGCCGAATCTTTCCGCCCCACATCGTACCAATCCAGTTAAAGATCTTGATTCCAGTGGGAATGCCGACGGCCATGGTAGTGATCGCGAAGAAGCTGTTGGCGTAGGAATTCATCCCGATCGAAAACATGTGATGGGCCCAGACACTGGTGCTTACGAGCCCGATGGCGACTGTCGCCGCAACCATGACGGGATATCCAAAAATAGGCTTGCGTGAAAAGACTGGGATGATTTCCGACAAGAAAGCAAAAGCAGGAATAACGAGAATGTAAACCTCTGGATGACCGAAGATCCAGAAAAAGTGCATCCAGAGTACGGCCGACCCGCCGGCTTGGGTGTCGAAGAAATGGCCTCCGAGATATCGATCGATCAGCAGCATGATTTGCGCGGCAGATAGCGGGGTGATCGCAATCAGAACCATGCCGGCCATCACAAGATTGAGCCACGCCAGCAGGGGCATGCGGCTGAGCTTCATGCCAGGACACCGCATGCAAAGAACGGTGGCAATAATATTGATGGCCGTTCCAATGCTTCCAAGTCCGGAGACCAGCAGAGCCAGAGTCCAATAGTCGGAACTATGCCCAGGCGAAAAGGCGCGCGAGCCCAAGGGCGCATAGGCCCACCAGCCCACGTCCGGCGCGTTTCCTGCTCCGTAGAGGCCGCTGCCTCCGAGAAAGCTGAAATACAGAAGAAGGCCCCCCATAAACGACAGCCAAAAACTGAAGGCATTCAAGCGCGGAAAAGCCATATCACGCGCACCGATCATCAACGGCACCAGGTAATTAGCAAATCCGAACAAGATGGGCATCGCCACAAAGAAAATCATGGTCGTCCCATGCATGGTGAACATGCGATTGAAGACTTCCGGAGAAACGAAGTTGTTGTGCGAATGCATCAACTGGATGCGGATGATGAGGGCCTCGACTCCCCCGATCGCGAGAAACAACAGAGCCGAGAGAATATAGAGAATTCCCAGCCGTTTGTGATCGACCGTCGTCAGCCACTGATGGAGCTGGTCGACCCAGGGCCGGGCCTGTATCTGGGTGCCGGGAATGGTGAGCGCGTTCGAGGACATAGTTTATTTTCCGGAGCGCTTAGCGGAGCGTCTCCATGTAACTTACGACCGCATCCAGATCTGCGTCGCTCAGCCTCATCGCCGGCATGAGCGAACCAGGTTTGATCGCACTGGGGTCTTGGATCCATAGACGGAGATTGTTGTGGGTGTTCTCAGCGGCGCCCGCGGCAATCGTGACACGGCTCATTAAATGGGTCAGGTCGGGCCCAAAACGTCCGTTCGCAGCCGTTCCGGCCACTGTGTGGCAGTTCATGCACGCGTTCGTTTCGAAAACGCGCTTGCCGGCGTTTACCCCTGCCTCCTGCGCTGCAGGTTGCTGCTGCGAACGAATCCACGCTGCAAACTCCTCCGGGCTATCGACCGAAACGCGGAGAAGCATCTTGGCGTGTTGTGTTCCGCAATACTGTGCACACTGGCCAAGGAAGACTCCTGTGCGCTGCGGGTCCATCCACATTCTGTTGGGGTGGTTGGGAATGAGGTCCGTCTTGCCTGCAAGCTCCGGCACCCAGAAGCTGTGATCGGTGTCGACCGAGAGCAATTGCAAGAACGTTGGCGTCGGATGATTGGGATCGCTCACCGGGATGTGCAGCTCGTTCGCCGTCACGATCCCAAGCTTCGGATAGCGAAACTCCCACCAGTATTGGTGCCCAATTGCGGTCACCTCAAGACCGCCAACCGACACCGGAACATCCTCAATCGCGTGGATTACTCGCGCGGTGGCCAGGAACAGGACGACGACAATCAGAATTGGGATGATCGTCCAGGCCAGCTCAATCTGCGTGCTTCCGTACACCTGAGGCGGTTCCCGGCCAGCATCCACTGCCCGCTCACGAAACTTAGCGATGGAATAGACCAGTAACGTACAAACAACGACAAAGATGATTCCGGTAATGACCAGCACAAAGACCGACAGGTCAACGATTGACTTGGCGGGCGTTGAGGCAGGAGAAAAAATGTTCGTGCCTGGGGCAGTCGAACCTCCGGGCTGGACTGCCCAAAGTGACCTGGCAGACCAAAACAGAAGAAGTACGATCTGCCAGCCGCAATCCAAGCTCGATTTCATTCTCAGCGCCAAAATTCACCTTCCTCCGTTCCAGACAAAACTGCTGCCGCGAAGGCCGACTTCATCCGGCCGGCTTTTGCCGAAGCCAACTTCGAGCCTCACTGTTCTCAGGTAGAGAGCAAGCGCGCTACCAAACGAATCGCTCGGCGCAAATTCCCTGTGCAAAGCAAGAGATGCTCCGAATACCGTCGATTCGGTCACTGGTTTCGGGCGATGACGAATTCATCCGCGGGATAGTGTCATCCCTTTGCCTCCTGCGTCAAGTGTCACCCGTATCGTCACGCAATCGCAGGAAGGAACATCGGCCCGGTGCGGGTCAAATGCGGCTGGCTTCTGCCAATTCTTGGCAGGGTAATTGCTTGAAAACCATAGATATCTCGGCTGTCGAGAAAGGAGTGTTTCACGAATGGGGAAAAATAGAGTAGCGGATCTCGTGACAAAGGTCCTGGCTGAAGCCGGTATTCGGAGGATCTATGGAGTTCCTGGTGACTCGCTTAATGGCATCACCGACTCGATTCGCCAGAGAAAGGACATACAGTGGATCCATGTGAGACACGAGGAGACCGCCGCTTTCGTCGCTGGGGCCGAAGACCATCTGACCGGGAGCTTGGCGGTGTGTGCGGGGAGTTGCGGCCCGGGCAACCTTCACCTGATCAACGGACTTTATGATTGCCAGCGCAGCCGGGTTCCGGTGGTCGCGAGCGCAGCCCAGATTCCAAGCACCGAATTGGGCAGCTCATATTTTCAGGAAACCCGTCCTGAGCATCTATTCGCACAATGCAGCCATTACTGTGAACTAGTGTCAAACGTTGAGCAGATGCCGAGAGTGCTCGAAATCGCGATGCAGACCGCGATTTCCAAGCGCGGTGTTTCGGTTATCGCCATACCCGGAGACATCGCCATGAAAGAGGCCGTCGTCGATCACCCACGGGTGCACTATCACGAACCATCGCCAACGGTTTGCCCCTCCGAAGAGGAACTGAAAGTCCTCGCGAACCTCCTGAATCGATCGAAAAAGATCACGATTTTTGGTGGCGCCGGTTGTGCGGGCGCTCATGCGGAGTTGATCGAGTTCGCCGGCAAGCTGCAGGCGCCAATCCTGCACGCCTATCGCGGGAAAGAATTCATCGAGTATGACAATCCGTTCGACGTCGGCATGACCGGACTGCTGGGATTTTCTTCCGGCTACTTCGCAATGATGGATTGCGATGTGTTGGTGATGCTCGGCACTGACTTCCCGTACCAGCCGTTCTACCCCAAGGACGCGACCACAGTGCAGATCGACCTTCGGGGAGAACAGATCGGCCGCCGCACCAAAGTTGACTTCGGCTTTGTTGGAGATATTAAAGAGCACGCTCCAGGCCTTGCTGCCAAAGCTGCAGCAAAATTCATACGAGACGCATTTGAAGGAAAGTGTTGCGCACTATCGCAAGACGCGCAAAACTTTAGACGATTTGGCGACCGGGACGTCCCGGTCAAAAACCCGTTCACCCGCAATATGTCACGCGCGTGCTCGATCAACATGCAACCGAAGACGCCATTTTCATGTGTGATGTGGGAACTCCGGTGATTTGGGCCGCGCGCTATCTCACGATGAACGGCCGTCGCAGACTGCTCGGTTCGTTCAACCATGGATCGATGGCAAATGCACTTCCCCAGGCAATCGGTGCGCAGGCCACCTATCCTGACCGTCAAGTGATCACCTTGTCGGGGGACGGTGGCCTTTCTATGACGATGGGCGATCTGCTGACCCTAAAGCAACACGACTTGCCGGTAAAGATGATCGTATACAAGAATGACTCGCTGGCCTTTGTCGAGCTGGAAATGAAGTCCGCCGGTGTTCTGAACTTCGGCACAGATTTGCGAAATCCGGACTTCGCAAAAATTGCGGAGGGGGCCGGGCTTCTCGGACTAAAAGCCGAAACTGCGGATCAGGTGGAACCCGTAATTGCAGAAGCGCTGGCACATGATGGGCCAGCGTTGGTGGAGGTCTCGGTAGCTCGGCAGGAACTCGCCATGCCACCGACGATTACCTTCGAGCAAGCGAAGGGTTTCAGCCTCTTTACGCTGAGAGCCATCCTTAGTGGACGCGGGGATGAAATAATCGATCTCGCTAAGGAAAATCTGCTTCGGTAATCGAGCTTTGCGCTCATGCAAGGGCAGCGGAATCGCATAGACTCAGTGGCAGGTTGAGCCTATCGAGTGACGTGAACCCTGAGAGCGAATTGCGCGGCACCGATACTGGGTCCGCACTTCAGGAGGTTTTATGTCGAAAAAGGTTGCAGACGTTCTGTGGGAGATGCTGGCCAAGGCCGGAGTCAAGCGCTGTTATGGAATCGTCGGAGACGCTCTGAATCCTGTCGTGGATGCACTGCGCCGAAACGGTGCGATCGAGTTTGTTCTGGTTCGTCATGAGGAATATGGAGTATTTGCGGCGGTCGCAGAGGCCTATTTCACCGGGAACCCAGTGGCGGTGTGTGGAACTGCGGGGCCTGGAGTTGTCCATTTATTCAATGGATTGATGGACGCGCGGAAAGAAGGAGCTCCCATTATCGCCATCGCCGGGGATGTAGAGTCGAGCATTATTGACACGTCCGCGCTTGAGGAACTGAACCCGTACAAGTTTTTTGAGGCAGCTTCTCTCTATACCGCACGGCTGGTTAATCCCGAGCAGGCCCGCGCGGTCATCAGCACCGCCATCCTCACGGCTGTTCTTGAAAAGGGCCCCACTGTGCTTGCCATACCTGGCGATGTCGCGTCGGCCGACGCTCCGGACCAGCCTACCGACTTCACCATTGCAGGCCCAGCTATCCTACGACCTTCCGATACAGACTTGGACAAATTGGTAAGGATGATCGATGAAGCGAAAACGGTGGCGATCTTTGGCGGGGACGGTTGCCGAGAAGGCCGCGACGAAGTGGTTGAACTGGCGCGCAAGCTCAAGGCCCCCGTCGGCTATGCCTTCCGCGGGAAGCAATGGCTGGAGCATGACAATCCTAACGCTGTTGGCATGACTGGCCTGCTCGGTTATGGGGGAGCGTACAACGCAATTAATGAAGCCGACCTCTTGCTCATGCTGGGCACGGATTTTCCCTTCTCAGAATTTCTTCCCGGCGCCAATGTGAAAAAGGTTCAGATTGACAAGAACCCGAAGCACATCGGCCGCCGTACAACGCTGGACCTCGGCCTTGTCGGCGATATCAAGTCGACGGTGAGCGCATTAGTTCCGGCCGTGCGTGAAAAGACGAATGGAGAATTTCTAGCCAAGCAGATTGCGCACACGGAATCCTTCCACAAACTGCTGCAGCATTATGTTGAAAAGGGACCGGGGATAAAACCGATACGTCCCGAATTCCTCGCCGCCACGCTGAGCGAACTCGCTTCGGATGACGCCATGTTTTTTGCGGACACGGGTACGGCCTGTATCTGGCTTGCGAGGCATATCTACGGCGGAAAGAACCGCAGGCTCTTTGGCTCATTCTCGTGGGCCTCTATGGCGAATGCTGCACCGAACGCGTTCGGATGTGCTCTGGCCTATCCTGGCAGACAGTGCATCGCGTTGTCCGGCGATGGAGGTTTCACGATGCTGGGAATGGGCGATCTGCTGACGCAGATAGAACGACGAACTCCCGTGGTTCAAATCATTCTCAACAATGAGAAGTTCGATTTCGTCCATATCGAACAACAGGAGGCCGGCTTTATTCCGTTCGGCGTGGAGTTCAAGAATCCAAATTTCGCCAAAGTTGCTGAAGCGATGGGGGCGAAAGGGATTCGTATCGAGGAGCCCGGGCACGTACGCGAAGCTCTGGCCGAGGCTCTCGCCTACAAGGATGGCCCTGTTGTTGTCGACGCGGTTGTAGATCCCTTTGCGCTTGCCATGCCATCCCATTCACCTTTTCACACCGTCAAGGGATTCACCCTCAGTTTCGCCAGGCAGGTGCTAAGCGGCAGGCTGGATACGGTGATCAAGGAGATCGAGCGAAACGTGGGAATCGTCTGAGCCGCCCTCCCATGACTCTCCTAGTTATCGAAAATGCTGCCGAGCAGTTTTGCGTTGCCCCGGCGCCTAGAAGGATATGTTGAACATGACTAAACCCATTCTGGTTATAACCAGCCATTATCCGAAAGAAGTGGAAGACCGCATCGACCGCGATTACAACGCCCGGCGAAACCCGAACCAGTTTCCTTTCAGCCAGCAGCAACTGCTCTCTGCGGCCGGCGGAGCCGATGCGTTGTTTATCACGCCGGCAGATCGCCTGGACTCCGGGTTTTTCCAAAAAGTTTCGCCCACTGTAAGAATCATCGCCACGTTCTCGGTGGGTTTTGAGCATATCGATCTGGAAGCAGCCGCTCGCCGAAAAATTCCAGTCGCTTATACCCCCGATGTCAACAATGAAGCAACGGCCGACATCGCTATGCTGCTTTTGCTGGGTGCCTCGCGTCGCGCTTACGAGGCTCAGGAACTGGTTCGAACGGGAGCGTGGAAGCAACCCTTGGGCACCGACATGCTCTTGGGGTGGCAGGTTGGCGGCAAGGTGCTTGGCATTTTTGGAATGGGGCGAGTGGGACAGTCCGTGGCGCGTCGAGCGCGAGGATTCGGCATGAAAATACACTATTCCAACGGTTCGGAGTTGCCCGCGGAAACGGTTGGCGATGCCGTTTACCACAAGGATCCGTCGGATTTACTTCGCGCAAGCCAGTTTTTGAGCCTGCACGCACCGGAGACTCCTCAGACCCGCCATTTCTTGAACTCCAAAGCCATCCGCCTTCTGCCCCCGGGGGCTATCGTGGTGAACACGGCTCGCGGCGGATTGGTGGTCGACGACGACCTCATCGCTGCTCTCAAGAGCGGGCGGGTCGCCGCTGCCGGGCTCGACGTATACGAAGGCGAGCCGAAACTTCACCCGGAATACGTTTCGCTGAAAAATACATTTCTGTTGCCACATATCGGCAGCGCCACGATCGAAACCCGAACAGCCATGGGCATGCTAGTCCTCGACAATGTGGAGGCAGTGCTGAACGGCAGGCCAGCGCCGACCCTCGTCCAGCCCTAGTCGAAGTCGAGAATCGTGCCATTCGTGTGCCAATAGGTTTCGTAGTTTCCTGATCGCATCATCCGATACAATCTATGCGACATAGCCGCAGGCACGGCAAGCGGAGGCTTGTGACGTAGTGTCTTCACCGTCTTTTGATAGGGGCACGGGGGAGTGAGCCCGCAAGAGGCACCGACCGTTTTCATTGTCGATGATGACGCGGACGTGCGTGAGTCTCTTCAGGAGCTACTGGACTCCGTCTGCGTGCACCCTCAGTCTTTTGGAACCGCACAAGAGTTCTTAGCGGTGCGGCGCATTGACGGTCCCAGTTGCTTGATTCTGGATGTCAGACTTCCCGGTATCAGCGGTCTGGATCTTCAGCACGAGATGAAAAGAGGAAGAATAAATATTCCCATCATTTTTCTCACCGCGCATGCTGACGTTCCGATGTCGGTCAAGGCCATGAAGTCTGGAGCGGTTGAGTTTCTTACCAAGCCATTCAGGCAGCAGGATCTCCTCGATGCGGTCCAGCGGTCGCTTACTCGAGCTCGCGTGCTGCGCGAGAAAGAGCGAGAATTAACTGACCTGCAACACAAACAGCAAGAGCAGGGTTAGGTCCGCTACCGCATCTGTCGATAGCGCGGGGATATTGGTGATCGCGATCTTTCGTGCCGAGGCAGCAGTCAGATCGATGTGGTCATAGCCGGCTGAGTGGGTCGCGATGACTTTGACGGAAGAAGCCACACGATTGAAAAATGCGGCGTCTAGTCTATCTGCCGGAGTGACCAACATCGCATCAGCTCCATCCGCAGCCGAGAGCAGTTCCTCCGGCGTGAAGTGAGAGCCGTTCTTCTTGCGGCGCAACTCGAAATCCTGCTTGAGTCGAGCTTCCACGGCATCGACGAAATAGGCCGTTACTACCAGAACCGGTTTGCGCATCGAACTGCCTCCTCTTTCCGCTGGTCGCGCATCAGCATCTATTGCACAAGCAAGGTGCATGATCGAACGGTGAACTCGAGAGCCACTTCAGCCGACCTGCGAAGAGAACATGCGAGACTTGTGCCATTCGGCCTCTACTGAACGGATCGATAAGAGACTCAGACGGATGCGGCACAACGGGATTTTAGGAAGATTCAGGCGACTCGGTTCACAGTCGAAGCTTCGGCACCGGTCAATAACGCGTCAATTTTATTGAGCACAGCGTCCCGAACTGCCGACCAGAATTTCCCTGAAGACGAAAAATGCGCCTTGCAAACTGCGGGACTTGACGAGCTGTGGGGCAGTCGAGGATTATTGTGCAACAACTTGGCCTGAAGATACCCAATTAAGAGATTACCGGAGAAGGGGCTCGCGTTCCTCGCAAAACTGCATCGATTGGCCTGCTCCGTGCTGGCATCTTCGACCTGTAGAAGCAAAACATGCGGTTCGCAGCCCAGGCGCGAGGAACATCGCAGGAGACATCATGAGCAAGGTCCAGAAACGCTATTGGTTGATCGGCGGAGTCCTTGGCTTGATCGTGGTCGCTCTGATTGTTGGAGCCGTGCGTCCGTCAAAGAAGGCTCTGGGAGCCCAGCCAGGCACGCCCGATGTCGAGGTCGTTCAAGTCGAGAAGGAAGATGTTCCAATTTATGCGGAATGGATTGGTACGCTCGATGGACTGGTGAACGCCGACGTGAGAGCGCAGGTCACTGGGTATTTGCTGAAGCAAGGCTATCAAGAGGGTGCTTTCGTTAAGCAAGGCCAACTGCTTTTCCAGATCGATCCGCGGCCTTTTCAGGCGGCGCTCGATCAGGCTCAGGGCCAGCTTGCTCAGGCTCAAGCAGCTCTCGCCAACGCAAAAGCGGTACAGCGGCGGACGGAACTTGACGTCCAGCGTTATACGCCACTGGCGGAGCAACAGGCCGCGAGCCAGCAGGATCTCGACAATTCGGTGCAGAACAACCTCGCCGCGATCGCAACCGTAGAAACCGCCAAGGCCCAAATCAAGACGTATGACGCAGCGGTTGAAACCGCGAAGATCAATCTGGACTTTACTCGCCTCGTTGCGCCCATTGACGGCATCGCGGGGCAAGCCCAGTTGCAGGTCGGCGCACTCGTGACGCCCGGCAGCGGGATCGTCACTTCTGTTTCTACTGTGGATCCAATCAAGGTTTACTTCACCGTTGGCGAGCCGCAATATCTGGCATGGCGACAGCGTTTTCCGACTGAGGAGAGCCGCGCGCAAGCCGACAAGGAACTACGTCTGCAGCTCATCTTGGCGGATGGCTCGACGTATCCCCACGAAGGGAAATTTTTCTTTGCCGATAGGCAAGTCGACGAGAGCACGGGTGCGATCCGAATTGCGGGACTTTTTGCGAATCCTAACAATGTCTTAAGACCGGGCGGCTACGCCAAAGTCCGCGCCGTAATTCGAACCCAGCCTGGGGCCCTGCTTGTTCCGCAGCGTGCGGTGTCGGAACTGCAAGGCGGATATCAGGTCGCGGTGGTAGAAGCCGACAACAAAGTCGACATTCGAACCGTCGCCGTGGGCGACCGGGTCGGTAACCGTTGGATCATCGCGAGTGGCCTGAATCCCGGCGACCGAGTTGTAGCGGAAGGGGTTCAAAGAATGCGCACCGGCGTGCACGTGAATGCCAAGCCTTTCGTGGCAGAAGCCAAAGATCGATGATCGAGGATCGATTAAGACAAAGGTCGATGGATCGATAAGGACGAATGATCCATGTCAAAATTCTTCATCAACCGCCCCATCGTCGCCATGGTGATTTCCATCGTCATGGTGTTGGTCGGTTCACTCACGGTTCTGAGCTTGCCCGTCGCGCAGTTTCCCAACATCACTCCGCCCGAAATTCAAGTGCTCGCAACTTACGTCGGCGCTGACGCGCAGACCCTCGAGCAGGCGGTGGCCACTCCCATCGAAGAGCAGATGAATGGAGTGGACAATATGAATTACATGTATTCGTTGAACGCCACGGGGAACAATACCACCAGCCTCATCGTGGATTTTGACGTTAAGACTGATCCAAATACCGATTTCATTCTCACTCAATCTCGAGAAACACAGGCCGCCTCCCAGCTTCCGTCGGACGTAAACAACTACGGCATCACGGTTCGAAAATCGGTTACGGCTCCGCTGATGTGGGTTGCTCTCTACTCTCCGCGCGGAACCTATGACGCCAAGTTTCTGGCAAACTACGCTTACATCAATATCGTCGATCCGATTCTCCGCTCCTACGGCATTGGCAATGTTCAAGTATTCGGCGCCGGCCAATACGCCATGCGCCTTTGGGTAAAACCGGATACGCTTTCAAAGCTCGGCATTACTGTGCCGGAGATCGTCAACGCAATTCAGGCGCAAAACACCGTGAACCCCGCCGGTAAAGCCGGGGGCGAGCCCGCTCCCAAAGGTCAGGAATATACCTACACAGTTCTTTCGCAAGGGCGTCTGGTTTCGCCAGAAGAATTCGGCAACGTTGTTGTCCGCGAAACACCCGACGGTGCGACAGTTCGAGTCCGCGACGTCGCTCGCATCGAATTGGGCGCTCAGGACTACAGCGTCGCTGGACGTTTCAATGGGAAGCCCGGCGCGATCATCGCGGCCTACCAGTTGCCGGGATCCAATGCAGTCGATGCGGCGGCAGGGGTTCAGAAGTTGATGGCGCAGATGAAAGAGCGTTTTCCCGAGGATATGGATTTCGCCGTTTCTCTCGACACGACTCTTTCCGTGACTCAGGGAATCAAGGAAATCGTTGAAACTCTTGTGATCGCGCTCATCCTGGTCATCATCGTTGTTTTTCTATTTCTTCAGAGCTGGCGATCTACGTTGATTCCGCTGCTGGCGGTGCCAGTCTCGCTGGTAGGCACCTTCATTTTCTTCCCGTTGTTTGGTTTCTCGATTAACACACTTTCTCTCTTTGGTTTGGTGCTTGCGATTGGCCTGGTGGTGGATGACGCAATCGTCGTTGTGGAAGGTGTGGAGCGCCATATCGAAGAGGGCATGACGCCGAAAGATGCGGCGTTAAAAGCGATGGAGGAACTCTCGGGCCCTGTCGTGGGCATCGCGCTGGTTCTCTCCGCCGTATTCGTGCCCACTGCCTTCATTCCCGGAATCACCGGCAGGCTGTATCAGCAATTCGCAGTCACCATCGCCATTTCGGTGATTCTCTCCGCCTTCAACGCGCTAACCCTTAGCCCCGCTCTGGCAGCACTACTGCTTCGTCCGCGTGAAGAGAGCCACGGCCTACTGCGGAGATTCTTCGATTGGTTTAACCGCGTTTTTGAACGGGCCACCGACGGCTATGTCAGCTGGAGCGGTGTGCTGCTCAAGAAAACTGTTGTGGTGGTTGTGCTCCTGCTGGCCTTTTCCGCAGCGGCCGCATTCTTCGGCGGTCGCGTGCCATCGAGCTTCCTTCCTGATGAAGATCAAGGCTATGCCTATGTGAATCTGCAATTGCCCAACAGCGCTTCGCTCGAGCGGACATCACAAGTCGCGACCCAGATCGAAAATATTCTAGCGAAGGCCCCGGGGGTGCGATACACGACCAGCGTCATCGGTTTCAGTTTGCTCAGTTTCGTTCGTACCAGCTACAACGCTTTCTTTGTCGTCACTCTCAAGCCGTGGGATGAACGCACGACCAGAGCTGAGCAGTTTCAAGCCATCAAGGCGTATCTGAATCAGCAGCTCACAAAATTGCCGCAAGGAATTGCGTTCAGTTTTTCTCCGCCAGCTATCCCCGGTGTTGGCACCGCCGGCGGATTCACATTCATCCTCGAAGACCGCTCCGGCGGCAGCATTCAATTTCTCGCGAACAACGCGAACACATTTCTGGAAGCAGCGCGCAAGCGGCCCGAGATCGCCAGTCTGAGCACTACTTTCCTGCCCAGCGTTCCGCAGAGATTTGTTGACGTGGATCGCGACAAAGTATTGAAACAGGGTGTGAATCTTACCGATGTCTACCGCACCATTCAGGCCTTTATGGGCGGATATTTCATCAACTACTTCAACCGCTTCGGCCGGCAGTGGCAGGTCTACGTCGAGGCCGAGAGCGACGATCGCGCCAGCGCGGATAACGTTGGGCGGTTCTATGTCCGCAACAACAAGGGCCAAAATGTCCCGCTCTCTACTCTCACCACGGTCAAATCGCAGTTGGGCCCGGAATTCACCATGCGCTTTGACGAATATCGCTGCGCCCAAATCAACGGCAGTGCTGCGCCGGGTTTCAGCGCCGATCAGGCCAGCGTAGCCCTCGAAGATGTTTTCAAACAAACCATGCCGCGCGAGATGGGATTCGACTACTCCGGGATCTCCTTCCTGGAGCAGAAGGCGCGCCAGGGGGTACCCCCCGCGGCGATCTTCGGACTGTCGTTGTTGTTCGTCTTCCTGATTCTGGCGGCTCTTTACGAAAGCTGGTCACTCCCCTTCAGCGTACTGCTCAGCACGCCCGTGGCGGTCTTCGGAGCATTTCTTGTGCTGTGGCTGCGCCGCACTCTGCTGGGGGTTTTTCTGCCACCCTATATGGTGCAGATCGAAAGCGACGTCTATTCGCAGATCGGCTTGATCATGCTGATTGGCCTTGCGGCGAAGAACGCGATCTTGATCGTCGAGTTCGCGAAGGATCAGTATGAACAGGGGAAACCACTCGCCGATGCGGCTCTTGAGGGGGCACAATTACGGCTGCGCCCGATCCTGATGACATCGTTCGCGTTCATCCTCGGCTGCGTTCCACTGTGGACGGCGAGCGGCGCTGGTTCGGTTGCCCGCCAGATTATGGGGACGGCGGTAATCGGTGGGATGCTCGCGGCCAGCGCGATTGGAATCTTCTTCATCCCTGGCATCTTTTATATGGTCGAGAAATGGTCAGGCGCAGGCAAAGAGCCTGCACCGGGCATCGTGGCTCCAGCTCCCTCGCCGGCACCGGGAGATTGAGATTGTTTGACAGGGCATTGTTTCACACGGTGATGATCAGTACAGATTCCAAACGGAGTTTTGCGTTCATGAGGATCGCCAAATCGCTCAACGCAATTTTGCTCTCCTTCATGTTTGTGGGCTGCATGGTCGGCCCCAAGTATCAGCGGCCCGCTGTTCACACTCCTGCCGCATATCGTGGCCTGTCAGAGAATCCTCAGCTTCAGTCACAGACCGCCTCGTATGCCGATCTCCCGTGGTGGCAGGTGTTTCAGGACCCCAAGCTGCAGGAACTCATTCGCACCGCGCTCAAACAAAACTACGACCTGCAACTCGCAACCGAACGCATCTATGCTGCGCGAGCGCAACTTGCGGTTACCCGCTCCAGCCTGTTTCCCCAGGTTTCAGGAAACGCCAACTTCAGTGGCGGCAAGGAAAATCTCGAACAATCCAGGTATAACTTTCTGACGCTCACTGCCGACGCGGCTTTCCAACTCGATTTCTTCGGAAAGCTGCGCCGCGCAACAGAAGCGGCCCGCGCCGAACTCCTGGCCACGCAAGACGCGCGCCAGGTCGTCGTACTCACACTGGTCAGCGATGTGGCGAGCGACTACTTCACTCTTTTGCAACAGGATCTGCAACTCCAGATAACGCGTGAGACGGTCAACACGCAAACTGATTCGGTCAAACTCACAAAACTGCGCCTCGAACACGGCGTCGCCACGAAGTTGGATGTGCTCCAGGCCCAGCAAGTCCTCGATACTGCGAACGCGCAGATTCCCGACCTGGAGCGACAGATCGCGCAAGAAGAGGATGCGATCAGCATCTTGATCGGCGATTATCCCCAAGGCGTTGCACGCGGCGTTCCTCTCGTCGAGCAGACGCTGCCGCCGGAAGTTCCCCCGGGCCTTCCATCTTCGATTATCGAACGCCGGCCTGATATTCGCGAGGCTGAACAGATTTTGATCGCCGCGAATGCCAATATCGGAGTTGCCAAAGCTCAATTCTTTCCGCAAATCTCGCTGACCGGCACCGGTGGCGGTTCTTTCGGGCGAAGCACTGCCTTTTCAAGCCTCATGACCACGCAGCTTGGCATCTGGTCTTACGGGGCGCAGGTAAGCCAGCCAATCTTCACGGGAGGTGCGCTAAAGGGCAACCTGCACCTGGCCGAGTCGGAAGACAAGCAGGCTCTCATCGCATACCGAAAAGCGATCCAGCAGGCTTTCGGAGATGTTTCCGACGCGCTCATCGGTTACGAAAAGCTTCATCAGGTGCGAATGCGCCAACAGGATAGTGTCGCTGATCTGCAAGAAACCGTCCGCATTTCCACCCTGCGCTACAAAGGCGGCACAACGACCTATCTCGAAGTGCTCGACGGACAGCGGTCGCTTTACGGGGCAGAACTGACGCTCGCAGCCGCGCGGGCTGACGAATACCGAAGCCTCGTCCAACTCTACAAGGCGCTCGGCGGAGGCTGGCAACAGTAAAACCATCGCCCAGAATTACCTAAGATGCTAGTGCCGCAGACTGGCGGCTGTGCTATCTCTTCCCTGCAGTCGAGGCATCTTCCACACTGGCCCGCTTGTTCCACCCGTGGAAGCGCGAGAAGTCGCCCGCGTTCCATGCCTCGCGGAGTCCGGGTTTGCTCAGATCCCAGTCCGGGCGGATTTCACTCGTCACGGTCCGCAGGTCGTGCCAAAGATCGATGACCGATGGACGCCCCCAGAACCAGTAGCCGTTATAGATGCTGTAGATCACGAGGCCCGGCTTGAGCACGAGCGTGTGCGGGATCATCGGATTGTGTTCGGGGTCGGTGTACTCCTGGATCTCGAGATCCTTCTGAACCGTTCGGTCGGGGTCCGAAAGGAAGGTCCACACGGCTCCGACCGACGCGCGGAATTCTTGAAGAGTATGGTGATCGTCGGTGGCGATCGTTGCTATCTGCGTGTACGCCACGGCGATCTTCGGGTAGAAGGCGGCGAGTTCCAAATGCTGCTGGTGCTCCTTTGGACAATAGTGGCCGCGCGCAAGCG
>Ga0308309_10000628_pt1 | contig 21965 bp, 18 predicted proteins | sample HubBroMetageWFT5_FD_192491 | JGI IMG/M metagenome (GOLD analysis project Ga0308309, IMG submission 192491) | Warmed and freeze-thawed soil microbial communities from the Hubbard Brook experimental Forest, New Hampshire - Hubbard Brook CCASE Soil... | ecosystem: Environmental > Terrestrial >...
TCGGGCGCTCGGTCCGTCGCCTGGAGGATTCGCGGTTTCTGGTCGGCCGCGGGCGCTATGTCGCCGACATCGACGCTCCGGCCTGCCTGCATGGCCACGTCCTGCGCTCGCCGCATGCCCATGCCCGCATCCGGCGGATCGACGTTTCGGGGGGCGCGTCACTTGCCGGCGTGCATGGCATCTACACGGCGGCCGATCTTGCGGCCGACGGGCTCGGTCCGCTGCCCTGCATGGCGGCGGTGAAGCCGCTGATCGTGCCGCCGCGGCCGGCGCTGGCCCTGGGCCGCGTCCGCCATGTCGGCGATCCGGTGGCCTTCATCGTCGCCGACAGCGCGGAGATCGCGCGCGAAGCGGCCGAGCTGGTCGAGATCGATTACGAGCCGCTGGCCGCCATCGTCGACGGGACGGCGGCGCTTGCCCCCGGCGCACCCGCGATCTGGGAGGAGGCGCCGGGCAATCTCGCCTTCCACGTCGGCAAGGGCGACGCCGATGCCGTGGCGCAGGTGATGAAGCGAGCCGCGCACGTCGTCGAGATCGAGGTGATGAACAACCGCGTCGTCGTGGCGCCCATCGAGCCGCGCGCCGGCATCGCCCGCTACGATGCCGCGACGCAGACGATGGAACTCGAATTGACAGGGCAGGGGCTGCACGGCATCCGCCGCCAGCTCGCCGAGTTCGTCTTCAAGCTGCCACTCGAGCGCATCCAGCTCCGCGCGCCCGATGTCGGCGGCGGCTTCGGCATGAAGAACTTCCTCTATCCCGAATGGGTGCTGCTGCTGTGGACGGCGCGCAAGCTCGGGCGGCCTGTGCGGTGGCTGGCCGATCGGACGGAGGAGTTCGTCACGGGGGCGCAGGGCCGCGACATTGCGGCCAAGGCCAAGCTGGCGCTCGACGCGACCGGCCGCATCCTGGCGCTCGACGTGGCGATGGTGGCCAACCTGGGCGCCTATCTTTCGGCGAACGGCCCCGGCGCGTCGGCCGTCGCCGCGTCGACGGCGCAGGGCGGCGTCTACGATATTCCGGCGATCGCCGTCGACGTGCGCGGCGCCTTCACCAACACGGTGCCGGTCGACGCCTATCGCGGCGCCGGCAAGCCCGAGGCCAATTACATCGTCGAGCGCGCCATCGAGGCCGCGGCGCGCGCGCTTGGCCGCGATCCGGCCGATCTCAGGCGGCAGAACCTGATCGACTCGTTTCCGCACAAGACGGCGATGGGCATGGCGATCGATTCGGGTGGCTTCGTCGCCAATCTCGATGCCGCCGTGGCGCGTGCCGATCTTGCGGGCTTCGCGGCGCGGCGTGCGGCATCCCAGGCAAAGGGCAGGCTGCGCGGCATCGGTGTCGGCTGTTTCCTCGAGACCTCACGCGGCGCGCCCAACGAAGGCGCCGAGGTGCGCTTCGAGAGCGACGGCACGGTGACGGTGGCGGTCGGCACTGAATCCAACGGTCAGGGCCACGAGACCGCCTATGCCCAGATCGCTGCCGACCAGCTGGGCGTGCCGATACAGGCGATCCGCTACGTGCAGGCCGACACGCGCGCCGTCAAAAGCGGCGCGGGCCACGGCGGCGCCCGCTCCATGCACATGGGTGGCGCCGCTGTGGTGAAGGCGATCGACGCCGTGCTCGCCAAGGCGCGCGAGCTGGCGGCTCATCTCTTGCAGGCCTCCGAGGACCAGCTGGCGTTCGCCGACGGAGCCTTCGCAGTGCGCGGCAGCGCCGGGGAACAGGGGCGCGCCATCGCCCTGTCGGCGCTGGCGAGAAGCGCCGACGATCCGGCCAATCTGCCGGACGGCATGACGCGAGGTCTCGCTGTACACGTGATGAACATGACCGACGTCTTCACCTTCCCGAGCGGCTGCCACGTCGCCGAGGTCGAGATCGATCCAGAGACAGGTGCGACGACCCTCCTGCGCTACACCGCGGTCGACGACTACGGTCGGTTGATCAATCCCCTTTTGACCGAAGGCCAGGTGCAGGGCGGCGTTACCCAGGGCATCGGCCAGGCGATGGTCGAGCATACGGTCTATGATCCTGAGTCGGGCCAGCTTCTGAGCGGCTCATTCATGGACTACGCCTTGCCGCGCGCCGACGATCTGCCGGGCTTCGACATCACCTTGATCGAGCGGCCGACGCTTGCCAATCCGCTCGGCGTCAAGGGCTCGGGACAGGCCGGCTGCATCGCCGCACCCCAGACGGTGATGGCCGCCATCCTCGATGCGCTGCGTCCGGCCGGTGTCGAGGCGCTCGATATGCCCGCCACGCCCGAGCGCGTGTGGCGCGCTCTTGCCGGACCGCGGGCCTCCAGGCCCGCCTCATGAGTCTTGAGCGGGCCTGGAGGCCCGCGGTCCGGCAAGACATCATCCCACCGTCACCGGCGAGAAGTCGACGTACCAGCTCTTGGGGTGCACGTAGCCCTTGACCTTGCTCGAGATGGCGTTGGGCCACACGTCGTGCACGAACCAGACGAACACCGCCTCGTCGACCATGCGGGTGTTGATTTTGGCCAGAACCTTGTCGAGTTCCTTCGGATCGGACGTGCTGCGCGCCTCGTTGGCGAGCTTGTCGAATTCGGGATCGTTGATGTAGCCCCAGTTCGACCCCTTGGGCGGGATCTGCTGGCTGTCGACGAAGCGCATGAAGGCGTTGTGCGGATCCATCGTGTTCCAGCTCACGTTGATCGCGCCATAGGGCGCACCTTCCGCCGACTTGGCGCCCTGGCGCATCATGTTCAGGAGCGCGTTCCAGTCCATTACCTGGAACTCGAGATCGACGCCAATCTCGGCGAATTGCTGCTGGATGAACTCGTTCATGATCAGCGGGTACATCTGGCCCGAACCCGAGGTCGAGATCGCGACCTTCATCTTGAGCCGCTTGTCGGGCCCGTAACCCGCCGCGGCCATCAGCTTCCTGGCCTCGGCGGGATCGTACTTGATCTTGAAGCTCGGATTGCCGAACCACGGATGGTCGGTCGGCACGCAGCCGACGGCCGGCACGGCGAGCCCGTTCAAAAGCTTCACCATGGCATCGCGGTCGATGGCGAGGTTGAGCGCCTTGCGCACGCGAATGTCGGCCGTCGGCGCCCCGGGCAGCATGCTGAGCGTATAGGGCCACATGTGCGGGATGGCGTTGGTTTCGATCTTGCAGCCGCCGGCCCTGAGCTTGTCGAGCGAGTCGGGCGCGGGCGCTTCGATCCAGTCGACTCTGCCCGACAGCAGCGCCGCCGTGCGCGTCGAGACATCGGGCAACGGCAGCAGCACCATGCGCTCGGTCTTGGGGATGCGGTCCTTGTTCCAATACTCGGTGTTGCGCTCGAGCTCGGCGCGCTCGCGCGGTGACCACGCCTTCATCTTCCACGGGCCGGTGCCCGACGGGGACTTCCGATAGGCCTGCCAGTCCTTGCCGACCTTCTCGAAATTGTCGGCGCTGGCGATGGTGAAGCGGTTGAGCAGCGAGGGCATCACCGTATCGACGCCCTTGGTCTGCAGCTCGACCTTGTAGTCGTCGATCTTGCGATAGCCGACGATCGGCCAGACGGCGGCGATCAGCACGCTGCGGCCCAGCCGGTCGAAGGAAGGCGACTTGTCGTCGAGGGTGCGGTCGAGGCTGAAGATCACGTCGTCGGCCGTGAACGGTGCCCCGTGATGAAACTTCACGCCCTGGCGCAGCTCGAAGATCCATTTCGTCGGGTCGGCGGGGTCCTGGTACCACTTGGTGGCAAGGCCGGGCACCAGCTTGGCGGGCTCGGTCGCGGACGAGAGGTCCCACATCACCAGCGGGTCGTACATCGTGTAGCCCATGAAGCGGATGCCCTCGGTGCCCTGGTCGGGCGCGCCGTCGGTCACCGGGATGTCGGCCAGGGTCATGGCGATGCGCAGCGTCGAGGGTTGCTGCGCCTGGGCCGGGCGTACGAACGGAATGGCGGCGCTGGCGAGAAGAGCGGCACGACGCGTGAGCATGCGAAACCTCCGTGGTTTCAAGCGACGAAGCAGGAAGCGCGCCATGAAGAGGATGACAGTGGGGGCTGCAGAGCGAAGCGTGCGTCTAGACGCGGCATGTTTCTTGCTGTTCCATCGCCGACCATGGCCGCACCGAATACGCTCACTGCCACCGAGCTCGCACACAGGATCGATGCCGGGGCGGTGACCGCAGAGGCGATCGTGCGCGCCCATCTCGACCGCATCGACCTGCGCGATGCCGAGGTGCTGGCCTGGTCGCACCTCGGCCGCGAGGCTGCACTGGAACGCGCCAGAGTGCTTGATCGCGGACCACGCCAGGGCTTGCTGCACGGCATCCCGATGGGCGTGAAGGACATCATCGATTCCTGGGACCAGCCCACGACCTACGGTTCGCCAATCTACAAGACCCATCAGCCGCTGGCCGATGCCGCGACCGTGGCGCTGGCGCGTGGCGAAGGCGCGATCCTTCTGGGCAAGACGGTGACGACGGAGTTCGCCAACCGCCATCCCGGTCCGACCAAGAATCCACACAATCCCGCGCACACGCCGGGCGGTTCCTCCTCGGGCTCGGCCGCCGCGGTTGCCGACTTTCAGGTGACGCTGGGCACTGGCACGCAGACCGGCGGTTCGGTGATTCGACCCGCCGCATTCTGCGGCATCGTCGGCTACAAGCCGTCCTATGGTCATTTCGCTGTAGCCGGCATGAAGGCCAACACCGAGTGGCTCGATACGATCGGCGCCTATGCCCGCAGCGTCGAGGACATCGCCCTGTTCCGCGCCGCGCTGATGGCCATGCCTTACGTGCCGATCGTCAAGCTCGACAAGCCGCCGCGCATCGCCGTCTGCTTCACCCATCACAAATCGGAGCTCTCGCCCGAGGGCCTGGCGGCGGTGCAGGACGCCGCTATCCAGCTTGGCAAGGCGGGGGCGGCGATCTCCGAGCTCGAATTGCCGGCGCCGGTGCGCGACATGACCGAGGGCCAGAAGACGCTCAGCGCCTTCGACGGTCCGCGCGCCCATGCCGACGAGGCCCGCCGCTTCCCGCATTTGCTGAGCGAGAGTCTGAAAAAGGACAAACTCGCAGCCGGGGCTGCGATCGACTACGCGACCTGGGTCGCCGCCCGCAAGCTGGGCGAGACCGGCCGCGCGCGGGTCGACGCGCTGTTCGCCGACTTCGACGCCATCCTGACCGCGCCGGCGCCAGGCGAAGCGCCGCCCGGCCTGCAGGTCACCGGCAAGGCCACGTTCAATCTCTTGTGGACCTATCTCTGGATGCCCTGCGTGACCTTGCCCTTCGCCAAGGGTCCGACCGGCTTGCCCGTTGGTATCCAACTCGTCGGACGACAGCATGAGGACGCGGCGCTGCTCGACATCGCCGCCTGGGCGCGGAGCGCACTTACGTGAAGCCACTTTCTGCCACCGAAGCGGTTGCCAGGATCGAGGCCGGCACGCTCACGTCGGAGACGCTGGTGCGCGCCTGCCTCGAGCGCATCGCCGAGCGCGAGCCCACGGTGAAGGCGTGGGCCTACCTCAATCCCGAGCTGGCGCTTGCACAGGCCAAGGCAGCCGACGCGGCGAAAGGCGGCGTGCTGCGCGGTGTGCCGGTGGGGGTGAAGGACATCATCGACACCCATGACATGCCGACCGGCCACAACTCGCCGATCTTCGCTGGGACTGTGCCGTTCGGCGACGCGGCCTGCGTAGCGCTCTGCCGGACCGCCACCGCGGTGATCCTGGGCAAGACAGTGACTACGGAATTCGCCAACCGCCATCCCGGTCCGACGACCAATCCGCACAACGCGGCCCACACGCCGGGCGGCTCGTCGTCGGGCTCAGCCGCCGCGGTCGCCGACGGCCATGTGCCGCTCGCCTTCGGCACCCAGACCGGCGGCTCGGTGATTCGCCCCGCCGCCTATTGCGGTGTGGTGGGCTACAAGCCGACCTTCGGCGACTTCTCGCGCGTCGGCATCAAGATGCAATGCCATTCGGTCGACACGCTGGGCCTGATGGCGCGTACGCTCGACGACATCGCGCTGTTCCGCGGCGCCGTGCTCAAGCTGCCGCCGGTCAGGATCGACCGCGGCATTGCCCGACCGCGCATCGGCTTCTGCCGCACGCCGATCTGGGACGAGGCCTCGCCCGACACCAAGGCGCTGCTGGATGCGATGGCGGGCAAGCTTGCCGACAAAGGGGCGTCGGTTGTCGATACGGCCTTTGCCGCCCCTTTCACCGACATCCTCGACGACCATGGCGCCATCACAAATTACGAAGGCACGCGCAACTACGCCGACGAGCGGCTGCGCAATCCCGACAAGGTCAGCCAGGAGCTGATGGATGGCGCCATGAAGCGCGGGCTAAAAGTCTCCTTCGAGCGCTATGTCGCCGCCCAGCGCAAGTCCACTGCTTTCCGCGCCCATATCGATTCGCTGTTTGATCGAGTCGACGTGCTGCTCTGCCCCAGCGCGCCGGGCGAGGCGCCGCAGGGCGTCGAGTTCACCGGCGACCCGCGCTTCAATTCGATCTGGACCCTGGCCGGCACGCCCTGTGTTACGCTCCCTGCCGGCACCGGCGCCAAGGGCCTGCCGCTCGGCCTGCAACTGGTCGGGTTGCGCCACGCGGATGACCGGCTGCTCTCCACCGCCGCATGGGTCGCGGCTCATCTCGACTGAGGCCTGTAATGCCCCGCATCAACGGCGAAAGACTTTTGGGCGACCTGCGCCGTATCGCCGACTTTGGCCGCTACCAGACCGGCGTTCATCGCCCGCATCTCTCGCCGCAGGACGTCGAGAGCCGCCATTGGCTCGCCGGGCGCATGAAGGAGGCGGGGCTGGAGCCCGTGATCGACGGCGTGGGCAACGTGATCGGCCGCAGTCCCAAGACCGGACCGCGGCTCCTGATGGGCTCGCACACCGACACCCAGCCGCGCGGCGGCTGGCTCGACGGCGTGATGGGCGTGATCTACGGGCTCGAAGTGGCGCGGGCGCTCGCCGAAGACCCCGACACGGCGCACCTCGCCGTCGATGTCGCCTCGTGGGCCGACGAGGAGGGCCATTGGGGCGGCATGATCGGCAGCAAGTCCTTTATCGGCCGCATTACCGACGCCGACATCGACGCCGCCCGCCATCGCGACGATGGCTCGAAGATGCGCGACGCACTCAAGGCCGCCGGGCTGGAGCATGCACCGCGTATCGAGCTCGAGGACGGCCGCTACCGCTGCTATCTCGAAGCCCATATCGAGCAGGGCGGCCTGCTCGAGGCCACCGACAAGAAGATCGGCGTCGTCACGGCGATCGTCGGCATCTATCAGTACCGCCTGACGTTCAGCGGCATCCAGAATCACGCCGGCACCACGCCCATGCCGATCCGCAAGGATGCGGGCGTGGCCATGATGCGGCTCTACAGCGAGGTGATGGATAAATTCCCCGCGCTGGCCGGGCCGCGCAGCGTCTGGACGGTCGGCAAGCTGGCGGTTGAGCCCGGCGCGCCCGCCATCATCCCCGGCAAGGCCGAGATGATCCTGCAATTCCGCGATGCCGACCCCGCCGTCCTGCAGCGGATGGAGGCGACGCTGCTGGAGATCGTCGCGGCGCACCAGAAGCGCGGGCCCTGCACCATCGAGTGCGTGAACCTCTCGCGCACCATGCCGGCGCCGATGGAGGAGCGCCTGCTCGACGCCCTCGACGACGCAGCCGAGAAGCACGCGGCGGGCCTGCACACGCGCATGCCCTCGGGGGCCGGCCACGATGCGCAGATCCTGGCGCAGCGCCTGCCGTCGGCCATGATGTTCGTGCCCTCGATCGGCGGCATCTCGCATCACTTCACCGAGAACACGGCAGACGCCGATATCGTGCTGGGCTGCCAGGTCTTCGCCGACGCGGCGGCGAAGATCTTGAAGAGCAATTAGCCCAGGGTCCTTACGGCTCCGAGATAGGCCCGTCGATCGGTCCGGGATCGGGCATGAAGCGGCGACGATCGTTGCATTGAGCAAAACAGGGCATTGTGGGAAAAGACGGTGACGGTCCCGATCGTCGGAAAACTTACGACCCTGCAGGAGGATCCGCCTTGCCGTTCCAGACTTTTTCGCCCCATGGTGATGCATGGCGGGTCCACTAGAAGGGCTGCGCGCACGGTGGCTGCGCGCGCGGGAGGCAAGGAGGCAGCAGAGGACCGACACGTCTCATCCGGCGCCAAAGACACCGCTGGCGGCGACGCTGATCGTCGTCGTTTCCATTGCCGTGATCGTTGCCTTGGCGGCCTGGTACCTCGTCCAGCCGCAGCCGCTGCTCGTCCAGGGCGAGGCAGATGCGACGCGCATCGACATCGCCGCGCGAGTCGACGGGCGTGTCGCCGAACGCCTGGTCAGCCGGGGCCAGAACATTCCCGCTGGGAAGGTCCTGATCACGATCAGCAATCCCGAATTGGTGGCACAGCTCAAGGAAGCCGAGGCCGCGCGCGACGTGGCCATCGCCGACTTCAAGCGCATCGAGGTCGGCACGCGTGCCGAAGTCGTCGCCCAGCGCCGGGCAGCCCTTGCATCCGCCGAAGCGAGCGAGCGCCTGGCCCAGCAGACCTACGATCGCACCAAGCAACTGACGGCAAGGGACTTCGCCTCCGTCCAGAAGCTCGACGAGGCGACCGCGAGCCTTGACGTGGCCCGTCGCGCCCAGCAGCAGGCCAAGCTGGCGCTCGAGGAGGCGATCAACGGATACACCGTCGAGGAACACGGCGTGGCCAAGGCCGCCGTGGTCAAGGCCGAGGCTGCCATCACCACCCTGAAAGCGCAGGTCGCCGAGCTCGTGGTCAGCTCGCCGATCGCGGCGCAGGTCTATCACGCCGACGTCGATCCCGGCGAATATGTGTCGCCCGGCGTGCCGCTGCTCTCTCTGGTCGACATTTCGGACGTCTGGCTGCGCTTCGACCTGCGCGAGGATCTGACCAAGGGCCTCAAGATCAACGATCGCTTCGACGTGCGCGTACCCGCCCTCGGCGACAGGGCCATCACAGTCGAGGTCCGCAGGATCGCCACGCGCGGCGAATACGCCGGCTGGCGGGCCACGCGGGCAACCGGCGATTTCGACCTCAGGACCTTCGAAGTCCGCGCCTATCCGGTCGAGCCCGTGCCCGGCCTGCGACCGGGCATGAGCGTCTATGCGGACTGGAAGAAACGGCCCTGATGGCGGCGCCGCTCAACCCGGGCCTGGTCAGCGTCGCGGTGCGCGAAGCCCGGTGGATCTGGCACGACCGCGTGGCCTTGCTGCTCACCGCAGGCGTGCCGCTGATCGCCTTTGCCGTCCTGTCGCTCACCTTCAGCAATGCGGTGGTGCGCAACCTTCGGGTCGATGTCGTGGACCGCGACATGACGCAGACCTCGATGCTCTACGTCCAGGCCCTGAACGCGGCGCCCAATGTCAGCGTGACCCGGCGGTCCACGGACCTGACCGCCGCGATGCACGCCGTTCGCGCCGGCGAGGCGATCGCGGTGGTCTATCTGCCGCGCCACCTCGAGCGTGACATCGCCGACGGCAAACGGCCGCAGATCGTGATCTTCTACAACAAGCAGTATTTCACGCCCGGCAACATCGCTTCGGCGGCGCTCGCCTCGGCGATCCAGGCCGGTACGGCCGACTTGCCAAAGGTGCCGGGCGCGGTGGGCTACTCGCCGAGCCCCTTGGCCGTGGAACAGTATGTGCTGACCAATCCGGCGCTGAACTACGGCCAGTTCCTGCTGCGCGCGCTCCTGCCGACCGTCCTGCACATCGTGACCGCTATTGCGGCGGGCTACGCCGTCGGATCGGAGTTCGGCTCGCGCAGCCTTGGCGAATGGATGGAAACCGCCGGCGGCAGTGCGCTCACCGCGCTGGTCGGCAAGCTGGCACCCTATTTCGGCATCTTCGTGCTGATGCTGGTGGTCGAGGCCGTCATCATCCATGGCGCCTACCAGGTGCCGTTCGCCGGCAGCGCCGTGCTGCTGAGCGCTTCATCCTGCCTGATGATCGCGGCCTACCTGTCGCTCGGCGCGCTGTTCCAGCTTCTCGTGCGCAACCTCGCCTTCGGTCTCTCGCTCACCGCCATCGTCTGTTCGCCGGCCTTCGGCTTTGCCGGCGTCGGCTTTCCGCTCGTGGGCATGAGCGGTTTCCCGCTGATCTGGGGCGCGATGCTGCCGTTGCGCTGGCACCTGCAGGTCCTGTTCGACCAGGCAGCGCGCGGCGTGCCGCCTGTCGTCTCGCTCGAGCCGTTCGCAGCCGTTGCTGGCCTGGCGCTGATCTTCTTCGGTCTCGCCGTCCTGCGCCTGCGCGTCGTCGCGCGCACCTGGCGGCCGCCGCAGGAAGAGGTGGGCCCGGAGGAAGAATCGGCGCGACGCGGCATCGTCGGCGCCTTTGCCGAGGAATACCGCCGCGTGCTGGGTGATCGCGGCGCGTTCGGCCTGTTCGTGCTGGCGCCGCTGCTGTACGGCGTGCTCTACCCCCAACCCTATCTCGGCCAGCTCATCCGCAAGGTGCCGATCGCCGTGGTCGACAGCGATTCGACCGAGCTCAGCCGCACCATCATCCAGGCTCTCGACGTCTCGGAGGCGCTGCAGGTGTCGGTGCGGGCCAACACGCTCGCCGAGGCGCAGGATGCCTTGGCACGGCGCGAGGTCTTCGCCATCGTCGACATACCGGCCGGCATCGAGCGGGACGTCTTTGCCGGACGCCGGGCGCGCCTGCCGGCCTATGTCGATGCGGCCTATTTCCTGGTCCGCAGTCGCACGCTGGAGGGCATCCTCGATGCGACCGGCGAGGCCACGACTCAACTGCTGTCGCGCGACGCACGCCGCGACGGCAGCCTGTACCGCGCCGCACTGGTCAAAAGCTCGCCGGTCGAGGTGTTGAACCAGCCGCTATTCAATCCCACGGGCGGCTATGCCAGCTACATCGTGCCGGCGGCGTTCATGCTGATCTTGCAGCAGACCGTGCTCATGGGCGCGGCGACGATCGCGGGCCTCTCCTTCCAGCAAGGCGGGTCGAGCGCGCGCCGCCGGCGCGGCGCTTTGTCCGCGGTGGTAGGCCAGGGCCTTGCCCATCTTCTCCTGGCGTTGCCCGGCGCCGTGCTGTTCCTGGTCGTGCTACCGCGCATCTACGGCTTCTCCGCCACCACGCAGGTGCTCGACCTTCTGGCGATGCTGATACCTTTCATCCTCTCCGTCAGCTTCTTCGGCCAGTTTGCCGGCATGTGGTTCAGGCGGCGCGAAACCGCGGTGCTGCTGTTCATCGCCTCGAGCCTGCCGCTATTGTTCCTGGTCGGCGTGTCGTGGCCGGTGGAAGCCATTCCGCCTTACCTGCAGGCGGTGAGGTACATCTTTTCCAGCACATCGGCGATCGACGGCCTGGTGCGCATCAACCAGATGGGCGCGAGCCTGAACGACGTCTTCCGGGACTGGTTCGTGCTCTGGGGCCTTGTCCTGCTCTACGGCATGCTTGCCGTCCTGGCCGCGTGGCGCCTCGGCGCCGCCAAAGGACCTGCCGATGCACGAGCAGCGTAAAAGAAGCTTGATCGTGGGCGGCGTCGTCGCGGCAATCGTCGTCGTGGCGCTCGTCGTGTTCCTGTCGCAACAGCCGGTCGCGACGCCGCCGATTGCCGGCATGGTGCGCGAGACCGAGATCCGCATCGCGCCGGAGATTTCCGGGCGCCTGGTGTCGCTCCCCGTCCATGCCGGGCAGCCGGTCCGTAAAGGCGAGCTTTTGGCCATGCTCGACAATCCCGAGCTCGCCGCGTCGCTGGGCGAGGCCAAGGCGGCTGCCGCCAGCGCCCGCGCTGACCGCGACAACGTCTACGCCGGCGTGCGCGCCGAAGAGGTCGCGATCATGGCCAAGGACGTGCAGACCGCCGAGGCCAACCAGCTGCTGGCCAAGCAGCAGAACGTGCGCGCCGTCGACCTCGCCGCGAAGAGCTTCGCCAGCCGCCAGGAGCTCGACGAGAGCACGGCCTCGCTGGACAAGGCCGTCGCCGACCTGGCGCTGAAGCGCGCCTTGCATGCCGCCGCCGTCGCCGGACCGATCGCCGAGGAGCGCGCGCTTGCCGACGCCAAGGTCGCCCTGGCCGAGGCGACCATCGCCGACCTGCAGGCCAAGCTCGACAAGATCCGGCTTTTGGCGCCGGTCGACGGCACCGTGGGCGTGCTGGTCGCCGAGCTGGGCGAAGTCGTTCCGATCGGCAAGCCGGTGCTGACTCTCGAAGTGGGCACCGAACGCTGGTTCGCCTTCACGCTGCGCGAGGATTCCTTGGGCAAATTGACCGTCGGAAGCGACGTGACGCTCGGCACGAACGACGGCCGCCCCATCGCCGCGCGCGTCACCGAGCTCCGGCCGCTGGGCGAGTTCGCCACCTGGCAGGCCGCACGGGCCGTCGGCGATCACGACCTCAACAGCTTTCGCCTGAGGCTCGATCCCGTTGCCCCGACCGAGGGGCTCCAGCCGGGCATGACCGTGTGGTTGCGGAGATGATGGCCGATCTGAACTTGGCGGAGATTATCGCCGATCCGTTCGTACAGACCGGAGTGCTCGCCCTGGTCGGCGCGCTTCTCACCCATGTCCTGCTGCGCCACTATCCGACGAGGCGCCTGATCGTCCAGGTCACGTTCTTCGTGGCGCTGACCGTGCTGTTGCTCCACTACGGCATCATCCCCTACGAAATCGCTCCCGCCGATACGCCGGTGTTCGAGCGTGTCTTCGTGGCCCTGTCGAAGATCATATGGTGGATCAACGCGGCCTGGGTCCTCATTGCCTGCGTCCGGGTGTTCCTGATTTTCGAGCGACTGCCGCGCGAGGGCCGCCTGATACAGGATCTTCTCGTCGCCACGATCTATCTCGGCGCCGGATTGTCCGTCGTGGCCTATGTGTTCAGCGCGCCGGTCGGCACCCTGATCGCCACCTCGGGTGTTTTCGCCATCATCCTCGGCTTGGCGCTGCAGAGTACGCTGAGCGACGTCTTTTCCGGCATAGCCCTCAATATCAGCAGGCCCTACTCGGTCGGCGACTGGATCGTGCTGGACGACGGAATCGAGGGGCGCGTCGTTGAGACCAATTGGCGGGCGACCCATCTTCTCAATGGCTCGAACGACCTCGTTGTGATGCCCAACAGCGTGTTGGCGAAAGCCCGGTTCACCAACCTCAGCAGTCCGAACCGGAGTCACGGGGTAACGATTCATATCCGCATGATGCCGACGACGGCGCCTTCGGCCATTTCCGATGTCATGCAAAACGTGCTCTTGAGCACCACTTCCGTCGTCGCCGTACCTGCTCCCTCGGTTGTAATCATATCGCTGGACTCGCAAGCGATCGAGTTCGAGCTGTCGTTCAGCGTCAGGGATTTTGGCACTGCTTCGACGGTCAAGCACGAGGTCTACGACCTGATCTACCGCCATTCGAAAGCAGCCGGGTTGGCGCTCGCTCCGCCCCGGCAGGCTTCGACGGTGCTTGCCGCTTCGCCCCAGGCGGGACCTGCTCGGGCGCCGCGAAGCACGGCGTTCAGGCTCCTCGACGCGGTTCCCCTGTTCGTAGCCTTGACCGAGGATGAAAAAGAAGCGCTCGCCGCGACGATGACGCGACGGACTTACCGCAAGGGTGATCTCGTGGTCGAGCAGGACGCCAACATGAATTCCCTCATGATCGTTCGCAGCGGCGTGCTCGTCGTTTCACGCCACGAACAGGACCGGGAGGTCGAGCTGAGCCGCCTCGCGCCCGGCGACTATTTTGGCGAAGATGGACTATTTACCGGTTCGTGCGAGGAGGGAACCATTCGGGCACTGACGGCCGTCGTCGTCTACGAAGTCGAGCAGGCGGCGCTGGCCAAACTCGTGCACGACCGGCCGACCATTGCCGACGAAGTCAGCATCACTCTTTCGCGCCGCGCCAAACGGGGGCAGGCCCTGCTCAGCGACAAGGAGAGGACTGCGGCGATGGCAGCGGTTCCCGGGTTGGTTGCCCGGATCCGCCAGTTGTTTGAACTGCCCCACAATTAAGAGCTCATGCGGCCCGCGTCGTCTTGTCCTTGCCGAACAGCTTGCGCAACTCGCCTTTGGCCGCCTCCAGGGTCTTGCGCTGCGTGGCCGACAGGCCCGAGCCCGCGCGGTTGATATAAAAGGTCAGCATCGAGATCGCCGACCGTGACGGCGCGGATTTGCGCGCATGGCTGCGCTCCGCCGAGCGCTTCAGCGAGCGGGTGATGGCGCGGGGGCTCTTCCTGGTGAAGACACCCTTTTCGAGCTCGAGCGCATGGCTTTCTCGGGTCACCTTGGCCGACCATTTCCGGCCGCCGCCGCGGTGCGTTGTCCTTTTGGCGGTCTTGGCGGCGGTCTTTTTGCGGGGTGCCTTGGCCATGCGCCAATAATGACCGGCGGCGGACATTTGTTGCGCTGGCATTTGTGGCGGCGCGACCCACATCTCCACGAGCCTGTCGGCCCCGACATCGGAGAGGGACATGCCCGCCAAAGCCCACCAGAGCCTCAAAGCCAAGGTCGACGACAAGCTCGACCAGGCTCTTGAGGACAGTTTCCCGGCGAGTGATCCGGTTTCCTTCATCGAGCCCGGCCGGGTGAACGACGGCGACCGCAAGTTGCCCGTCGTGGAGGCTGCCGCCCGCGGCAAGGCCGGCCGCTCGGGAAACCGTCCGCGAAAAGGCAAGGCAACCCGTTCCTGATTTGTCCGTTGGTTCGCCGGAACCCAGGGAGATTGCACATGGCCGATACCCCTCGCACTGCCACGGCGGAGGAAGATGCGCTGGAAGGGCGCGAGCCCGCCGGCTATCGACATTCCGAAGCGAGCGTCAAGGAGCGGATCCTTCGCCAACTCGCGCTGGAGAAGGGGCTCGATGCCAGCAGCATCACGGTCGAGGTGCAAGACTGTGAAGTCACGTTGAATGGCAGCGTGCGGTGTTACGCCGACATGCAGAGAGCCGAGGCGCTTGCCTGTGCGATCGAAGGCGTGAAACTGGTGCGCAACGGCCTCACGTCTGTCGAGCCACCACCGCAGGCCGTCGCCGGCGAGCGCGCCGGCACCGCGTCCAAGATGGGCAAGCCTGAATACGAGTGCTAGCGAGGGCAGATCGCTACTGACAGGACGCTGTCAGTAGTCGCCCGCTAAGGTCCAGCCTCACCAAACGTTCGGGAGAATGCCATGGCTTCGATACACGTCGATTACACAACGATGGACTGGATGTCCGGCGTCCCGTTCTTCGGTCCAGCGGCGGTGCACGACGGCACCGATGTCGTGCAACTCAAGGTGCTGAGCGATCGCCGTGGCGAGGGCGGCGGCATCGCCTGGCTGGTCAAGTTCTCGCCGCCGCCCGGCAAGCTGATCAAGATCGTGGCGACGGCCTTGTCGGACGAGCACATCTTTTCGCTGCAAGGCGGCCGCAGCACCAAGAGCGGACAGCGCGCGCAGGGATCGGGCGGCTACGGGTTGAATCCCAAGGGCCAGCCGCACAGCGCCATGATCAGCAGCGAGACCGAGGCGCTGGTGATCTATGCGGGCGAACCCGACGAGATCAAATCGATGGAGATCGTCGACATTGCCCCGGCCGGCTGACCCGGCCAGGGCTTCAATTGCGCCGCGCTAGGGGTGAATGATCATGCCGGTGAAGACGTAGGCCTGCAGCATCACCAGCACGCCGACCAGGCAGGCCAGCACAATGGAATGCAGGAACACGAAGCGCAGGATCGACCCCTCGTGGCCGAACCAGTTGGTGGCGGTGGAAGCCACGACGATCGATTGCGCGTCGATCATCTTGCCCATGACGCCGCCTGAAGAATTTGCTGCGGCCATCAGGATGGGCGAGAGGCCCAGCTGCTCGGCGGTGATCTTCTGCAGGCCGCCGAACAGCACGTTCGACGCGGTGTCCGACCCGGTGAGCGCCACGCCCAGCCAGCCCAGCAAGGTGCCGAAGAAGGGATAGAGGAAACCCGCGTGGGCGAAGGCCAGGCCCAGCGTCGCGTCGATGCCGGAGAAGCGGGTGAGCGTGCCGATCGCCAGCATGGCGGCGATGGTGATGAGCGAGAAGCGCAGCGCCCAGATCGTCTCGCCGTAGGCCTTGATCAGGCGGCCGGGCGAAAAGCGCATCACGATGGCCGACAGGATGGCGGCGATCAGCATGCCGGAGCCGGTGTAGGTGAGCCAGGTGAAGGCGAACACCGCGCCCTCGGCCGTCGGCTTGGCGACGACCGGCGGCACCTTGCTGATCATGTTGTGCAGGCCCTCGACCGGGTAGTTGAAGATGAAGATCTTGTTCATCGGCACCTTGAACCAGTCGCTGCCCCACACCAGCAGCACGGCGCAAACGATGATCCAGGGCGTCAGGCCCTTCCACATTTCCGCGGTCGTGACCTTCGCGGTCGAGGAGACCGGCGTGGCGGGCATGGTGCCCGCCGAGTCGTCGCGGCTGCGCAACGCCGGCGACAACCAGGGTGTCTCGGGCTGCCAGATCTTGAGGAAGCCGATCAGGCAGGCCATCGACACCAGCGAGGCGCCGATATCGACGATCCAGGGATTGACGAAATTCGAGATCAGGAACTGCGGCACCGCGAAGGAGACGCCGGTGACCAGGATGGCGGGCCAGATCTCCTTCATCCCCTTGAAGCCGGCGAAGGTCCAGATCAGCCAGAACGGCACGATCAGCGAGAAGAACGGCAGCTGACGGCCGACCATGGCGCCCAGCAGGAAGGGATCGAGGCCGGTCACCGAGGCGAGGCCCTGGATCGGCGTGCCGAGCGCGCCGTAGGCCACCGGCGCGGTGTTGGCGATCAGCGAGAGGCCGGCGGCGGCGAGCGGCGAGAAGCCCAGCCCCATCAGCATGGCGCCGGTCACGGCGACCGGCGTGCCGAAGCCCGAGGCGCCCTCGAAAAAGGCGCCGAAGCAGAAGGCGATCAGCAGGAGCTGGATGCGCCGATCAGGCGAGACGCCGCCGACCGTGCGCTGCAGGAGTTCGAAGCTGCCCTTCTCCACGCACAGGCGGTAGAGAAAGAGGACGTTGAGCACGATCCAGCCGATCGGAAAGAAGCCGGTCACCAGCCCGAGCACCGAGGCCCGCAACGCCAGGCCCGTCGGCATGGTGAAGCCCCAGATCGCGATGACGATGGCGGCGCCCAGCGCGATGATCGCGGCGATATGTGCCTTGACCTTGCCCGACGCGATCAGCACCAGCAGCACCACGACGGGAATCGCCGCGATCAGTGTCGACAGCAATTCGTTGGCGAGCGGATCGTAGACCTGATTCCACATGGTTTGCCTCCCCCGGACTTTCGTTGCCGGCGATTGGGCACCCGCCTGCGGAAACGGGCAATTGAAATTCGCGTGTTCGGTGCAAATCCGCTGTGTACAACCGAGTTGGTTGCTGCGTTGCGGCAATTGGGCCTTGAGCGGTTCGCCTTTTCTTGCTGCCTCTTACTGCACGGTCAGCAAATAGCGCATCAGCGCGCCGCGCTTGTCGGCCGCCACCTTCTGGGGGGCATCGTTGAATTTCAGCGCCATGTCGCAGGCCTCCTCGACAGGCAAGCGGGCAAGACGCTTCAGCCTGTCGAAATCGGCTTGCTGGAAACCGGCTTCGGTCAGCAGCGTGCGCGCCTCGACATCGCTGGCGACGGGCGGAGCGGGGGTACCGGCGGCTTTGGCGGCGCGGCCATTGCGATAGGCCTTCTCGAGCGCGGCCAGCAGGTCGCTCATCAGTTTCCGGCTCGCCGCGTCGAGCTTGTCGCTGCGCTGGATGCCGGTGACGGCGAACTCCTTGCAGACGACGAGGTCGGTGTTCTTGAGTGCCTTCAGCAGGGCGATGCGCGCGTCGATCGCCGCGGCGGCGCTTGCCTCGTCGGTCGCTTTGAGCGTCGGCACGATGTAGGTGACGCGTAGCTCGTTCATGAGCTTGGCCGGCCGCGACGGACCTTGCGTCGTGGGCTGGCGGATCTCCTCCTGCAGGGCCTCGCGCAGGCGGTCTTGCGCGCCCGGCACGTCGTCGAGCACGACACCGACCATCGGCAGCGTGTGCACGCTCGCCAGGGCCTCGTCGACGGCCGCGGTGTCGGCGCCGCCGCCCTGCACGGCCTTAAGACCGTACATCGCCACCGCCGCGGCGACGCCTGCCACGGCGAAGCCGATGGCGGCCATCTGCAGGCGCTTGGTTTGCGCCGAGCGGCGGGTGCCGAAGAAGATCGCGACGGCCACCGCCACGGCGATGCCGATGATGACGCCAAGATTTTGCACGGGGCGCTCCTGGTTGGCGTCTAGACTATCACGCCTGCACTGACGCGCTTGATCGCTACTCGAAACACTGCGCGACGCGGACCGTGCAGGAATTGGACGGGACGCGGCGGTTGCAGTCGTTCCACGCTGTCTGCTGCGCCGCCTCGCGCGTCGGGCCGGCGCCGTAGCCCGAGGCGTTGCCCGGATCGCTGCGCACGAAGGCGACGCAACGCGCCGGAGCCGTGAGCCTAATCCTGCAGCTGCCGACGCATTCGCCGAGCGACGTGATCTCGGCCGCCTCGCGCGTCGCCATGCCGACGGCATAGCCGAAATTCGGGCCGTCGTCGGTCGCCACGGCAACCCAGGTCTCCTGCGCCTGGACGGCCGTCGCGAATGCAGTGACGAGGATCGCCGTGCCTGCAGGGCGACGCATGGGGCTACTTCGGTGTGTGCTTGGCGAGGAAGGCGTGCACGCGCTTGATCGACTCCTGCAGGAATTTCGGTCCCTTCCAGTCCTTCTGGATCTCGATGTCGGGCGCGAGCGCCGCGATCTCCTCGCTGGTGTGGGCGGGATGCGGCTTGTCGGAGCCGGGCTGCAGGAAGAGCGGCGTGCGGCAGGCTTTGACGAAGTCGCGGGTGACGGAGAACACGAAATCGGTGCCGAACATGTTCCTGCCGAAGGAATCGATGGCCGATTGCGGGATCGACGGATCGCGGGCACGCACCGTCTCGCCGTAGCCCTTGATGGCGGCGTCCCAGCTGTCGCGGTTTTCCCACAGGCCGATCGGGTTCTGCAGCACCGCCGACGCGACGCGATCAGGCGCCTGCTCGATCGCCTCGAAGCAGTAGCTGCCGCCGATGCAGCCGCCCATGACGTGGAACTTCTTGAAGCCGAGATGGTCGATCAGCGCCAGATGGTCGGCGGCGAAGGTGTGCCAGCCATGGTCCGGCTTGACGTCGGCCACCGACTTGCCGGCGTTGCGCTGGTCCATGGCGATGACCGTGTACTTGTCGGCAAGCGCCGTGCGCGGGTCCATCCAGGGAAACCCGTTGGGATAGTTGGGCGACGCGCCGCCCCACATCTCGACCCGCGAGGTCAGCCCGCCCGGCGCATAGAGCAGGATGGGAAAGCCCGCGCCATGGACCTCATAGTAGATCTCGCCATCGGGGCGCTTCAGCATGGGCATCGTGGTCACTCTCTTGCTCAGTTGGCGGGCTGGTAGCCTATCAAATCCAGGATCATTTTTGTTCCTCCGATTCTAGGACACAAGACTCCAGGCGCGTTCGGCGCGTTCGCGTGCCGACTTGCTCATTTTTATCGATTCGGGATTGGAGGAATTGCCCTGCAGGCCGCGGCGGTAGACGCCTTGGGCGATGGCGGCCAGTCGGAACAGCGAGAAGGCGAGGTAGTAGTTCCAGTTCGCGATGGCAGCGCGCCCGACGCGCCGGCAGTAGGCGGCGACGTATTCGTTCTCGGTCGGCAGGCCGAGCTTCTTGAAGTCGACCGTGGCGAAGCCATGCGGCGGCTCGGTGAGATGGTAGCCCAGGCAGTTATAGGCGATGTCGCAAAGCGGATGGCCGAGGGTCGAGAGCTCCCAGTCGAGCACGGCCACGATGCGCGGCTCGCTGGGATGCACGATCAGGTTGCCCAGCCGGTAGTCGCCATGCACGATGGTGGTCGGATCTTCCGGCGGGATGTTCTCGGGCAGCCAGACGGTGAGCTTGTCCATCGCCGGGATGTCCTCGGTCTTGAGCTCGGCATATTGCCTGCTCCAGCGCGCCACCTGGCGGGCGATGTAGTGACCGCTGCGGCCATAGTCGCCCAAGCCGACTGTCGCCGGGTCGACCTTGTGCAGGCGCGCCAAAACGTCGTTCATCGAATCGAAGATCGCCGCGCGCTCGGCCGGCGTCTGGCCGGGCATCGCGGCGTCGATCAGGATGCGGCCCGGGACGGCGTCCATGAGATAGAACATCTGGCCGATGACGGAGTCGTCGGCGCAGAGCAGGCGGGCCGGCGCCACCGGCACGTCGGTCTGGGCTAAGGCCGAGATCACGCGGAACTCGCGGTCGACCTGGTGCGCCGAGGCGACCAGCTTGCCGGGCGGCTTCTTGCGCAGCACGAAGTCCCGCCGCTTGCCGCCCCGCATTTCCGCGGAAACGAAGAAGGTCGGATTGGAGTGACCGGAATCGAACTGCCTGACCTCCAATCCGCCGCGATAGTTGTCGAGGTGGGCGCGCAAATGGCGGTCGAGCGAGCCGGCATCGAAGCGATGGCGCTCCATGACCGGCACGGTGTTGGCGTAAGTCGGCGGGTGAGCGGTTGGCATGTCGGGCGCGAGCGTAGGGTGCGGGCGGCGCGCTCGGCAAACACCCGATGCCACAGAGAGAAACGCACCGCCATGCCGGTTCGCCACGGGTCAACCGACAGATTTTCGCCGCGCTCCGTGCCTTTGGTGCAACCGTGCGTCTTTTGCCCCGTTGTCCTCTACCTAGAGAGGTTGCCGGGGGTGGAAAGAGAGACCAAAGCCGAGCTCGCCGAGAAGAACGAGCGTTTCCCCGTCGTCCATGTCCATGGCGGCTCGGCCATTCGTCGCCCCCTGATGCTGCTGGCGGTATGCGCCGTCGGCCTCATCGGTTATCTGGCGCGCGACTTCCTCATTCCCACGGCCGCCGCGCTCGTGCTGGCACTGATGCTGACGCCGGTCGCCAATGCGCTGGAGCGGGCCCACTTGCCGCCGACACCCGCTGCCGCCGCCTCGGTGTCGCTGCTGGCTCTGCTCATCGCCGGCCTGCTGGGGATCGCCATTCCCTCGATTTCTTCATGGGCCGCGCAGGCGCCGTACCTGAGCTATACGCTCGAACGCAAGCTCGAAGGCCTTCGCTCGTCGCTCGCCATCGTCAAGCAGGTGTCGGACAGGGTCGAGCAGGCGACGACCGCGACGCCGGCCAGCCCTGAAACCCCTGCGCCGGAAAAGGTCGTGGTGCGCGAAAGGTCGATGCTGGGCGAGCTTGCCAGCACGACGCCCGTCGTGATCCTGCAGATCGGCTATGCCGGCGTGCTGGCCTTCATGCTGCTCGCCCATCGCAACGATCATCGTCGCCAGATGCTGCGCATTCCGCTCACCTGGGCCACGCGCGTGCGGCTGGCGCGGATGATGCGCGACATCAACGACCGTGTCGGGCACTACCTGTTCGCGTTGGCGGTCATCTATGCCTGCGTCGCTGTTGCCGCGGCTGGGGCGCTGGCGTTGCTGGGCTTTCCCAACGCCATCATGTGGGGCATCGTCATGGGGCTGGCGTCCTTCGTGCCGTTTGTCGGTGCGCCGCTCACGATCGGCATGGTGGCGCTGATCGCCCTGATCAGTTTTGACGACTGGCTGCGTGTCTTGGGAGCGCCGGCCGCGCTGCTCGTGATCCACTTCGCGGAGTCGCAGTTCATCACGCCGGCCTTCGTGAGCCGCCGCTGTGCGCTCAATACCGTGGCGGTGTTCGTTACCATCGCGCTGCTGGGCTGGATGTGGGGCGCCGTCGGCGCCATCGTGGCGGTGCCGCTCCTGATCCTGCTCAGCACCATCGCCGCCCATCTGCCGTCCTTGCGCTGGCTGGAAGTGATGCTGTCGGATGATCGCCCGGTGAGCGCGAAGGTGGCGCAGAAGCCGGCACTGGTTTCGGTCAAGCGCCCGCCGATCAAGCCACCCCGTCAGCGGCGGCGGCTCGCGACAGCGAAGTAGACCAGGCCGACCACTCCCCAGAAGGCGCCGACGATCGCCCAGGCGCCGGCCGGATCGACATTGCGTGCCAG